>Ga0315307_1000680_pt1 | contig 14662 bp, 16 predicted proteins | sample TDP2_MG_FD_203079 | JGI IMG/M metagenome (GOLD analysis project Ga0315307, IMG submission 203079) | Freshwater sediment microbial communities from Lake Towuti, South Sulawesi, Indonesia - TDP2 | ecosystem: Environmental > Aquatic > Freshwater > Lake > Sediment | place: Indonesia: South Sulawesi... | reverse complement strand
ATCTCCGATGTCAAGGAGGGCTTGATGAAACAGGCCAGGGCAAGGCTATGTGCGAACACCGTGGCCCAGTACGGGCTCGTCGCAGCGCTTGAGGGCCCGGACGACCACATCCACCAGATGGTCCGGAAGCTGAAGCCTCGTAGGGATCTAGCCACGCGAATGATCAACGAGATGGACGGCCTTTCGGTGACCCGCCCGTCAGGCTCCTTCTACATGTTCCCCCGGATCCACCCAAGCATTCGGGTTGATGACAAGAGGTTCGTGCTGGAGGTGCTGGAGAACTGCCACGTTCTGTTCGTTCACGGGAGCGGATTCCATGAGGAGCATGGCAAGGGACACTTCAGGCTGGTCTTCCTTCCGCCGGAAGACGTGCTTAGCGAAGCCTTGTCACGCCTAGAGACTTACTTGAAGGGCGCGGTCAGCTAGAGGTTGCGCCTGAAGTTCTTGATGCTGTTGCCGAGGTAGTACCGGACGACGATGCCCAGGGCATCATCCCTGGTCTTGACCTCCTTCATGTTCCCCATCCAGTCGGTTAGCGTGTCGACCTTTTCCTTCACGATCTGCAGGATGCTGTCCTTGTAGCTGACACCCATTTCCATCAGTTCTTTGAACTCCTCGTAGTCCTTGCCGGACTTCGCCTCAATCGAGGCAACGATGTCACGGATGATCCTGGCGGCCAAGTCGTAGGCTTCGCGGTGGTCCTGGAAGGAGAGCTTGTACCGTCCTAGCTTGGCCTCGGTTTCCTTGTCGAGCTTTGCTGGCTGGAACTGGGTTTCGTCCATCAGCTTGCGGATCCTTGCTATCAAGAGGGATCTCTTCTCGTGATGCTTGCCATATATCAAGAAAATGCACTTAATAATCTTTCAGAACTCGTGGAGGCAGGATGGTCGCTTGAAACCCAAGGAACAGGTTCTGGAGTTCATTGACTCCCTCTCGACCCATCAGTGGAGGACCTACCTCAGCTACATAGTCATGCCGTCGAGCAAACTTCCCGAACCCGTGAGGGTTGATATCACGGGCGTGTTTCTCGGCGAAGGCAGGTGCGCAGTCATTGCCTGCTTTGAGGACGCGTGTCAGGAAGTGGAAGGCTACGTACGACGCCTCTGCGACCTGAAGTCGAGCCACGAGATCGTGTCCAGCGCACAGGCGACCCTCCCGAGACTACGGAATGCGATCCAAAGGGAGATTGTGCTCATCGTCAAAGACTTGGACCGAATGATGTACGATCTGCTCCAAGAGTACATATCCCTTACCCGGTACAGGACCGCCGGCTCCCTTGGCGTGAGCTCGAAGCACGGTCTACTGATCTACGGAAGGATCATCAGGCGGACCAGGTACGGGAACCCTGAGGCGGCGACCTACAACCGGCTCGGCAGGGCCGTTTTCAAGATGGTCCAGGACCAGAGGAGGTCGCTGGGGTTCCACATAGTGACGCCCGAGTCGCTGGCGAGCCAGGTCAAGCCGATACTGGAGCCGGAATCGCCGTTCCCGGACTCCTACTTGGTCACATCCTTCTTCTCAAGGTACAGGGAGGATCTGATCTTGGACAAGGGGATAAGGAGCGTCTGGAAGTAGTCAGAGGCTCATTGCCTCGACCCTCGAGACCCCCTTGATCTTCCTTATGTCCTGCACAAGATTGGCCTGGGCCTCCTTATCCGTCTGGATTATCATCATGGCCTGCTCGCCTATCTTCTTCCTTGCCAGCTGCATGGTTGCGATGTTCACCCCGGCCGAGCCGAGCTTGGTGCCCACCATGCCTACCATGCCCGGGACGTCCATGTGCTGAGTGATAAGGATGTGGCCTTCCGGCACGAACTCGAGCTCATACCCGAGAAGCCCCACTATCCTGGGTTTGTCAGAGTCGACCAAGGCCCCCTTGATGGCAAGGAAGTCCTCCGATGTTCGGATGCCGATCTCGATGCTGCTAAGGTAGGAGTCCCTTCTGGTGCCTCGGGAGACCTCGGTCTTCATCCCCATCCTTTCGGCGGCGGCCATAGCGTTCACTATGTTCACATCGTGGAAAGGCGAGAGGATCCCGAGCACCACGTTCCTGAGCAGGAAATCCGGATGCTCGATATTGCCCGCCTCCCCGAGAAGGGATACCGAGATCAGTCCGGGGTTCCCGACCATGAACCGCGAGATGACCCGGACCATCTTACCCGTCAGATGAAGGTAGGGCTGAAGGATCTCTAGCGTCTTCCTGTCGACATAGGGCATGTTGACGGGATTCCTCGTTGGCCTGCCCTCGAGCGCGTCGACGACCTCGGTCGCGATCAACTCTGCGATCTGGCTCTGGGCCTCCTTGGTTGAGGCACCGATGTGGGGCGTCATGAGGACATTGCCGAACCCGGCTAGCTCAGCCGCACGTTCCTCGTCAAAAACGTCCAGACCCGCGCCCGCGATGCGCTTGCCCTTGAGAGCTTCCAGAAGGGCATCGCTGTCCAAGACCTCGGACCTGGCCGTGTTGATCAGAATTGCCGTCGGCTTCATGAAGCCCAGTTCCCTCTTGCCGATGAGACGCGTGGTCGAATCGGTCAGAGGGACATGCAGTGTGACGAAGTCCGATCTCGCAAGTAGTTTGTCCAGAGTCACCAGCTCCGCTCCGTACTTCTCCGCATATGCTGGGGATGCATACGGATCCGCGGCTATCGTGTTGAGGCCGAAACCCTTCGCTATCATGGCGACCCTGGTCCCGATCCTGCCGAGCCCCACGATGCCCAGAGTCTTGCCGGCGATCTCCGTGCCCACTATGTCCCCCTTGCCTACTTCCCCCGCCTTCACCGTGTCGTGGGCCTTGACGATGTGCCTGCACACGCCCAGAAGCAGAGTGAAGGTGTGCTCGGCAACGGCATTGATCGAGGGATCGGGGGAATTGACAACCAGTACCCCCCTCTGCGTTGCCGCGTCAACATCGATGTTGTCGGTGCCGACCCCGGCGCGTGCGATGACCTTGAGCTTTCTACCTCTGGAGATGATCTCCGAATCGACATTGGTCCTTGCCCGCACTACCATGGCATCGACGTCGCCCACCTGCTGAAGGAGCTCGTCCCTGGTTATGCGGGGCTTGTCGATGACCTGGTGTCTCTTCCCCATGATTTCCAAGGCTTTCCTCTGAAGTGGATCGCAGATGAGTATCTTGGCCATGATGATCCTTCTACCATCTCCTCTTCGCGCAGGGTATATACTGTTTTTCCTCATGGGCCTGAGACGAAGCGGCTGTCTGCCACGCAGAACCTGAGCGGCAGATGCTTGCCCTTGGAGAGACCGATCCTGTCGGTCACCCGCACCTGCAAGGGGACCTCGGGTCCCGAGCTGAAGAAGAGGCCGCTTTTCGTCAGGTCCAGCCCATTGTGACTTCGATCGATCCCGAAGGCCTGGGTCAACTTTGCAGGTCCGCTCGTCAGCTCTTGGATTGCTTGCGTTCCCCGCCTTCTGATCATGAGGGGTATCCCCTCAACTGGCTGTAGAGCCCTGATCAGCACGGCCCCGGCCTCTCCGGGGGGCTTTGCCACGGCGTTGAAGCAGTAGTGCATGCCATAGGTGAAGTACACGTATGCCACCCCGGCAGTGCCGAACATCACTGCATTCCGGGTGGTCTTCCTTGTCGACGCGTGGCTCCCGGCATCGCTGCGTCCGAGGTAGGCCTCTGCCTCGACCACCATGCCGGAGACCTCCCCGGCCGGGCAACGATGTACTAGCAGCTTCCCGAGGAGTTCGCGCGCAACCTCTCCCGTGGGCCTCTCATAGAAGGACCGTGGCAAGGGCTTCCGCGTCACCGCTCACTCACCAATCATCTGTAGGATAACCGTTCTCTTCCTCGACCTTGTGTCCAGCTCAACGAGAACGATCTGCTGCCAGGTCCCCAGCAGCAGACTGGAGTCGGCGAATGGAACGGTGAGGCTGGATCCGAGGATGGCTGCCCTCACGTGGCTCCTGCCGTTGTCATCACCCCAGGTGAGGTGGTGGGCATATTCCGCCCCCTTGGGAGCTATCCTTTCCAGGGCGTTGGGAAGGTCGGTGAATACTCCGGGCTCAAATTCGGTGGTTGTGACGGAGGCGGTTGAGCCGGGGATGAAGACGGTCACTATGCCGGACCTGATCCCCGATTCCTGGACCGCGGACTGGACCTTGGCGGTCAGATCGACCACGTCAAGTTCTTTGGAGGTTGCGATCTGCAGTGTCCGTGTGGCAACGACCATTGTCCCGAGGGGGGTGCGCGCTCGGTAAAATGTTTCGGGCAAGTCGCCTGGCCTTCACATGACATCCAGCGTCTTCCGATGCGTTGATGCGCCAAAGAGTTTAATATGCCGAAACCCATCCTTTCTCGTGGGAAGCGAGGATGCTCGCAGGCTGTCCAGGATGATGGCCGGCGAGATGGTCATGTCCGCTCGTGTCTGCGAGGGGATTCGAAAATGGAGGAGGATATTCGAGGTGTCGCAGGTCGAGCTGGCCAGCCACATGGGGGTTTCACCTTCGGTGGTCAGCGACTACGAGTCGGGCAGGAGGCCCTTCCCGAGAGTCGATACCGTTCAGAAAATCGTGCAATCGCTTCTCGAGATTGATCTGGGGAAGGGAGGCAAGATCGTCCGATCCCTTCGACGGCTGATGATACCCGAGATGCCGGCCGGCGTGATCCTGGATATGAAGGAGTTCTCAGCGCCCCTCAGGGCTCGGACGTTGGTTGAGGAGATCGGCGGGGAGGTCGTCTTTGGCGAACACCTTCTTGACAGACAGCTGTTCGGCTACACGGTCATCGATAGCGTCAGGGCAATCGTAGAACTGAGCAGGGACGACTTCATCAGGTTCTACGGTTTGACTTCCGAAAGGGCTCTTGTCTTCACGAGGGTGGCTCTGGGCCGCTCTCCGTTCGTCGCGATCAAGGTGGGCGGGATCAACCCGGGGATCGTGGTTCTCCATGGCGAGGAGCTTCAGAGGGTCGACGAGCTTGGCAGGCGCATTGCGGAATCTGAGAACATACCGCTGGTCATAGCCAGGGCTGCCACGGTCGATGACCTTGTCAAGAGCCTGCGGCGGGTGGGTTGAACCTACTCCTCCTCCGCGGGCCGGAGAAGAAGCCACGAATAGAACATCAGCGCAATCGAAATGAAAATAATCATGAACATTATGATTATGAAAATACCGCCCATTCTCATTCGCTTTTCACCCCTATTGTCAACCAGCAGTTTCTTCGTCCGAGCACCGGCTGATTCGGATATAAATGTTATGATGGATGCTCGCGACCCAGAACACTCGGTGTCTTGTCTTGCGGATCAGATGGGCTGCCTTGGGCATGCACCGGTGGAAATCCAAGGGTAAGACAGAATAACCTGCCGTTGGTTGAGCCCCCAAAGATTGCCAAGGCAACGCAGACGAGCGACACAGGTAACATTTGCCCTGATACTTGCCAACTGCCTAGTCTTCTTTCTCACGGTCGACGGAAGGCTACAGCTTAAGGAAGCGGTGCTGCTGCACGGCGGCTTCACACCGTCTCTCTTCTTCCACGGCGAAAGCATGGCATCCCTGCTGGCTCACATGTTCCTCCACGCCGACGCCTATCACCTTCTTTCCAACATGCTGGCCCTGCTTTGGCTTGGCGCCGCTCTGGAGTCCAGGGTTGGCAGCCGTCGCTTCCTGCTCGTGTACCTGGGGTGCGGCACCCTCGCCGCCCTCATCTTCGGCTTGCTCGATCCCGGCTCGACGACGCCCGCCGTCGGTGCTTCGGCGGCAATCTTCGGCGTGATGGGGAATCTCGCCCTGCTGTACCCAACAAGCTTCGTCATCGTCTTCGTCATTCCCGTGCCGGTCGTGCTGGTTGCCATACTCTATGCTCTCGCAACGATAAGCATCATTCAAAGCGGATACACCGGACCCATCGGACACATGGCTCACCTCGCAGGAATGGCTTCAGGCATGGGGCTGGCCTTTCCGATGGATCCAGAGGATGCACTGAAGGGGCTCGGCGTTTTCACCCTTTGCTTCGCGGCGATACTGGTCATGATGCAGCTGCTCTAGTCGCAGCATCAACCCCCGGAGGCTTTGTGTCACTCGCATTGCATAATCGACTGGGCGTCCCAACATATAAGAGCCGGACTCCGGAGTTGAGCCTGCCTTGAAGGTACTTGTCACCGGTGGAGCCGGGTTCATAGGTTCTAATCTTGCCAACTGCTTGGCAGCCAGGGGCGAGGAGGTGAGCGCGCTTGATGATTATAGCCTTGGCGTCCCAGAGAATCTGGACGGAAGCGTCGAGGCCATAAGGGGCTCGGTGACCGATCGGGACGCCGTGCTGCGGGCCGTCAAGGCATCTGACGTGGTGTACCATCTGGCTGCCAAGAGCAGCGCCACCATGATCGATGACGACCCAGTTCTGGGCCAGGAGATCAACGTGGGCGGCTTCCTCAATGTCCTGGAGGCGGCCAGGAAGAGCGGCGTCAGGAGCGTCGTCTACGCTTCAACCAGCAGCATGTACAGCGGAGTGAGACCCCCGCACAGGGAGGACGCCGTGATCGTTCCGAGGACGCTGTACGAACAGAACTTCTTCGCCCGGGAGCACATCGGCTACATCTACTCCAAGAACTATGGCCTGCGGACGGCGGGCATGCGCTTCTTCAGCGTCTACGGCCCGAACGAATGGCACAAGGGCAGGTATGCAAACCTAGTCAGCCAGTTCATCTGGTGGATGACAAAGGGCGAGAGGCCCGTCATCTATGGCGACGGAACGCAGACCCGGGATCTGACTCATGTCCAGGACGTCTGCGAGGCGTTGATCCTGGCTTCGTCGGCAAAGGGCGCCGAGGGCCAAGTCTTCAACGTCTGCACCGGCAAGGCCACCAGCCTTAACGACCTTGTGAAGATAATCGCCAAAGAGCTCAAGGTTAAGATGGAACCGGAGTACGTCAGGAACCCCTTGAAGAGCTACGTGGAACACACCCTGGGCGACCCGTCCAAGGCGGAGAGGGTGCTCGGGTTCAAGGCAAAGATAGACCTGGCCACCGGCGTCTCCCGGTTGGTGGCAGAGCACAGGAGGCACTTAGCTTCCGGCAAATAGGGCCCTGCCTGCCTCCAAGAGCCCGTCGACCTCCTCCTTCGAGGAGGCCTCGGCGTAGATCCTCGCAACGGGCTCCGTCCCGGAGGGCCTGACCAAGAGCCAACCACCTTCCTCGAAATAGAGCTTCAGCCCATCGGTCTTGACGACCCTGCTCACCTTGCGCTTTGCAAGGGATTCCAGGTCCTTTGCGATCTTGCCCAGCTTCTCCGGCGCAGCCTCGGTCAACGCCACCTGGGTTCGTTTGGTGACGAAGGGTCCGAACTCCGCCGTGAAACCGTCTAGCAGTCCCAATATGGTGGCGTGTTTCTGGGCCAGCAGTTCCACGATCCGAAGCGATGAGAGGATGCCGTCCTTCTCGGGGACGTGATCCCAGAAACCGAAGCCGCCCGATTCCTCGCCGCCGATGACGGCCTTCTGCTCCAGAAGGTAGGGTGCGATATACTTGAAGCCGACGGGGACCTCGAAGACGGGAACCTTGAGTTTGGCGGCAAGGGCGTCGACCGCGGCCGTCGTTGCCACGGTTCGGACGATCCCTCCACGCTTGCGGTCCTGGGCCCTCTGGGCTAGGAGTGGGAAAAGCATGTTGGGCGAAATATACTGCCTGTCCGGTCCGACGGCGCTAATCCGGTCGCCGTCCCCGTCAGTGGCAAGGCCGATCTGCGCCCCAGTCTCAACGACCGCATCCATCAGGGCCGAGAGATGCTCCTCGGTTGGGTCGGGCTGTATGCCGCCAAAGTTTGGATCGGGATCGGAGTTTATCGTCGTCACATCGACGCCGAAGCTTCGGAGGAGACGGTCGATGTACCCTCTTCCTGTCGCGTGCATAGGGTCGTAGACCACCTTGATCCCCGATGTGGAGAGCGCAACGGCCCCCAGCATGGCCCTCACCTGCTCGAAGTAGGGCGGGAAAGGGTCGATCCTCGTTACCTCGCCCTGCGCGTTCTGGTCGCCCTTTGGCTGGCTTTCCTGCGAGATCAGGCTCTGTATCCTGCTTGTGATGGTCTCGTTTGCGGGCCCCGCATAGCTTGGGATGAACTTCATCCCGTTCCAGTCGGGGGGATTGTGGGATGCGGTGATCATTATGCCGCCGCAGGCCTTCCAATGTCGAACGGAGAACGCGATGGCCGGCGTGGGCGTGTCCCTGTCCGGCATAAGGACTGCAAAGCCGATGGAGGAGGCGATGTTGGCAACCTTCGAGGCGAATGCCTCGGAGTCCTTCCTCGTGTCAAAGCCCACCACGAGGCGGTTCTCGGAGGGAACGTGCCCGGCCTCCACAAGGTACTGGCACACGGATGAGGCTAGTGATTCCACGTTCTGCTCGTTGAAATCTTCGCCGATGCGGGCTCGCCATCCATCCGTACCGAAGGTTATCATCCGCCGGACCAGCTCAGACGCGTGGGCCGGATCGTCAATAAAAATATGCCCTCAGCTGCCCCCCTGGCTTCCCCCAGCCCTGAAACGCGATTCGGTATTGAACACTTATCAGTGGATGCCGAGAGGGCCTTTCGTGGAACGGCACATTCACCTCGTGGTCGTGCTACCATTTCTGGTTGCACAGGGCGCATCGTGCCTTACCGGAAACCAGCTACGCTCTTACCTTCCGGGGGCCCTTGAGGGTTTCCTCCCCGATGGAGAGTCCAGGTTTTGTGTGGCCTCGAATCTGACCTACATATACGACGGCGGTTACCTGACCTATGTCAACCGGGGCACCATCATGGCCGTCCAGCAGTCCTACGTCAAGAAGGAATCGGCATACTACACGGTGACCCTTCATTGGATGAACACAAGGGATAACGCCTCCAACATCGTGCGGCATTTCCGGGAGCTCTTTTCCGGTCTGCCGAACCTCAACGACGTTGCACTGGGCGAGGGCGGATTCGAGTGCTCCGACTGCTGTGTGAACTACCTCTATTTCTGGCAAGGGCAGCTCTTTGCTACACTGGAGGGCACCAGGGATCTGTCCACCAAGGCCATGACGCTGTCGGCCCAGGAGATCCTTCTGAAGGCCATGCCGGACATTCCGCTTTGGCTCGGGCTTTCATTGCTGGCTATCCTTCTCGGGCCCCATCCGATGCGCACCCGCGGATCCTTTGCCCTAGGGCCCAACCCGGGCTGATGTCGGCAAGTGCCGTTAATGGGATGACTTCTTGCCGATACACTTAAGAAAAGCCGTCTTCACACCCTCGCTTGGTTTCGATTCTTGGAGATGATCCGTTGAAGGTTGGCATTACGGGTCACGGGGCCTACGTGCCCAGGTACAGGATCAAGTCGAGGGACATAGCGATCATGTGGGGCCAGGACCCCTCGGCAGTCGAGGGCGGCCTAGGGGTGATCGAGAAGGCCGTTCCGGGTTTGGATGAGGACACAATCACAATCTCGGTCGAAGCTGCGAGATACGCGTTGAAGCGGGCGGGAATCCCGCCCGGCGAGATCGGCGCCCTCTACATAGGCTCGGAGTCGCATCCCTACGCGGTTAAACCGAGCGGCACCGTGGTGGCAGCAGCGATCGGCGCCGGGGCGCGCATGACGGTGGCCGACTACGAGTTCGCCTGCAAGGCGGGGACCGCCGGAATCCAGACCTCGATGGGCCTGGTTGGTTCGGGCTCCATAAAATACGGGATGGCCATTGGCGCCGATACCGCCCAGGGAGCACCCGGCGATGCGCTCGAGTACTCTGCAGCCGGGGGCGGGGCCGCCTTCGTGATCGGGCCCGATGATGAGAACAACGTTGCCAGAATCGAGCACACGGTCTCGATGACAACCGACACACCGGACTTCTGGAGGAGGGACGGACAACCCTATCCCAGGCACGGCGGGAGGTTCACTGGCGAGCCGGCGTACTTCAAGCATGTCGTCGAGACGACGAAGATGATGATGGGGGAGACCGGCACAAAGCCGAGCGATTTCGCGTATGCGGTCTTCCACATGCCCAACAAGAAGTTCCCGGAACGGGCCGCGAAGACCTTGGGGTTCGAGTCCAAACAGGTCGAGCCGGGACTGGTGGTCGAGAGGATCGGCAACACCTACTCAGGGTCCTCGCTTCTCGGCCTCTGCTCAGTTTTTGACATCGCCAAGCCCGGCGATAGGATCATCCTCACTAGCTACGGATCCGGGGCCGGCGCGGACAGTTTCGCGTTGACGGTTCAGCCCGGTATCGAGAAGAAGCGTAGGTTGGCGCCATTGACGCGCGACCTCATCAACAGAAAGAAGTACATCGACTACGCAACCTACGTCAAGTACAGACAGAAACTGGTCTTCGCGGAGTGATCCATGTGAGAAAGGTTGCCATAATTGGGGTAGGAATGACGGACTTCGGCGAGCTGTGGGAGAAGTCATTGCGCGATCTCACGGTCCAGGCGGGCCTTGAGGCCATCAGGGATTCGGGCCTGCGGGGGGAGGAGATCGATGCCCTCTACGCCGGGTGCATGTCCAGCGGGATCTTCATCCAGCAGGAACACATCGCCAGCCTACTTGCGGATTACTGTGGACTGGTGCCCAAGTCGGCGACCCGCGTGGAAGGCGCTTGCGCCTCTGGGGGGATTGCGCTCCGCCAGGCGATCATGGCCGTGGCATCGGGCATGCACGACGTGGTCGTGGCCGGAGGCGTGGAGAAGATGACCGACATCCTCACCGAGCAGACAACGATGGCCCTTGCCTGCGCGGCGGACCGCGAGTGGGAGGCCTTTCAGGGAGTCACCTTCCCCGGGCTATATGCCATGATGGCGCGAAGGCACATGCACGAGTATGGGACGACGGAAGAGCAGCTATCCCTTGTTGCGGTCAAGAACCACGAGAATGGGGCCAAGAACCCCCATGCCCAGTATCGCCGCCCCGTCACGCTTGAGCAGGTCATGAACAGCTCCCTCATAGCCGACCCAATCCGCCTGCTTCACTGCTCACCGATAAGCGATGGGGCAGCGGCCGTCGTTGTGTGCTCGAAGGAGAAGGCCAAGCAGGCCAGATCCGAGCCAGTATGGGTCATCGGATCGGGCCAAGCTTCCGACACCATAGCCCTCCACGATCGGAAGGCCATAACCACGATGAACGCGACAGTCGTGGCGGCAAGGGAGGCCCTGCGCATGGCCGGCATCACTCAGAAGGATGTGGATCTTGTGGAGGTCCATGACTGCTTCACCATAGCGGAGATACTGGCGATCGAGGACCTTGGCTTCTTCGAGAAGGGCAAGGGGGGGCCCGCCACCCAGGAGGGGCTAACCGCCCTCAACAGCCAGATCTCGGTCAATCCGAGCGGGGGCCTGAAGTCCAAGGGCCATCCCGTCGGTGCCACCGGCATAGCCCAGGTCGTGGAGGTTGTGCAACAGCTTCGGGGGCAGGCCGGCGCAAGGCAGGTGAAGGATGCCGAGATCGGCATGGCCCATAACGTCGGCGGGTCCGGAGGGACCTGCGTGACACACATACTGAGCAGGTGATTCCATGGGAGTTCCGAGGTTCTGGAGAGAGATACGGTACAGGTACCAGCTGATCGGCACGAAGTGCTCCAACTGCGATAGCACCTTCTTCCCGCCCCGATTGATATGCCCCAACTGCCGCGGGGCGGGCAAGGTGGAGGAGGCCAAGCTGTCGGGCGGAGGTGAGGTGGTGACCTACACCGTCGTGCGGGTTCCCCCGGAGGGCTTCGAGAAGCAGGCCCCCTACGTCGTGGGCATAGTCAAGCTAGATGAGGGGCCCAGCATAACCTCGCAGATAGTGGACTGCGAGCCTGAGGATGTGAACATAGGCTCCCGGGTAAGGGCCGTCTTCCGCAAGATCGATGAGGAGGGCCCGGCCGGCGCGATCCACTATGGCTACAAGTTCGCCCTTGAGCAGTGATCACCTTGTCCACAAGTCGCATTCCCGGGTTCTACAAGCTCTCCATGAAGGAAAGGATGCAGAGGGTCAAGGAACTCTCAGGCCTGACCGATGAGCAGGTTCAGGCGATCTTCAGGACTGGCAGCTTGCCCGCCGACCAGGCGGATCGGATGATCGAGAACGTGATCGGGACCACGGAGCTGCCCCTCGCGGTGGCGACCAACTTCCTGATCAATGGTAGGGAGATGCTGATTCCGATGGCCATCGAGGAGCCGTCCGTGGTAGCCGCCGCCAGCAACGCGGCGAAGATGGCCCGGGAGGCGGGCGGCTTCTGGGCCGAAGGCGGTGAGCCGATCATGATCGGGCAGGTCCAGGTGTGTGGACTCTCAGACCCCCATGCGAAGTCAATCGAGATCCTTCGGCACAGGAACGAGATCATAGCACTGGCAAATGAACAGGACCCGATGCTCGTCGGGGCAGGGGGAGGGGCAAAGGACCTGGAGTGCCGGGTTGTGGAAAGCCCCAGGGGTAGGATGCTCATAGTGCACCTCCTGGTCGACACGCGCGACGCCATGGGGGCCAACGCGGTCAACACGATGGCTGAGGCCGTGGCGCCGTATCTGGAGGAGATCACCGGCGGGAGGATCTATCTTCGCATAGTCAGCAACCTTGCCACATCCCGCCTCACCCGCGCCTGGGCTACGTTTCCGAAGAGCGAGCTCGGCGGGGAGGATGTGGTTGATGCGGTTTTGGAGGCCGCCGCCTTTGCCGAGGCCGACCCCTACCGGGCAGCCACCCACAACAAGGGGATCATGAATGGCGTGGTTGCGGTAGCACTTGCGACCATGAACGACACCAGGGCGCTTGAGGCCGGGGCGCATGCTTACGCGGCCTTCGGCGGCAGGTACAGGCCCTTGACCAAATGGGAGAAGAGCACCGCGGGCGATCTCATCGGAAGCGTGGAGATGCCCCTGGCCGTTGGGCTGCGTGCCGCGACGGCGGTCCATCCCGTGGCGAAAGCCGCCGTTGCGATCTTGGGCGTCAAGACCGCCCAGGAACTCTCCCAAGTCATGGCCGCCGTGGGACTCGCTCAGAACCTTGCTGCCCTGAGAGCCCTGGCAACCGAGGGAATTCAGAGGGGTCACATGAGCCTGCATGCTCGCAATATCGCAATCCTCGCCGGAGCGAGGGGCGACGAGATCGACGCCTTGGCCGGGGCCCTCGCATCAGAAGGCAAAGTTAGGCTTGACAGGGCAAAGGAGATGCTGTCCAGCATGAGGTCTGGGCAGCCAGTGAAGAACTCAGCGGGCGAGGGGTAGGCTGCCCGGGTCGCCGAAGTTCGCAGCTTGCCTTGCGTAGTTGCGCGGGGAAACCAAACCCGGTCGGCATGTTCTTCTGTTCAACCTTCAGGGAGCTGGGGCTTGGCAATTCGACCCGAGCCTTGCCTTGAACTATCCTGAACGAAGTGCGGTCGCCCACGGCAACAGATTTATTTTCGGCCCAGGATCGATGATCGATCTGCGTGGACATCATCACCGACACGGCCGTCTGGCTGATCGACGAGACAAGCCAGCTCTTGCTCCAGGTTGGGAGATGGGCCAGCAGGACCTTCGTGGACGCCCTGGACTGGGCAAGCCAGAAGACCATCGCCGGGCTCCGGATCTCGGCCAACACCACGGAGTGGGCGATTTCTAACCCCTGGAAGGCGGCTCGCGATGTCGTGATGGTGGTCTTGGTAGTATTGGCCGTGCTGGCAGTTGAGATCTATATCTACGATCTGGTCAAGAGAAGGCGCCCCTCCAGCGAGCCCTAGCGGGCAGCTCTTGCGCGGCGCTTGGCGACCTTCTTCACAAAGGCAATCGCCGTTGCCTTGAACTCTTCGTATGCGCCCTTGAACTCGTCCATCGTCTTGACCACCGAGCCGAACTTAGGCCAGTCCTGGACCCTGACGCCACTGAGGCCGAAGTCGGGGCTGAGCCCGGCTTCCTTGATCTGGCTCTGGATCTGGGGCGTCAGTTCGTATGCCTTCTTGAAATCATCCAGTTGCAGAAGCCTCTGTATCATCCTTGGGTCATGTTTCATCATGACCGAGTTCTCGAATGAGGATAGGTCAAATCCAGGCTTCCTCGAAGTGGTGAGGACGTTGTATTGGTGGTTGGGGAATTCGGTGTTGGTCATGTTCCTGTTGGCGAGGGTCAGGTAGGTGTCATCGGGCTTTCGCTTGGAGGCCGGGAGCATGTCAACCTTGTCTAGGATCTCCGCCGCCTGCTCGGGCGTCACCTGGAATTTGCGCTGCAGATAGTTGAGCCACTTGGGCCGGTTCTCCTCGCTGAAGAACATCCAGTAGACCCGCTGGCAGACCAAGGTGCCGGAGAATCCGATGTCGCGTTCAAGGTCGGAGAGGTACTTCGCCGTCTCGTCAGCGCTGCCGAAGGCCCCCGAGTCCGCAATGGCCTGTACGAAGGCTGGGTTGGTCAGGGACTTGAGATACTTGAAGGAGGATATTGCCGAGATCTTCCTCTCGACCGTGTTGGCGGAAGCGTCCTTCACCCCGAGGCCCTGTGCCAGTTTGTCCAAGAACTTCCCTTTGTCCTTGACTTTGCCGACCGCCTGTCGAAGGATCCGTTCCGACTCCACATCCCTCAAGTGGCTTTCGAGCCTTCCGCCCATGTTGGTCTCGTAGGCTTGGGTTATGGGGATGCCCATCTTGACCGCTTTGGCCATGCCCGAGATTGCCCGGATTATCAGGGGCGTCTCCTGGGCCACCGTGTAGGTGACGGTGTTGTTGGTCCCAATCCCCACGCCATT
>Ga0315307_1000679_pt1 | contig 14666 bp, 17 predicted proteins | sample TDP2_MG_FD_203079 | JGI IMG/M metagenome (GOLD analysis project Ga0315307, IMG submission 203079) | Freshwater sediment microbial communities from Lake Towuti, South Sulawesi, Indonesia - TDP2 | ecosystem: Environmental > Aquatic > Freshwater > Lake > Sediment | place: Indonesia: South Sulawesi... | reverse complement strand
AGTTCTCACGATAAAGGAGCGATAGTTCGGAAGATATGTGAAGTGGGTTGTATTGCCTGCGGTATCTGCGTTAAGGTTTGTGAGCCAGAGGCTATCGAGTTAGAGAATAATCTGGCCGTCATCGATTACGAGAAGTGCACAAATTGTGGAATCTGTGTTGAGAAATGTCCAACCAATTCGATAGTAATGGTGATGAAGGGATAGTTTTCGGAGTCGCTCGGTCAGAAAAACCTCGCTCTAATTCCGCCAGCGCTCATGCGAAACCTGGCGGAATTGAAGCTCCTGTAACTATCCCTTCATCACCAGGGTGTTAAGAGGGGGATAGATGTAGGGAATGCGTATGGAATATAAATGTGATTTGTGCGGTAAGAAAATTGTGAGGAATCGTTACCTCGTCAGGATAGTTTCATATGCTGCCTATGATGGGTTAGAAATTAGTCTTTTAGATTTAACACGGGATTTTAGAAAAGAGATGGAAGATTTATTGAAGAAGATAAGGAAGCAGAGTGGAAAGAAACTGGAGAAGGATATCTGCGCGGGATTTGAGTTTTCTCTCTGTAAGAATTGTCGGGATAATTATATAAGAGACCCGTTGGGCATGAAGAGATTCAAGTCGATAAGATAAGGAATTCGGAAAAGAGAAACCGATGAAGGAAATAGTGATATTCATCACTTCGGGCAGTAAGGAGGAGGCAAATAGGCTTGCCAGAGTTTTAGTAGAGGAGAAATTGGCGGCTTGTGTTAATATTCTCCCTGGTGTTGAGTCACTTTACTGGTGGAAGGGAGAGATTGAATCGAGCAAGGAGTGGATGTTGGTGGTTAAGACTCAGGGGAAAATGGTAAACAGGGTGGTCAAGAGAGTAAAGGAAATTCATAGTTATGAAGTTCCAGAAGTAATCGCTGTTCCCATAGTAGAAGGAAATAGGGATTATTTGCAATGGATTTCTGATGTGCTCGCTTTAGGAAAGAAAAGAGGGGATTAATGAAAGAAGCACTATACTATATGCCCCTAGAAAAAGATAATAAAGTGCAATGTTTCTTGTGTCCACATCAGTGCATTATTGACGATGGAAAGACTGGAATCTGCCGCACCCGAAAAAATATGGGAGGGAAACTATTTGCACTAGTTTATGACCAGTTCACCTCGGTAAATCTCGACCCTATTGAAAAAAAGCCTCTCTACCATTTCTATCCAGGAAGAGAAATTCTATCACTGGGGACACTCGGCTGTAATTTTAAATGTAAAGGTTGTCAGAACTATGAGATTTCTCAAGCCGAAGTGGGTGAAGTGCCCACCAGAACCGTTACTTCTGATGACGCTATAAGATTGGCAAAGGAATATAAGTCTATTGGTATAGCCTATACATACAATGAGCCTTTAATCAACTTTGAGTATCTGCTGGAAACAGCCAGTCAAGTACATAAATATGACTTGAAAAATGTCCTGGTTACTAATGGCTATGTAAACGAAGAGCCTCTAGTCAATCTCCTACCCTATATTGACGCAGCGAATGTTGATGTTAAATCTTTTCGGAACGATTTTTATATCGATTATTGTAAGGGCAAGCTGGGAGAAGTTCTACGGACGGTGGAGATTATGGTCGGGGAGAAGAAGCATGTAGAAATAACAAATCTGGTCATTCCAACTCTCAACGACTCTGATAGTGAAGTTGAAGACTTGACTGATTGGCTCTACGCTCTATCCGATGAAATTCCTTTACATTTCTCCCGTTACTATCCCTGTTATAAAATGACCATTAGAGCTACACCTCTGGCTACCCTGGAAAGACTGAGAAGAATTGCTCAGAAAAAATTGAAATACGTCTACCTGGGCAATGTCTGGGAAAAGCCGGAATCTAATACCCACTGTCCAAATTGTAAGGAAGTACTAATTGAGCGCCGGGGTTACAATACCAGAGTAGTGGGTCTTATGGGACAGAGTTGCAGGAATTGCGGAGAGAGAATAAATATAAAGATTTAGGATTTAGAAAATGGGAAGATTTAGAATTCTGATTTTTTTGCTTCTCTTATTTTTTATCTGTGGTTGTGGGAAGAAAGAATATAGTAGAGTGGAATTCTTGATGGATACTGTGGTAGAGATCAAGGTATACCACAGTAGGAAGGCTGAGGCAGGCGAAGCTATTGATAGTTCAATGAAAGAAATAAAAAGAGTTGAGCAGAAAATGTCCCGTTTTCTTCCAGCGAGCGAGGTTTCCAGGATTAATAAACAGGCTCTTTCTGCGGGAAAAAGCGCTTCCGGATTGAAAGAAGGTTGGATACCTGTTAGTAGTGAACTTTTCTCATTGCTCGAAGAATCAGTTCGCCTTTCAAATCTCACCAAAGGTTGTTTCGATGTGACCGTCTGTCCCTTGTGGAAGATCTGGAAGTTTGAAGGAGAGAATATTGAAGTCCCAAGTAAAAGAGAAATCGAAACAGCATTGGAATTGGTAGCTTATAAGAATATGATTTTGCAAGATGGAAAAATCAAATTTGCTAAGAAAGGTATGGGCATCGACCTCGGGGGTATAGCCAAAGGGTATGCGGTGGACGCTGCAATAAATGTTTTGAAGGAGAAGAATGTGAAGAGTGCTATGGTTAATGCCGGAGGAGATATATATGTTTTGGGGAGAAAGCAGGGCAAACCGTGGCGAATTGGTATTCGACACCCCCGGAAAGAGGGAGAAATTTTAGGAATCGTCGAGGTGGAAGATAGGGCAATCGTTACTTCCGGTGACTACGAGCGTTTCTTTTTTACTGAAGGGAAAAGATACCATCACATCGTCAATCCCAAGACAGGGTATCCTGCAGAGGAGTGTCAGAGCGTCACTATTGTAGCTAAAAAAGCTACCTTTGCTGATGGACTGGCTACTGGAGTATTCGTTTTGGGTCCCAAGGAAGGGATGGCTTTGATTGAGAGTTTAGAGGAAGTGGAAGGAGTTATTGTTAATAAGGAAGGAGAAGTTTCTGTTTCTTCGGGATTGGTTTCTAAAATCGAGTATGTTAACCAGAAATGACAAGATTCTAATATTTAGTCTGGTCACTGTTGCCGCTTTCTTTTTTTTGAGGCTATTTCTTATCTCAGGTGAAGGTAGCGAAGCTTTAATCAAGGTCGGTAACAGGCCCATCCAAAGAGTCTCCCTGAGAATGGATAGGACGATAGATCTCGAGGGAGAAAAAGGAAGCGTTATTTTAGAGGTGAGAGAAGGAAGAGTGAGAGTGGCAGAATCATCCTGTTTACAAAAAATATGCGTAAATACGAGATGGATAGACAAGCCCGGCCAGACTATTGTCTGTTTGCCAAATAAGGTGCTGGTTACTATAGAAGGGAAGGAAAGTTCTAAAGCTGATGCAGTAAGTTATTAAAAGATAGTTCGTGCATTGCTTGAGGAATTTCTCAACGCCAAAAAGCTTCGGACTCTCGAGGGCGCAAATCAAAACTCCTCGCTTCGCTCGTCAAACAGTGATTTGCTTGGAAGAGAATGTGTCGTCCTCGCTTTTTGGCTAAAATTCCAAAAGCTTTTCACAAACTATCTTTTAATTGCGAAGTAGGAGTGGGGAATACTTTCTTCATTGCTAAGGAATTTATTGTCGCCTTTGGAGTCAATTTGTATGATTGATGGGAAGAAAAGAATAGTATACATTTCCTTTTTGATTGCTCTCGCTTCCGTGTTACAGATAGTAGAGAGTCTGTTTCCCCATCCACTTCCTTGGCTCCGGCTGGGGCTAGCAAATATGATTACTTTGACTAGTCTCGTTATCTTCGGATATGCTGTGGCAGTTCAGGTGGCTGCCCTGAGGGCGATTTTAAGCTCTTTTCTTCTCGGGACATTCTTTGCGCCGGGTTTCTTCTTGAGTTTTTCTGGTGCCCTAATGAGTGCTTTGGTAATGGGTGGAGTTTATAGTTTGGGGAGGATAGGAAAGGGCAATCCTTCTCCCCGCTATCCGTCTGGCTTTAGCATTGTAGGAGTGAGCATTCTGGGAGCATTAACTCATAATCTTACACAACTTTTCGTTGCCTATTTTTTTCTGGTAAGGCACAAAGGGCTATTCATAATACTTCCTTTCTTGATAGTGGCGGCGGTTGTTACTGGTTTTATAACAGGGTATGGAGCAAATTCCCTAAGCAGGGAAATGAGGAAGATAACGGTAGAGCCGGGCAAACCCCGTTAAACTGTTCACCATCCCAGAATTAAGTATCGTGTCCCCGGAATTCGAGGAGACGATGAAGAGATTGATTTTGGCTTCCAGTTCTTCTCGCAGAGAAAAAATCCTGTCTCAGTTAGGCTTAGAATTTCAAGTGATACCGTCGTATCTTTCTGAGGAACTTCCAGTCTCTTGCACAAGAACATTGGCGCCATCGAGAATAGTCGAGAAATTGGCATTACGGAAAGCAAAAGAAGTTTCTAAGAGGTTTTCCGAAGGTCTGGTTATCGGTGCGGACACTATAGTCGCCCTGGCCACTACTGATAAAGGGAAGTTGAAATTTGAGATTATCGGTAAGCCTGAGACAGTTGAGGAAGCAAGAGAAATTCTCATCCGATTGGGTGGTACAAGTCATGAAGTTTATACAGGACTTGCAATTGTTGATGCTAAAACGGGAAGAAAGGCTGTGGGGCACGAAGTCTCCAGGGTGAAGATGAAGAAGCTCACGATTCGAGAAATCTCCAGGATAAGCAGAATGGATTTGGATAAAGCAGGAGCATATGGCGTTAAAGAGAAAGACGATGTCTTTGTAAAGCTGCTGGAAGGTTCTCTGGATAACGTAGTAGGTATGCCCAGAAGATTATTGAAGGAGTTGCTTGAAAAATTTAGTGTCAAGGTAAATTTTCAATGTTAGAAATTCCTTTCCAACATTTCTTTTTAAGAGCCTTTTTCAATTTTATCCAGGTTGTTGACTATCTTAGCTTTTTGGTACAGGCCAAACAGCCATTGCCTGTAGAAAAGTATCTTCTTTTCTTGAAGAAAATTTTTGCTGAAATCTTCCAATTTCTCTTTTATCTTTCTTCTTTCATATTCGTCCTTCACTTCTTGGTCGGTGACTTTAACACTGGAAAGAATGAGGTTTCTCAATTTTTGATGCATAATTGCTCTTTTAATCTGGGCTTCATATGTAGCCGGTTCAGTGCGGAAATAGTTACGGAGAACATAAAAGTATAATTGCGGCTCGAACTTTCCCTCTCTCTGGAATTGAGGGAGCGAGTGTATCATATTTATAACTTCACTCTCGCTTACATAAATTTCGTACTTTTTTGCCTCCTGATGAACGAGCTCTTCCTGAATAATAGAATTCAAGACTTCGGATTTAATTTCCTTTTCTCGGTCATCGGTAAGTTCTGCTTCCGGATTTTCGTCGTACCAATTACGAATTCTCATGTTGACTGTCTGCAAGAAGGAGGAATAGGAAATCTTAGTTCCGTTGACCTGAACCACGCAATCGATTAGGCGGCGAGTGGAGAAGTTCCAAAGAAAAATGCCGAGGATAAAAGCGATAGCAATACCCCATAAAAAGGTTCTTACGTTTTTTCTCACAAAGTTCATCATTTTCCATCACCAAAATTATTATATTAAAAATATTGCTTGCAGGTCAAGGAAATTGTCATGGGAATGCTGATACAAGTAATTATTAAGTTGCTATACAGGGTCTTTCTTTTTGCATTTATTGGTTATGTTATGGGGAAAATAAAGGGAGGATTTATAAGGTCGTTGATTACTGTGATAATCAACGGTTCTCTCTATACAGTTATCCCTTTTTTCTTTTTCCTTTCCATGTGGGAGAGTTCGGCAGACTTTCTCATAGCAAAAAAGGTCGCCTTAATTGGAGCTCTAGTTGTTATTTCTTGCGGTCTTATGGCATATCTCTTTTCTATTGCTTATGGCGTAGAATTTCGTCAAATCTGTCTTCCTATAATGTTTATGAATGCCATATATCTGCCGATTCCCATAAATACCCTTTTCTTCGGCAGCGAAGGGATGACATATAGTGTGATTTACAGTCTGGCGGTGGGACTTCTCCACTTTACCCTGGGCATCTATCTGGTCAGTCGCAAGGAGCACTTTCTGGAGATGATTAGAATGCCGTTTATTTATGCTGCCTTGATAGGGATGGTGCTTAACCAAACTAAAGTAGGTATTCCTTTGGCGTTTCTTCATATTTCACAGGGGCTTAGATACGTAGCTCTTCCGGCAATGCTTTGTCTTGTGGGATATCAGCTAAACTTTATTAGCTGGCACCATTTTAGACTTGTAAATATTGGCGTTCTTCTTCGGGTGGGTGGAGGATTTCTGGTAGCCCTGGTTCTGGTTAGACTACTTGACTTTTCTGGTCCAGGAGCCTCTGTAGCTTTGATATGTTCAGCGATGCCTTCCGCAGTCCTCACATACATGTTTGCGAAAAAGTATGAGGCAGACCCAGACTTTGCTGCCGGAATGATTTTAGTGGGTACTCTGGTGAGTATCGTGACCATTCCATTGATAGTTTCTTTCGTGAGATGAAAAAATTCTACATAATTTCTGTTGTCTTAATTCTTCTCTTAAATAGTTGTTACCCAGCACCTAAAAAAAGATTACTTCCTGCCGTTCCTGAGTACCGTGTTGAGGAAGAAACACAGAAAAAGGTAAAGGAATATCTTACTCAGGTGGAAGAAATTTGCCAGAATAGCGAGAATCTGGATGTTGTAGGACAATCTACGATGACCCACTCGGCGAAACTAATAGACCTGGGTAGGGCAGCGTCTCCATTATTGGTTGGTGTACTTCAGGACAAGACTAAACATTGGAAATTTAGATATTGGGCTTGCGACCTATTGGGCTATATTGAGGATGATACAAATATCCTTCCTCTCATTGCCGTAATTGAGGACCCTGCTGATGAAGAGAGGATAAGATTTTGTGCTCTTGGGGCAGTAGCTGAAATGAATAATCAAGAAGCTATTGAGTATTTGGACGTAGCGGAACAGATTGTAGAAAACGAGACTTTGAGGATGGAAATAAGGAAGGTTATAGAAAAACTCAGAAAAAAAGAGTAAATTTAGTGAAGTATATTATTTGACTTCTCTTAATTTATGTTCTGGTTCGACTATTTTTTCCTGGCGTTTGCTCATTACACAATTTCCTTCAAAGATTGCGCCCTCGGCTATATATAGTTGTGGTGCGTTGATGTCTCCTTTGACCTGTGAGTGGGGAAGCATCTCAATGCTTGCCGAAGCAATAATATTTCCAGAAATTTTCCCTCCCACAACTACAGTTTGAGCATTTACATCTCCCTTTACTTTTCCATCTTCACCTATAACCACCGCCTCAGCATTGGCAACTCCGCCGTCAACGCTACCGTCAATTCTGAGCGTGCCTTTGGTGGAGATTGTTCCCCTAATTTCTGCATCTGGGCCAATCAGGGTATCTACCTTACCAACTTTTCCTACTTCCTCTTTCTTGCCAAACATGCTTTTTCCTCCCAGAAGAAACTAATATATATACCTGAATAGAATAATGCCTAACCTGGAGTAATGCTGTAGATTAAAATAACAATCCGATCCAATCATAAAAATTAGTGGCTTGAAAAAACAGGTTTACTTATTACATAAAGGAGGGGATTTACCGGTTTGCCCTTGTACCAGACTTCGTAATGAAGGTGGGGTGCAGTGCCTAACCCTGTGTCGCCTGATAGAGCTATAAGCTGTCCTCTCTTAACCTTATCTCCGGGCTTTACCAGTATTGTAGAGTTATGAGCATAGCGGGTAGAAAATCCGTGTCCGTGGTCAATCATTACGCTCCTGCCATAGGTTCCCTGCCACCCAGTCAGTATTACCCTTCCGTCAGCAGTGGCTCGTACAGGGCTACCCTTTAAATTTGCAATATCGACTGCGTAATGGAATTCTGTTCTGTTGGTTAAAGGATGGTGCCGCCAGCCATAGCCAGAGGTAACCCGACCAAAAGACGGCCATATAGAAGGCGTAGCCAGTAGCAGGCTCCTCTTATCGGTAAGGAAGTCGCTTATTTCCTGGAAGCTCCGTTCCCTTTCCCAGGCTTCTCTATCCAGTTCATTAAGGTTCATCTGGAATAATTCTCTGCTGGGGCTATTTCCACTTTGCAATACCAGTGCCAGGCTACGCTCGTCTTCAATGGAGGGCCCACCTATTCCACCAAGTTCGACTATGTCATTGGGGTTCTTCATGTGCAGGAGCCCTCTCAGTTGGGTATCCATATCTCTCAATTCGCAGATGAAGTCCCTCTCTTTTGCCAGGGATTTCGCGAAGTATTCTGCTTTCTCTCGAAGTACCCTGTTAGCTCTCGTAATTTCTCTGTAATCTATTTCTCGGCTTATAATGAGGACTGACCAAGCTATTGAAAACATCCATAGAGCTAAAAAAGAAAAGATAAGACCTATTGACGTGCTAGTTCGTATGGGGCGAGACTTATCATGAGGAATTAACAAAATGGTCAATCTTCTTCTGAACCACTTGCCCGTTCCTTTTCTATTTTTCATTGACTACCCCCTATTCTTTATCTATTTTTTAAATAAAATACAAGAATATTGACTATTTTGTCAAGTCTTTTTTGTCATTGTCTGAAGAAAGATTCTTAATAGCTTGGCCTCTGTCCAGTTCCATCAATAGTATATCACAAGTCTGTTACAATAGTGTTAAAAAAATGTTAATTTTTTGTTAACTTTAGAAAAATGCCCATTTATAAATCATTCTACGAGCGTTGGGTACAAAGGGGCTGGCGAATCCTGGCTCATATCTATGAATTCGCCGTGCTCCCTGCAACGGCTCCTGAGAAATATGACGCAGATGTTTAGCCGACCAACCGCATCTATGCAGTGGTCAAGAATATCTCTGCTTTTTAGAGGTTGGATAAATTTCAGTCCTCGGTGCAGTCTTTTAGTGAAAAGGAGGCGGTCGCCCTGGTGTGACCCATTCCGGTGCAGCAGAAGCAAAAATACTACTTAAAGTTTTTCCTACACCAAGCGAATTCATTTTTGTTTGCATTTCATTTATAAATGTGGTAAAATAAGATTTTAAAAAAAGAGCTATTTGACTCGCTCGAGAGGTTTTAAAGTGGATATTCCGACGAAGTACGACCCAAAGATTACAGAGAAGAGATGGTATAACTTCTGGTTGGAGAGGAAATATTTCCATAGCGAGCCCAGGCCAGAAATGAAGCCCTACACTATAGTTATTCCGCCTCCTAATATTACTGGGTTCCTTCATATGGGGCATGCTTTGAATAATATCTTGCAGGACATTCTAATTCGACTAAAGCGAATGCAGGGATATAATGCCCTCTGGCTGCCTGGAACAGACCACGGGGGAATCGCAACCCAGAACGTTGTAGAGAAGGAGCTTCTCTCTAAGGGAGTGACCAGAGACAAGCTGGGTAGAGAAAAGTTCTTGGAAATGATGTGGGAATGGCGGAACGAGGTAGGGGATAGAATTCTTGAACAGTTGAAGAGGCTGGGATGTTCTTGTGACTGGGAACGTACCCGTTTCACTATGGATAGTGTCTGTGAAAGGGCTGTCCTGGAGGCTTTCGTGTGTCTCTATCGAGGGGGATTGATCTATAGGGGGGAGTATATTGTCAACTGGTGCCCCAGGTGCCAGACTGCTCTTTCGGATATCGAGGTGGAGCACGAGGAAGTTAGGGGCAAGTTATGGTATATAAAATATCCTCTGAAAAGTTCGAACAAAGGAATCTCTGCTATTGTGGTGGCTACGACACGACCTGAAACTATGTTAGGGGATACGGCGGTTGCTGTTAACCCGAAAGATAAGAGATACCAGGACTTAATTGGAAGCGAAGTCATATTGCCAATTATGGACCGACCCATTCCGATTATCGGCGATGAATTTGTGGATTCTGCTTTTGGAAGTGGCGCTGTGAAGGTGACCCCTGGACACGACCCGGATGATTTTGAAATAGCCCAAAGACATAACCTGCCGAGCGTCAAGGTTATTAATGAACAGGGCAGGATGACCGAAGCTTCTGGGAAGTATCGAGGAAAGGACAGGTTTGAATGTCGTAGGGAGCTGGTAGGAGAATTGCAGGACAAGGGATATTTAGAGAAGGTCGAAGATTACGGCTACTCGATTGGCCATTGCTATCGCTGCCAGGCTATTATGGAGCCCCTTGTATCCGAACAATGGTATCTGAGGACAGGAGAGATGGCAAGAAGAGCAATTGAAGCCACGAGACAAAAGAAAGTACGTCTTATTCCTGAAAGCTGGACTAAGCCATATCTGAATTGGCTTGAAGACCTTCATGACTGGTGTATCAGCCGTCAAATCTGGTGGGGACATAGGATGCCCATATGGTACTGTAAAAGGGGTTGTCCACCAATTGCAGGGGTGGAAAGACCGGAAAGATGTCCTGAGTGTGGCGGTAATAATCTTGTCCAGGACTCCGATGTACTGGATACCTGGTTCTCCTCGGCTCTCTGGCCATTTTCTACTTTCGGCTGGCCAAAAAGAGAGGCCCAGGGCTCCAGTAAATGGAAAGCTGAGACGGTAATCGATGACCTTGACTACTATTATCCCACTTCTGTGTTGGTTACTGGATACGAGATTCTCTACCTCTGGGTGGCCAGAATGGTTATGATGGGATTGACATTGATGGATGACATCCCGTTTTCTGATGTTTTCATTCATGGCATAGTGCGAGATGTCAAGGGAAGGAAGATGAGTAAGTCTATGGGAAACGTCATAGACCCCTTAGAGACTATTGAGAAATACGGAACCGATGCCCTGAGGTTTGCTATGGCTTGCGGAGGAGTTATGGGAAGGGATGTTCAGCTTTCTGACGATAATTTTAAGGCAGGAAGAAATTTTGCTAACAAAATATGGAATGCTTCGCGGCTTGTGCTCATGAACTTGGAAGGGCTTAAACTGCCTCTCAGCACTCAAGCCACAAGTCGGTCTATGAGAGAAAGGCTAACTTTAGCAGATAGATGGATTTTAGACCAGTATAACCAGGCGATAGAAGAAGTTACGAATGCTTATGAGGAGTATGATATAAGTAAGGCAGCAAGGGTTCTCTACGAATTTATCTGGAGCAAGTTCTGTGATTGGTACCTGGAACTGGCGAAGATGAGACTCTACGGCCAGGAACCGAGCGAACGAGAAGTTGCTCAATTTGTGCTCATTTATGTGCTTGAAGGAACTTTAAAGTTGCTTCATCCTGTAATGCCGTTTATCACAGAAGAAGTTTGGCAGCTCTTAAATCGTATCTGCCCAGCAAGCAGGGAAGAGTCGATAATGATTGCTTCCTGGCCCCTTCCCAGAAGCGAAGAGAGGGATGGAGATGCCGTAGGAAAGATGGAATTGGTTATGGAGGTAATCTCTCAGGTAAGGAATGTGCGGAGTGTGATGAGGATTCCACATGATAAGATGGTGGAAGTGTTGATTAAGCCGTCTAAGATGAAACAGAAGACGGTGCTGGATGAACATATCCTCTATATTAAGAATTTAGCGAAATCGAAAGAAGTTATAGTTGATAAAAGTCTTAAGAAACCAGAAGAATGTGCTACCTCGGTAGTTGGTGACGTGGAAATTTATGTCCCCTTAAAGGGAATGATTGACATCTCTCGCGAAGTGGAAAGGTTAAGTAAAGAAATAGAGGAGATAGAGCTTGAACTTAACGGAATAATCAACAAAAAATTGAAAGACAGAGAGTTTTTGAAGAAAGCGCCACCCCCTGTTGTGGACAAAGTAAAGAAACAGAAAGAAGAATGCGAGACTAAAAGAGATAAGTTACTGAGAAACCTAAAACTAATCACGGAGTGAAGAGGATGCGTGAGGATGGAAGGCAGAACCTTAAGATTCGTTCAGTAAAGATAACTCAGAACTATCTGAAGTACGCCGAAGGGTCTTGTCTGGTTGAAGCAGGCGGAACAAAGGTAATCTGTAGTGCTTCTGTAGAGGAGAGGGTTCCTCCGCACCTGCACGATACCGGCACTGGCTGGGTAACTGCTGAATATGCAATGTTACCCAGAGCAACAGAGAGCCGCTCAGAAAGGGAGAGGTTCAGGTTGTCGGGACGCACTCAGGAAATTCAGAGGGTTATAGGTCGCTCCCTTCGCGCTGTCATTGATTTAAAGCTGCTTGGGGAGAGGACAATAATTATTGATTGCGATGTCTTGCAAGCCGATGGGGGCACGCGGACAGCTGCCATAACAGGGGGCTTCGTAGCTTTGGTCAATGCCGTACGAAAGTTGAAAAGTGAAAAGAAGATTACTTCCTTTCCCGTAAAAGACTACCTCGCTGCCATAAGCGTAGGGATTGTGAAAGGAGGGATGCTCCTGGATTTGACTTATCAAGAAGACAGTTCTGCGGAAGTGGATATGAATGTGGTTATGACCGGAAGTGGAGACCTCGTCGAAGTTCAGGCTACTGGCGAGGAGGCAGCCTTTCCTGAAAAAAAATTACTGGAGATGTTGGAAGTTGCCAGAAAAGGTATTGCAGAATTGATAACCATTGAGAAAGAGATTCTTGGAGATTTAAAGTAGTCAGGAATTCCTATGTTAGAAATTGTGCTTGCCACTCGGAATGGTGATAAGATTAGGGAGATTAAGAAACTACTCAATGATACGAATGCCCGGTTTTTCTCCCTGGAAGATTTTCCCGGATGCCCTGAGGTGGTGGAGGATGGGGAGACTCTAGAGGCAAATGCTAAGAAGAAGGCGCTTGTGGTTTCGCAGTATACAAAGAAGCTCTCTCTGGCTGAAGATACAGGTCTGGAGGTTGAATCTTTAGGGGGAGCTCCGGGAATCCACTCAGCGCGGTTTGCCGGTGAGGAAGTCACCTATGAGGATAATAACAGGAAGCTCTTGAAACTTATGGAAAAAGTGCCTCTGGAAGAGAGAAGAGCCAAATTTAGATGCGTGGCTGCTTTAGCCAGCCCCGACGGCAGAGTAGTAACTTGCGAGGGACTATGTGAGGGAATAATTGCCTTGGAGATGAAGGGAGAGAGTGGCTTTGGCTACGACCCTTTGTTTCTTCTGCCAGAATACGGCAAGACCTTTGCAGAGCTTGGAGAAGATATAAAGAACAGGATAAGTCATCGAGCTCAAGCTCTCAGGAAAATTAAAAAAATAATTAATAAATTGTAGCCGCAAAGCGAAGCTTTGCTTTCTTAATTGACGGAAGTTCTGAATAGGTGATAGAATTAAATTATGTGGTCGGGGCGTGGCGCAGTTGGTTTAGCGCGCTTGCTTTGGGAGCAAGAGGTCGCTGGTTCAAATCCAGTCGCCCCGACCATAAAAAGGTGACAGGTACATTTTTTAAAAAAGTGACAGGTACAATTTTTTGCCAATTTTTTGCTCCCATCACATGTGTGAATCTCGCTATAGGAAAGGATGAAATAGAAATGATTGGAAAATTACCCGAAGATGTACTGGCAGCTATTCTGGAAACTATCCCTATCGAATTTTCAGTTATTGCTGAGAATGATAAGGTATTGGCCTGGAATAAACACGAAACACGAATATTCAAGAGACCAATCAGTGTCATAGGTAGAGATGTTCGTGACTGCCACCCGAAGAAAAGTCTTCACAAGGTGGAACAGCTACTACGGGAAATGAAAGAAGGAACCAGAGATAAAGCGCGCTTTTGGATTGACCTTTCTATTGGCCCAGATAGTAATAAGCAAAAGATTCTCATTGAATATTATGCTTTGAAGGACCCTCGTGGAAAATACATAGGTTGCCTTGAGGCAACTCAAGATATTACCGAGATACAATCGCTCACTGGTGAAAAACGGTTGCTCGATTAGAACAAAAGTTCAATTTACTCTATTAACCACATCGAAGATATCGAACACGCAGCATTAGCTGTGGCTACGCGCAATTCCCTCCCTTTGTTCAGGATTTTGTATGCTCGCAGAAAATTAGGCGAAATTCCGGTACGGGTCTTCGAGATTAGAGCTTCACAGAATTAGGGTAAATAAAGGTCAACGGCATACAAACTTATGGCGAGCGAAGACCCATTTGGTAGAGGTGCTATGATAGATAAACTATTTCAAGAAATGTGAACGTGGACGTCATAAATGGCTGAAAGTTAGACTAAATAAACTGCCTGTATAAGATGATAACTAAGTGACATGATTACGGTTATATTTATAGCATTTGGATTGGCAATGGATGCTTTTGCCGTATCCATCACGAATGGGTTTTCGATAAGAAATTTAAGAATTAGTAGCGCCCTGCGGATTTCAGCGTTTTTTGGAACATTTCAGGCGGTTATGCCATTAATAGGGTGGTTAGCAGGGCTCAGCTTGAGAGATTTTATTTCAGGCTTCGACCATTGGATAGCTTTTGGTCTTCTGATCTTGATTGGTTGTAGAATGATTTATGAATCAACCAAGATGGAATCGAGAGAAAAAGTGATTAACCCGCTGAATGTTTACGTTCTGTTGATATTATCGGTTGCCACAAGTATTGACGCCTTGGCAGTCGGGATGAGCTTTGCATTTTTGAAAATTTTTATTGTAACCCCAATAGTAATAATTGGAACGGTCACATTTCTTTTATCGTTCCTTGGCGTCTTTGTGGGTAACAGATTTGGCCATTTTTTTGAGAAGAAAATTGAAATCGTAGGAGGTCTCATTCTAATCGGGATTGGAGTAAGAATATTAGTTAGACATTTGTTTTAGAGAGTACGGGTTTACAAGGAGGG
>Ga0315307_1000678_pt1 | contig 14675 bp, 14 predicted proteins | sample TDP2_MG_FD_203079 | JGI IMG/M metagenome (GOLD analysis project Ga0315307, IMG submission 203079) | Freshwater sediment microbial communities from Lake Towuti, South Sulawesi, Indonesia - TDP2 | ecosystem: Environmental > Aquatic > Freshwater > Lake > Sediment | place: Indonesia: South Sulawesi... | reverse complement strand
CCCAGGAGAGCGTCTGGCGCCCTTCTGAGGGATTCTTTGCATCAGGGGTCTTACCCTGAGGCAAGAGAATCCGTGGCTCTGGTGCGTTCCGCAATCGGGACCGCCTCTCTGCGATCAGCCGCACCCGCGGGCATTTCCGATTGCGGCCCTCACTCGCTCTGCCGGGCCGACTTCGGCAGGTGAGGAAGCATCCCCTCCCACAGAAGCGGCTCGAGGGTGCGCCGCTCCCGTGTACGGCGCACCCTCGAGCTGTTGGTAGTGATATAGAGAAGGGCGAGGCTAAGGCTGCTCGGCGAGCGTGCGCGGGCCCACGGTGACGGTGGCAAGCCCGATCTGCTGGTCCCAATGAACGGCTGCGCCCGTGACGGTGGCGAAGAAGCCCAGCGGGATGATCATCCTGGCCTGGCGGATGGAGGCCGGCGTGCCCATGTCCACAGGCTGGCCGTTGACCTTCGCCATCCGGGAATCCGCGGGGACGTCAACCCGAGTGGGGCCGTGGATGCTGCGGGCGGTGCGAATCTGGGTGAGCCAGAAGACCCTGGCCCCGATGCCCTCGAACATCGCCCGCAGGCCGACCTGCATGCGGCCATTCAGCACATAGGGCGCGACGGTGAACTGCACCGGGTGGCCGTTGAGCACCACGGTGTGGCCGCGGAGCCGAGGCAGGGGGCGCGCGGGAGGCGCCAGATCGGCGGGGGCGGCCGCGGCAAAGCTGGCGCGCGTGGCTTCCTCAGCAGGCGAGGGCGGGGCCGCCAAGGGCTGCGGCGCGGCGGCCGGAACATGGCTGGGCTCAGCCGCGGCAGCGCGGCCAAGCATGGTCGAGGAAGGGACGGCCGCGCGCTCGCTCTGGGCCGCGGCCGCGACGGTCGCCGGCGCGGGCGCAGCGGTCGGTGTCGCGGGGGTTGGGGAGGGTGGCGTGGCCGGCTTCTCGGCCAACTGCGCGGGTGGGGCCTTCTTCGCCTGCGCCACGGACGCGGCGCGGTTCCTCACAGAGATGGTGATCACCTTCGAGGAGGCCACCAAACCGTAGTCGTCATAGGCCTCGGCGAAGATGCGGTGGGGTCCATTGGTGAGCACGGTGGTGTCGAGCTGGAAGCTGTAGGGCTCGGAGTTGGTGGAGTGCGGACGATCTCCATCTACACCGAAGACGACATAGCTCACCTCTCTGGCTCCCCGGACCGACGCGGTGATGGTGAGCACGCCGCTGACCTTGGCCCCCGCCGCGGGGGAAGTGATCTTGATGCTGACACCCGTAGCCCCGAAGAGGCCACTGATAGAGGCCGCCAGGGCCAAGGCGAGCACGGCGGCGAGCAGCACCTGGGGCATGGCTGTGCGACGCATATCGAATCCCTCCCGCCCTGCGAGCCAGGGAAGCAGCTTCGCAAGGGCCCCTGCCCGAAGGCCGCAGGGCAGCCCCGAAGCTGTCAAGGGCTGCCTTCTGATCGGTTATACCATGCTTGAGGCTTGGACTCCCACGAGAGAGCAGGAGGACGGTCCCGCGCAGCCATGGCCTCCCTGTGCGGCGAAGACGCGGCGCGACCCGCAGATTGCGCAGATGGGCCGGACGAGGGCGGGCATAGGGATGCCCGCTCTAGAGAGCCTAGAGAGCGCTCAGCTCTCCTTGACCCGGCCTGAGGGCGGCGCCTATAATCCGGCCGGAGGAGGCGGGATGACAGAGAGGGAAGTTGTGTCGCTCAACCGGCGAGCCAGGCACGACTACGAGGTCATGGAGACCTATGACGCGGGCCTGGTTCTGACCGGGACGGAGATCAAGTCGGTGCGGGCGCACCGGGTTGACATCAAGGATGCGTGGGCTGGGGTCGAGCGGGGAGAGGCGTGGCTGCACAACATGCACATTGCGCCCTATGAGCCGGGGAGCCGGGAGAACCCGGCGGCGCGGCGCAGCCGCAAGCTGCTGCTTCATCGCCGAGAGATCAACCGCCTGCTTGGACGCTCTGTGGAGAAGGGGCTGACCATCATCCCTCTGAAGGTCTACCTGGAGCGGGGCTACGCGAAGGTGGAGTTGGGGCTGGCGCGGGGCCGGCGCCAGTGGGACAAGCGGCAGGCGATCGCCGCCCGCGAGGCGCGCCGGGAGCAGGAGCGAGCGATGTCGCAGCGGGGGCGGCCTGGGTCGGGAAGGCCGCGGCAGGGCGGAGGGTCGGAAGCGTAGGGGGGAGGGGGGTCCGAGGGCCATCGCCCCGAGGACGGGACTCCCATGGACGCGGGTGAGTAGAGGCTGTTTCATAACCTCCGAAAGAGGTCATGAAACAGCCCAGCAAGGGCGGCAGGCTTGCGTGGGCGCATTTCACGCCAGCACAGGTGCGGGCCAGCCAGGCGATTGAGGGTTATGAAACGCGCTGTAGTCGCGGGGTGGCCGCCGGCAATCACAGTGCTGTAAGGGGAAGCATGAGTGGTGTGATCTCGCTGAATGGTGAGTGGGGACTGACCTATGCGGAGGGGTCGCCGCTGCTGGCCCCAGAGCACTACATGGGGCCGGAGTTGCGGGGACGGAGGCTGCTGAAGGCGCGCGTGCCCGCGCCCATCCACCAAGTGCTCATGGAGGCCGCGCTGGTGGAGGATCCCAACATCGGGATCAACTCCCTGAGGGCGCGCTGGGTGGAGGAGCAGTTCTGGATCTACCGCCACAGCTTCGCGGCTCCCGCCGAGGCGGCCTCAGCAAGGGCCTGGTTGGTGTTCGAGCGGCTGGAGCTGGAGGCGGTGGCGCTGCTCAACGGCGAGGTGGTGGGGGAGCACGCGAACGCCTTTCGCCCAGCGCGGTTCGAGGTCACGGGCCGGCTGCGTCCCGGGGAGAACCTGCTGGTGGTGAAGGTGAGCGCCGGCCTCCACTCCGCCGCCGACAAAGCGGGGGCGGACTACCTGCGCGACCCGGGGCCGGACCTGCTGGTCAAGCGGCACTGGCACCGCAATCCCCAGTACCAGTCCGGCTGGGACTGGAGCCCGCGGCTGCTCAATGTGGGCATCCTAGGCGACGTCAGCCTCGAGTGGCATACGGCGCCGCGACTGGGGCAGATCAGCGTGTTCGCCGTCCCGTCGCCCGATCTCAGCTCCGCGACCGTGCATGTGCGCGGGGCCGCGGAGGGCATCAGCGACGGGCCGGTGAGCGGCACGCTGCGGGCGCGAATCATGGAGACCGGAGAGCAGGCGGCTCTGCCGATCACCCTCCCCCCGGGGGAGAGCCGACACGAGATCACGCTCCAGATGGTGCACCCCCGGCTGTGGTGGCCCATCAACCAGGGGGAGCAGTACCGCTATACCGTGGAGGTGGCCCTGGAGGCTGGCGGAGAGACGACCACGGTCACGCGCAAGGTGGGCGTGCGGCGGGTGGAGATGGACCAGTCGGCCCATCCGGAGGTGGGACGCTACTGCACGCTCCGCATCAACAACCGGCCCGTCTTCTGCAAGGGCGGCAACTGGGTGCCGGCCGACCTGCTCTACAGCAGGGTGACCGAGGAGCGCTATCGGGCCCTGGTCGAGCTGGCGGTGAAGGCGAACTTCAACGTGCTCCGGGTGTGGGGCGGAGGCCTGTACGCGGACCACGCGCTCTGTGAGGCCTGCGATGAGGCGGGGGTCATGCTGTGGCATGACTTCATCTTCGCCTGCTGCAAGTACCCGGGGGACGATCCTGCGTTCGCTGCGGAGGTGCGCCGGGAGGTGACGCACGTGGTGCGGGAGCTGGCCCACCACCCCTCTCTGGTGGTCTGGTGCGGCAACAACGAGATCGAATGGGGTGACTGGGAGTGGGGGTTCGACGACAAGGGCCGGACCCATCCGCACTACGCGCTCTTCCATCACGACATGCCTTCGATAGTGCACCAAGAGAATCCGGCCGCGCTCTACTGGATCAGCTCGCCCTATTCCCCGGACTATCTCCGACCCAATGACCCGACGGTGGGCGACCAGCACCCCTGGGCGGTGTCGCTGGGCACCGCGGGAGCAGCGGACTGGTGGCAGTATCGGCGGTATGTGGATCGGTTCCCGAATGAGGGCGGAGTGCTGGGCGCTTCCTCCCCGGCCACGCTGCGGCAGTTCCTCCCGGAGAATGAGCGATACCTGCGCTCACCAAGCTGGGATCACCACGACAACCCGTTCGCCTGCCAGGACCTCTGGCCCGGCCAGCCGGGGCATAGCTACTCGACCGTGGAGCTGTGGACCGGCCGAGACCCACTGAACATGGAGTGGGAGGAGTACGCGTTCGTGAGCGCGCTGCTCCAAGCAGAGGGCTTGCAGGAGTACGTTGCAAACTACCGGCGGCGGATGTTCAGCAGCGCCTCGGCGATCTTCTGGATGTACAACGATTCGTGGCCGGCGACCCACGGCTGGACCATCGTGGACTACTATCTGCGGAAGAAGCTGGCCTATCATCCGGTGCGGCGAGCCTTCCAGCCGGTGACTGTGGTGGTGGCCGAGGAGGGCGGCGAAGTCACGGTCTATGGGGTGAACGACGGGCCCCGCGCCTGGTCGGGCGAGCTTCACTACGGGCTGTTTCTGGTCGCCGGCGGGCTGCCCATGAGTGAGCGGCTGGTAGTCGAGCTGCGAGCGGACTCCTCTACACCTCTGGCGCGATTCAGCCGGGCAAGATGGGAGGAGCTTGGGTTCGACCGAGCCGGAGCCTTTGCTCAGCTCCTGCACGGTGAGCAACCGATCGCTCAGCACCGGCTCTTCCTGGCGCGGTTTGGGGAGCTGAAGTTCGCTCCTCCGAAGATCGCGCTGGCCGTAGAGGGGGACCAGCTCACGCTGCGTTCAGAGGTGTTCGCGTGGGGCGTGTGCCTGGATGTGGACGGGGAGGCGGCCCTGGCGGACAACTGCTTCGACCTGCTGCCGGGGCTTGCTTACACCATGCCGTGGAGCCCAGACCTGGGCGCGCCACGGGTGGTGCGGGTGGGAAGCCGCGACGCGGTGCGGGTGTAGGTTGCGGCCAGGACCCTCCAGTACCCTCGCAGGGTGCGTAGCGCTCCACCAGCGCGGAAGGCGCGCCCCCGCGCGAGCCGAACTAGCCTTCTCCGGAGGCTCGGGCCCATGCGCTTCGCGTTCTGCAACGAGGGATTCCAGGATCGGCCTTGGCGCGCGGTGTGCGCGGCGATAGCACAGGCTGGCTACGAGGGCGTCGAGATTGCGCCCTTCACCATGGCCGAGACCGTGGAGGGCATCTCCGGCCCCGCCCGCGCCGAGATCCGCCAGGCGGCCGAGGAGGCGGGCCTGGAGATCGTGGGGCTCCACTGGCTGCTGGTGAAGCCAGAGGGCCTGCACATCGGCCATACTGAAGCCGCGGTGCGAGCGCGCACCCGCGACTACCTGTGCCAGCTCACCGACTTCTGCGCTGACCTGGGCGGCAGGGTCATGGTCTTTGGCTCTCCTCGCCAGCGCGGCGGCAGCGGCGGGGCCACCCCGCAGCAGGCCTGGCAGTGGGCGGCCGAGATGTTCTCTGGAGTGCTAGCCAACCTGGAAGCGCGCGGGGTCACGCTCTGCATCGAGCCGCTCACCGGCGCGGAGACGGACTTCGTCCTCACCGCCGCGGAGGGCCGCCGCCTGGTGGAGCAGATCAACCATCCCAGCTTTCGCCTGATGCTGGACGTGAAGGCGATGGCGAGCGAGGAGCAGGCCCCAGCGGAACTGATCCGCCAGCACGCCGATCTGCTCGCACATGTCCACGCCAATGACGCGAATCAGCAAGCGCCTGGGTTCGGGGACACAGACTTCCGGCCGATTCTCGCCGCGCTGCGCGAGGTGAGCTACCAGGGCTACCTGTCAGTAGAGCCGTTCCAGTTCCCGACTGACATCGAGACCATCGCCCGACGCGCCCGGCGCTATTTGGATGAGTGCCTGGCGGCCTGACCGCCGGCTCCCAGGAGCGGAGTATGTCGAAGGTGCGATTCGTTGTCCACGCCGGTCCACACCGGCGCAGGAACTGTCCGGTGGTGGCGAACCTGCCAGTGGGATTGGGGCGGCCCACTGCCGTGGCGCTGACAGGCGAGGCCGGTGAGCGGCTCCCCGCGCAGGTGTGCTCTCCGCTGCGCCTCTCGCGGAACGCCCAGCCTGCCGAGTGCTCCCAGGTGGTCTTCCTGCTGCCGTCACTGGATGCGGGCGAGAGTGTTCAGCTCACCGCCGAGGTGACTGACCAATCCGCGGCCGGCCCCGACGCGGTGGGGGTGAGCGACGACGGCGCTGGCAGCGTGACGGTGAGCGTAGCGGGTGAGCTGCTGACTACCTACCGCTATCTTGGCAACCCGGCTCGCCCTTGCTTCTTCCCAGTGATCGGGCCTAGCGGCAAGCGCGTCACCCGGAGCTGGCCCGTCTCGGACGACGTGCCCGGTGAGACCCAGGACCACCCCCATCACCGCTCTCTGTGGGTGGCCCACGGGGAGGTGAACCGCACCGACAACTGGAGCGAGGGGCCGGGCCACGGCTTCCAGCTACACCGCGACATCCTGGGCACCAGCAGCGGTCCGGTCTTCGGCTCCCTCGCCGCGCTGAACGACTGGACGGACGCGGGCAAACGCAAGGTCCTGGAGGAGCGGCGCATCCTGACCGCCTACGCGGTCTCCGGGGAGACGCGCATGTTCGACTTGGAGGTGTGCTTCACTGCGACGGAGTGCGATGTGCGCTTCGGGGACACCAAGGAGGGCGGGATCATCGCTATGCGGGTGGCCCCAGCCATGGATGGGGATCACGGCGGCCGCATCGAGAACTGCTATGGGGCCATCGGCGAGGCCGAGTGCTGGGGCCGGCGCGCTCACTGGTGCGACTACGTGGGGGAGATCGAGGGAGAGCGGCTGGGCATCGCCATCCTGGATCATCCCCAGAGCTTCCGCCATCCGACACACTGGCATGTGCGGGACTACGGCATGTACACGGCCAATCCATTCGGCTGGCATGACTTCCACAGCGACCCGTCCGCCGACGGCAGCCACCTGCTGCCACTTGGGGCTTCGCTGTGCTTTCACTACCGGGTCATCCTCCACCGCGGCGACGCGGCGGAAGCAGGGATCGCGGCGCGCTATCACGACTATGCCAACCCGCCGCGAGTCGAAGTCCTCACCTGAGGCTGTAGGCGCATTGCCGTGGCCAGGGCTCCTGCTACGGTTGGCGTGATGGTCCAGATCCCCTCGCCGTGGCGCGGGTTGGCCGGGGGCAAGCGCTTGGTGGCGGCGAGGGGCCGGACGGTGGGAGAGGCGCTGGGGAATCTGGTGGCCCGCTATCCCGGGCTGCGCCCGCGGCTGCGCGATGAGACGGGGGAGCTGCGCAGCTTCGTCCTGGTATTCGTGAACGGGCAGGATATCCGCTCCCAGCAGGGCGAGGACACTCCCCTGGGCGCGGGCGACCAGCTCGCGCTTCTTCCGGCCCTGGAGGGAGGGTAAGGGAACACGGCGGCGAGGCCGGCCCCGCCATGGCCGGCCTACAACCGGCGCCAGCGCTTCGGCAGGAAGGTGCTGGGCCAGATGATGACCTGGAGGGCGAGCAGCATCAGCACCAGGTTGCGCAAGATCATCGCCCAGCCAACTCGATCGGTGAACAAGGGGAAGAAGCAGCCGCAACTGATGGTAAGGCCCCGCATCATCACCAGCGCGGCGGCACCGACAAAGGCGGCCAGCAGCCCCGCGAGCAGCAGCGCCGCGCTCCTCACCATGATCCCGATAACCAGGAAAGCGCCTGGCACCAGCTCGACCCAGGGAAGTGTGATGCTGGCGAGGTTTATCATGTCGTGGTGCAGGATGCGGTAGCCGTAGATCAGGCGGGCGAACTCGTAGGGCTTCAGGAGCTTGGGGAAGTCAGCGTAGATGAAGGAGCCGCCGACGAGCAGACGGCAGACGGCGCCGGTGATGGGGCTGGCCAGCCAGCGCCACCGGGAGGGCGCAAGGTGGGGACCTGCCCCGCCAGCCTGAGCGCCGCGGCTCACGGTTCCTCTCCCTTGGTCGCCGGGTAACCGGCCTCTTGCCAGGCCTCCCAGCCGCGTTCGTAGACGTAGATGGGGTTCGGCAACATCTCCCGCAGGCGATCGGCGATCTCCACGCCCTCGCTGCACTCGATGCTGCGGCAGTAGGTGATTAGCGCGGGGGCGGCCTCCATCTGGTCTACGATTTCCGGGAAGCGGGATTCGAAGTCTTCGGCCGGCAGGCTGAGCGCGGCGGCGATATGGCCCTCTGCGTACTCCTCCGCGGTGCGGCCATCGAGGAAGAGCGCCGACTTGGCCACGAATGCGACATAGGCTTGCTCACGGGTCATCGGCTTGGTGCCGGGAGGCAGAGGGAGGCTTGCCTCCTGCTCGCCCTTCTGGGCTTTGGGGAGAAGCGGGATGCCCCTCGGTGATAGGCGGTTGACTGCCAGGCCGAGGGCAGCGCTGCCGATCAGAAGGGCGAGCGCGCCCAGCAGGACGCCCAGGAGGCTGCTCTGGCCGGCGTCACTGCGGCTGGACAGGCGCCTGGTTCTGGACCCTGGCATAGATGAAGACGCGCAGCTCTTTGCTGTGCTCGAGGTTGGTGCGGACGATGACATAGGCGGTCAGGCGCTCCGGCTTCGACAGAGGGCCGATGCTCACCTTGATGCGATAGCCGCCCTGGTTGTCGGTGAGTGATTCGGGAGAGCTGACCCGCACTGACTGGTGAGTGGACCTCACCTCGAGGATGCGCAGGTCCTTTGCCTCCACCGGTCGGATGAGCAGCTCGCGCTCGATGGACATGCCGACCCGGAGGTTCCCCAGATACATGCCCGACGGGATGGTCTCCGCCTCGACCCTGATGGTCCCCTTCAGGGTGAGGGTGACCCGCGGCTCGACCGGATCGTTCGACTCGACGTAGATGTGCTTGGTGACCTTGTCTCGCATCCGGCCTGAGCGAAAGGTCACCTTGATCGAGCCCTTGCCATCTGGCGGCATCTCCCGCTCTCCGGGGAGCGCGGCCGCGCAGCCGCAGGTGCTGAGCACCTTCTCGATCCTCAGCGTGGCATCACCGACATTGCGGAAGGTGTACTCGTGGGTGAGGCTCTCCTCCTGGTACATCTTGTCGAAGTCATAGGTGGGCTCATCGAACTTGATGCGCGGCCCCGCCTCGGCGCGCCTGGATGCAGCCAGGCAGGTGATGACCAGCGTGAAGCACGCGAGTGCGAGATGGTGGAACCGTTTGCGTGATGCCAGCACATCGCACCTCCACGACGCAGACGGGAGCAGGAGGCAAGCTCCTGCCCAACCGTGGCTCGCCCTACGGGGTAAAGTGGCTGAACCTTGACTCCGGCTCCAGAGCGCGGCCATCAGGTCGGACAAAGGATACCCCGGTTCCGGCGACGATCTCGCCGATCCGGGTCACCGGAGTTCCTGTCTTGGCCGCGACCGCAGCGGCCACCTCCCCTACGGCCGCCTGGGGGCAGGTGAAGAGCAGCTCATAGTCCTCGCCGCCCGATATTGCCATCTGCAGTGCATCACGTCTCACCCTGGCCGAGAGGGCGAGGCAGGCGGGGTCAACTGGAATCCGCTCGGAGAAGACCCGGGCGCCGACGCCGCTCTCCAGGCACAGGCGGGGCAGGTCGTCGGCGAGGCCGTCGCTGAGATCCATCATTGCGGTGGCGCGGCGAGCGAGCGCGATGGCGCGGGCTTCGGCGAGCCGCGGCCTGGGCTGATGGTGGGCTTCGAGAGCGCGCTCCAGCTCGGGCGAGCCATCGCTGAGGCCCTGTTGGAGCGCGGCCAACCCGGCGGCCGACGCGCCCAGGGCTCCGGTCACCAGGATGGCCTCACCCGGCCGCGCGCCCCGGCGGCGGAGCATCAGCTCTTCCTCCACCCATCCTGTCAGGGCCACATCCACCACGATCGCGCCGCGCGAGCCCACCAGGTCTCCCCCCACCAGGAACGCGCCGTATTCGGAGGCGGCCCGAAAGAGGCCCTGGGCGATCCTGTCGGTCACCTCCGCCTCCAGGTCGCCGGGCGCGGCGAGGGAGCAGACCGCGGCCCCGGGCTGGCCGCCCATCGCGGCGATGTCGCTCATGTTCTGGGCCATCGCCTTCCAGCCGATCTGCTCGGGGAGAGCCCAGGCCCGGCGGAAGTGGATGTCCTCGACCATCATGTCGCAGGTGAGCAGCAGCAGCCGGCCGGGCTGGCTGCGGAGGGCGGCCGCGTCGTCGCCTGGGCCGAGCAGGACCGAATCGGGCAAGCGCCCGACCAGCCGACGGAAGCGAGCGACCATCTGGTCCTCGCCCAGCGCGCCCAGCGTCCCTCCGCCCCGGCCGCTCATCGGCCACTCGGGGGCGGCGCGCCGAGCAGCGCAAAGACGCAGTAGGGGCCGCACATGGAGCAGCCGCCGCCTTCTCCCCCTGGTTGATGGCGAGAGCGAGCGCGCTCCGGATCGAGGGCCAGCGCGAACTGCTTCTGCCAATCGAGGGAGGCGCGAGCCCGGGCCATCTCGTCATCTCTCGCGCGCGCCCGAGGCCCGAGGCGAACGATGTCCGCGGCGTGGCCCGCGAGCCGAGTGGCGATGACGCCCTCCCGCACCTCCTCCGCGCTGGGAAGGCCCAGGTGCTCGGCCGGGGTGACATAGCAGAGGAAGTCAGCGCCGGCCATGCCGGCCACCGCGCCGCCGATGGCACCCACAATGTGGTCGTACCCGGGAGCGATATCGGTGACCAACGGGCTCAGCACGTAGAAGGGCGCGCCGTGGCAAAGCCGCTTCTCAAGCACCACATTGGCTGCTACCTGATCGAGCTGGAGGTGGCCCGGCCCCTCGACCATGGCTTGCACGCCAGCCCTGCGGGCACGCAGCACCAGTTCGCCAAGGAGGGCAGTCTCAGCTATCTGAGCGCGGTCCGAGCCGTCGGCGAGGCAGCCGGCCCGCAGGCCATCGCCCAGGCTGAGGGTGACGTCGTGCTCGCGACAGATGTCGAGCAGGTCATCGAAGCGCGCGTAGAGCGGATTCTCGCGCTGGTGCTCTCGCATCCAGCAGATAGTGAAGGCCCCGCCGCGGCTCACTACTCCCGTGAGGCGGCTGCCGTCGAGCGCGAGCTGGACCGTCTCCCGGGTGACGCCGCAATGAACAGTGATGAAATCAACTCCGTCCTCGGCATGCTTGCGGATGACCGCGAAGAGATCATCCTCGGACATGGCCGCGACGCCGCCGCGCCTGGTGGCCTCGACTGCCGCGCCGTAGATGGGGACGGTGCCGACGGGGAGAGTGCAGGCGCTGATCACCTGACGCCGGACGGCGTCGAGGTCGCCGGCCGTGCTCAGGTCCATGACCGTGTCTGCGCCGGCCTCCACCGCAGCGCGGAGCCGCGCCAGCGCGTGCTCGAGTGAAGGATCCTCTGACGAGGTGCCGATGTTGGCGTTCACCTTGATGCGCAGGCCGGCGCCGATGGCCATCGGGCGAAGGCCGGGGTGATTGCGGTTGGCCGGCAGCACGATGGTGCCATCCGCGACGCCGCTGCGGATCTGCTCGGCCGGAAGGCCCTCGGCCTGGGCCGCGGCCTCCACCTCCGGCGACACCCGGCCTTGTTGTGCGATCTCAAGCTGAGTCACATCACTGCTCCCGATCAGCGACTGCTGCGCGCCGCGCGGATGCCCCGCAGCAGCTCCGCCGTGGCCGCGGTCATGTCCGGCGCGTCGGCCACCGCAGAGATCACGGCGACGCCATCTGCGCCGGCCCGGACCACAGCTTCCACATTGTCGCGGCTAATGCCCCCGATGGCAAGCACGGACAACCCCACATTGCGCTCGATCTCGCCGATCGGACCCAGGCCGATCGCTTCGCCCGCGTCCGCCTTCGACCCGCTCGGGAAGATCGCGCCCACACTCACGTAGCTCGCACCATCGGCCTCTGCCCGCTTGGCCTCTTCCACAGTGGCCACCGACGCGCCAATGACCGCCTCCGGCCCCAGCAGCCGCCTCGCGGCCGAGACCGGCAGGTCAAACTGCCCCAGGTGCACGCCCTCCGCGCCCACTGCCTGGGCGATATCCGCGCGGTCGTTGATGATGAGCAGGGCCTGGTACTGCCGGGCGAGCAGGCGCAGCTCCTGCCCCAGCGCGAACAGCTCGCCTCCCCCCGCCTCCTTATCGCGGAGCTCGATGAGCCGCGCCCCGCCCTCCAGCGCGGCCCGCGCGATCTCCAGGTGGCCGGGCGCGCCGGGACGCAGGGCAGGGCGAGTGATGACGCACAAGTCGAACTCAGGCATGGCGACCACTAGCGAGCGGCGGACTCGGCGCGCGCCTTCAGGTCCATGTAGAGAGCGTGCGCGATCACCAGGTGAGCGTCCTCGATCTGTTGCATGCTCTCCGCCGGCACCACCAGGGAGAGATCGGCCAGGGCCTTCATCTCACCCCCATCCCGACCGGTCAGGCCGATCACCGTCGCACCCGCCTGCCTGGCCGCCTCCATCGCCTGAAGCACGTTCGCCGAGCGGCCGCTGCCGCTGATCACCAGCAGCACGTCCCCGGCCCGCGCCAGGTTACGGAGGGGCTCGGAGAAGACGTGCTCGTAGCCGAGGTCATTGGCATAGGCGGTGAGGATGGGGACGCTGTCCACCAGGGAGATGGCGCGGAAGCGGCGGCAGCCGGGAGGGAGCTCTACACCCTTGGAGAGGTCCTCGATGAAGTGAGAGGCAGTGGCGCTGCTGCCGCCGTTCCCGCAGGCGAAGATCTGCGCGTCCGCGAGATAGGCCTGCCACAGCCGGTCGGCGATCGCCTGGAGGGGCTGGCGCGGCAGGCTCTCGATCAGCTTGGCGACTTGGTGGAGGTAGTCCGCCATCCCAGGGCCCTTCGCACACACAGATGACGTACCTGACGCTGGCAGGGGCCTCCAGCGGCCCTCTGCCTGAGTCTCGGCCTTGCCCGGTTCGGCGAGAGTCAGCAAGGCCAGTATAGCCGGGCCCAGTTGCGGGTGTCAAGGAAACTGGGGGCGAGGCGGGGCCCGCCCGGGGCGGACCCCGCCTCGCTCATCACTTGCCCCAGTGTATCTGAGGCCCTTGCTCTCGGCGCGTAACTCTCGCCAGCTCCCGAACTCCGAGGCCTATGGGCCGACCTTGGGGTTGATGCAGACGCCGAAACCCAGGAGCAAGTTGGAGTCGTTGCCGTAGCCCGACCAGTTCTCCCCACTGAACAGGATCTGCTCGGAGGCCATCCAGGCAGCGTGGCCGTCAGCGAAACCGATGTTGCTGCCCCCGAGGTGGCGAGACCTGGCGTTGTCCTTGCGGAACTGAGCATCCGTGGCCCAGCGCGGATCGCCCTTCTCAGCCCCGCACTCCTGTGTCCAGGAGCAGTTCTCCCAGTCGGCGCCGCACTGCCAGCTGTTGACGGTGCAGGCGACACTGTCAATCCGACAGGTGTCAGGGTAAGCGATCCAGGAGGTGCGGTCGGCCCCTGAGACCGTCACTTCTGCGTCGTAGGCGACGGGGTACTTGGCGGGATCGGTTATCTGGCTGGTCTTCGTGTCCAGGGCCCAGCGGGGACCTGTGCCGATGGACCAGTCAAAGCCCCCGGTTTCCGGCCCGGCGCATCCGTTCCAGCCCTGGGTCGGGGTGTCGGTCACACTGCCGCCCCATCCCGGCGGGAAGGGCCCGTTGCAGGGCCTGGGATAGGGGCAAGTGTCCCAGGCGTTGACCATTTCCCTGAACCAGTCGCCGCCACCGTCAGCCCCGTAGCTGGAGTTCACCGTGAACGTGTGCACGTACCTGGAGCTGGGGCAGCGCCACACGTCCCGGTTCCTGATGTACTCGTCCAGGATGACGGGCCACTTCAGGTACGGATTGGCCGACGCCACCCGGTCTTTGCAGCAGCAGGTCTTGGTCCCACCCCCGGGGTTCGCGACCAGCCACTCCCTCACCTCGGGGCGGTGCTCAGAGGGAGGGAAGCGATCGTAATCAGTGAGGTACATCTGCACGGCCGTGGCGATGTTCTTCACGTTCGCCAGGCACTGAATCTTGCGGGCCGACTCGCGCGCCCGCGCGAACACGGGAAACAGCATTGCTGCGAGGATCGCGATGATCGCGATCACGACCAAGAGCTCAATCAACGTGAATCCTCTGCGTTGTCGCGCCATCGAACAACCAACCTCCTGTGCTCTGCCTATAGAGGCTCTTGCGCTACGGTGATGCCCCACCCGTTCACAAGACGCCCTGCGGCGGCCCTGTCCGCCGCTTCCTGCATTCCCGTCAGGACGGGAATGCAAGACATGCTGCGGTACTGCGCAAAGGTCCGACCATCCCCAGCCCGCGGCCGCGAGATCTCGTGCGTCACCTCCTCTCTGGTTCGGCCCTCGTCTCGTGCCCTGCCGCGCGCGGCCGGAGACCGCGGGGCGATATGTCTAGTAGGATGGAACTGGAAAGAAGAGGCGCTGCCGCGTTCACGCGGCAACGCCCAAGAGCGCCCAAGAGAACTTGCGTGCGGGCTGCATCAGAGTCAGGCCGGGGCCGTCTGGGGGATGTCCCCCGGCCTCTCATACACCCTCTGAGACGATCCAGGTACTGCAGCACTGCTGGCCGCCGCCAACTGCTCAACGCGGTTCACCACTCATGGGGCGCGGCGCGCCCCGGGCCCACCCACCGCGGCCTGCCGCGATCCTCGGCCAGCCACTTTAGTCTACCCACTAAGGGCCGCGGGCCAACACTACTGACGTTCGCGCAATGAAGTAACATTGCGCGAACGTCTTTCTTCAGGCATTTCCTCGCTTTCTGATGAATGTCGCCCA
>Ga0315307_1000676_pt1 | contig 14698 bp, 10 predicted proteins | sample TDP2_MG_FD_203079 | JGI IMG/M metagenome (GOLD analysis project Ga0315307, IMG submission 203079) | Freshwater sediment microbial communities from Lake Towuti, South Sulawesi, Indonesia - TDP2 | ecosystem: Environmental > Aquatic > Freshwater > Lake > Sediment | place: Indonesia: South Sulawesi... | reverse complement strand
TTATGTAGGCTTTCTCATTTGTTTCCAGGGTGCGCGCAGCAGCTAGGAGAACAAGCTTCTCATGCATTGAGAGGTAGGCTAGGTTCTCTTTCTTTATCGAGGGGTAGATGCTGGCTGAAGCCTTCCTGACGTGTTCCGGAGTGACTTTGGCGAAGTCTTCGGCTTCTGCGTATTTTCCTGATCTCCAAAGCAGCTCTACTGCGTACCTCGCGTCTCCCCTCTCACTTGCTATGTCAGCTATCAGCCCAGCCGTGTCATCCAGCACAACGTCCTTCTCGAAAGCCTCACTCGCCCTGTACTTCACGATCTCGTGGAGCTGAGGGTACGTGTACTCCTCAAGATGGATCACGTTCCGCTGCAGAGTGCTTTGGGTGCTCCTGTCCAGAAAGCCTAGCGCCTCAGGGTTTCTCAATATGCAGATCAGGGACATCCTACTGAAAGAGCTCTCCCTGTCCTCACCTATTCTTGTGAGATAGTAGAAGGGCTCCGAGCTTTCCTCACGTATCAGAGACTCAATCTCGTCCAGAGCAAGTATCAGGTAGAGCCCTCTCTCGTCTAGGTAGCTGCTTAAGCCATGGATCAACTCCTCGTTAGAGTAACCCCTCTGAGGCAGGGGTATGCGAAGCTGCTCTACGATCCTCTTCAGGACGGTGAACAGAGTCCTGTTTATGCGGCAGTTGATGTGGATGTACCTGATCTTCAACCCCTTCTTCGCAGCGTCTCTCTCCATGTTCCTCCCGAAGAGCTTAGACAAGGCGCTCTTCCCCGTGCCCACCGCGCCCGAGATCACCACCCTATGGGACAGGCCTGTCTTACTGTCCAGCAACCCGCTGAAGAAGGTGTTCAGCAGATGCAGTTCCTTTTCTCTGTGAGGAAGGGCTAGGGGTACGTAGTCGAGGGAGAGCTTTCCCTCGTCCTTGAAGATCCTCATCAAATCACCTCAAGGATACCCACACCATTCATGGGCGGGAGGAATTGAGGATGCTCCAGTCTGTTGAATATTTCTTGGTTGAACAGCCTAGCACCCTTCTTAACTTGATTGCAATACGGACATAATAAAGTCAGATTCTCCAAACTAAACAAATTTAGTAGTTCCTCCTCAGACTTAGCTAAAGATAATGGAACACGATGATCTATATTGAATCCCACTTTATCATAGTTTCCTCCACACAAAGGACATCGGTTGTTTTGTTGTTTCCTAATCTCTTCTAGGTGCTCCTTCAACTCCTTAGCGGTGTAAGGAAGATCTCGTAAAAAGCTAGCTTTGCCTTTTACATACCTACTCAGAGAAACTCTTAACCGGTTTGTAATTTTGCCTATCATAGTAGAGCGTCTCTTCCTCATATATTCCCGCATGTATTCTGTTCTACTGCCTTGAGGCTTTCTCCTCCTGCTCCATTCTTTTTCGCACACAAGACAAACAAGCCGTGTCATATACTTTCTGTGTTTCACATCTCCATGACATGGGCATGTTGCGATGACGAATTTCTCACCATTCATTATGATTTTGCGTCTTGGTTTTCCCATTCGGTATCTAGTAGGGCATTTTAGCCCAAGCCGACTAGCCTTGTTGAAAACTGCATCATCACTTCTCCCAAGGTGAATAGAACAACCAAAAACCCCGATAACGGGATAGTGTTCTCCAAGATAATTTGCTTCTTCTATTGTCCACCGCTTCTTTTTCAAATTCAACTCTTGCTTTGATGCCGCCATCTCAAGCCAACCTCCTTCAGGGGTTGGTAGTTGACGCCCAATCCCTGCTGCTGTACATATTGAGTTCAATGGACTAAGATAAGTGAGAGAGATAAGCGAAACTGAGATCCTTGTGTCCAACACCCGCCCAGGTTCGTTTTGACCGTTACAGCTACCACAAAACTTATTCCCAGACCTTCCACCCGGAGATGTCGGGAATGATGACTCTGGCCAGAATGACTCAATGATTTGGATCTTGAGTTCTGACCCATGGGTGGAGAACTTTTCTTCGGTCTTAACGGGAGCGCGGCAAACGAAAGCACGCAGAGCTGTTCAGATGGGTGTCCCAGCTCCTCCAGCCTACACGCGCCTGGACGGACCCCAGTTCTCTCGATCGACGAATAGCTAACGGGTGAGCTATAAGGGGCTATGTAGGCTTGCCGTTAACGGCTATCCGCTGATGTTGGTGTCTCTTCGGAGAGCGGAGCCGGACATGATTCTTGCGTGGGAGCCGATCATGGACGATCCCGTTAGGAGAGTCCTCGATCGATCGTTTCCTTCTCTACGCTGTAATGGGGATGGAACTGGCTTGCATGAAGGCTTCTCCGAACTTGACCCCGGCCTGATATCCCCTCACTCTGGCCAGCGCCTCTAGGTAATCATCGAGGCCTGGGAAAACTTTGAGCTGGCTATCATAGAGCCTCAGGGCCTTGAGCTTGAGGCTGAAGGTCTTCGTCACGTCCACAATCATGCTCGGCTCCGTGAACAGGTCGAAGACCTCGTAGTAGTAGATGGCCGAGATCTTCCAAGGTTTTCCAAGCTCGCCGTACACCTTTGCGCCCGCGTGCCAGCTGGCTTCGGTGGAGATCTGGGAGACAGACCTGTGAAGGTGATGCTTGTCCAGGGGCGAGTGGGTGAATACAAGGTTGGGTTTGAAAAGCCTGAGTTCCCTGACGAGCATCTTCGTCACCTCCCGCCAGTCTTCGATCTCCGCTAGTCCAAGTATCCTGTGTTCTATGCCGAGGCTCTCTGCAACCATGTTTGTCTCCCTTTCTCGAATCGCCTCGATTCTGTTCTCCCTCAGAAGCCTCGCTTCCTCAGCAGTCGCCCCTCCACCTCCGTAGGAGAAAACTATGACTCTCACGTTCTTCCCACCAAGTTTCAGCCTTGATATGGTGCCTCCTGCCCCGATCAGCTCGTCGTCGGGATGCGCAGCGAACACCATTGCCCTCCTCATCCCCTGAAACAACTGGACCATCCCTTCTTCACTCTTCTTGAACAGGCTGGCTATATTTGCTTTGACGAACTCATCGGCATCACAATCGAAGAATCGATCGATCGTTGAATTCTGCATCACATTCCGAGAAGCTCCCAGCGCCCTTGCTACGGTGGCAGATCTCCCAGCAACCTGGGGTCGACTTGCCATCCAGCGAATCCAGAACTCTCCGAAGAGAAGAACGTGCAGAATGTACTGCTGTCGCCGATGTTCTCAGCACTTGTGCTGCGATCGATCCAAATCGCAACTTCAGAGCATACCTGATGGACGGAAAAGGTAGAATCGAGGAAGCTGCACATCGTCGCATCTGGAGGTGCGGCCGCCGGGATTTGGACCCGGGTTTGGAGCTTGGGAGGCTCCAGTCCTAACCACTCTATGCTGAAGCAGACTAGACCACGGCCGCCCGATGGATCGACCCAGTTTGCACCAGGATCTGTGTCCTCGGTTGTATTTTTTCGTTTGTGCGATCCGCCTGCATTAAGCTTCTCTAGCGATGGTTGTGCCGATCTTCCTAGTTAGCGGCCCGGATTGATCCCTAGCCATAGTGTATCTCAGAAGATTTTTGGCGATGTGCAAGAGCTCGATGCGTTGAGATCGATGCCAAGACGATGACCGCGGCTATGAAGGCCAGCAACACGACCGCTGCGACGACTCTGGTAGACGGGCTGCGCTCTAGCGAAGAGGTCCTGTGGTTCGTTCGAATGATCGAAGTCGCGGTCCGGGTGAAGTTGAGGCCTGAGAGGTCTGGAAGATCTTTGAACCCCATGGAGCTGAAGAGAGGGTTGAGGTTCTCGGCGGCGGCGATGCTGAAGAACCGTATGGCATCCCTGCTGCCCACGCCTCTCTCTGCGCTTTCCGAGAGTAGTCGGAAGAACCGGTTGAAGGTGTCGAAGCCGTACGTGCTGTTCAGGGTTTCGAAAACCATGTAGGCAGCAGCGTAGTAGTTGGAGAGATTGCGAAGAACCGGTCCGGGTTTCCAGTCCTCAATGAACCCGTAATCTGGATTCAGGGATTCTCCTATCCCGGTTATCTGTTTTCTGAAGATCTCTGCCCCGGCGTATCCTTCTTCCATTATGAGCCGGGTCGAGAAGAAGTTGGCGCCTCCCTCCTGTATCCACAGGGCTTGAGGCTTTATGCCTGACGCCAAGAGGTAGTGGTGGACAAGCTCGTGAAGCGAGGCTTGCTCGAACTGTCCGGGGACGAATCTGGTGTAGAATAGATTCATGAAGATGTCTCCACTCTGTGTGGTGTTGAAGGGCGTGTATCCCTCGATGTCCATCTGATCCGGGTTAGGGGAGAAGAACCTCACAGTGACGTTTCCTATCCGGGTGTGGAAGAGGTCCTCCAGCTTCTGTTCGCTTCTAGAGTAGAGCTGGAGTACGCTCTCCATTATCGCTGCGTAGCGGCTTGGCGTGAGCCCAGTGTATTTGCCGACCACTATGGACTGGAGCTGGAGCTGATCGGCCACCGCGTAGTAGACGATGATTCTCCCGCGAGGGACGGGGAGACCGAAGACCATCTCCACCCGGTCTTGATCGGTCGACATATCGTCGGGATGGGGGCTCACATTGGTTGGCTTGATCGGTCCATCAACCCTTGAGAGGCTGACATGTGCCTCTCCTCGCTTTCCCTGGGTGAAGTTGATGTTGGGTGACATGAAGAAGGCGTTGGGTTCAACTATCATGGATGCCCTGGAGAAGTTGTATTTCACGGTGACCGTGATTTCGCCGGAGTAGGTGAAGGACAGATTGTCGTAGAAGAAGTCGATCGTTGTCCTGCTGAAGCTTGCGTCCCCGGACCAAGTATAGGTCCAATTGGTGAACGTTGTACCGGGTACGGCGACCCAAGCTCCCATCGACTCGGGTCGCGCAGAGCCGTGATAGGCGATTTCCACCCGTGCGTTGCCGTCTTGGTCGACAGTGATGCTGTACAAGAAGCCCTCCTCGGTAGGGTTGGCGCCCAGCGTCAGGGCAGGAACTGCTGCGCCGAGGAGAACTGCTAGGAGAAATGTGGGCGCCAGGTGAAAGCGCATCATCTGCTCTGGGCCTTGCCGCCGGGCGGGGTGTATTTTAGGTTTGCTTGCTGTCGACAGCGACCTTGAGGTGTTAAAGACTTATCTCGCCGCTCAGGCCAAGGGTCGCTGAACCTGGATGGACCTCGATCTCTGCGCGGCGATCTTGGAGGAGAAACTTAAGGAGTTGGAGCTAGACTACTTGAACTCCAACGTCAAAGTCACGCTCACAAGAGACATACCAAAGCTGGAGGCTTTCGGAGAGGTGTTCACCGACCTGAAGAGGGGTGCTGTGATAAGGGTGCGTCGATGGATGGCTGGAAAACTGGTCGAGGCAGGAGCTGCTCAGCACGACTCACAGTCGATCACTCCGGCAGTGATTCGGCAGATCGAGTGGAGAGAGAGAAACAACCCTACAGATCTACAGAAGCTACCTGACTTTTTTTACCAAGACGCGTGGAACCTCATCTCAGTCAACCAGAGCAGGATGCGTGTTCGTGATCCAACGCTTCACGCCATGCTCCTCGACGTGGCGTCGCTGAGAGTTGCCAAGATACTGAGGTTCAGCAGGAGAGAGCCGATGGAGGAGCTGCTCGACAAGCTCACGCCGGAGGAGAAGCTGCTCCACGAGGCAGTGAGGCGGGTGGTGGAGGTCTGGCAGAGGAACGTGACGATGCCGCTGGAAGGCGAACGGCAGGAGGCATCTGGAAGTGGGTGAAGAGAAGATCCCGCTGGAAGAGAGGATGCAGGGTTTCTTCAAGGCCGACAAATACAGGTCGCTCATAAGTGCCGCTGCCACTCGCAGGGAGAGATCGGTTAGCGTTGACTTCGGCGACTTGGTCTCCTTCGACGAAGCGTTCTCCCTAGACCTAGTAAACGACCCCTCAAGGCTTCTTCCCCTGTTGGACAAGGCTGCATACAGGCAGCTTCAGGTTGAGGCCCCTGAACACGCCTCCTCGCTGGAGGACTTCTACGCCCGAGTCACCAACCTTCCGATCATTACGTCTCTCAGAGAGGTCAGGGCATCTAACCTGGGCAGGCTGATAATGCTGGATGCCATCGTCGTGCGTGCGAGCGTTGTAAAGCCCATGCTGAAGAAGGCGGTCTTCAAGTGTGCTGTCTGCGGAGCGCCCATCGAGGTGAAGCAGGACACACGGATACGGATCATGAAGAGGCCTGACCGATGCCCCAACCCGAGCTGCAGGGCGAGGGGGAAGAGCTTTCAGCTGGATGAGGAAGCATCGACTTTCATAGACCTTCAAGGTATTGGACTTCAAGAGAAGCCTGAAGATCTCCCCGCAGGTCAGCTTCCCCGAATGCTGGAGATTAGGCTGACGGAGGACTTGGTTGACAGGGCTAGGCCGGGAGACCGAGTCTACGTCACTGGGATACTCAGCTCGGTGCAGGAGAGAATGGGCGAGGCTGCGCTTCGGACGTTCAGGCCCTACCTCGAGGCTGTGAGCCTGGAGACAGCCAGCAAGGAGCCTGAAGCCCTCACGACCACCGCTGACGAGGAGAAGAAGTTCAGGCAGATGGCCTCCTCCCCGTTCATCCACAGGCAAATCATCGAGTCGATCGCTCCATCAATCTATGGGTTGGAAGACGTGAAAGAGGCCGTCATGTACCTCTTGCTCGGCGGGAACACGAAGGAGTTTCCCGACGGTGTAAGGGTCAGAGGAGATGTCAATGTTCTCCTTGTGGGAGACCCCGGAACGGCGAAGAGCGTTCTTCTTCAGAACGTATCCAAGATATCTCCTAGAGGCTTGTACACCTCCGGCCGAGGCTCCACCGCGGCAGGCCTCACAGCAGCCGTGATGAGGGAGAAGGCAGGGGGAATGGTCTTGGAGGCAGGGGCCATGGTGCTGGCTGACCGAGGTGTTTGCTGCATAGACGAGATCGACAAGATGAGGCCTGAGGACCGGGTTGCCATCCACGAAGCCATGGCCCAGCAGACGGTGTCTGTGGCCAAGGGCGGAATTGTCGCAACCCTGAACGCCAGGACAGCGGTGATGGCCGCAGCGAATCCATCCCTCGGAAGGTACGACAGCTTCAGAACCTTCCCTGAGAATGTGAACCTACCGGTCACGATCCTCTCGAGGTTCGATCTGATCTTCATCTTGAAGGACGTGCCGGACGCAGAGCAGGACAGAAAGATCTCGGACCACATACTGAGCCTCCACTCGACGGGAGCCCCGTCGATCTCTCCTCCGATACCCCCTGACGTTCTGAGGAAATACGTGAGCTATGCCAAGAGGATCCGCCCCGAGATGACTCCTGAAACCATGAAGGTCTTGGAGAACTTCTTCCTCGCTACCAGGGCTGTCTACGACCAGACCTCCACCGTCACGATCACGGCCAGACAGCTCGAGTCACTGATCAGGCTGACGGAGGCCAGAGCCAGAGCAGCCCTGAGAGAAACCGTCGCACCTGAGGACGCAGGGGCGGTTGTGATGCTGATGAAGAAGTCGCTCAGCCAGGTCGGGGTGGATGTTGAGACGGGCAGGCCTGACATCGACGCCATTATGACCGGCAAGCCAGGCAGCGTGAGAGAGAAACTCCGCGCAGTCATAGACGTTGTCAAGCGGCTTTCGGAGGAGAGGGGAGTCGCAGAGGAGGAAGCCGTTAAAAGGGATCTGCTTGAGCAGGGGCTGACCGACGCGGACATAGACCGGATACTGCGGAAGCTGATCTCTGAGGGGACGCTCTACTCGCCCAGACCGGGAGCCTACAAGCTCACGTGAGCGTTCGGTGCCTCGGCTTGAGGTTCTCTCAACTCCCATTACCTCGATATCTAAGGAGGAATCTAGAGGACGACGGGATGGAGTCGCTCTATCCACCTCAGGAGGCGGCCGTGGAGAAGGGGGTCCTCGATGGACGGAACCTCGTGGTCGCGACACCCACGGCCTCCGGCAAGACGTTGATCGCCGTCATGTCCGCCGCAAAGCACGTTGAGCAAGGGGGGAAGGTTCTCTACCTTACGCCACTTCGCGCCCTTGCTTCAGAAAAGTTCAGCGAGTTCAGGAAGTACCTTCGCGGAGGGGCGACCAGCGGCCGCGGCATCGCTATAACAGCTACGTCGGGGGACTACGACTCCTCGGACCCATGGCTCTCCCGGTACGACGTCGTGGTTGCGACCAACGAGAAGGCTGACAGCCTGCTGAGGCACGCAGCGAGATGGATAGAGGATGTCACTCTGCTGGTCGCGGATGAGATACACCTGCTAGGCGACGCGGACCGAGGACCCACCTTGGAGATGGCTATCACGAAGACGCTGGAGGTGGCTCCTAAGGCCCAGGTCCTCTGCCTCAGCGCAACAATAAGGAACGCTGAGGAGATTGCAGAGTGGCTACGCGCGACGCCAATAGCATCGGAGTGGAGACCGGTGAAGCTCAGAGAGGGAGTCGTGCTCGGCACGGGGGTTGAGTATGATGACGGTGAGCAGGGGGAGCTCCAGTCTCTTGTCAGTGACCCGGCGATCAATGTGGCCCTGAACACGGTTCTCGAAGGAGGACAGTCGTTGATCTTCACAAGCACGAGGAAAAAGGCCGAGGCTTTCTCTGAGAGGGCCGCTTCAGACTTGGCTAGGATGAAAGACGCGATGAGGGAGAAGGCCAGGGAGGGGCTGAAAATCTACTCAGAGAGGATCCTAAAGTCAGGCGACCGGACACCCTTCACTGAAAAGCTCGCGTCAGCCGTCAGCCGGGGAGCAGCCTTTCACCATGCAGGCCTAGGGTACAAGCAGAGGGCTCTTGTAGAGGAAGCGTTCAGGAGACACCTGATCAAGATACTCGCCGCAACTCCTACGCTCGCGGCCGGTGTGAACCTCCCGGCGAGAACGGTGGTGATACCGGACCTCTGGCGGTACAGCTCGGAGAGAGGGATGCACCCAATTCCTGTCTTGGAGTACAAGCAGTTCTGCGGAAGAGCCGGAAGACCCAGATACGACGAAGTGGGCTACGCCCTGCCCATAGCGAAGAGGGATGCAGACAAGGACCTTCTAATGAAGAAGTACGTCAGAGGGACGCCTGAGAAGATCTGGTCGCGACTATCAGACGAGCGGCACCTCAGGTCTCACATCTTGGCAACCATTGCCTCTGGATTCGCCTCAGACGTCAAGCGGCTCATCGAGTTCTTCGAGAAGACCTTCTTCGCTCACCAATACGGTGTCGTGGGGATCGAGGACAAAGTGTCGTCCGTCATACATTTCCTCAGCGAGAAAGAGATGATCTCGGTGGACGGCGACCTCCTCGAAGCCACGAAGCTGGGGAAGCGAGTGTCCGAGCTGTACGTAGATCCACTCAGCGCGGTGTACATCGTGGAAGGCCTCCGATCGAAGGCCGAACAGGTAGGTGACATATCGTTCCTGCACCTCGTCTGCAAGACCCCTGATGTCCCTCAGGTGTCGATGAGAAGAATCGGCTCTGAAACCCTGGCGCTCTACTGTGAAAACTATCGGGACCAGCTCCTTCTGAAACCACCCGACTCTGTCGTAGATCCGTTTGAGTATGAGCTCTATCTCGAAGACTTCAAGAAGGTCATGGTGCTGGAGGCCTGGATAAACGAGGTGAGCGAAGGAGGGCTCTACGAGCGGTTCAGCATAGAGCCAGGCGACCTGTCGGCGTTGAGAAGGAACGCAGAGTGGGTTACATACTCTGCACATGAAATCGCAGGGGTAATCAAGGCCCGAGAGATGCTTAGACCCCTTGCACTCATGGTTGAGAGAGTGCGGAAGGGAGTGAAGCCCGAACTCATTTCTCTGGCCAGGCTCCAAGATGTGGGGAGGGTCAGAGCCAGAGCCCTGTTCAGGGCAGGCTACAAGTCAGTTGGGGAAGTGATGCGCGCATCGATCGAGGATCTTCTCAAGGTTCCGGGCATAGGACCAGGGGTCGCTTTGACCATCAAGAAGCAGGCTGGAGGGAAGGTGAAGAAGGTCCGTGTCGAGTTAGGAGATGAGGAGTTGGAGCAGTCGGACCTAGACCGTTTCTGAGAGGAGTGACGCGCTTTCTTGACTGTGGTAGCTGCCCTGGACAGAGAGGATTCCCAAGCCTCCTTGGCGGTCAAATCCATGCTAAACACGGTGAGAGCCCCAGGCTGCAGGTACTACCTCGGGTGGCGAGGCCGTGTGGACGCCTCACAGTCCGTTGAAGACCTTGCGGAGCCGGTCTCATCCGTGGCCATGGGTGTGGCTACAGAAAGCGGTGCTCCGACGAGCAGACTTCTCTCCCAAGACGGATGGTGCGCAGCACTCGAAGGCTACCTCCTCTCTGCCCGAGACCCGACCTCCGAATCCATGGGAAAAGGTCCGCGCCGCTTCTTGGAGGCGGTGGTAGAGCTGGATGGTGCGTTCTCCTGCATCGCTGCGACACAGGCCTTAATCGCCTGCAGGGACCCATTGGGAAGGGTCCCCCTCTACGTTGCAGACAGCGGCAGGTGGCTGCTTCTCGCCACAAGGAAGAGGTGCATCTGGGGCAACTCGCCTCGAGACCCTGAACTGCTTCCCCCGGGGAGAATCGTGGAGTACGCCACGAGCAGTATGTGTGTTTCTAGGTCAAATGTTCGTTGGCCGCGACAGCCACGTCCCGTCGCGCTGAGAGATGCTGCTCGAAAGGTGGCCGCGCTGCTTCTCGATGCGGTAGGCCGCTGGTCTACGGGGCTCGACGCATCCGCCCTTGCGTTTTCAGGAGGATTGGACAGCGGACTCCTAGCATATCTTGCGAAGGAACCCGTCGCGCTGAGGTTGATTACGGTCGATTTCACTCAAGGCGGAGAGTACTTGGATCAGGCCGAGAGGGCAGCGTCAATCCTAGCTCTCCCAATTAGGCTGATGACCCCTTCGAGGTCGGAGACGGAGAAGAGGCTGAGGGATGTGGTCTGGAGCTGTGAATCAGCTGACAGGACTAGCGTGGAGACAGCGCTCCCAATCTTCTGTGTCTCTGGGGAGGCTAGGCAAATGGCCTGCACCTCAATCCTAACGGGCCATGGCGCTGACGAACTCTTCGGAGGGTACATGAGGTACCTGGGATCCATGAAGTGTGATCCCTCCATGACCTTCCAGAGAATGCGCCTAGACTTCCTGAACCTCCATCGCAGAGACCTAGAGAAAGACTTCAAGGCATGTGCCTCCAACTCCCTGACTCTGAGACTTCCCTACACCGACGTCCAGCTGGCCCGCTACGTTCTCTCCCTTTCCCCGAACCTCAGAGTTGACGTGGGCTCAGGCGTGAGAAAGCTAGTCCTGAGAGAAGCGGCAAAACTGCTAGGATGCCCGCAGCAAATAGCCGACGCAAAGAAGAAAGCGGTTCAGTACTCGACCGGAGCATCCAAGATGCTGAGAGTCATCGCCAGGGGGCAGGACAGGACCGTTGACTCATTTCTGAGCGGTCTTCTCGAAGCGGCAAAGAGATCGGCGAGAAGACAGAGACTGCTCTAAACGGTTAAGAGACCCACGCAGTGTTCTTGGTTCATGCCTCCTTTCACGGGGATCTACCGCTCGAAGAGACAAGCGCTACATAGAACCCCCAGAGATCACCCAGACTCGATTCAAAGAATACCGGCTGTGCTCAGGAGGCTCAGGAGAAACATCTGGCTCAGGAAGGGCCTCGCGAGTGTTGCCGCCCCTGAAGCGGTCGCGGACAAGCTTCTACTCGAGGTCCACAGCGAAAGATACATCGAACGGATCCGCCGTTTCTGTGAGCAGGGGGGAGGATACGTGGACGATGACACCTATCTCTCCCCTGGTTCCTATGCGGCAGCCATCTATTCAGCGGGCGGAGCGGTGAAGGCCTGCAGTGACGTGCTGGGGGGAGAGCTCCGAAACGCTTTCGTCCTCACCCGTCCCCCAGGACATCACGCCGGAACTGAGGGACTGGCGTTGAACGCAGACTCCACCGGGTTCTGTGTGTTCAACAACGCGGCCTGTGCGGCGAGATATCTCTTGGGCCGGGGTCTGAGGAGGGTTGCGTTGATTGATCTCGATGCGCACCACGGCAACGGTACCCAGGAGATATTTTATGGAGACCCTGGAGTTCTCTACCTGGGGATTCACGAAGACAGCGGGTTCTTTCCGTACTCGGGCTCAGTGGAAGAGGTGGGGGAGGGGGAAGGTGAGGGCTTCACCGTCAACATGCCACTGGACAGAGGCTCCGGGGACGGAGACTACCTGGTATTCTTGAGGGAGATCATGTCGCCGATTCTTGATCAATATCATCCCGAGTTCACTCTGGTATCTCTTGGCTTCGACGCTCACAGGCTGGATCCCCTGGCCGATCTGAACCTATCTTCAATCGGTTACCTGAGAATTATCGACGCCCTGAGAAGGATGGCTGAAGAGCAATGCGGTGGCAGGTTGGTCCTCTTACTCGAAGGAGGCTACAACATGAGGACTCTTCCGTTGCTCGTCTCGGCCACAACCTCGATCCTCTGTGGTGCACAGCGCGCGCCGGTCCCACTTCCGAGAAACGGCGTAGTCCAGCGGCAGACGATTGAGCGACTCCAAGACGTGAAGCGGAAGCTGTCCGCGTTTTGGTCGCTGGACGATTCGAATATACCGGACTAGATCAAGACGGCGTTTCTCAGACGGACGACGAGCCAGAACATCATGATGTTGTCTGGTCGCCTCAACAGGTTTCTCAGCAGTTTGAGTTTGCCGAGTTTCGACCCGCTCTCGAGAAGCACCCCTCGTAGGCTGCTCTCGGTGAACCTCATTGCCTCCGGCCTCGTGACGGTCTCCAGCATTTTCCGGAGTCTTAGCGCACGGGAGAAGTCCGCTCCGAGGCTTCGATCCCATCTGTCTTGATACCTCCTCAGGACGCGGGCGGAGGGGTCTCCCCGCGCAGCCTCAGCGGCAACCTCGCCTGCAAGGAGAGCACTCAGCATTCCCGTCGCTATCCCAGCGCCAGTTATCGGCATAACTTGACCTGCGGCGTCCCCCGCAAGGAGAAGCCGGTTGCCGTACATTGGCTTGATTCCCCCCTGAACAGGGATGCCGTGAGCCGACCGCCTTGTGACACACCAATCCTGGATCTCGCCTCGAATGAAGTCCTCCAGCAGCTCCTCAGCTGGCTTCACAGGTCGCCTCACACCAAGCCCCACTCGGGCTGAACGAGGGCCCGTGGGGATCACCCAGGCATATCCACCGGGTGCAACCTTCCTGTCGAAGACGATTAGCACCCGCGATCGGTCCACGTGCCTTGTCTCCAACTCGTACTGAATACCAGTTGCCAGGTCATGTCTGATGTTCATCCCCGCCATCTTGCCTACTCTTCTTCGGAAGCCGTCAGCCGCGATGGTGATGGCGGCTCTGACCTTGGTCGACCGGGCCCCGTTCCTCACAGTCAACTGGCAGCCATCGCTCCCGACAGCGAGACCGGTGGCCTCCGCGTTCGTCCATAGCTCTGCCCCGTCCTTCAGGGCCAGGTCGACCACCCAGCGGTCGAATGCAGCTCTGTCCAAGACGAGCAACTCAATCCTCATCTTTGGGACGTTGATTGTGTTCCCGTCTACTCTTATGCTGAGTCGATCCACGCGATGCAACACGACATCCTCGGGAAGTGTTAATCGCAGTCGCCTTGCGGCCTGCACAGAGAAGAGGCCTCCGCAATGCGTAGGTTCGCCCACCGTAGGATGCTCTTCGATCATTACGGTTCGCAGACCCTGGGAGGCCGTGACTCTCGCTGCGGCTGCGCCTGCTGGGCCCGCTCCCACGACGGCGATGTCGAAGTTCTCCATCCTGCGCACCCGTGCCTAGAAGTGAGCAGATCTCGTATCAATATTTCCGCGCTTTGAACCTTTGACAACCTTTCATCAGTGCAGGAGGCAAACAAGAGAGGTGACAGCCATGGCCACCAACGCACCCATCGAAGCTTGAGTGGATGAATGGGCATGCAGGTGGACCCTCGCCCAGCAGAGGGCTGCAGCCAACAGGTAGAGGGGCAGCATCACTGGGCCGAAAGAGAAAGCCAGGAGGGTTACGGGTCCAGCTACAGCAGCGGTGTGGATGCTGATCTTCCACCTGAGGGTGAAGGCAAAGATCGCGGACGTCACTGCCAGGTAGCAAACCGACACCAAGTAGAGGGAGCGGATGGACAGGGACCAGAACAGAACAGATGCCAGCAGGTAGCTGAGAATTGCTGGGGCGAAGAAGAGCGGTCTCCTTTCTCGGTTGGAAACGTTGAGATCCACCTCCCCCTTCCAAGCATGGTACACGACCGCAGTCACTGGGAAAGCCGAGATGAACAGAACGCCAAGAACAAGCGCCCATGGTGCAATCGGGACGCCTTCGCCTTCGGGGTTTCCCAGAGCCATCGCCACAACCGTGGCCCCGGAGACAAGGGGGTGCGCAAGTATTGTCGAGAGCAAGGAGGCCAGGCTGTCAGCGAAAGTCTTCAATTGGTTCACCGCCGATGGACCAAGGCGCAACAAAACCCCTGCGGTACCTCTCCTGTTCCATTTCAGACGGCGCGTTTGATCCTCAATACGCCCATCGATTCCGAGAGCTCGAAATACCTCACCAGGTAGCCCAGATCAGCCATTCCCGTCTCCAGTTCTGCTAGGTGAGAGATCTCGAGCAGATTCCTGCGGCCGTCGATCCAGCGCATCGCCGGGCCTGGAAGTGACTTATCAGATTTCTCATGGCTCTTTCGCAAGGACCAGAGTTCATCTTGCTCCTGGTTTCCCAGCCTCAGCTCGAATCGTCGATACCAGGGAGCACCTCGGAACAC
>Ga0315307_1000675_pt1 | contig 14722 bp, 9 predicted proteins | sample TDP2_MG_FD_203079 | JGI IMG/M metagenome (GOLD analysis project Ga0315307, IMG submission 203079) | Freshwater sediment microbial communities from Lake Towuti, South Sulawesi, Indonesia - TDP2 | ecosystem: Environmental > Aquatic > Freshwater > Lake > Sediment | place: Indonesia: South Sulawesi... | reverse complement strand
CTGGTTGAAAGGTTACATCAGCTGTAGTTTGGCACTAAACGACAACAACTTCAGAACAGTCTATAACTCCAAGCGTAAAACTGCATGTTAAAATGGAAAAGTATATTTGTTTGGGCGGAGTTTCAACGTAGCAAGTGTGAAAAGGAGAAAGCGCATCCGATGCCCATTACCGACCCGTTCAAGAAAACCATTGCTCAGCAGCATCGTTTGTACATGAAGATTTGTCGCGAGTGTGGCGTCAGAAACGCAGCTTCAGCGGTGAAGTGTCGAAAGTGTCGCAGTAAGAATCTGCGCTGGAAGAAAAGAGAAATAGTACGCTAAATACCCTAAAGTTTTAAGACACGGCTATAAGAGCAAGGTCTTCAATTTAGAGTACGTTTCTTTGCTTATTTTCACTGTTTTTAACTCGGTCATTGTCATTTATTCCATTAAGTGGAAGAAGTAGTAAATGTCTACATTTGAGTTTCTTTCTGAAAATGGTGTTTTCATCACATTCCTTAAATAAAAAGAGTTTAGTGATGTTAAGATTGGTGTGCTGTTTGGGCGTAAATTTGCGCGATTTGGTGCCCAAGACAACGGTTACACTTGAAAGTTTAAGCGGCAAGTCTATTGCTATTGATGCCTACAACGCCTTGTATCAATTTCTTGCCATAATTCGTCAGCCAGACGGCACTCCTCTTAAGGATAGAACCGGCAGAATTACGAGTCACCTGAGCGGTTTGTTGTATCGAACTTCTAATCTGGTTGAGATGGGCATAAAGGTTATTTACGTTTTTGACGGTGTTCCGCCAGCCCTCAAAGAGGTTGAGATCAAACGGAGAGCCAGAGTGAAAGAAGAGGCTTTAGTCAAATATGAGAAGGCGTTACAGGAGGGTAAAGTGGAAGAGGCGCGCATGTATGCCCAGATGACCTCGAAGCTAAAAGATTACATGGCTGACGATTCCAAGCGCTTACTCAACTTGATGGGCATTCCATGGATTCAAGCGCCAAGCGAAGGCGAAGCTCAAGCTGCCCATCTGGCTAAGAAACATGACGCCGATTTTTGCGCCAGTCAAGACTATGACAGCCTTCTGTTTGGTGCGCCTCAACTCATTCGAAACGTAACCATAAGTGGACGCCGAAAACTGCCGAGAAAAAACGTCTACATTGAAGTTGTGCCCGAAATTGTTGAACTCAATAAGGTTTTGAATGAATTGGGCATTTTATACGAGCAACTAATCGATATAGGCATCTTGGTGGGCACAGACTTTAATCCAGAAGGTGTGAAAGGCGTCGGAGCGAAAACTGGGCTGCAGCGCATTAAGGAGCACGGAAGCCTTGAAAAACTGTTGCCCACATTGAAAGAAGCCACGTTTCCAGTTGAACCAGTGAAGATACGTGAAATCTTCCTGCACCCGAAGGTTACAGACAACTACAGGCTGGTTTGGAAAGAACCTGACTTAGAAGGTGTAGTGGAATTCATGTGCGGCGAAAGAGATTTCAGCGAAGACCGCGTGCGGAAGGCTCTAGAAAAAATGACGAAAGGCATGGAGAAAATCAAGGGAAAAACAACTCTAGAAGCATGGTTTGGACGTTCAGCCTGATTCTTATTTTGGGCGTTTTATATTCTAGATTTATAAGTTAAAGTGCGATGTCTCCCGCAAACTTCCCTCTTTTTGATTAGGCTCACGGGTTAATAAGACCTACCCCCTCCCCTAGGTTTTTGCATTGAATTTCTGAAAGGCTACTAACTAAATATGGTTGCCACCAATCTGCTAACATGCCCAGAGCGCAGGAACGGCGGGATCATAAAAGGAGGTAACGTCAAGTTCTGGTTGATGTCATAGAGGTTGTACCACTCTGCAGTGGCTAACACCATTGAGTAAGCGATAAAGCTGATAGAATCAAGCTTCGAATACATATGCACCTTTGAAAACATCATGTTGTACAGAAAAAGCAAATGAAAAAAGGGTCCTCAAATGTCCCTAGGGGCCTTCAAAGCCGCATTTTGGGCAGCGGTATGGTCGTCCGAATTTTCTGCAGCGTGCGCACCTCCATATTGTGATTTCTCCACAGTTTGCGCATAGAAATTTTGTGGCTTCGGTTCCAGGCGCTATTATTCTGTGGCATGAGGTGCACATTGGCATCGTAACAGCAACTGTTTTTTCACTCATGAGTTGGGCTCCATTGAAGGATTCCTATAATGACGGCTCTTGCTTATATGCGCTACGTTTGATGGTATGAGGCTATTGTTTTATCTTATTTGCAGCTTTGTTATGCGAGAGTGGACCTTGTTAGGTTTGATATGATTTGAGTGTTTTGCCCTTGGCTTTTGGCAATTTGTATGTGGGCAGTCGTCGTATGCTTCAATGCTGGTTATGTACGCTGATCTTTCTGAAGTATTCTGTGAGTCTCTTTTGAAAGAGTGCATCTTGCAACAGTCGGCTGTTCCGTATCCAACGTTGCAGTGGAATTTGGAATTGGCTAGCTATGCGACCTAAGGCTTCACTTAGCGTGTTAAATTTCAGAGGCGTTTGCTTCATGGCGTTGCGCACGTTTTCTCTTACTTGCCAAACTCCAACTGGCATGATATAGTCTGGATGTGCCTCACGCAAAACAATCACGGTTGCTTGTCTCCTCTCTTTTGCCAGCAGCTCGCAAACCGCTAGACGCGCTGCGTAGTAGCATCCACCGATCTCTGCATAGGTTGTGCGTCCTTCATAACCCTCCCAGTCAGAATACATGACCACGCTGCGTCCATTTGGGTTCCAAATTGTGCCTGGATACCATGCTTCCATGGCTTCGTAGCTCCAAGCCTGAGGCAACATCAACACTTCGAAAATGTTGTCGAGGTAGCGTGACTCATAAACGCGATGTTCGTTTATTTCTGGGAACGTCTTAATCTGCTCAATCAATTCTTTGCTTAGAATGCTGTCCACGGCTGTGATGCTCCAGCGAGTCGGCACCAACCGCCGATTATATTTGAGCCCAAAGGTGCCAACGCTGAAGGCACGTTGGATGCGGGTTACTAGAACGCCTCTCTCGTAAAGGTTGCGAACAGCATCAGCCGCCTTCAAATCTGTGTCGTAATAAGCCTTTTCGATTTGGTGGTCCCAACGCGCCGTGCCAACACGGATGTCTCGCATTGGCGCAGAAGGACCAAAGGGCTGAACCTCATCATCCAAGACCAAGTAACGCCTCGGCTCCTTAGTCAAGGCTAATTCTACATCAACCGGACCAGCTGACAAGGCTAGTTCGCGCGTTCTATCCATAATTTTGCCCGCTTCCTCAAATCGTTGCACGTGCACTCTATGCTTGCCTCGAATTAGTAAGGAGCGAAAACCGACAATTTCGTCTATGGATTTGCCGAACCACAACTCCGGTAAGTCGTAAAAACTTGTGTCCTCATGAACGGGTGGAACCATTGGACCCGCATAAACATACGGATAGCCTATTCTGCCCACAAAAACGCTAGGCGGGGACGCACCGTTCACATCTAACCTATTAATCAGCGGCATAGTTCGCAGGTAAAAGTTAGCCCTAACCAGCAATGGGCAACGGGTTTTTCCACACAAGAACTTACCGCCTTTGCAGACCACACATAGGCCTTTCCCGCGCGTTACGCTTGAGCCCTTCGTCACAAGATGGTTTGCACTATAATTTAAGTCGGCTGTGAGACCAGCGTTGTCTAGTAAGTCAAGTATCCAGAGGTTTTCATTTCCAGAGGTTCTTGTCGTTGAGGTTCCTCTTGTGGTATTGACCAGCTTCTTCATGTATTGTGGATTCACAACCTCTTATACGAAAGTACAACAGTATTGGCTTAAAAATGAGTCGTTTTTCTTCCCACAACCTTCAAACACAACAAAGATTACTGAAGAGAAAAGCAGAAAACTTAAGTTTTGTTTCCTCATTATGCCTTCAAGTTGATAAAGAAGGCGGTCACGTACGAAAGCAGAGTCAATCATCTTCGACGTCGACCTTAAGAGAATGCGTGGCTTGACTTATTCAGACTATAAAGGAGGCGAACAGCGTAGATGAATTTCACTACACAAATTCTGGAAATACTGATTGTTATACTCGTGTCAATAGAATTGGTAGAACTGTACTTTAACATGCGCGCGATAAGAATTCATGAAAAAGAATTGAATGGACACCTAACAAAACTAGAGCAGCATACAATGAAAATGGACATCTTGATGAACCACCTAGATGAACACATTAAAACCTTGGGAAACGCTCTTCGGAAAAATGAGCCTAAGGAAACCTAAAGAGCCTAGTCAAAGAGAGCAATTAACTGGACTTGTATGTCCTTTCAATAGAATGCAATTGTGATTTGCTTGAAGCAGTTGGCTCTTATGCGAGCAGAGCGAAAGTGGCTATCAGTGGAGCGAACACCGAAGCGACAAGCGACATTACCGTTATCATAGTGTTTAACGAGGGCCCTGCCGTGTCCTTGAATGGATCGCCAACTGTGTCGCCTACAACCGCCGCTTTGTGCGCGTCTGAGCCTTCGCCGCCATAACCTCCGGCCTCAATGTATTTTTTGGCGTTGTCCCATGTTCCACCAGAGTTTGCCATGAACAAGGCAAATATTATTCCTGTGATTATGCTGCCTGCAAGAAAACCGGCTAATGCTTCTCTCCCTAATATAAAGCCCAAGATTATCGGTGTGACCATTGCTAAAACACTGGGAAGCACGAGCTCTTTTAGTGCTCCTTTCGCTGCAATGTCAACGCACTGTGCGTAGTCTGGTTTCCCTTTGCCTTCAAGCAGACTTGGGGTTTCTTTAAACTGTCGCCTTATCTCTTCCACCATTCTGAAGGCGTTTCTTCCCACGCCTAGAATCAACAGCGCTGAAATCAACGGCGGCATCATGGCGCCTATGAAAACCCCTGCTAGAATGTAGGGGTCAACAATGTTTATGACATACAAGCCAGCCTCATTTACTGGAATTTCAGCTAGCTCCGCATAAGCGACAAACAATGCAATAACTGTCAGCGCTGCAGCGCCTATGGCGAAGCCTTTAGTTATAGCCTTGGCAGTGTTGCCAGCCGCATCGAGTTTGTCAGCCACGTCAACAAACTCCTTCTCGATCCCAGCTTGCTCAGCAATGCCTTTTGCGTTGTCAACTATCGGGCCGTAGGCGTCAGCTGACACTATCATCCCTACTATTGAAAGCATTCCCACAGCGGAGACGGAAATACCGTAAACTTGTGCTGCTACAATCTGGGTCGAAGGCAAGGCTGGCAGGCCAATAGTTGCCAAGTTCCATGAAGCGATTGTTGCAATGCAAATGCCGAGGATGGGAGGAACTATACTGACTATGCCATAGGAAAAACCTGAAAGAATGTTGATTGCAGCGCCGGTCTTCGCTGACTCGGCTGTTTTCTTCACTGGGGGTCTGTCAATAGACGTGAAGAAATCTGTAGTCATTCCGATAACTACGCCTGCGATTAAACCAGCAATGGTGGCGTAGAAAATGCCCCAGTTAAAGTCGAGAAGGTATTTCAAAGCAAGGGTCAAGAGGGCAAAGAATATACAGGTGGCATAGGTGCCTCTGTTGAGGGCTGCTCCTGGATTCTTTTTGACGCCAATTTTCATAGACAACATACCAAGGATAGAAGCAACGGTGCCTGCCCCTGCTAGGATCAAGGGAAGAATAGCATAGGCTGGGTTAATGCCCATCACGGTCGCACCCAAGATCATGGCAGCAACAATGCTTGCCACATATGAGTCAAACAAATCCGCACCCATACCCGCGACATCGCCTACGTTGTCGCCTACGTTGTCCGCGATTACGGCTGGATTTCGCGGGTCGTCTTCAGGAATGCCGATTTCCACTTTGCCCACCAAGTCTGCGCCTATGTCTGCTGTCTTGGTGTATATGCCGCCGCCTGCTTTGGCGAAAAGTGCCATAGAGCTCGCGCCGAGGCTAAAGGTGAGTACGATTTCAGGATCTTTGAAAATGTAGTAGAGTCCACTTATGCCGATTAATGCTAAGCCAACAACAGATAAACCCATTACTGCTCCGCCGTAGAAAGCCACAGGAAAGGCTTTGCCCAGGCCACTTCGGGCGCCGTTAGCTGTGCGAACGTTGGCTTTTAACGCCACGTTCATTCCAAAGTAGCCAGCTAAACCCGAGCATACTGAACCCGTTACATAGGCTAAAGCTCTTGAGGGTCCTTGAGCTGGGTTTTCTGAGTTCCAGAAGGCTACAAGCAGCACTGCTGCAACGATTATTACGAATATGGCTAGGGTTGAATACTGCCTCTTTAGGTAGGCGTTGGCGCCTTCCTTGATGGCCGTAGAAATCTCTTGCATCTTAGGATTTCCACTGTCCTGCTTTTTCACGTAAAAGTATAAGTAGACTGCAACGGCGATGGAAATTAAGCCTGCAAGCGGCGCAATTATCAGCCACTCCATCTTCTAGGTCTCCTATGCATCCCGCCTTTCTTTTGAAACGTTAATTCATCTATATAAATAGAACTATTCTCAAACCTTTTTAATACACAGGGTCTTGTTAAATGGACTTGGCATGCCTGCTAACGCCTAAAATAGGCGCTATATTTCTTCCAAGAAAAATGACGAAGAGAGTCTCTTCACAAAAATTGAATCGATAAAAAAGGGAAATTTATTCTTTGTAGCCGACCTTTGTTTTAAGTTGTGAAACCGACTCTGGATTCATAAGGGTTGTAGTGTCGCCAACGGGTTCGTTTCTAACTAAAGACTTTAAGATTCTCCGCATGATTTTTCCGCTTCGTGTTTTTGGCAGATCATCAGTGAATATTATTCTGTCAGGTCTGGCTGTTGGTCCTATGGTGGCATCCACATGCTTTATTAAATCTTTTATGAGCTGATCCGAAGGTGCTATGTCTTTTTTTAGGGTCACAAAGGCTACTGGAACTTCGCCTTTTATGTCGTGTGGAGATGCTACAACTGCGCATTCAACCACAGTTTCATGGCTTGTTATGGCGTTTTCGAGTTCGGCCGTTGACAATCTGTGGCCTGCAACCTTCATTACATCGTCAACTCTGCCGGTTAACCGAATGTTCCCGAATGCATCCCATCTTCGTGCGCCATCGCTTGTATAGTAATATTTTTCGCCGTAAGGACTGAAGTATTCCGTGTATCTCGCGGGATCTCCCCAGATGTTTCTAAGCATTCCCGGCGCAAACGGGCTTTTCTGCACCAAATAACCGCCTTCGCCAATGGGCACAGGATTTCCGGATTCGTCGAAAATATCGTGGCTAGTACCCGGGAAATTTCTGCCTGCAACTGTTGGGATGAATGGCCCTATACCTGGTAATGCGTTGATTAGGGTTCCGCCAGTTTCGGTTTGCCACCAAGTGTCAATTACAGGGCATCTTCCACCGCCAATCTTGTAGAAATACCATAGCCAAGCTTCTTCGTTTATTGGCTCTCCCACTGTGCCAAGTATTCGAAGACTATTTAAATTGTGTTTTTTAGGCCATTCTTCACCCCATTGCATGAACATTCTTATCGCTGTTGGAGCTGTATAAAACACTGTCACACCGTATTTTTCTACTATGCTCCACCATCTGTCTTGTTGGGGGTAATCTGGGGCGCCTTCATATTCTAGCATGGTGACGCCGCATGATAGGGGACCGTAGCAACTGTAGGTGTGGCCTGTAATCCAGCCTATATCAGCGGTGCACCAGAAAACATCTTCATCGTGAAGGTCGAAGTCCCATTTTGTTGTCCAATATGCTTGTACCAAGTATCCACCTGTGTGGTGTTCAACTCCTTTCGGCTTGCCTGTTGTGCCACTTGTATAAAGGATGAATATTGGATCTTCACTATCCATGATTTCGGGTTCGCAGTAATTGTCTGCGTCTTTCATCAGTTCATGCCACCAGTAATCTCGACCTTCAACCATGTTCACGTCCATTCCGACTCTTTTTACAACAACAACTTTTTGTATCATTGTCCCTTCGACTCCCTTATCGGCTTCAACCTTCAAGTTTACTTGTTTTCCTCGCCGGTAATATCCGTCAGTTGTTATGAGAACTTTGGCTTCTGCATCTCGCATTCTTTCTTGTAGGGATTTACCACTGAAGGCTGAAAAGACCACACTGTGTATAGCTCCGATGCGTGTGCACGCCAACATGGCTATTTGCACTTCAGGAATCATTGGCAAATATATTCCAACTCTATCGCCCTTTTTCACACCGAAACTTTTCAGTACGTTAGCGAATTTGTTAACTTCACGGTGCAAGTCAAAGTATGTGATCACTCGTTCTTTCTCTTCTGGTGGTTCTGGGACCCATATTATAGCTGCTTTATTTCTTCTCCAAGTTTTCACGTGTCTGTCTAGGGAATTAAAGGAAACGTTCAGTTTTCCATTGATAAACCATTTATAATACGGTGGTTCCCATCTGTATGTTTCATTCCATTCCTTGAACCAATCAATTCCTTCACGGGCAAGCTTTGCCCAAAAGGCTGCAGGGTCTTTCGTCGCTTCGTCATAAATGGAATCGTCGCTTACCCATGCTCTCTTTTTAAGCTCTTCAGAAGGCCAGAACACATTCTCTTTCTCAGGGTCTTTCTTAATCCACATAACAGGTTTAAACATGGTGTCAGCCACTCGTGTATTTTGGTTGGATTTTATTGAGAAGTCAGAAATTTACATATAAACTTTCTCTTTTAAAAACTTTGAAAAATCAAGGAGCGATGTTATTTATTGCTTGCAGAGAAAAAGGAAAGGCATGTTTAGCATGTATTATCGCTATTTTTTGTTAGTTGGGAATATGGGTAAAACGGGTTTTTCGTAGACTTCGTTTAACACTTCCGCTAGGGCTAGGTAAACTGCGCTTAGTCCGCAAATGATGCCTTCGTAGCCAGTGATGGTGCCTATGTATGTGTTTCCAGTCAAATCTCTTGCTGTTAGAAGGAAGAAGAGAATAGCCAAGCTCAAGAAAACGAATTGAAGTGCACGATTTTTTCTTAACGTGCCAAAGAACATTACAAGGGTGAATAAGCCCCACATGAAGAAATATGCTGCCATGGCTTCCTTCTCAGGATCGGCAATTCCAACGGAGGACATTTTTGGCAGCAGAAGAAGAATTACAAGAGACCACCAGAATAAGCCATAGGAAGTGAAGGCCACTGTGCCAAATGTGTTGCCTTTTCTGTATTCCATTATGCCTGCTATCACCTGAGCTAGTCCGCCATAGGCTAAGCCCATTGCAAGAATCATGCTGTCAAGAGGGTAGAAGCCAGCGTTGTGTAAGTTCAGCAAAACTGTTGTCATTCCGAAACCAAGTAGTCCGAGCGGCGCTGGATTTGCTAATTTTTCACTCACTGTATTTCACATCCTCTATTGCTATGAAAGGCTTTGTTGACGATGTTTTGAATTTAAATTTTTCCAAATCTATGCCTTTTGTCTCCTGCTCGCAATGCATTTGTCAATGCCTAATTAAGCGAAAATTATTTTCGTGAAACACTGAGCGATTTCTTTAATCCGTTCCACTATTTTTTGTAAAAGAAAACCATTTAAGGGAATGTTCTTCTTTTAGCATAAAGGCTTAGGTATCGTTGGGCGATCCAATGAGTTCGACATGGCACGCAATGGACAAAGAATCGGTTCTTCAAACTCTGAAGACCTCCTCAACCGGTTTAGGCACTGAAGAGGCCGAAAGGCGACTGAGTGAATATGGATACAATGAGTTGAAGGAAAAGAAACGAAGAACAACGTTACAGATGTTTCTTGAAGAGTTCAAAGATGTCTTCATTCTGTTACTTATTGTCGCCACGGTTTTTTCGGTTATAATCGGCTACTATGAATTAATGAGGAATCCCGAGTTAGGGTTCCTTGAAACCTACGCGGACGCGATAACCATAGGGATAATTGTCCTGCTTGTCGCCATTGCTGGCTTCGTTCAAGAGTATCGTGCAGAGAAGGCAATTGAAGCCTTGAAGAAACTGGCTGCACCCAAAGCGCGTGTAATGCGAGGCGGCAAAGAAGCCATGATATTGGCAAGAGAAGTTGTGCCTGGCGACCTTTTACTTCTTGAGGCAGGAGACACTGTCTCAGCTGATGCACGGATCATAGAAGCAGTTGAATTGAAAACAGATGAGGCTGTTTTGACGGGTGAATCCACTCCTGTCAATAAGAATTTGGGCACACTCAAACCCGAGACGCCTACAGCTGACAGAGAAAACATGCTTTTCATGGCAACACACACAATTTACGGCAGGGGAAAAGCCGTTGTCGTATCTACAGGCATGAACACAGAGTTTGGTAAAATTGCCGAGTTAGTGCAGACTGCTGAGGAAGAGGAAACTCCTCTTGAGAGGAAGCTTGACAGTTTTGCGAAGAAAATAGCAAAGGTTGTTGTAGCAGTCTGCATCATCATTTTCGCTCTCGAGGCTTTTGACGTTGTTGCAACCGGGGTCTTGGAGTTAGAGGGCTTTATTCTAGCATTTATGTCAGCCATATCTCTGGCCATTTCCGCTGTTCCTGAGGGACTACCCGCCATAGTAACCATTACTCTTGCCTTAAGCGCACGTGAATTTGCTAAAAGGAACGCCATTATTAGAAGATTGTCTTCTGCAGAAAGCCTAGGCGCTACCACAGTCATCTGCTCAGACAAGACAGGAACCCTGACGAAAGGTGAAATGACCGTTCGACGAATCTACGTGAGCAACAAAATTATTGAAATTACTGGAGTAGGATACGAGCCGAAGGGCGAGTTTCATCAAAACAACAGCCTCATCAATCCTGAGAAAGATCAGGACTTATCGTTGTTGCTGAGAATAGGTGCCTTGTGCAGCAACGCAAAACTAGACAAGAATGAAAAGGGCTCTTGGAGCATAATAGGCGATCCCACGGAAGGGGCACTGATCGTTGCAGCAGTAAAAGCAAGATTCGAAGAGAAAGAGCTGGAAAAGAATTTTCCGCGCATTGGTGAAATTTCGTTCACTTCAGAAAGGAAGCGCATGACAACGGTGCATTCTAAGCTTGAAGGAGAGTACGTTGCGTACATGAAAGGCGCTCCAGAAATAGTTCTTGAAAGGTGTGGCTATGTTCTGGAAAAAGGCGAAGAAAAGAGGCTGGCAGAAACGAAGAGAAGGAAAATTCTTGAAATCAACGAAAAATTTGCCAGTGATGCTCTTCGTGTACTTGCGGTTGCGTATAGAGAATTGCCTGAGACACTGAGTGAATTTAATGAAAAAACCGTCGAAGACGATTTGGTTTTCGTAGGTTTAGAGGGAATGATTGATCCTCCAAGAGAGGAAGCCATAAAAGCTAACCAAACTTGCCAGAAGGCTGGAATAAGAGCGGTAATGATAACCGGCGACCACAAACTGACTGCCATGGCAGTGGCTAAAGAGATTGGCATATTAAAAAAAGACAGCATTGTGCTCACAGGAGCTGAATTGGATCAACTGAGCGATGAGGAATTCGGCAAAATTGTAGAAAAGGTAGCGGTTTACGCAAGAGTTTCGCCTGAACACAAGCTGCGAATTGTCAAGGCGTTGAAGGCGAAGGGCGAGATAGTAGCCATGACTGGAGATGGCGTTAACGACGCTCCAGCGATCAAAAGCTCTGATGTTGGCGTGGCAATGGGCATCTCTGGAACAGACGTGACAAGAGAAGCCTCAGACTTAGTTCTGACAGACGATAATTTCGCCACGATAGTCAGGGCGGTGGAGCTAGGTAGAGTGAGTTATGACAACATCCGTAAATACGCGAGGTTCCTCATCGCTTGCAACTTCGACGAATTGCTCGTGATAGGAACATTTGCTATACTCGGTGGATTATTTGGGCCACAACTGTTCCCGTTGCCGTTGCTTGCACCAATGATATTGTGGATAAACTTGGCCACGGATGGTGCACCAGCAGTGTCTTTGGCGACAGACCCGCCAGACGAGGATGTTATGGATAGACATCCACGAAAACCAGGCGAAGGCATTTTGCATGGAATGGGAGCGTTCATTATAACTTCATTTTTGTTTCAGTCTGCTGGAACCATACTAGTTTTTGCTCTCGAATACTATTTGTTTCCTGCTCACGGTTTTGGCACTCCTGAAACTTTGGCTGAGGCGCGAACCGCTGCCTTCGTGCAAGCAGCTTTTTTTGAATTGTTTGTGGTTTGGAACTGCAGGTCTGAGACGCGCAGCGTTTGGAGAATGGGACGTGACAGTTTCAAGAACAAATTCTTCGTTATCGCAGAAATTATCTCAATCGCGGCTACGCTTGGAATATGCTACATACCAATTACAGCAAAGATGTTCGGTCTAGTTCCGCTGACTCTAACGGATCTGCTTTATGTTTTGACAGTGGCAAGTTGGGGTCTCTTGGTATTACCTGAACTTTTCATGAGAAGAAAAGTTTGGCGCTGGGAATAAAAATAGCCTTACGGATATGACCTTCTCGTTGTGCGCGGAAAAGGAATAGCGTCCATAATGCTTTCTAAGTTTAGCATCCAAGCCAGTAGACGTTCGACTCCCAATCCGAAGCCTGCGTGAGGCACCGTTCCGTATCTTCTAATGTCTATGTACCACTCGTAGTCTTCTGGTCGTAAATCAAAAGTTTTCAGGTTTTGTATCAGTTCATCTTTGCTGTCGACTCTTGCACCTCCAGTCGTTAACTCGCCTATTCGTGGAACAATCAGGTCTGCAGACATAACGAGTTCTGGCTTATCGGGATATGCTTTGACGTAAAACGCTTTGATTTTCTTAGGGTAGGCATAAACAAACAACGGGCCAGCCAAATCTTCAACTAACGCTCGTTCTTCGTTGAATCCAAAGTCTTCTCCCCACTGAACCTCAAAACCTTTCTTATGGAGTCGCTTGATGGCTTCGTCGTAAGTGATCTTTGGAAATGGTGCCCTAATCTCTTCTAGTTCTTTTGGACTCAATCCCAATGCTTCGAGTTCTTTTCTGCATTTTTTTGCCACATTTTGGCAAACGTAACTCACGAGTTGTTCTTCGAGGCGCATTAGGTCGTCTAGTGTTGTCCAGGCTTCCTCGGCTTCAACGTGCCAGAACTCAGTTAGATGCCTGATCGTCCGGCTTTTTTCGGCTCTAAATGAGGGAGCCACACAGTAAACTTTTTCCAACGAGTAGATGAGCACCTCAAGGTGTAATTGAGCACTCTGGGTCAGGTACATGCTTTCATCAAAATACTTTAAACCAAACAGGGTGGCGCCGCCCTCAACAGCGCTGGATATGAACATTGGCGGTGAAACTTCAAAGAAGCCTTTTTTTCTGAAAAACTCGTTTATAAACTCGAGCACTTCGTTCCGTATTTTCATCATTGTATTCATTTTTCGACTTCGCAACCATAGATGGCGAACATCACGCAGAAATTCTTCACTCTTGTCTTTGGCTATTGGAAAAACCTCGGATAAACCGATAATCTGCAGTTTATCCGTAGCAATTTCGAATCCACCAGGCGCTCGTTTGTCTCTCTTAACCGTTCCGCTGAGCATAATTGATGATTCAATTGTGACTTTCTCAGCTTCTTTCCATGCAGAGCTGTTTCGTTTAACCGTGCACTGTATTATACCAGACGCGTCGCGCACGATGACAAAGATTGTGTCTTTGCTCTCTCGCTTACGATAAACCCATCCTCTAATGTTTACCCTTTTACCGCTATATCTTCCGCCTAAAATCTTGTCAATAGCTCTGAAAGGCATAAGTGACCCCACTCAACTTTCATAATGCTATGGCATCATAAATTTAACGCTTACATTGAAGAAACGGCTAGAGGTGGTGGCTAAAAGCTTTCGGCTCTATTGAAGCTTTGTTTAGACGAAGTTGTGTGCAATCATTTACTTTTTTTTCAAAGCCTTAAACAATCCTAATCCTTAAATCTGGCCATGAAAAGCTGTATCAATAATTAGAGTCTGGTTAATGCAATGAGCCTGTCTAAGATTGGGGTGCTTCAACTCTCTTTCGTAGCTATAGCTAGTGTGGTTGTGTTTGAGGGCGTAGTTGGATTGGCTACTAACAGCTTGGCCATCTTGGCCGACGCAGCCCACGCTCTGTTTGACACTGTTGCAGCGCTCATTTTGCTTGTTACAACCAAGCTTTCCCTAAAACCGCCTGATGAGGAACACATGTACGGACATGGCAAAATTGAACCGATAGGAGGCTTGATAGGCGGAGTAATCCTTATCGGGTTAGCAGTCTTCCTGATCTACGAAGCAGCCGTCCGAATAATAACCATGACTGGAATAACCCATTTAGCAGTAGGTTTTTGGGCGATAGGCTACACGTTAGCTATAGATTTCTTAAGGGTTGGGACACTGTGGGGAAGGGTTGGAACCAGTCAAACCGTGAAAGCCAGCCTCTATCATGCTCTCTCAGATTTCGCATCAACCATTATCGCCCTGCTCGGTTTCGGATTTACATACATTGGTTTTGACGATAGGGCAGACGCCGTTGCGTCAATTGTGTTAGGTTCTCTCTTAATTTATCTAAGCGTTGGCTTGGTTCGCGGTAGCTCCAGCGAACTCATCGACGCAGTTTCTACAAGCATTGCTAGGGGCATAAGGAAGAGAATCCAAGACACTGCAGGAGTGCTGGTCTGCCGAGAATTGAAAGTCAGAAAAGTTGGCGCCAAAACCTACGTGGAAACCACCATTTGCGTGCCAAGTTCCATGGAGTTGATTGAGGCACACGACGTAGCATCGAGAATTGAGTCTAACATTGTCAAATCGTACGGAGACTCCACAGTCACGATCCACATTGAACCCCTTGGAGAAGAGAAAGC
>Ga0315307_1000674_pt1 | contig 14729 bp, 12 predicted proteins | sample TDP2_MG_FD_203079 | JGI IMG/M metagenome (GOLD analysis project Ga0315307, IMG submission 203079) | Freshwater sediment microbial communities from Lake Towuti, South Sulawesi, Indonesia - TDP2 | ecosystem: Environmental > Aquatic > Freshwater > Lake > Sediment | place: Indonesia: South Sulawesi... | reverse complement strand
TTCACCGCAATCTCCGCCGTTATGCTGTGTACGTTGTTTTTGTTTTTCTGTGACTAATTTTTCTAATCTTGCAATTTGGTCGTCAATGCTCTCCTTCTCTCCTGCCATTATTCTTTTGAAGGCTTCCCTCGACATACCTCTCCTTCCTGCCGCCGCTAGTAAATCCTCTTCTGTATAGCCCAAAGTTTTCACAATTTGTTTTAAAGCTTCTAATCTCGCAATCTTGGCTACGTCGCCTTCAGGTGCCGTTGTAAAGGTTGTTTCAGGCATAGCTCTGGCATAATCCTCCCTCAGGCTGTCTGGGCTTACATAGGCGCTTTCAGAGATTTTCTTGCCAATAATTTGCTTCCATTTTTCGGTGCTCATGTGGCTCGCTAACCTGTCGATGAGAAACTTACGTAGGCAGTGGAACCTAATCCGCTTGGAGCCGTATTTGATTCCCGCTTTGTCTGCAACTCTCTTTAAGATTCTGCTTAATTGAATCTCATTCTTGTAAGTTAGGAGTTTATCTGTTGGTTGCGTTTGCCCTTCCCTACTCATCTTGTCTATCATAAGTTTGATTATGGGTTGAGCGTCAGTGTCTATGAAGGGAAACGCTTTGACTTTTTCTTTGATTGTCGTGTATTCGCCTATGCTTATTGGCACAGGCCTGTCAAGGTATGGCTCTAAGTCTCCCCTTGTTAAGGCTGTAAAATCGCTTACACGCAGCCCAAAGGATTTGCCAGCTATTATTACGTATTTTTCCGTCAAGTCTGCAACGTCGAACATCCGCTTCAAATCTTCTCTGCTGAATCGGTAATCCTCAAACTTCGGTTCTGCTTCCGTCAGTTTAGCGCTTTCCGTTCTACGGAATTTAAGGTCTAATCGATGGTAAGAGAAGAACCCCCGAACCATTCCTCCCGCCGTTGATGCTGTTCTTTCGGCTTTGCCTTTCTTTTCGCTCATCCAACGTTTGAATTCAAGAACCTTTTTCTCCCACAAAAATTCTTTATCGGTCTTTCTGCTCTCAATAATTTGGTCTCCCGTCATTCCTGTAAACTCCAGAAAATATCTCCAGTTTGAGCCGTAGCTGTATTTGGTTGAAGCCTTTTGGCTGTTTAGCCATTCCTGCGTTGCCTTATCGTTTGGAAAGACGTTCCTAGGTTTGCTTCCTCTCAATTTTTTCACCTACTTTAGGTTTATTTGTTACGGGTGTGTCCACGTAACTGTAAGGCACGGAATTATTTAAACTTTTAAGGAAAAGTGATTTTAAAAGTACGATATTCACTGTTTACGATGTTAGAATATATAAAATTCAACTGAATGCGCTTGGCTGAAACTGTGCCTTACTTTATTTTAAGGTATTGCTTCAGTGCATTTGTTACTGTTTCGGAAAGAGTTAACTGTTTTTCGTGCATCCTTTTTGTAACTTCTTCCCACAATTCGCAGTCTATGGCAAAGGCTATGTCCAGATACTGCCTAGATGTTTTTTTGTTTTCTTCCGTTTCCAAAGGTCTACTCCCTCTGTACAAACCCAAGTTTCTTCAGGGATGTGGGCTTTCGGCTTGACTGAGAAAGGGTTGACGAGTAAGATAAGGGTTGTTTCTTATCACTTATGATTTGGAAATTTTAGTTGTTTTCTTTCAAACTGATCTGGTTTAGAAAAAGTGATTACGGCGACTCTTGTGGAGCAAAATATGAAGGAAGATGAGGAGTGGCTAAATTGAAAAGGTCGTGTAGAATTTGAGGTTTCCGGCTTTGGAGCCTTTCACTGTTCCAGAGGCTCTATAATCAGCTTCTTTTCTCCAATCTTAAACGATACTTTGACTCTCACTGAAGTCTCTGTTTTAAACGGAAACATGGAATCGGTTGCCAGATCCAGGGGCACATAAATCAGGTACTTACCATCCGCTCTCCTAAACAACCTTCCTTTGCCAGTATTAACCACACTATCACCACAAGTCTCATCAATTGCTACTGTCTCTTAAATCTTTGGTACAATTCCGAATAGAAAACGGCACTAGCATCCATGGATGACCAAAATACAAGAGAACCGAGGAGGAACAAGTCTATCTCACGACCAGAGAGGCTAGAGTATTTATCTAAAACCACAACACAATTCTAGTTGAAAGCCCATGGAAAAGAAAGCTTACAGAGAAATCATCCAACACCTAATGGAAATCTCCAGCCCGACAAAAAAAGACCTGGACCTGATCAAGACAAAAATAGCCGCCAAATACAACCTGGAAGAGATTCCACCCAACTCTAGACTAATACCTTGCCTTAAAACCCGTGAAAAAGCAAAACTCCTTCCAATCCTCCGCAGAAAAACAGTCCGCACCATCTCTGGAGTTATGATAGTTGCGGTGATGACCAAACCTTGGCCCTGCCCACAAAAGCCTCCATGCGCCTACTGCCCAGGCGGTCCACCCTACGGGGTTCCTCAGAGCTACACGGGACACGAACCAGCAGCCATGAGGGGAATTCAAAGCGGATTCAACCCCTACAGGCAAGTTAGAAACCGCATTAAACAGCTACAAGCAATCGGACACACTGTGGACAAGGTGGAACTCGTGGTAATGGGTGGAACGTTCCCCGGCATGCCCCTCAGCTATCAAGAACATTTTATTCAGCGTTGCCTAGACGCAATCACCAAGAAAAAATCTAGATCACTAGAAGAAGCAAAAGAAACTGCTGAGACAAGCCAAATTCGCAATGTCGGCATCACCGTGGAGACACGCCCCGACTGGGCGAAGGAAAATCACGTTGACCACATGTTGTCCATGGGCGTAACTCGTGTGGAACTGGGAGTCCAAAACGTTTACGACGACATTTACGAGTTGGTCGGTCGGGGACACACTGTTCAAGATGTGGTTGAAGCCACCCGTATACTGAAGGATGCAGGACTGAAGGTGGCCTACCACCTCATGCCTGGGCTGCCTGGTTCAAACTTTGAGCGCGACTTGAAGGGTTTTCAGAGCATCTTCACGGATTCCGTCTTTAAGCCTGACATGATCAAGATTTATCCTTGCCTTGTTCTCAGCGGAACAAAGGCTCATGAATGGTGGAGTAAGGGGAAGTATCAGCCCTACACCACGGAGGAGGCAGCTCAACTTGTTCTGGAGGTGAAGAGGATGGTTCCTAGGTGGGTTAGGATCATGAGGGTTCAGAGGGACATCCCAGCATTTCTCATCGAGGCTGGAGTGAACAGAGGTAACCTTCGGCAGATGGTTCTGCGGAGGCTTAGAGAGCAGAAGATGATGTGTCAATGTATTCGATGTCGCGAGGTTGGGCATCGTTGGCTGAAGGACGGAGTGAAGCCTGATCCCAACAACATACAAATAGTTACCAGCAAGGAGAGGGCGTCAGAAGGAGAAGACATTCTCATCTCCATTGAAGACCCGATCAACGACGTTCTCATCGGCTACCTTAGGCTTCGCATTCCTTCCGAAAAGGCGCACAGACCTGAAATACCCCCGGGAGTAACGTCGATTGTCCGTGAGCTACATGTTTACGGTCCTTTGGTTCCAGTTGGAAAACGCATGGCAAAAGCTTGGCAACATAAGGGTTATGGAGGCATTCTTCTCTCAGAGGCTGAGCGAATATCTTGGGAGGAATACGATCGGAAAAAGATTGTTGTTACGAGTGCTCTGGGGACAAAGCAGTATTACAAAAGGTTTGGTTACGATTACGACGGTCCTTATGTTTCCAAATTGCTGCAGAACTGATCTTCAGTTTGTTGCGATTACATGTAGGACTGAAGTGTATCTCTGAAGGGCATATTTCTCACGTCGTAATATGCTTTAAGAACTGCGTCTCGATGAAACTAGAATAGAAGATTGTTACGGGACCATTTAAATAAGTCGACGAGAAAGAAAATGGTGCTGAAAGGAGAAGCGGGGAGCTTGCACAGGAGAGGGGCTCTATTCTTGGCTGGACTGTTCGTTTTGTTAAGCGTGACTGTGCTATACCCCTCATTGGTTTCTGCAAGCCCTGACCCCGTATCAATCTATTATGAATACGCTACAACGGTTGTAAAGGGCACAGCACTAAACAGCACGACCAGCCTAGACGCCAACGATGGGATTTACTATGCGGTTGACTCTAGTGTCAGCATTGGACCACCGCAGATTGTTCAACGTATAACCAACGGCAATTTTACATCGGATGCTTCTGGTTGGAATTTTGTACCAGCTGGTATAGGTTTTACTGGGGGCTGGGAAAACACTGGGCAGTCTGGAGGAAGCGTCTACATCGATGTATTGGGCAGAAATAAGGTAGGGACTTCTTATTGGACCCAGAATATCACCTTCACTCAAGCGAATCCAGAGTCTGTTAGGCTAAACCACCAATGGAAATGCAGCGTCTACAATGTAGTTGATTCTTGCACCATAAAAGTTCAGGTAGTTCACCCTAACGGGACTGTATTCGATGTTTGGACACGGGCTGTCACCGGCACAACTACTTGGAGTGGAATACTAAGCACTAGCGTTAATAGAGGCATATTCGACCAAACAGGAACTTACCAGATAAGACTATGGGATTACACGGATCTTGGAAACAATGCAGCAGCTGAAACCAAAATCTACTATGATGACGTTGCACTAACCCTTCAGTACCCAGGAACAGCAACCTACGAAGTCAACGTTGAACACACCTCAGAACAGGTCGCAGAACCCCTAGCAGACATAACCCAAATCTTCTTGGAAGACAACTTCAAATTCAACACAATCGTGACAGCCCATCTAGAATGGTTCAACTGGACCACCAGCTCATGGGTAAACATAAACACTGGGTCAGTGGGAACGACCGAAGTCACTTGGAGCAAGACCTGGACCTCAGGATTCAGCGACGTGATCAGCAGCACCGGCTACATGAAATTGAGAATTTATACTTCTAACGAACCAAGTGCGCACCGCTTGCTAGAAGATTACCTACATTGGGAAATTAGCTACATTGTACTGGACACAACCCCTCCAACCTGGTCCAACGCAGGGACGAATAACACCGTTGCCGGGCAACCCACCCTCTTCCACGTTAAATGGACTGACGACGTTGGGTTGAGTGGCTTCATTTTTGGAACCAACAACACCGGAACATGGGCTAATGATACGTGGACGCCAATGAGCGGAATCACCAACTGGAGCAACGTAACCAAAATTCTAAGCAGTTCCAGTGGCGTGGTTGTTCTCTGGAGGGTCTGGGCAAACGACACCTCAAACAACTGGGGTGATACTGGAATACTGACACTGACCCCACTTCAACCTCCAGTGGCTAACTTCACCTACTCGCCTTTAACTCCCTACACTGGCGAAACTGTGACCTTCAACGCCACAGCCAGCTACGACCCAGACGGGTACATCGTAAGTTACGCTTGGGATTTCGGAGACAACACCACAGGCACAGGCAACATTACAACCCACACCTATGCAGATGATGGAACATACACAGCAACCCTCACAGTAACTGACAACGACGGGCTAACCGACGCCACCTCCGCGGATGTCACGGTGCTCAACAGGGCTCCTGTGGCTATTTTCACGGAGTCTGCAGAAACCGTGTACACTGGCGAAGTTATCCATTTCAATGCGACTCAAAGCTATGACCCGGACGGTGTGGTTGTCAGCTACTTCTGGAACTTCGGAGACGGCACAAACAGCACTGGCGCAACCGTGGACCACTCATATAGTGATGACGGAACATACACAGTAACCCTGACCATAACTGATGACGATGGAGCAACTGACACGTCTAGCTCAACCAAAACAGTGCTGAACAGAGCGCCAGTGGCATCGTTCACGGAGTCCGCCCACACCGTCTACACCAGCGAGTCCATCACATTTAACGCGTCCGCTAGCTCTGATCCTGACGGAACAATCGTCAGCTATTTCTGGAACTTTGGAGACGGGACCAATGCAACAGGAATGACCGTTAACCACTCTTATACCGATGATGGAACTTACACAGTAACATTGACCGTCACAGACGACGACGGAGCAATCAACTTAACCACCTCCACCAAGACGGTTTTGAACCGTTCTCCAGTGGCAATGTTTACTGAATCCGCAGAGACTGTATATACTAACGACATAATTAGCTTCAATGCTTCAGTTAGTTATGATATAGACGGAACTATTTCAAACTATTTCTGGGACTTTGGAGACGGGACGAACACAACAGGCGTTATCGTAAGCCACTCGTATGCTGATGACGGAGCCTACGTAGTAACGCTAACCGTTACAGATAATGATAGCGCCACGGGCTCAACTACTGCTACTAAGATCGTGTTAAACAGACCTCCGGTGGCGTCATTTAGCGAATCAGCGGAAACAGTGAACACCAATCAAGTAATCCACTTTAACGCTTCAGCCAGTTATGACCCAGATGGCACAATCGTCAGCTACCTCTGGAATTTCGGCGATGGATCAAACGCTACCGGTGTGGCTGTAGATCACTCTTACGTCGATGATGGAATCTACACGGTGACCTTAACAGTCATGGATGATGATGGCGCGTCTAATTCGGTTAGCGCCACCAAAACAGTTCTGAACAGACCACCAGTAGCCAGTTTCACCGAGTCCGCGGAAACCGTCTACACCAGCGAGGCGATCAGCTTCAACGCCAGCACCAGCTACGATCCAGACGGAACAATCGTTAGTTACTTCTGGAACTTCGGAGACAGCACCAACGCCACGGGCGTTACGGCTAATCACGCCTACGCAGACGATGGCGTGTACACCGTCACTTTAACCATAACAGACGATGATGGCGCAACCAACTCGGCTTCAGCCATCAAAACTGTGTTAAACAGAGCCCCAGTGGCTTTCTTCACAGAGAACGCAACCACTGTGCGCATCGGCGAAACAATCCGCTTCAACGCGTCCGGAAGCTATGATCTCGATGGCTATATTATCAGTTACTCCTGGGATTTTGGCGACGGCACGAATGCCACGGGCGTTACTGTGGATCACTCGTACGCGGCGTCTGGAAGCTACACTGTAACCCTGACGATCACAGACGATGACGGAGCGCCCGACTCATCCAGCGCCACCAAAACCGTCTTGGAAAATGTGCCTCCGGTAGCCCTGTTCACCGAGTCCGCACACGCGGTTCGAGTCAACGAGACCATATACTTCAACGCCAGCGCTAGCTATGACCCAGATGGAACCATTGTCAATTACTTCTGGAATTTTGGCGATGGAACCAACGCCACCGGTGTAACCACAGAACACGCTTATGACGGGGCTGGGAATTATACGGTGACGCTGACAGTGACTGACAATAATGGAGGAACAGACAGTGCGACTGACACCAAGACTGTCGTTTTAGGCTTCGACCTGAACCTCCGTGTGATGGACTGGGATTTAGTCGACAGCATTTCCGGTGCCTACGTCTACATGAATTCGGACGTTAAAGTCTCCGATGCTAACGGCTGGGCAAACTGGACGGAGGTTAGCGGAACAGTTCGAGTCAAGGTAAAATGGTACGGTTTCTGGGTGAACAGCACTTCAGTCACCATGAACTCCGACAAAACCATCCATGTGCAGTGCAACATCTTCGATATTGAAGTCACTTGCAAGGAAAGTGTGCAAAGTGCCTTCCTTCAATACGTCAATGTTACCGTGTACAAGGCCAACATGATCCGAACAGGAAAAACAGGCTCCAACGGGAAACTTAGCTTGGCTAACGTTCCTAACGCGACCCTAACGTTTACTTGCTACGACAGCGCCTCGCCTCCACACGTGATTGCAAACGTCACCCGAACCATCATAGCGGAAAACCAAGCTGAGACCATAGTCTGCAATCAGAACTTCTTAACCTTGAACCATGCTTGGGAGATTATTGGAAGCTACAGTGGAGCTCTCAGCCTCGGATTCACTTTATTATTGGCAATTTTTGCCTACAAACCGTTTGAGATGTTGAATTGTTTGAAAGAGCGAATCAGAACGGTTCGCTCCAAACATAAAAAAATAAAAAAGAAAGGAGGGAGAAACGATACATGAGTCGTTTGACACGTAGATCAGTGCGCATCGGCAAATACACCATTCCAGCGCTGCTACTGTTAGCATTAGTCACTGGAACAGTCTCGGCAACCGTCTACGTAGTACTGCAATTCACCGCGTCAGTGACCGTGCAAGCCAACCCTAAAGTATCCTTCTATCGATGGGGAACCGGCACCAAGCAAAACACCTTCACCGAAACCTTCAACATCTTTCCATCCATCAAAACCATCGACGACAACGCCACTTACGGGATATTCTGCGACGACACAGCTTCGCACGTATGCAGCCTTCGCATAACCAGCATAACCAACTCGGCGAACATCGGAACAGTTTACGTAAAACTCGTTGGCACAACAGTTGAGATAACATGGACCGGCGGAGCCCTGCCAACAAGCTGGGTGCAGTTCACAGCAGGAGCAGGAGCAAAGTACACCATATGGATTGAGGTTACAGCAACTTCCGGCGCAACGGTCGGCCAAACCAGCGCAATAACATTCGAGATGAAAGTCGAGAATCCATAGTCTCCTACGTTTAACCGAGGGGCGCTTCCATGCAACGACGCCGTTTAGCAGTAGGTATAGGGCTAGCTATACTAACTACTTTAGCTTCCATCGCTTTAGCTGTGCAAATCAACACCTACCTCGTGTCTATCGCCCCCACAGTGGTAAGATCGCCAGTCGAATTCGAGAACGGAGCCGATGGAACCAGCACCATCGACCACACAAACAAGACTAGAGCCACCATCAACGCCAAGGTCTTTCCACTAGCCAAATGGGTTAGTGAGGACACTCTGCGAATCCACAACGTTAACAATACGCTGGTTAGGTTCAGGCTTCGGTGCTCATCAGTGGAAGGCTTCTACGGGCTCATCAAATACATGAGAGTTTACCTGATCATCGGTCCGACCGAATACCTAGCCCTAGAACTCGGCGAGAACGGAGCAATCCTCAAGGGAAAAAGCGATTGGTACAGCATGGCAGCGGACGCCGTATACAAAATCAAAGTTGTCACCGAGGGAAAGAGCGGAATCGTTGAGGGAGCAAAAGCCACGATGCGAATACAATTAGAAGTTACCCCCACATGACAAGCGCCCCAAACACCAACAAAAAAGCCTAGGGAAGTGAAAGTCCGTTGAACAAACGGAAATTCGCAACTACTGCTTCGATTTTGTTAGTCCTATCTCTCTCGTTTATTTGCTCAACTACCCCTCAAACTCAGGACATCCCATTAATCATCTATCCTGGACTCGACGGAATAGCAACCGTCACTCCTGAGTACAACGTCTTCGTCACTCCCTACGTCGCCGTCGACACTAACACAACCTTCACAGACATAATTCGCCTATACTGCCCAGGAGGATACACAGATCGAATAGGAATTGCTAATCTAACATTAAACCCCAGTCAAATTAAAGAATTCCAAATCTTCGTCGCCTATTACGGTGTGACGGTTCTTCTCTACCATTACCGCGAGGGGTCCGTCGTCCAAAATAGCACTTTCCCCCTGTACGCAGGGCATACAGCAATCATGGGCATATCAATAATTTCAACAGTGACAAAAGCTGGACCTATAGATCCCATATCTTACCAGATAACCTGTGGATACGGGCTTCGCGACGTTTCTGTCACCGGAGTTAGTCTGTCTGCTACTGAAATATACGTCGGGAAGACACTCACCATTGAGGTTAGCGTCAGAAACGAGGGAACCACGCCTGAAGACTTTAGTGTCACTCCTCTCTGGGAGGATCTCGTCATTGGATTACAAGCCGTGACTAATTTGGCTCCTGGAGCCGAGACAACCTTAACGTTTAACTGGCTCATCACGGGCGTGGCGCATGGAAATTACACAATCAAAGCCGCGGCCAGCAAGGTTTCAGGTGAGTCTGACTTGGCTGATAACACCTACACTGCTGGAGATGTGAAAGTGAAAGTCTTAGGTGACATAGACGAAAACGGTTTTGTAGACGCTGACGACGTGTTCACCTACTTGGCGCCAGCCTACGGAAGCAAAATCGGAGACCCCCGCTATGACCCAAGATGCGACTTCGATAGCAACGGCTTCATAGATGCTGACGACGTGTTCACGTATCTAGCACCAAACTACGGGTACGCAGAGAATTTTATGATCTATCACGCAGTTATCCTAGATGGAAAAACCTATCGCGTGATCACAGAGAGCAACTCAACTGTCACTGGCTTCGCGTTTAGCCGGTCATTAAACCAGATCAGCTTCAACGTCACTGGACCCCATGATACAATTGGTTATTGTAAAGTTACGATTCCAAGCGACCTACTAATACCTGTTTACACGGTGTTTGTAGATGATGTCAAAGTAACGTATCGGTTAAAAGGAGGCGATCCAAACTATATCATTTCCTTCTACTACTCACTGAGCACACACAAAGTGAGGATTATCGGATACGAGGCTATAGGAGGTTAATAATAAGTCTGAAAAGGAGCAGGGTGTTGGTTATTTTTTGAGTTGCTATCTCTCTTTCTAGACTCCAGAAGGGATGGATTATTCGTAGGCTACGTCAAAGCTAATTGTGTAGCCGTTTGTGCATACGAGCCTGACATTGTAAGTGTTTCCCCTTGTGTAAGCTCCGGTTATATAGACGGTTGCGGTTGAGCTGGGCAAAACCTGCACGCTTGGGGTAAGGGTGTAGGGTACGTTGTTTATGTAAACGTAGTTTATGGTGAGCACGGCTGCATTACCCGCGTTTTTCACGGTTGCGGTTATGCAGGTGCCGTTGATGTAAGCTGAGTCGAGGACAAGTTGTTCTGTTTGGACGTTTGGGATGTTCGTTATTATGGTCCCTATTAGTCCTGTCACGTAGGTGTAGAGGAGGGCGCCTGCAGTCACGGCTGTTAGGAAGGTCAAAAGCATAGCGGAAACCGCTACTCGCATTTTGTATTAACCTTCTGTTCAACCATGACGCTGAGGTCCCGAATTTTATAGGGTTTATGAATTGCCAATACTGATCTAGACTGTACAGAAAAGACTTGGCAGAAAATAGATAGTTAAGGTTTGAAGGGTAGTTTTCTTGCCATAATGTAAGCGTCTTCTCCATCCGCGTAGTATCCCCGCAGCGTCCGTGTGATCTCGAAACTCATCTTTTTGTAAAGCTTTACTGCTGGCGTGTTGCTAGTTCGAACCTCCAGAAAACACTCCTTCGCTTTGTAGATCAACATGGACTGCATGGCTTCCTGCATCAAAGCGTAACCAACGCCCTGATGCTGATGCTTCGGCAGAACCGCGATAGAGATTACATGGCCCTTCTTCCCGACACCTATCCCGAAGCTGGGCAACCCAGATTCAATTCGACACATGACGTAGCCCTCCACCTCCCCGTCCTCCTCCGCAACCAAGAATGTCTCTGGAAAGCGCTTGTACAAATCTAGGAAGAAGAAACTCGAGTAATTCTCTGGAAGACACACACGGTTTATGTGCATTACTCTCTCCAAATCCGAAGGGTTAAACCGCCTAAGCGTGAACGTTGTTTGCATGGTTTGCCCAGCCGCTCCCTGTTTTGTCCCGGGCTATTCTCCACCTTTGAAGACAGGCAGCGTTATATTTCCGTGGAGCATAGCCCAAACCTTCGCGTTCTTCCCCGCAATGTCAAAGGCATCGCGCAACGCGTCGTTGATAGCCCTAGCCGTCTTCAACCTAAACACGTTCTGAGCCAAGTAGTCTGGCATGGCGGAAACAAGGATTATCTCAGCCTTCTGCACAGCCTTCAGCAGATAGTAAGCTTTGTGCCCTCCGAGGCGGAATTGCCTCTTTATTTCTTTCTCCATCTCCTTCACATCCTTAAATTTCGTCATCCACTCGTAGAATACTTCGTTTCCATGGCCCTCAGGGCACTCAGCCACCAAAACCACGACTCCACCCTTCTTCACAGCGTCAATCGCGTTGTCGACTCCCTTGTAAGCTTGGTAGAGGTCGATGTCAAGGGGGTTGCCACCCGGGCTCACAAGCACGATTTCTGCCCTCCTTTCAATTGGCACCTTGTACATGTCGTCTACAAGTTTCACTCCCTCATAGAAGGCTTGTTCTAGATCTCCTGCAAACGCTTTAACCATCTCGTTCTTGCTGTTAGTGGTAATGTTCAAGATGAAATCAACCTTTGCCAGTTTCGCTGCCTCCACCATGTCTTCGTGCACAGGGTTGCCTTCCAACACGCCAGTTCGAGCCTTAGGATGCAAGATCATGCCGTGGTTACTCTGAATGGTTTCTGCACCCGAGACAGCGGGCAAAACGCTTTTTCTTCCACCACCATACCCAGCGTAGTAGTGCAGTTCCACATCCCCTGTAAGAATCCTCACGTCAGCCTCGGCGAAAACCTTGTTCACATAGACTTTTGTTCCAAACTTAGCCGTCTTACCGAGGTAAACCAGATCCTGAGACTTGAAGTCGTGACTTATCACCTTAACTCTTTTTAGGGTTTCCTCGCCCACAAGCTTCTTCATTTCTTCTGGCTTTACAGCACGATGACTGCCGCACCCGAAAATAAGAGTGATGTTTTCGTCCTTCACACCCGCCCGGTTCAGTTCGTCTAGCAAGGGAGGAACCATCAGGTAGCTTGGAGTTGCTCGGGTTGCATCGTCCACCACCACAGCCACAGTATTGCCGGGCTTTACAATTTCTCCTAGGGGCTTGGTTCCGACAGGTTCTTTTAGAGCCCTCTCGACCTCAGCCCGAGGGTCTACTACACCCGGCTTTTCTTTCGGTTCAATGTTGCCCAGAAAGTTTCTGGTAGGAATTCTCGCGCAAACCTCGGTTTTACCGTAAGGAAGCCACACATCAACCATTGAAACTCCCTCCTACAAGATTTCCAGATTTTGATTTAAAGGTTTTCTGGGCGGAGAGGTTAACGTCAAGCTAACAGAGAGCACAAGCCCTTTAAAACCCAGTCCACAATAAGGTTGAGACAAGGATCGTGAAGGGAGGTTGAAGACTGGTGGAAAAGAAAGTCTTGATGATAATTGCTCAAAGAGACTTTAGAGACGAGGAATATGAAGAGCCGAAAGCCGTCCTAGAAATGGAAGGAGTTGAAGTTGTGGTGGCTAGCACAGCGGTTGGAACAGCCAGAGGAATGTTTGGCATGCAAGCGACCCCTGACACAACCGTAGATGAAGTTAACCCAGCGGAGTTCGACGCTGTGGTAGTTGTTGGAGGATCAGGATCCCAAACCTATCTCTGGAACAACTCAAAGGTTCAAAAAATAGTTCAAGCCATACATCAAAAAGGAGGACTAGTTGCAGCCATATGCATATCCCCGGTGGTCTTAGCCAGAGCAGGACTACTCAGAGGTAAGAGGGCAACAGTCTTTCGAACAGACACCACCATAAATGAATTAAAGAAGGGTGGAGCTCTAATCTCAGATGCCCCGGTTGTAGTTGACGGAAAAATAATAACGGGAATGGGACCAGAAGCAGCGAAAGAGTTTGGCCGGAAGATCGCAGATAACTTACTGAAATAATCGTTTGGGGGAAAGGTTGTCGTTGGAGAAAGAAGGGGAAGCCATAAAAACGAAGCTTTGCCGAATCCTAACCAAGATCGGCGCCTTGAAGTTTGGGACCTTCAAGCTTACCAGTGGAAGGACAAGCCCCTACTACATAGACCTCAGAATCGTCCCAAGCTTCCCTGATGTTTTTAAGAGAATTTGCGACCTCTACGTGGACCTCATAAGAACCGAGTTCGGAGTCGAGAACTTCAACAGAATTGCAGGCATACCCACAGCAGGCATACCTTTCGCCTCCCTCGTAGCGTACCATCTAAATAAGCCCTTCCTCTACATCCGTGAACACGTCCGACTGCACGGGCGAGAGCGCCGAATTGAAGGTCTCCTCATGCCAGGCGACCGTGTACTCCTAATAGACGACCTCATAACAACCGGAGGCTCCCTAAGAAAGGCTGCAGAGGTGATCAGAGCCGAAGGCGGAGTAGTGACAGACGCGGTGGTGTTGTTGGACCGGGAGGAAGGGGGAAGAGAAAATCTAGCGAAGGACAACGTCACACTGCACTACTTGCTGAAGGTGAGCGAGGCAGCCAAAAAACTCTACGAGATGGACGCCATCAAAGAGGATCAATATAAGCTTATTTTGAAGCAAGTTAAAAAATGAGAAGTCTTTAAGCACTATTCATAGTATATCAGGTCTTCGTTTTCAAGTACCTGATGAAGTTTGTTGACAGCATCGTAAACGTCCTGCTCCCTCTTGGCTCCTGTGCACACCAGTTTTCCACTTGCAAACAGAAGAATCACCACTTTGGGGTCGTCCATTCGGTAAATGAGACCGGGAAACTGTTCAGGCTCGTACATGGTTCTTCCTAGGGCATAGGCAGATTTTTCAAGGTCAATCATTCCACCGAGGCTTGCTGAGGCAACTATGTTTTGTATTTTCAGCTCAGGTTTGCCAATTATGATTATGCCGCTCTTCTTCAGTTCCTTGATAACCTTCACCACGGCCCTTCTAGCTTCCTTCTCCGACTTCGCGCCCGTGCAAACCATTTTTCCTGAGTTGAAGATCAAAGTAGCGGTTTTCGGTCTCTTCAACCTGAAGACTAGGCCGGGAAACTGTTCTGGGCGATACTCAACCCCAGGATAACCCTTCACCACAGCGTTGAGATCAACCCTCTGGTTTAGCGTCGCGGACGCAACGACGTTTTCGATATTCACCGAAGCCTTCACCTTCGGCATGTATACACCTCATCAACCCAGATGGTAGCGAGTGTCTTATAAAGGCT
>Ga0315307_1000672_pt1 | contig 14754 bp, 11 predicted proteins | sample TDP2_MG_FD_203079 | JGI IMG/M metagenome (GOLD analysis project Ga0315307, IMG submission 203079) | Freshwater sediment microbial communities from Lake Towuti, South Sulawesi, Indonesia - TDP2 | ecosystem: Environmental > Aquatic > Freshwater > Lake > Sediment | place: Indonesia: South Sulawesi... | reverse complement strand
CTCGTACCCCCGTCGGCCCCGGGGCGAGATTGCCTCGCGCATCCTCACCGCCATGTAGGTTCGTCCGTCCGGGCCCATGGCCAAGGAAGGCGCACCGGCCCACCACTCCGGCTCATCACGATCCGGGCGCAGCACCGTCGCATAGTTAACGAACTTGCTTCTGACGGCATCGCAATCCATGCATAAGACCTCTCTTTGGGCCGGCTGTGTGCAGACTCCCTTATCAAGATTAGGCCAGCCTGCTTCGAGGGCAGAGGGCGGGTCTGACCTGAAACATATAAGCCCTGAGATTTCAGGTGGCTCGAGCAATGACCAATCTCTTGTTCCTTTTCACGGACGAGCAAAGGGCCGATACCCTTGCAGCCTACGGCAACCAGGCGATCCAGATGCCGAACCTCAACCGCCTCGCCTCTGAAGCGGTCGTATTCGAGAAGGCCTACGTGACGCAGCCGGTGTGTTCCCCGTCCCGAGCCTCGATCATGACCGGGCTCTACCCGCACACGACCGGATGCACGGCAAACAACATATCCCTGCGGAAGGATACCCTCTGCCTCCCCGAGATGCTTCCCCCCGGCAAGTACGCAACCGCCTACCAGGGGAAATGGCATCTAGGCGATGAGATCTTCCCGCAGCACGGCTTCAAGGAATGGAGAAGCATAGAGGACGGGTACCGGAGATACTACAGCGCCGGGAAGGATCCAGAGGCCCGCTCGACGTATCACCACTTCCTGATCGAGAACGGCTTCGCCCCGTCTGAAGGGAAGTACTTCTCGCGGGGCGAGTGCGCGCGCCTGCCGGAGGACTTCGGAAAGCCGGCGTACCTTGCCCGGGAGGCATCGCGCTTCATCCACCATCATTCGGGCGAGCCCTTCGTCCTCTACGTGAACTTCCTCGAGCCCCACATGCCCTTCTTCGGGCCCAGGGACAACCAGCACGGGCTGGACGAGGTGACCCTGCCGCCGAACTTCGATCAAGTCCCCACGAACGACCAGCCCCTCAAGGCGCGCCTGTTCCAGCAATACTACTATGAGCTCGGCCATGGCGCCTTTCCGCTGCGAACGGAGGCGGACTGGCGCAGGCTGATCGCCAACTACTGGGGGCTCTGCAGCCTCGTGGATACCCACGTGGGGACCATCCTGAATGCCCTCAAGGAGTCCGGAGTCTACGATGAGACAATCATCGTTTTCACCTCGGATCACGGCGACATGATGGGAAGCCATAGGCTCCTTGCCAAGGGCGTCATGTTCGAGGAGGCGGCGCGGGTGCCCCTGATCATCCGCCTGCCCGGCCAGGAAGAGCATGCGAGGATAGCCCGTCCAGTCAGCCAGATCGACCTTGTCCCCACTTTGCTTGATCTGATGGGCGAAGCCGTCCCCCCTGGCCTTGAGGGCAGGAGCCTGAAACCCCTCCTTGACGGAAAGGAGCTGCCCAACGGCGATGTATTCATGGAGTGGAACGGGTCCGACACGGGCGTGTCCCGCCTCGATTCCAGGCTGGATCCGGCCCTTCTTGGGAAAGCGTCAAAGGCCGTGGCGGATCCAGTCAGAACCATAGTGACGCCCGAAGGCTGGAAGTTCAACTGGACAGGGCTTGGGGAGAACGAGCTCTACGACCTGAACGCAGACCCCCATGAGACAAGGAACCTCGCTGCCAAGCCGGAGTACCGAACGTTCATCCACGGCCTGGCCGAAAGGATCGGGGCCTGGCAGGCCCGCACCAACGACCATGTGGTGCTATCGGATCTACCATAGTTGCACTGCGCGGGACCCCAGGACAGTGCGTGATCGCAAGCGCGGCGACCCGGGGCAGCCTCACGTCACATGCCCCCAGACCCTATGTCGCGACGAGCTCGTCGGGGGATGGACCTGGCCCACGGGCCTACTGTGCCCTGGGAAAGTAGTTGGCGATCTCTTCCTCCAGCTGACCGTTCGCGAAGAGCCTGATGATCTGTAGATACCTAGCATGCCCAGCGCCCGAGCTGTCCAAGGAGAATACCAGCCTGACCGTGTCGTCCTTCCTCAGCTCCGTGAACCGGACGGTGCCGATGGCCGGGGCGTCAAGCAGAGTGGGCGCTCCGGCTGCTCTCTCCGAGGGGGCAAGGTCGCTCGCCCTTTTGAACGTGTGCTTGTCGTCGTTGAGGCTCAGGCTCATCTCGGTGATCGTCACGTTCCTGCCGTGGAAGAAGTCCTTGATGCCCGCGTACAGCAGGACTACCCCGGTATCGTCGAAGATGGCAGCATAGACCGTGTTTATGCCATAGCCCAGGTAGTCGCCAGACACGGGGTCGTCCAAGGATGCGCGCAAAAGGTCCGAGAAGTCGATCACATAGGCATCATGCTTGCTCGTGTTCACCATCACCTCCGTGGCAGACTCGACCGGCTCCATCCCTAGGGCCGCAGCCATCATCACAAGATCCGACACAGGGCCCAGGGCCATCATGGCCTCCCTCCCGGATCTCCCCGCCGTCGCCTCAGGGCCAAAAAGCCGGACCTCGTGTAGGCAGCTATACTCAAGATCGAGATACTCCAGCGGCCTTCTGGCAACCACGACCATCGAGAAGGTGTTCCACTGGTTCTCGCGGATCTCCGAGGGGTAGGAGTTCTCGACGATCTCCACCATCTCCGATGCCCTCTCCCCCGCGATGAAGGCCAGCAGCACCGACGACGCCGTCAGTGCGATGAGGGTGATCCCGATCGTCTCCCTTCTTACAGTCGACACCCCCTAGTCGGGCGACACGTTGCCCATCCACTTCAGCACCTCCTAGAAAAGGGTTGCCATCGCATTGTCAAGCGCTCGCCAGAGGCCGACCTTCGATTGGCGTCGCCTTTCGCACAGACGCTCAGGCCCAGCTCACATCGGCCTTGACACGAATCGAGGAAGGCAAATCCCGGGTGCTGCCCGGGCAAAGTCCCAACGATGCCCAGGGAGCCACCGACCGGGCAGCAAGCCAAGCCCCGCCGCACCCGGTTCTTGCACAATATCTTTATTGCCCAACGTCCGATTGCCACCGGGTGCTCGGCAAGTGAGCGTTCGAGTTGCCACCGCGATCGTGTTCGTTGTTCTCTTGCACCCAGCTCTGGGGAGTGGCACCGAGCCAGCGAAGGTGTTGGTCCTTGGCAACCCGCCGAACATCCGGGTCGTTGCCCTGTGGTTGGACCGGGACCCCATGACCGATCCGACCCAGGTGCCATGCCGCACGCACCTGACAAACCTACAGAGCGCGGACATCCAGAGGTTCATAAGGCTCTACTTCCCCCGCAACTACGAGAAGCTGCTCGAGTACGACTACCTCATGCTCGTCATGGTCGAGGTGTACTACCTGACCCTGGAACAACAGTACATGATCTACAACGCCATGTACAAGGACGGGAAGGGAGGGTTCCAGGATCGAAGCGTGATGAGCATGGCGGAATCCATAGCCCATCCGTGGGCCCGATCCATAATCTCCGATGCGTTCCCCAACGACGCCGACAAGGTGGTCGGGCAGATCAAGTGGTCTTACGACGTGATGTCGCTCCGCTTCGTCATCAACACCAATCCGCGGGTCCCGCCGATCCTGTCGCCCTACAAGGATCTGGAGGGCGTTGAAGCCGTCCTCTCCCCCGACACCACCTGCATCGCCATACCCAAGGACGGCGCCGTGGTAACCTCCTACGTGATCGGCGGCTTCCCGCAAAGCTGGGGCGGCTCATTGCCGGACGCCCGCATCAAGGGAAAAGGATGGATGCCCCACACCATGTACTGGGAATACGGCAACGCCACCACGTGGACCCAAACCGACATGTTGGGCGGGGATGCGTACTGGCAGCCCACCCGCAACCCGTACTCCATAGACATGGTTCTGGCGGAGATGATGTTCGCCACGGACAGGGAGCTCCCGAAGGACGTGGTGCTTGTACACCAGCTCAGGAGCAGGTTTGCGAACTACATCGCCGCACGGAGCTTCATCTACTCCCTGCTGGACTTCATCGACAAGTTCGGCGCAACCGGCACCCCAATCATCTCCAAGGCCCAGGCCATATCGGGCGTTGCCAAGGAAGGTGAGACCCAGTACCTTGCCCAGGAATACGAGGCCTCGTTCGAAAGCATGGACGAGGCAATATCGCAGATGGAGGCCCTAAGGTCCGAGGCGATGCGGCTCAAGGACAGGGCGCTTCTCTGGGTCTACGTCACCGAGTGGCTGGCGATCTCGGGCGTCTCGCTTCTGGCTGGCTTTGCGATCTGGACGCTGATGGTGCAGAGAAGGCTGTACCGGGAGGTCAGCGTCACCCATCTGGTCCAATCGGAATGAGGGCGCTCCGGTGCCCGGGGACCAGGCCTCCTGCCTTCCGGCCCAGGCGGTCAGATTGGCTCCTTCGCAAGCAGCAGACCCGTTACGATCCTTCCAGCAAAAGACGGCCCGAACAAGGAATCGTTTTATCCTACGATGCGGATATATGCCGAGGAGCCCATGATCTGCCTTTCCGTCTCATTTGGCTACCAGTCCCCACGGGACGAGACCCCTCACAGCGAGCGGCAGATCCCGCGCCTCGACAAGGCAGGTGCCTAGCCGGTGCTATCCAGACGGTTCTGCGGAGCCCTAGTCGTGGCATCGATAGGAGTTGCCATGCTTGCCCAGCTTCCCCCGACCAAGCCGATCGTGCCCCCGCCGACTAGCTACCAGCTGGTAGAGTACGCATGGTTGAAGGAGGACGAAAGACCGCCCGAGGACTGGAAGCAGTACAACAACACCGGCTGGAACAGGCTCAACCTGACCTACAGGTTCTCGAAATGCAACCTGGCCTACGTCGCACGCACCGACGCGTCGGCGGGGAATTTCCAGATCACTTTCATTGCCTACCACAACTCGAGCATCTCAAGCGGGTTCGACGCCGCCGGATACCTCTTCGCCGGGTCCCAGCCGAACTGGTCTATCGTGGCTCCAGCCGAGTACCGGCAGACCTCGGGGGCCTACTCATACCATCTCTTCGTCACGACCTTCGACCCCCAGGGGATCCCCGGGACCTACCAGGTGCGCATAAACGAAACCGGACCCGGCTCCGGCTCGAGCTGGACCAGCCCCGCCGGCAATCCCAACGTCCAGTGGATGTTCTTCCAAGTCCCCACTTCCGAACCCCTGGTCACGATCAGGGATCAGGTGAACAGGGCATCGCCGTTCTACCTCGATGGCGCTTCGCCCTCGACCCTTCTGAATGCCACGATGGCCATGAGCCCGCCGGGGAACCAGACCGGTGCTAGCTCGGCCACCGTCGAGTGGATAGGCCCCGCCGGGAACACCATCATGTCGCACACAAGGCCCATCCGCTACGTGCCCGGAGCCGGCTGGACGACCACGGACGCCGTGGCCGCCAACGCCTCGGCATTCCCATTCAATGGAACAAGCGACTACAGCGTCAAGGTCACGATGGGCTACTTCGTTGGATACGGCAAGTTTAGGGTCCTCTCAACACAGTGGATCGCGGTTGAAATCGAGGTGCGACCCATCCACGGCCAGTGGTTCGACCCAAGCAGCCTGCAGGTTTCATTCGCCGCGGTCCTCAACACCGGACTCCCGGGGAACCCCTACCAGGACGTGTACAACCTGACCCTGCAGCTGTGGTATGGGAATACCTTCCGGGGCTGGATAGGGAACATCACCTGGAACATAACCGGATACGCCGTCGTGCCAGGCAGCAGCTACACCTACACCTACACGAAGATGATCCCCGCGAACCTGATCGACCCCAGCGGCAACGGATCCGTGGAGTTCTTCGGTGGCTACTGGATTAAGGCAAGGCCAACGGTCGGGCTGTTCCCCGCGGCGGGGACCCAGAAATCCTTCTATGTCGATGACCCGATCGAGGCGTACCCCTCATACGAGAAGGCCTCCAGCCACGGCCGCAGCACCTTCAAGGCAGGGGACACCATTTGGGTGAACGTCGAGCTTGATCCCACCTACCTCAGGAGTCGGATGAACGCAAACCAGCCGTTCTCCGACCCGCTGTGTACATTCACCTGGGAGTGGCCCACCCCGCCCCCCGACTTCATAAAGCAGGAATCGGTTCAGGCCACGCAGAACCGGTCGTGGCCCTCGAGCCAGTACTGGGCATTCAGCACGATCAACACGACCCGATCCTTCCCCGACGGAGTCTACCTGTGCAGGATCAGCGCCAAATGCAACAGCGGCTACACCGTCTGGGAGCTGAGGTATTACGAGACCATCGAGTCCTACACGCCCCCGACTGAATCGCCCAATGTCCCCCCGTACACCATCATCAAGCCCAGATCCAGCCAGGACTGGCACACGATCCCGACGCAGATCGAGTTCCACGCCGCGGACCCCCACATCCCCGGCGAGGTCGCGAGCGGGGTCAAGCTGACCTTCTACCAGATCGACAACGGGCCGGTCATGAACCACACAGGATGGCCATTCTCCTTCGATGCACCCGAGGGCAGCCACATCTACACCTACTGGTCGGAGGATCGCGCGGGCAACGCCGAGATCCCCCTGACCGCCATCATCAAAGTGGACACGCGTCCCCCCGTAACCGCCATCTCCCCCGCGCCGAGCAGGGACCCCTACCCGCCGCCCCTGACCATACACCTTCTTGCGGAGGATCCCGAGCCAGGATCAGGGATATCCAAGACGTACTACGCGATCGATTCCCTGAATCCGCTGGAATACCGCCCCGATGGATTCCTCGCCCTTGAGGGCGAACACCTCTACACCTATTGGTCGCTTGACAGCGCAGGCAACTGCGAACTGAAGAAGCAGGCCTTGATCAAGGTGGGCATCCCGGAGGCCCTCCTCCCGATGTGTGCCGGATCCATAATGCTCCTTCAACTGCTCTTCTTGGCCAGGCAACGCTTCGCGCGGGGTCGGTAGCCACTCTCCGATCCGGCCGAACCTGGAAGGCTTGCTGTCACTTCCACCTAGCCCTGCCCGAAAGCCTTTTAGGACTTCAACATGCGATCAGCACCGCCTAGGTCGGATCGGGCTTGCCGCAGGCCATATCCCGGGAGTATCTGTGTGCTTCAAGGGCGCTGCTGAGCCTCCTGCTGTGTACGCTGGTTGAGTGCGCGGCCCCCGCGACCCTCGGCATATCTCGGATCAGAATCCTCCTCTGCAGCACCGAAAGGCAGCTCACGCCCCAGGTTGACTTCTGCGAGATCGAACCCTCGATCGATGCCCTGTACATCCCGACGGAGCTCCCCGGCGGGGTCGTCATGGAGGAGCACCGCAAGTTCCTCAGGATATACTTCCCCAGGACCTATCAGCGACTCTCTAGCTACGACATCATCTACTTTCCGGACGTCAAGATCTTCCTGCCCGAGCATATGGCGTGGATGGTCCAGGCGGTCCGCGACGCGGGCGCATCCATGATCTGTAGCGGAATGAGCCAGTCCGCAGAAAATTACATCCCGTTGATCAACTCGATCCTGGCCGATGTCCTCCCATCCGACTACGCGGCCGTGGCCAGAAGCTCCATGGACAATCCCATATCGTCCTCCGGCGTATGGCGAATCAGAGTCAACGAGGAAGCGCCGGCGCCGATGTTGACCCCCTTCATACCCCTCGGGATAGAGAGCGTCCCGGGCGCGTGCGGAAGAAACCAGATCCCAAAGGAGGGGTCCCTGGTGTGGGCCTGGTTCGTCGGGGGTTTCCGGAGGAACGATGTGCCATACCTGCTTTCCATTGGCTACGGCCGGGGAACGGGATGGAGTCTGGGGGACTGCTTCATGCGCGACTGGTGGAGCACACAGAACAATCCGTATGCCCTCGACATCTACGTGAACTGGATATGGCAGAGCGCTGGAAGAAACCCTGCGTCCGACGCCGCCCTCGTCCATTCGGTCCGTGCAATGTTCGGCCAGTATCGCCTCAACAAGCTCCTGCTCCTCTCGCTCATGGACTTCGCTGAAACCTTCGGCGCAAGCACTGTCAGCATAAACGTGCGACTTTCCGAGGTCGATCGAACGAAGAACGAGGCAGAAGACCTGTACCTCGGACAGGACATCCCTGCGGCCTCGGAGGGAATGGAGGGTGCCATCGCGCGCATCCAAGGCCTGATTGGGAGAGCCTCCGAGCTGAAAAACAAGGCGTTACTATGGGTCTATTCCCTGGAGTGGCTGACGATGACGGCGACGGCCCTCGTCGCCGGGGTCGTTCTCTGGACGCTCATGATCAGAAGAAGGATGTACACCGAGGTAGGGGCGACCAGATACTTCGGATGAGTTCTCTCCGGATGCGCTATCGCTTCGTCCGAGGTCTGCCCGCCCGGTCCCCGCCCTCCCGAAGCAGCCGGATTGCCCGCTCGTCCTCGGACGTGACCGCCCCGTAGTGGAAGAGCACAACCCCTCCAGCCCCGGCCGCGATGACGCCCTTGACCTGATCGCGCAGTGCCTCTGTGCTCAGCTGCGACGCGCTGCTAGCCTTGCCCAGTCCTTCCCACACCGGCGTCCTGCCCCCGATCAGCGCGACATGGGAGATTGTGCGAGTCCGTGCAACGCGCAGCGAGTTCGTGTAGTTCATCGGGAAGAGGTAGTCCACGATGCCAAGCTCGGCCCACTGAAGCCAGTCCTGTCCCTGCCCCCTTATCGAGTCTGGATACCCGGCAAAGACGGCGGCAGAAAGCTCCATCCTCCGGTTGGAAGTGAACTCGTGGAGTCGCTTGACGAAAGCGGTGATCCTTGAAGTCCGCCATTCCGTCCACAGCTCGGAGGCGGGATCCTTGAACTCCACAGCCGCGATGTCAACGCCCTTGGCCTTCATCTGCTCCGTGCAGAAATCGCACCTGCAGGGCCCGCCGGTCCTGATGTAGTCAAGATGAAGGCCATCGGGCCTGTACCGCAGGGCAAGGTCCCTGTACAGATTGAATGCATAGTCCTGGACCTCGTCTCGACACGCGCATGCCCATGTCCGGGCCATGTTGCCCTCGATCCTCGCCCGGAGCCCCGGCTGTTCCCTGAGCAGCTTGGACTGTTCGCCCTCGGTGAACACACAGAACCATGGATGGACTTTGACCCCCTTTGCCTGGCATGACTCGATCAGTATCTTCAGGGGATCCCAGCCAGGGTAGGCCGGGTTGACATCGGCCAGGTCGGTGAGGAAGTCCACGGCCCCCGGGGGGTTCTTGACGCACGGGATCAGTATGTCGTACCCGGCATCCGCGAGCCTCTGCGCATGGTTCTCAATCTCATCCCTGCCGCCGAAGTCCCTGATGTGATGCGACCACACAGCTAGCCCAAATCGTGCCATCGCGGATCCCGTCGAGTCGTTGCTTGCTTGGGTTAAGATGGTTTTCCCTAGTCCCCGGGCGGATCCCCTCCGCTTCAGACGCATCCGCGCGGCCCAACTCTTGAGGCGGACTGGCCACTTGCTCGAGGAACCCTCCATCTTGCCAGGACAAGGCCAATCAGAAGGACCAGCCCCGAAAAAGGGGTGAGAGAATCCCACACCGGAAAGGTGCCCCTCCCGGCGCCCACGACGAAGGGATATCCCTTCGACTCCCACTCCGAGAACCCGCCCAAGACGTTGCTGACGTTGGAGTACCCGAGATCGGACAGGAGGCTGCTTGCGGTCGCTGATCTGGAGCCGGCCAAGCAGTACACGATCATCGTCACTGACAGGTCCGCCGGGAGTTCGCCCGTTCGCTGGGATATCTCCGTGTGCGGGATCAGGTAGGCACCGGGGATGTGTCCATCTTTGTACTCGGACTCGGCCCTGACATCCAGAAGGAACACGTTCCGATCGGCACAAAGGATCGCGTATGCTTGGTCAACACTGATCTGATTGAAGGTCCCGGCATGGACCGCCGTGCAGAGGGCCAGCGTCAGGAAGAGGCAGTGCAGGACGAGCCTTGAGGTCATTCCAGGACAGCTTCCATCCCTCGCCTAGCGAGGCCATCGCTCCGAGATGCCCAGCATGTCCGGGAAGGGCGCGTGGGGCTCGGCCTGGTACCAGTATCCTACCGAGGCTATGTCATCGGTCAGCGGCTGGAACTTGTGATTGGGCCACCACCCGAGCGCCTGTATGGTCACCTTCAGCTTCTTCTGGAATCGTATGGGATCCATGATGTGCCACCTGTACAGGGCGTGCTTCGGCACCTCCCCCGGCTCCTTCCGCCAGAGTGGATACCCGAGGAACGCTGTCGAGTAGGTGTCGCCGAAGCCCCAGGCACCGCCGAAGTAATCCTCCGTGCCGGTTCCGCAGATGGTGGGGTTTTGCTTGTCATCGTCGATGAAGAACTTCATCTCGCCCTCTCCCCACCACCCGTTCGAGAGCTGTGTCCAGGCGAGGAATGTGCCCACATAGTGCCCCCGGCCCTTGACCCCATCAAGCACCGTATGCATCGGCATGCCACGGGAGGTCAACGACCTCCTCCACTGGGCATGGAAGTACGCGGCCTCGGGGGAGACTTCGCCCAGCGCGTAGGTTATCTGGTAGAAGAAGCCGCCGATGTCGTCCCACCGCTGGTTCTCGATGGTTATCCTTGCCCTCTTTCTGAAGGGCATCTGCCAGTAGGAGTTGAAGCCGCCCGACGGATTCACGGCGATGGGCAGGCTGTCGACCTTGTACCGTAGCGCATGCCCGCAGGCAAAGAAATCGCCAAGGGGGACCTCCACCGAGGGCTTGGCCTCACCATCCCAGTAGAACCTGATTAGGCAGTCCCTATACGCCTTCGGATCCACGGTGATCCACACATGCTGGATCCTTCCCGGCCCCTTGATCTCGGCCAGCGTGGTGACCGATCCCTTCGGAAGGGTGATGCAGGGCCTGACCTTCCACCCCTGCCCCAGGTCCGATGCCGCGCCGCCCTCCGGCACGGCCATGGCACCTTTCCCCGGTTCCCCCATGGGGTTTTCCGCGGATATGGATCGAGTCTGCTCGTCCGACAGGAACGGCAGGGATCCCAGGCTCAAGCCCATCAGATCATGCGCCATGATCGTGCCATCCGCAGCGACGCGTTATATTTCTTCCTTCGAAGGCACACCGAGCGATATTTATCGTAAAGGGTAGCATCTGGCCGGGAGGCAGAAAATGCGGGGGCAGCTGATCCTGGCCGTCCTGATTCTGCTATCGCAGTCCGGCCTGGTGAGGGAGAAGAGGGCCGAGTATGCACGCGAGGCCAGGGCGGTGCTGTCCTTCCTTGACAAGGAGTTCTGGGACAATCAGTATGACGGATTCTATTCGAACCCCTACGGCCGGCCCATCAAGCTCTCCTACGAGCAGTCCCTGGTTGCCTTCGCCCAGTTCGCCCTTCACAACGCGACCGGGGAGCGGAAGAGCCTTGAGCGGGGCGAGGCAATCATGCGCCATCTCTCCTCCTACGACTCCCCCTACGGCGGTTGCGACAGGGTGATCAGCGGGCCGCCGCGCTTCCACATACAGGAACAGGCAGTCGTGATGCGGGCCTATGTAGAGGCCTACAAGAGCACGGCGAAGGAGGACTACAGGGGAAGGTACAGGGCGCTCGCCGACTTCATCCTGACCAAGTTGACCGAGGGCCCGGACTCCGACAAGGTGAGCTCCTGGTGGGACGCCGAGAACCTCACCTGCGCCCCTGCGGACAGCTGCATGGACTACTTCGAGCCGGCCATATCCCTCTTCAAAGCCTACGGGGTGGACCACAACCAGACCTTCCTGGACGCGGGCAAGCGCATCCTGGCCGGGTCGGAGCAGTTCTGGGACAGGAACAACTACGGGTACTCCCACACCCTCGATGACAACAGGAGGTACTGCAGGGACCACGCAACCGCGGCCTTGGCCTACCTGTCGGCCTACGACGAGACCAACAGGAAGGACTACCTTCAGAGGGCGATCGACATACTGTTCTACATGGTGAGCAGGATGGGCGACAAGGTCTCCAGAACCTTCTGGGAGGCGATATCCTGGGATGGGGAGGTCGTTGAGCAGCGCCGCAGGACGGTCGACCACCTGTTGATGGTCCGTGCCTATCTCTACGCCTACCAGGTTACGCTGGAGGACAAGTACCTGAACCAGGGAAGGTCGCTGCTGGACTCCATACTCAGCCGGGGCTACGACAAAAGCGTGGGATCCTTCATGGATCAGATCGGGGGCGCCGTGATGGGCGACCTGCAGGTCCAGGGCCAGGGCGCGTTGACCCTGGTGGAGGGGTACAGGGTGCTGACCGTGGGCCCCTCCCCACTGATCGCCATCGTCGTGGGAGCCGTGATGGTTGGGCTGGTGGGGTTCATAGTATACCTTTTCAGGAAGTCCTGGCCCTACTGACCTACTGAACAGGCCGCCGAGGTGCAAGCTCATGCCGCTCTTCGTCAGGAACCTCCTCATGCAATCGGCCATGGCCGGGTGGTCCGATGGACGGTTCTGTAGGGCCGCGGCGCAGGCCGGGGCCGCCATCGTGACCCTGGGGGGCTACAACGCGGATCGGCCGACCCACAAAGCCGGGGTCCAGGCGGCGAAGAGGAGGAGGGAGTTTTCGATCGGCCTTGACGAACTCCCGGAACACATACGGAAACAGGCCGCGATCGCGCGCACCGAAGGGGTCCTCGTCTGTGTGAACATCAGGTTTGCCCTTCAAAGGGATCTTGCCAAGCTCTGCCGGCAACTCGTCGGAGCCGTCGATCTCGTGGAGCTGAACGCCCATTGCAGGCAGCCCGAGTTCATCAAGGCCGGGGCAGGCGAGGCGCTTCTCTCCCGACCCCGCGAACTGCTGCGCGCCGTCGCGCTCTCATCCGACGACCTGCCCACTTTGGTCAAGGCGCGTGCGGCATCCCTTCCACAGGATCTCGCTCGACAGCTTGAGGACTCCGGAGCCCTCGCTCTCCACTTGGACCTGATGAAGCCGGCCCGACCCGAAGCCGACGTGCGACTGCTCAGGAGAATGAGGGCCTCGACCGCGCTGCCCATCATCGGCAACAACTCAGTCAGAGACGAGGAGAGCTTCCTCCGCATGCTGGCCAACGGCGCCAACATGGCGTCCATGGCCAGGGGCATGCTCGACGGCCCGGGCCCGATGCGCACCATCATCTCATCCAAGCGGTGCGCCATGGCCATTGCCGCTGCGTCGCCGGTCACCTCCCGGGGCTTCCGCCTGGGCTGAGCCATGGGAATGAAGAAGGATTTTAAGCCAAGAAACGGAAGGAGATCGAGGATATGGCGAGCATCATGCGACCCACCCTGCTCCTGACTGCAACCTTTCTCATGCTTCTTCTTTCAGCCAGCCCCGCCCTCTGCGACAGATTCGTGTACGCGATGAAGCTGAAGGCGGACTTCATCGGTCCCCCCACGGTTAGCCAGTTTGACAGGGTGATATCGCTGTCCGAGGACGACGGGGCAGCGGCCGCCATGATCATACTGGACACCCCCGGCGGAAGGGTGGACTCGATGTTCGAGATACTGAAGAGGATCTTCGCCTCCGAGGTCCCCGTCATCGTCTACGTCGGCCCCAAGGGCGCCAATGCCGCCTCGGCTGGAGCCTTCATCACCGTGGCATCCCACATCGCCGCGATGGCCCCGGGCACCGCGGTAGGCGCGGCCGAGCCGATCAGCGGATACGACCCCCAGACCGGCGCGATCCAGCCCGCTCCCAACAAGACCAAGTCCTACATCATCGGCAAGATGGAGTCAACGGCCAACATGGTAGGCCGGCCGTCCGAGCCCTGTGTGGAGTTCGTAACGAAGAATCTGGTGCTGACCCCAAGCGAAGCCCTGAGCGCCGGGGTGATCGACTTCGTTGCCGGGGATGTCGAGGAGCTGCTGTCCCAGGTAGAGCAGTTCCAGATACACGGTACGCTGGCCAACGGCAGCAGGCCGCTGGTCACGCTCTCCGATTGCAGGGTGGAGTACGTCGAGCTCAGCGCATCGGAGAGGTTCACCAACTTCTTCAGCAACCCGACCCTCGCCTACATACTGCTCATGATAGGGATGTATGGCCTGATCTTCGGCTTCGCCTCCCCCGGAACCTACGTCCCCGAGACCCTGGGGGCGATCTGCATCGTCTTGGCCCTCTTTGGGCTGGGGATCGTGGGGGCAAACATCGTGGGCATTCTGCTTCTGCTTCTGGGAACCATCTTCCTCATAGCCGAGGCAGCCACGCCTGGGTTCGGCCTCTTCACGGCCGCGGCCGTCGTGAGCTTCGTGTTCGGGATACTCTTCCTCCCGCCGAGGTGGGGGGTCGAGCCGGCCTTCTATATGCCGAGGGAGTGGTACAGGACGTTCACCGTGACGGCGCTGACCCTCGTTGCGGGATTCGTCGCCTTCTTCGCCGTCTCGATGCGATACGTGGTCAAGACGCGCAGCAAGCCCCCCACGACGGGGGGCCCGGAGCTCATCGGCATGACCGGCACAACTGTGAGCGCACTGGACCCCGCTGGCCAGGTGAGGGTCAGGGGCGAGATCTGGAACGCGTCCTCGTCCGAGGGTACGATAGAGACCGGCACCGACGTAAGGGTGGTCGGGAGGAAAGGGCTAACGCTCATCGTCAGAAGGGCCGAGGTCCGCACCTAGCCGCATGCATGCTGACGCTGGTGCCCCGTCAGCATCGCCGCGAAGATGACCCAGAGAACTCCCACACCTTCCGGGCGGCCGGGTGTCTCACACCCGGCCTTCGCTGGCAGGAGACTCACTGGACATCATGGTGTCAGAAAAGCGAGCACATCTTGATCGAACTTCTTTCCGAAGATCATGTGACCCTTGCCTTTGTAAAGGACCAGCCTTGCATTCGGGATTCCAGCTGCTGTCTCGCGGTACAACTCCACAGGAAAGTAGTAGTCACTGTCGCCCCCGATCAC
>Ga0315307_1000671_pt1 | contig 14762 bp, 13 predicted proteins | sample TDP2_MG_FD_203079 | JGI IMG/M metagenome (GOLD analysis project Ga0315307, IMG submission 203079) | Freshwater sediment microbial communities from Lake Towuti, South Sulawesi, Indonesia - TDP2 | ecosystem: Environmental > Aquatic > Freshwater > Lake > Sediment | place: Indonesia: South Sulawesi... | reverse complement strand
ACCTGCCTCTAACAACAATTGAAGAGTGGGCTGACTGGGTCTGTGAAGCCTAAATAATAAAGTTATTGAATTGAGTTGGTAAATATTTTCAATTCGAGCATCTTTGATGACCTGATTGAGTTCGTAGACTAGCGCTGCTATGTCGAAGCTTGTCATCTCAGCTTTCAACTTGCGCGTTTGCTCCTCAAACGATGACGATAAAGTGGCTTCTGGTTTAAACGTTTTATAGTCACCTTGCGCCTTATCTTATCTTGGACGATGAAGAAATCGAGGTAGATTGATAGGGACAATTAAATGATAGCTTGTCTCGCTACTGAGTCCACCTATAAAAACTAGCCATTTGCCTTTGTCATCAGAATCATGGAAGCCGAATTCCTTCATAAACCGAGGATGCGTGATTTCTACTAAGGCGTATCTTTCATCGGATTCATTTCACATCTGAAGCCTATTTGGCTCCAAATAAAAGGCTAGACCCCCCTCTACCCGTCTGTCTGTCTCTCACCCAGCCTATTAGCATCCAAATAAAGGTTCTTTTATGGGTGTTCTTTCAGCCATTGAGCAGCCTTTTTGAACAAGAGGTTTGAGGACATGTCGATGACTGGAACCATTATCTTTTCTTTAGTCTCTATTATCAACCTGTACTCGGGCATAAGTGCGTAGCCCACGAACGCCCAGTAAACCTTCTTCTCCTCTATCAGGGCTTTTGTGGCAGTTTCTGTCGATGTGGGCATTGGATAATAGAAGAAAGCAACACCATTTGCCCAGTACACACCCGTGGGTTTCCCACCCGCAGCGACATTAAGAAAGCGAGCCAAATCGTCTGGTGTATTAAACTTCATGTATTCCAAAATGACAATCTCTTTGAAGGGTTCGTAGTGAATGTTAATTTCGTCTGTCATGATTCAATCACTTCTGGAGAATCATATTTCTTAATGGTTGTTGCTTATTTCGTTATTGCTTCTCTTCATTGACTCGTGTTTATGAGAAAAGAGACCTGAATCTACAGACCTTCGCCGACATCTGAGGTTAAAACTGAGACCTCTCATGATTAATGAATAGAGCGGATTTTTGTCACGTATAAGTGAAGAAGATAGATTGCTGAGAATACTGTGAGACCTATTTCAAAAAACAATATCGCGGGGTTTTTTTCCACTCCCATGAAATAGCCCTGCGTGGCTATGTCTTTGAACACTAATATTTGAAGGAACACGGCTCCGCCTAGACAACTCAAGCCTAAACTGTGAAAAACCAGTCGTAAGCGTCCAATGAAGCGCCCGTTTATCTTGAGCTTGGCCAATGTCTATCGTATCATATTGAGCCATCGCCTAAATAGTTATGATTTATGAAAACGTAATACGAATGAATGTTTAGTCTTGTCGTTCCACCTTATCTCAAAACTGAATTCAACCTAAACACAAAGAGTATAGAAAGCCTAGGTCGCTCGAGTCATGAAATTTGCCCAAGTTTAAAAGGCACTCAATATTAATGATAGACTTAGCGAGGCTAAAGAATGCAAAGAAAAGACACGATTAGCGAAGAGCAACTTGAAGAAAATTTGAAAAACTTCGCCAAGCTTGCTGTCAAAATGGGCGCTATAAACGCCAAACCCATAGACACCAAGAACGTTTTTGTGAAAGACTGGGTTAGGCTCAAGTGCCAATACGGCTGTGGAGGCTACGGCAAATCTCTAACTTGCCCACCTTATAGTCCTACGCCAGAGCAGACGAGGCGAACTTTGGAGGGTTACTCGCGTGCGATTCTCATGAGGCTCCCAGACGAATCCATGGCAACCCATGACACAGTTGCCAAACTGGAGAGGCACGTTTTTCTTTCAGGCTACTATTCTGCTCTGGGGCTGCCAGCTGGACCCTGTGAACGCTGCAAGAAATGCAACCTCAAATATTGTGTTTACCCAAGGTTGGCTAGGGCTTCAATGGAAGCCTGTGGCATAGACGTGTATGCCACGGCGAGGAAGAACGGGTTCCACATCGAAGTTTTGAAGACCAGAAGACAAAAGCCAAATTACTTTGGTCTGTTACTCGTTGAGTAGCGTTGCTGGAAACGTTTATAGAATAATTCCGCAAACAAAAAGAATGAGGGAAGACTTAGGGAAATTTGATCTCGTTTATTAGCGTCAGGTCTTCTAGGCTGTTCATTTTTATTTTCTTGTCAGACACCGTGTAGAGCACGTTTTCAATGTAGAGCGATCTCCTCACCCAGTAGCTGTTGTCCCACTCACTTGCGCCAGCCTCTAGATGAGTGACACTGCCTTTCAGAACAAGACGAGCGGTTATGGTTATGTTAAAAACGTAGGCTCCCTGCCACAGTGAATTCTTATACCCCTCATATGTTCCTATTGACACAGGAATTACCAGTAAATCCTTGGATTTATCAAAGAGAAATGCCTTGTGCTCTGTCAAAACCAGCGTGTCAGACCAAGCGCCATCAACCGCATACTTGTCTATCTCTATCGGCGCGCTCACATTGCTGACATCGAAAAGTGAGATTTTCACGTGATTAGTCTCATCTCTGCCTATGCCTATTACATGACTCTCATCGTAAGGATGCAGATATCTTGTAAATCCTGGAATCTTTAAGTAACCCAAGATTTTCGGGTCACTTGCGTTTTCTACATCGATCACAAAGAACGGGTCTCTTCGCACGATTGATGTTGAAAGGTAACTGCGATTTCCAATGAACCTAGCTGAGTCCAGAGTTTCGCCTGGTGCAATGTTTTCTAAGCTTCCAACTATGCTTAGGTTCATGTTTAATACGTATAAATTGCTTTGAGCGGTTCCATTCACCCATGTTGCGGTTGCAATTCTGAAGTAGTTGTTGTACTCATCCATTGAAAATTGATTGAGTTCATGCCCCGGCACCTTGCCATGAGCCTCAGTGGTAATAGTGCTTTTTTCTATGCGTATTCGATAGATTGATGTTTTTGCATCTGGTTCTGGAAAGGTTATGTAAATATTTTTTAATGAAACATACATGCTGCTTGTGCCGCCCAGCATAATCGTCCTGCGAGTTGGCTCCTCAGCGGTATTTTTGATGTTTAAGGCAACAACCGTTGTAAACATGTAGTAATTGTCAGAGGCATTAGTATATTGGATTTCAGAGGCGTCTATCTCTTTAATTCCATCTTCTGAGTAAATCTTGGGGAGAATAACCGTGTCATAGATAACGTATGCTGGTTGACTCACCACGAAATAGACATAATCCCCTATCATCCTAGAATTGAAATAGCTACCACTCATCGTGAAATCTGTCAAAAACACGGGGCTTGTCTTATCTGAAATATCATAGAGGTCCACGAAAGTTTTAATGTCCACGACGAAGGGTTGATAATAACTCCGCGAAGGAACAGTGTATTTGCTTCCCAGCACGATTAATCTGTCATGACTCACAAAAATGCCCAAGGGATACGTGTCGTTGAAAGTTATTTTTGAAAGCACTTCAGCTTCTTGTGGTGGATAAGCCTTGACAATAGAGACGTTGTTGCCAGTAACAAGATAGATGTATTCTCCATCGGTTTTCACAATGTCTGCTTCATCAACGCCAGCAACCTGAATGTTTGTGGTTGAGTATTCAATTTTTAGCTCTGGTGCATTCATCAAAGATTCAGGTGCAGCCCCCTCTGCAAATGTTTGCGTCAATATTGCTCGGTCCCAAGGTCCATACATTGGAAATGCTCCCTGAGTTTTGGAATTTGCCAGCAAGAAACTTCTAAGTTCATTGTAGGATGAAAACGTTCTTAACAGTGATTCAACTGGCGGCTGAGATTCTGGTAGATAAACTCGAAGGCTGTAGACAAATGCGCCTAACATAATAGCTGAGAGAACAGCGACGAGTCCATAAACCGTTGCACGCTTTTTAATTTCTCTTTGCATAGGTTGCTATCACCTACTAAACATCAAGCTTTCAATGTATTTTATCCTAATCATTAGAACAGTTTGATCCAGAAATTAGAACGGTTTCAAAGACCATACACGGATAGCTTCATACCAAAATATTGCTGAAACGATTGCGCCAAACAAAAGAATAAACAAATTTTCCTGTGCAAAGGCTGGGCGCAAAAGTAAAAGATAAATCATATAACAGGTTGTGGAGAAAACTGCGTAAAAGAAATATCTTGGAAACAGAAGTTTTCCCAACTTGACGAAGTGTCTAAGAACCCCGATTTTAACTTCGCTGATCAAAGAATAATTCCCATCTGAATGCTGTTTCTGCACTAGGCCTAGTTCACGCAACTGTTCAAGGTGATGATTAGCCACGCTTGGACTGCTAAAATGTAAGGCTCTCTGAACTTCACGAACACTCATTGGACGACCATTTTTCAGAAGAAGCCAATAAACTTTCCAAGCTTTTCCACGAAGCACATATTCAAACTTGGCTTCATCTTCTGCGTCCAAAGAAATAACACTCTTCTCCAATAGAGGTCTTAAATGCGAGACTTATAAGTCCAACTTTTAGAACAATGCCAAAAGGATGAAAAGGGTTAATTCTCTGACTACTCTTGGTATTTGTTCTGCAAAGAATGGCGTTCAACATGCAAAAGAAGGGCTTAGTTATCGCCGTCTCAGGCAAGGGTGGCGTGGGCAAAACCACGACAACCGCTTTGATGGTTAAGATTCTGAGCGAAGCCAGTCCCGAAAGAAGCATGCTGGTTATAGACGCTAACCCCGACTCCAACCTACCTGAAGTTTTGGGTATACCAGTTTCTCGAACAGTCGGCATGGTCACGGATGATCTGCGCAAGTCTTTGGAGAAGTCGGAGATTCCGCCCACAATGACGAAGGAAGACATACTCGAAACTCGAATCTTTGAAATCTTGCGAGAGACACCGAAATTTGACCTGCTCGTCATGGGAAGAGGCGAGGGTGAAGGCTGTTACTGCCCGGTTAACGCTTTCCTCGCCCGCATCATTGACCGACTGTCAAATAATTACGATTTAACCATAATGGACATGGAAGCTGGACTGGAACATCTAAGCCGAAGAACCGACCGAGACGTCGACATCATGATAGTTGTAACCGACCCGAGTTCAATGGGGCTGCAGACCGCTAAACGGATAAAAGAAGTTGCCAAAGAGGTTCACATAGACTTCAAAAAGTTCTATCTCATAGGAAACAGGTTCAAACCTGAGATGGAGTCTATGCTTCGAGATGAAGCCCAGAGGTTAGGGTTCGAATTTGTTGGAACAATCCCAAACGACGACAACATATTCGCACACAATCTAACTGGAAAACCATTGCTCAGTCTATCGTCTGAGAGCCCAGCAATACCAGCGGTAAAGCAAATACTGACACGAATAGGCTTGTTAAGTTAAGAAAAATTTTGAACGAGCTAAAACTCTTTCTTAAACGGAGAGAGAGTTAGATTGCTTTGTATTTTGCCCAATTGCTAAGGTATTCTTGCAAGTAACCGTTCTTTTTGAGATAAAGACCATAATTGACAAGAGCCGCCATGGATCTAGCAGCGTCCTCAGGCGAGGAATACGCTGGAATCCCCAACTTGTCAAAACGAGACCGAATGTACATGGCCATCTCTGTCTCACCGATGTCACAAGCCACTATGGGTTTGAGATAATTCTTCGACAGATTAACAATCTTGTCTACGTAATCCTCTTGAAGAGCGGGGGAATGGTGCAGCCCAAACACTAAGATGCCATGGATCTCTGGGTCTTCAAGCAATATCTTGGTGCCTAACTCAAACATCTCAGACGTAACCGATCCTGTCAAGTCGAGAGGGTTAAAATTCGCGGCAAAGGAGGGAATCTTACCAGCCTTCTTCAAATCCTCAAACTTCTGAACGGTCTCGTCGGAAAACTTTTCCACATTGATTCCTCTGGACTCACACTCGTCCACAGCAAGGATGGCGGGACCGCCAGCACTCGTGATCACAGCTACATTGTTGCCAGCGGCTGGAGGCTGAGACGCCAATGCTTCGCCCACGTCTAAGAATTCTTCCATTTCCCTTGTTCTTAGGACGCCAACCTGTGCGAAGACGCTGTCGTAAATCTTGTCGGATCCAGCAATGGCACCTGTATGGGATAAAGCCGCCCTGGCTCCAGCCTCAGTCTTGCCCGACTTAAGGGCTACTATGGGCTTTACTCTAGTCACTTTTCTGGCGACTTTCATAAAATCTCTCCCAGCCTCTATGCTCTCAGCGTACAAGAGAACGACACGTGTTTCCTCGTCGTGCAAGAGGTATTCGAGCATTTCTGGCTCTTCAACGTCGATTTTGTTTCCAAAACTCACAAACTTGCTGAGTCCAAGTTGCTCACCCGCCATATAATCCAAAACAGCCACCCCGAAGGCGCCACTCTGTGTCACAATTGCAATTGGTCCCGACATGGGGCGAGGCGTCGCAACAACCTCGTCACCCGTGGTGAGAACCTTTGTCTCGGGCAGGAAGAGCATGTCGACTCCTGTGCTGGGGTTGTAGACACCTAGGCAGTTGGGTCCCAAGACGCGGATGCCCGCCTCCTTCGCTATAGTTTTCACTTTTTGTTCGAGTTGGTGGTTTCCAACCTCGCCGAAGCCGCCGCTGACTATGACTGTCGCTCTCGCGCCTTTTGAAGCTGCTTCTTCCATCACTTGCGGAACGCTTTCAGCTGGAACAACAATGACCACGAGTTCTATGTTGCCAATGATTTCTTTAATCGACGAGTAACACTTGAACGCTAGAATGTAGTCTTCGTGTGGGTTAACCGGGTAGAGTTCTCCTTTGAAAACGCCCCTGCGCTTGTTGTCCACGAAGTTCTTGAAAATCACGTGTCCAGCCTTGGTAATCTTTTTGGAGGCGCCCACCACTGCGACTGAACGGGGTTCGAAAAAAGTTCTCATCTGCTCTACAACAGACACCATTTTCTTTTCACCTTTCAAGGCTGAGTTAAGCTAAACCGAAACCTTATTTTAGTTTTGTTAGGGTTTCCATCGGTCTCACTATGACTATGGGTTTGTGTTCTACTCGGTCAAGCATGTCCCATGTCACGTTTGTTAGAGAAACATTAAAAGCCTCAGCCATGTCCCAAACGTTTCTGCCAGCGCCGAATCCTCTTGCTCGGTTGGCTAGTTCAGCAATTTCCAGAGCCTCTTCCACACTTATCTTGCGTCCAACTACGGCGATTGGCGTGGCTCTCCGCTTCAGTTTCAAAAATCGTCCGGTCAGGTAGGCTGCGACTCCCATGCAAGAGTGAATTCCTTCAATGGGCTTGGGTCGAGGCGTGAAATGGAAATTTCTGAAGGAATAGGTTTTGTCGGTATCAAGAATCATTACGTTAACAGTTGTGCCCAACTCTTCTGCTAACCGTTCACGAATTCTTTCGGCTATGTCTCGAGCATTTTTCAGGGGAAGACTTACGTAGGAGTAGGGCAGATTGCTCCCGTCGATTGCACCCTCCGAACCGTGCATTAGAGTTTGCCAGAGACCAGCGTGTTCCAGGGCTACCTGCTTGTGAGCGCCTCCCTCCACTATGGGATAGCAACGCAAACGCTTAATCGTCTTCTTTCTTAGGTGGCAGAACACGCCTAAAAGGTAACCCCAAACATAGCGCATCCAATACTTCGCAACAAAATGAGCTAGTTTACTAGGGTTGACTTTGCTTTCGTCCAAGATGTTGCCAGATGCGGTGGAAATGGCTTTTTCAGAAATCGTGACAAAGTCTCCGTTCTCAATTTTTCCTCTCACGTTATCTATTATTTTTTGGACATAGTCTGTGCCAGGTCGCCAGTAGCCTGTTTCTAACGCAAAGCACTTGTAGGCTTTTGTCAAGTTGCTTCTCTCGGGCAGTTGTTGACTTTTAATGTGTTGATTTAAGGTTTAAGGGTGAAGTATGAAATGATTGGATGCTCCTGTTTGGAGAGAGTATGTGGGTAACAATTAGACTTAGAGTTTATGTGTGTGCTCGGTTGACCTAGCCCCTCTGTTTGGAGTCAAATAGGTTTCAAATATGAAATCTATCATTTGAAAGCGGTTGAGGAGCGAAAAAGGTAAAAGCCTGCTTTCTGGTTTTTGGCTGGTTTTATGATTTTTCTATCATTCGGAGGTAGTCGTAGACTCCGTACGCCAGAATGCCAAGTCCGGCTAGCCACGAAACGTGATAGAGTATTTCAAGTGTTTTGATTTCGGTCATCATATCGACTGAGAAAGTGTATAATAGAGCTGCGAGGGAGCCGACTAAGAAGAGGTAGCTTGACGCAAACACTGGGGTCCAGAGGCTTCTGTGTATGCCTCGTTCGCGAAGGGCTTTTCTGCAGAACAGGCTTAGAAACGCTAATAGAATGGCTACAGACGCCGAAACTAGTTCGGCAACCACCAACACAGTGCTCACAGGAGCATCCCTTTTTTCTGAGTATATTTTAAAAACTCATAAAAGACTTGTTAAGTGTGAATTCAGATTTCTCTTGCTCATTTCGTTGAACCTTTTTATATGGCGACATAAACCAAACTTATTCTAGCTTCAAAATCAATACATGCAATCCATCATTGTTATGCACATAAAAAGAGGTAAGAAAAGCCGAAAACAAGCCAGAGGAGGCACAGAGAAAAAAATGCCCAAAAAACAAGACGAAACAGCCAGCATGGACATTTATGGGCTCCTCCTCGAGGCTTCCAAACGAAAGAAGCGGGAAAAGAGGACGGAACTGCTTCATTCAATCGGAGTAAAGGAGTTCTTTGAAGAAGGCAAAATTAGTGTCAACATGAAGACCTGCAAGGGTGTGGAGTGCAAGTTCTGCATCCAAGTGTGCCCCACAAGCGCACTTTATTGGAAATCGGGCGAAATTGGCATCACAGAAGACCTCTGTGTCTACTGCACGTCATGCGTTCTAAACTGCATGGTGGACAACTGCATCCAAGTTGAGAGAAAACGTCCCAACGGTGAGAATGAAAGGTTTAGCAACCCCATACATGTTTGTTTACTTCTGGAACGTCTTAGCGCACGAAACAGAAAGAAAACCATTGAGTCACTGTTTCCAGACCAAGAAACATACATGAAACGATACCGAAGACCCATGTTCCAATCTGAAGAAGAAAAGAAGAGCTGAGTCTCAACGAGTTTTATTCTTTTGCAAGCGTGTATCGACGAGTGCGGACGTCGCAGTCTACTTTTCCTTCTGAAAACAGTTTCTGCAACGCTCTGAAAATTGTCTTAGGTGGTTTGCCGAGTTTTTCAGCGATTTCCACGAGAGTCAAGGGACTTTCTGAATTTTTCAGCAAGGCAACAATCTGCTCATCTACCTTCCCCAATTTGAACACACTCCTCAGTCAGAAGCCTCTCTGTTTACATCTTCTGTTTTATAGAAGTTTTGCTTAACAAACAGAATCGCTGAGGCAGAGTCGTTGCCTAGAGCGTCGACTCATTGCTATTGTTACGCGCGCAATTACTTTTTGGCTCGTTCCTTTGCTGGCTCATATTCTGCACTGTGAAAAAGTGGACTAGAAATTATTAGATCCGCTGTCGCCCTGTTACAAGCAGTAGGCACATTATACAAGACTGCTATTCTGAGAAGTGCCTTAACGTCGACATCGTGAGGAAGAGATTGTAATGGATCCCAGAAGAAAATCAAGTAGTCCAATTTCTCATTAGCAATCAAGGCGCCAAGCTCCATGTCTCCGCCATAAGACCCGCCTTTAAGCAATGTAATCCTTAGGCCAGTTTTCTCCATGATTCTTTTCCCAGTATCTCCAGTTGCGCACAAGTTATGAAGAGCCAACGTTCCTTTATTAAAATCAGCCCACTCTACCAAATCATCTTTCTTGTTGTCATGCGCTACTAAGGCGATGTTTCTTTTAGGAATCAAAATTTCACCACTTCATAATTGAGTTTGAGTATGTTCTAACAGTTTTAAACTTTCCGAGCAACTAATTTAGAGATAAATAGGAGCTGAACGAACCTAGTAGTCGCGTTCTTCAGAAAAATTGTTTTGCAGGTAAATTTGACTTATTGCCATTTTTCTTGGAGAAACTTGGGAATCTCAGATGAGTCTCTTGGACCTACTAAAATTTCCCATCCGCTCAGTTCCTGAATCTCTCCGCTTAAGCGAGCCGCTTTGCCCGGAATGATTAGTTTTCGATGCTTCACTTTTTCTTCAGCCTTCACCTGCTTGATGGCTTCGGCTACCTTCTCCGCCGTTAGTTTTCTGCCCGCCACCGAACTGTCAACCGCTAGCCCTTCGGTGTCAACAATTATTAGGTAGCAGTTTATGCCAGACTGCTCTATGTCTGAGGCTACAGTGTAGTAGGTGAGTGCAAAGTTCGTGGTCATCATAACAGGCGAGTTTTCATCTGGCTGACCGAAAGTTTTCATTCCAGGCTCAACGGCAACAGGCTTCCGAGGGTCAGTGTAAATGTTCTGTCGCAGAATGGTTGTTGGCAGGAGCACCCATCCCTCAGCGCTGTGCATGATTAAGACATCAGCGTAACGATTGATGAGCACAGAGGCGATGTAAGCCTCGTTCCACATGTTGACCTCGGGAACGTCTGAGCGCTCAGTCCAAGCCGTTATAGGAGTGCCCATTATCGGAAACCCAAGCAGTTCGTCGCCTCTCTTACACGCTGCCCGACGAATCATAGTCAGATTACTTACTGTGTCGGTTAATTCCTCGTTTGGAAACGTTCCCGGATCAAGCACTAGGTCTTGGACACCGTACTCTACAAGTGTTTTCGCCAAAGACCTTAAGAGTTTAAGGTCGTTGGGTGCGAACACCACTAGCGGGCAGTTGTACATGAGCGCCAGTTCTGCCATGTCTTTCCAGTTGTCCTTTGTCGCAGCGTAAATGAGCGGTCTGGCTTTTGGGGCAACCATCAAGCCGGCTTCAACCACTTCGAGTTTGAATGAACACAGAATCAAAGGAAGCTTTGTGTTCTCTGTAACCTTCTTCACGGTTGACTTGAACTTTTCCGGGTCGTTTGAAGTCGACCTTATCGCTATCATGTTGAGTTTTAACTCTCGACCAATGTAAACGTATGAGAAGCCTTCGGTCTTCTTCACTCTAATCAATAATTCTTCTTCAGGCATCTCGTCTGTGACATCGATGGCTATTGCTGTGGGGTTGAAATAAGCCAGTTCATGCCGATACATAACCAGTTTTCCGCCGATCTTGACAGCGCTGTCGCCCGTGCCTACCGTGACCTCTTTGACCGAGGGCTTCAGCATATCCCACAGTTTTTGATAAGCCTTCTGAAACTGCTTCTCTAAGAGTGGTGTGCACAGCTCAAGCGCGATTTCTCGGTTGACCAGCTTAGTTGCGAAAGCCATGCAGTTCTCTAAGCCACACTTCTTGCAGTTGGTTTTGGGGAGCAGCATGTAAACGTCAATCGGGCTGAGTTCTTTGGCTCCAGACTTTTCACTCATAATTGTTTCACTGTCCTCAGATTTTCAATGTGACCCAATCGTTGATCTGCTCAGGTTTGCCTCGTCTTTCGCTCTTGGTCAATTTGTTGATGACGTCTTTGACTGTCTTGACTGCTGCTGGATGCATCATCATGAATACATCAACGCCGGCTAAGAGCAGAGTGAGCGCGGTCACTACTTCCCAAATTGGTCCTCGCAGTTCACGGGGTCCCCACTCGGGCGCCATCTTCATCCACGCTTCTCTGGCAGCCCAAGCGTTTGTTGTTCCAGACGACAATGGATGTTGGAGTTCGGGGTCGCCCATCAAGCCAGCTAGACGGGCACGCTCCATGACCGTGAAGGCGTAGTCGAGTCCGTATCCGAGCGCAGCTGTGGTTGTGTCCATGATGATTTGTTCCTTTGGGAGAAACTCGTAGAGTCTGCGGTTGAGCTCCCTAGCGTGGTTTAAATCCATTGAGGTGAAGGCGAGGGCGACTTGTCCGTGTTTCTTTGCAGCGTTTGCCGCCTTCTCAATGTCCATGTCTAGGGTGATTGAGCTCAAGAGGACTCTTTCGCCCTCAGCCACGGTTGCAACCTTTTCGAAAACTTTTAGGTCTTTTTGTGGGTCTCCGCAGCCCCCTACAACTATTGGCACGTCCACTGCTTGGAGCACGTTCTCAACTGTGAGCGCAGCTTCCTTGGGTGGCGTGTCATTTAATAGGGGGTCGATGCTGACAAGATGCAGTGTAATCATTTCTGCACCGAACTTGTCAACTGCGAGTTTAGCCCAAGCCACGGGGTCGCCTACAACCTCTTCAACATGCATCTTGACGGCTTTGGCTAATGGAACCTTCATGTCGAAAACGTCCAACGTAACCACTGGAGGATGAGGAGTCGAATTCTCAAAGAGATAGTAGGCAGGAGACCTTTCTCCACCAACTATTACAGATTTGCCACGGGTTCCACCATCGCTCTTAGTTGCGCCCAACTGAACCTCAACAATTCTGCCCGAATAAGTTTCAATCGGGGGAACAAAGTCCACTTCAATAATTGTAGACGGTTTTGCTTTCTTGGGAAAACCAGTTGGAGGCGCAACAACCCTCGGCGCAGCAGCAACAGCCGACGGTTGCAACCAGATCTCTAGGTCGCCTACGTCGATGTCAACATCTTCGAGTTCAAGTTCTTGAAGCTTGCTCAACAATTCAATCAGTTTGGGGCTGAACTTGAGGAATGCCTTCCTCTCCTCTTTCTCCCCCTCGCTCACATTTGTCACCTCTTCTCGGCTCTTTCAGCCCTCTCGGCACGAATAATAACTTTCTTGGCGTGAATCTTGGCGTCTTTTAGAATAATTTTAAAGCCGCCTGCAGTTATGGGCAGAGTAGGCAATTCAACAACGGGTGCGCCTTCTGGAACCTCTTTCTCCTCGGCAATAGCCTCAACTGGCTTTGCCTTCCAGCTTTCTATCACTGGGTGAGCTCTTGCTTCGAGGAATGCTTTTAAATCGTCTATCGTTTTGGCTTCATTTTCTGTTGCGATTTTGTCTAGCAGTTCTTTGGGTATGAAGTCTTTGACCCGTTCCTTTATGCTCTGCGGCATCCAAACGATGCGGTTCCATCCACCGTCAGCTTGTAGAAGCTTCGGCGACCTCATGTACTCAACTGACAAGCCGTGGAACCCGTCGACTTGTCTGCCTCCTGCTGTAGAATCAGCAATTGTGGAGAAGGGCAAGCCGTTGACGGTTACTTCCTTGTAGCCCCTGTGAACTATTCCAAACCCTTCAACCTCTGGGATGTAAAAAGCAACAGCTTCGAAGCAGCCACACGAGGTGTGGGGATATCCAAAACCAGTGTAAAGCCAAACGCGAGTGATTTCGCCCAGCGACTTCTTCTTCACATTTTCGTTTACACCCGAATACTCACCTTTCACAGGGTCGATTAGCTCTCCCTTGTCTATCTCATAAACGGGACCTTTAGGGTCAACTCTAGCCGTGGCTCTCGCGTCAAACCAGCTGATTGACCCACAGTTGGAGTACCTCTGAGGTGTTATCACGCAGACGTGTGTTGGAGCAAAAGACTGGCAGAGGCTGCAGCCGTAGAACTTGTCAACCTCTTCGTCCTTCAACCCTCTAGCCTTGGCGTCCCGAGCCTCGTAAATTTGCAAGGCTTCTGCACACATTTCTTTTACTCTGGCGGGATCCGTGATAAACGTGACCTGTATCTTCTCGATGATGGGCAACTCGTTCTTGTAGAGTCGTTGGAGGACTTTTCCAACGTATGTGAAGGAGTTGAAGCCTTTCTGGAAGGACTTTTTGCTTAGGCGTAGCCAAATGTCGTAGCGTTGGTTGAGGTGCATGAACCCTTCAATGTAGTTGCAGAAAGCGTGGATTCTTCGTTCAACAACGCTTTCTAATCCTTCTTCGAGTTGTTTCCCAGCGACTTCAACGAGAATGCCGAAGGGGTGAGCACTGCCGACTTCCATGTCCTTGATGTCAGGTCCTATGATTATTATTTTTCCGTCTTCGATTTCGTCTATGCCCTTGACTCGGGCTAGTTCGAACTTGGTGTCGATGCGTTCGCCGCCCAACTCAACCTGCGTGTCCTTGTATCTTATTCGTTCTCCTTCATAGATGACGCCAACATCGACTGGAATGTCCGCGAACATCGACATTTTCTCATTCTCCTCCTAACTTGTCAACAATAACTTGGAGATTTTGAGCCCAGTCCTCAGCCGAAAGGTTTGGAAAAGACCAAGAAGCGTGTGGATGATAGTACCTGTCTAAACTAATAGTTTTTAGGCTTTGGCCGAAGTTTTTGAGCGCTGAGAAAAGAACCCACTCCATATAGTAAGTGATGCCCATAAACATAGCCAAGTCGTATTGACCGTTGCCGTCTAACCCTTTCCATTCAGAATCCGTCAGTCTGTTAGCTATGTCAACAGCTGGCATAAACACTGAAGGTTGAAAGCCCCGCTTGACAAACTCGCCTACGACATGCGCCGTAGCCACCACGGGAATTTTGCCAACCTCTGAGATGCGAATTGCGTAGTCTATGAGTTTCTTACCGTCTATATCAGTTTCAGCGGCTTCGTGTCCAACAATTAGAATTGGACGTTTCGCCTTCTTCACCATGGCGACGACAACCTCTGGTTTGGTTATGACCAAAGCCTTGGTGGGTCCTGGGATTTCTGCTTTTTGCCAAGGTTCAGCCGTTGCCATCATGCTTCCTCCTTTCTCTTTCTAATCATTCTCGGCAAGAGTGTAGGGTCTGGGATTCTGCTTTCCTTCCACTTTTTCTCTTCCAGTATCTTGTGGACCTCTTCCTTCATGGTTATTGGTATGTCTAGTTCAGTGCGGACGAAGAGGTTGATGTCGTTTGGTAGTGTGCCATAGAGTCGTTTGTGCAAGTCGATGTAATGCGTTAGTTTG
>Ga0315307_1000669_pt1 | contig 14787 bp, 26 predicted proteins | sample TDP2_MG_FD_203079 | JGI IMG/M metagenome (GOLD analysis project Ga0315307, IMG submission 203079) | Freshwater sediment microbial communities from Lake Towuti, South Sulawesi, Indonesia - TDP2 | ecosystem: Environmental > Aquatic > Freshwater > Lake > Sediment | place: Indonesia: South Sulawesi... | reverse complement strand
CAACAAAACAAACAAAAACAAACAAAAAAAAAGCGACGGCTTGAAACTTGCCAAACGACACGAAAACACACGCCAAACAACACGCCATAAGATAGGCTGCACGGAGGGATTAGAGAAGCGCCTAGTGTTATTTGACGTTCTGTGCCGTATCACTTGGCATTAGTTGCCATATCACTTGGCTTTGGTTGCCTTTTCTGGCGGCAACACAAGAACAGCAGTTGACTTATCTAAGACTTTGGCTCTTAGACCCGCATCTTTTGCAGCCCTCTTGAGACCCCAACACTGCCCACGAGAAAGTTCAGTGACCTTGACGGGTTGACCCGTCTTCTTGACCTCAGCAACAAGCACAGTCCACCGCCCAACCTGACGAGTTGGTGCCTTCGCAAACTCTTCCTCAGCCGCCTCAACTGTCAATTTCTGTGTTTTCATTTACAATTATCACCCCCATTCAAACTTAACATTTGTCACCCTTAGTGACCATGAAACGCTTAGTACCAACAACCTTATGATACAAAGCCTCAACATACCCATCAGTAGTATCACAATTCTCAGCTTTCTCACGCAAACGCCACATAACTTGGGCTTGTGTCATGGATACTCCTCAAAAGCAACATCACCATAAAACTTCTCAAGAAATCGAATAGACTTAGATATAGCCGTGCAAGCACCAAATCGGTCAGCTAAATGTACTGAAAGTGATATGTGTAACATAACACCCTCAGTTGTTAAAAATCTTGCCAAGTCACTCACACCTCTTCATATAATCTTGCTCATGCTTCTCAATACACTCTTTAGCAAATCTACAATCAATACACGTTGATATTGGTTTAAGAGTGCTGAAACATTCTGGTTTAGTGTTCATTTCAGTTACACATCCTCAAAAAACACCTTAGTCACACCGCCTAATAAACATTACCATCTCAATGTTCTACACAACTACAATACACTGAGTTTTTTTGTTCAAAAATTTTTTAGCCGCCATAAATTCAACAAACCAGAAGCAACCAGAAGCATTTAAAAAGATATGACCATCTGACAGTAATACAGATACCACAACTCGAACAGGGGCGTGTACTCTATGGGAAACATTAAATAGTATGACAGTAATACGTTTACCACAACTCGAACAGGAGCGTGTGGTCGTGACTTCACCAGAAATTTATTTATTAAAAGGCCCAATGCCAGAATTACGCAAAATGAAAGTTGCAGAATTAAAAGAAGAATGCCAAATGTGGCGCAACGTATGGGGATGGGTGCCAAGCGAAGTAAAATATTACGTTGCTCGAGTTGGTCAACAAATAGGAGTAGTACAAATAAACTTCCAAAGAAAACTAGGTGTACTACTCGACACAAAATGGGACTTGATAGCACTAGAAATAGGCATATACGACAAAGAATACGACCCAGTTGACGGCAAATACTACTTTGAAAGAAAAATAGTACAAATAAAGGCTGGGGGCATAAGGGCAATAGATTGGATAAAAGAACGCAAATCAGAAGAAGAAATACTAGGCACAGAAGCACAACCATCATCGAAAGATTTAAAAGACACTTCAACCCAAGATATACCCAGTGATTCAGAAAGAGTAGAATAAGCACCTGCACAAGCCTCTTGAACAGTGTTGGATGATAGATTGACCGACATACAAAAATGGCATCCGAAACAAGATGATGCGTGGATGCCATCACTTCCTCAAAGCGCAACTTAGCACTGCTTAATCTACTCTTACTGACACCGCCTATTTATAATAATATTACAGTAATACAGTCATATCACAAATCATAAATCTTCATACAGCCCCATCTATACACGCTCAAAAAGGAGAAAAAGAACATGGGAACAAAATCACTAGCAGAAGCACGAGCAAACTTCGAAAACAGCATCAGCTACATACCAGACCGATACAGCAAAGGCATAGACAGAGCAGACTGGGCAACACCAGCAAAATCAGACCAAGCAGAGAAAAACTTTAACGATGCAATGTCAAAAGCATTAGCAGCCAAATCACGACAGAAAGGAGTCGCAGAAGTATCAAACGAAGATTGGAAAGACGCAGCTAAAACAAAAGGGGCACCAATCATAGGCGAACGCATACGAGGCGCACTCGGAGAATGGGAAGCAAACTTCGGGCCAGTGTACTCACAAGTGCAATCAAAAGTAGCAGCCTTACCACCAAGAACAGTTAACTGGCGAGACAACATAAACAACCGCTTAGTACCAACAGTTGAAACGTGGCGAAAAGCAGCAGGCAAAACCTAGGCACAAGCCTAGGAGTTGACCAAAATGTCTGAGGGCGAAGAAGAAGAGAGCAAAGAGGAAGAATAGCCATGTACTTCAAAGAACAACGATACGAAAAAGCAAAAGCATCAACCCTGGCATCCACACACACGGTTGAACTGCCAGAAACAGGCTTACTCGACTCAATATCACTTCAATTTGCTCTAGTGAACAAATCAGCTGTATATGATGATTCACCAACCACGCTGCACCACAACATAACAAAAATAGAAGTCATAGGTGACAACGACAAATCACTATTCTCAATGAGAGGCGAACAAGCAATAGCAAAAGCATACAGAAAAATGAAATCATTGCCAGAGATGCTACAAAACGGATACGGCGGCAAAACACAGTGGGGAGTTATTCCCATCTTTTTCGGGCGCAGATACAAAGACGGACACTATGCACTCGACCTATCAAAATGGGACAAAGTAGAACTACAAGTAACAAACGCCGTAAGCTCAACATACTTCACAAGCCTAAGCATGGAAACAAGACTATGCACAATCGAAGATAGCGTTGAGGCGCATCCTAAATTCCTCAAACAATGGGAATATGAAGCAGAGAAACCAGCAGCAGCCACGTCATACATAAGACCAAAACTACCAACAAGCGGTATGCTCAGAGCATTAATGATACAATTAGACCCCGACCTAACAGCACTAACAGGGCAAATCGCAGAAGACCCAATAGGCGACAGCTACAATTGGAAACTATGGTTCAAAGACCGAGCCTTAACTGTGCGTGACCACAGACCAAAAGACCTAATGAGAGACGAACACTACATGAACGGCTTAGGAATTGGACAATCAGGTTGCTTGCCATACCCATCAAAGACACAGCGCACAGACTTCCATTGGGCATACGTTGAAAACGTAACATTTAGCCCAATACACACCAGCGACGCAGATATAGCCTTACTAAGCTTCGAGGACTCAAGGGGTAGAATGCAAATACTAAACTCAGTTGGCGGCTCAACATTCTACATGGCACATATAAGAGGCATCGGGCTATTCCACACTTTTGAAATCCCATTCTACATTGACGACATAGAAACTGAATACCTGGACTTAAACCGCTACAAACCAATCGAAATAGAATGGTACGGATTTGAAGCAGGGAACACACACCGCATAATCCTAGAGAAACCAATCGGTCAAGGCCCAGCTGAATACGCATAGCGTTATTTGTTTCCTCCAACCACCTCCCCTTTTTTTCTACCCGATTGAGCAGAGGTGAAAAAACATGAGCCAATCAGTAATGGGAAAATTTACACGCACCTTTGCATTGCATCTCGAAGAACTAAAGGCTGTGCAGCTTGTCGCAGAAGACCTGAACAGAATCTGTGTATTTGTGCAAAATCTAGGTGCAGTTGATGTATACATATTAAGTGCACAAAATCTGAGTGTCAGCGATGGTATACGTGTCTCACCAGACGGAACATATAAAAATGATACGACAACAGCAGCATTGTGGATAATTGCAGACGGTGAAAATCATTTAGTGCGTGTAGAAGTTGACGGAAACTGAGTTAAATGCCACATTATAGTTACGAGAAAACATTTACTCCAGGTCATTCTGCTGACGACCCAGAAGAATTAGAGATGCCCTGCGCATGGGGCATACTCACAGATGTTGTGATAGCGTTTCGCTTTGGCACAGACCGCAAGACACACGTGCATATTGATGAAGTGTTGCATCAAATATTTCCAACAAATCCAGAGGAAACTTATGCTTATGATGGTTACACATTGACAATTACTGATAGGTATGAGCTGCTTAAGGACACAAGGAAAATCTACCTAAGAGGATGGAATGAAGGCATCTATCCTCATACTATTGCTGTTGCATTCAAAATAGAATTACCAGAGAGATATACACCAGCGGAAAGTGCAATAATGCGAATGGCTCGAAGCTTAGACCAATTGATTTTTGGCGGGGCAAAGGAGCACTGAAAAGATGGTTGATTATCCTGATGGTACATTACCAATTGCTATTAATGTTGATTTTAATATTGTTCAAGGAGATGTCGACACAAAAGTTGAGCGTGTAGTACCAAAGACCGCTTGTAGTTATGGTAACCCAGTAGCAAATCTTGTAATACCTGCTGCGCCTGCTGGAAAGAAAACAGGTTTACTTATGATTGTTGCGTCAACAGACACAGATTTATCTAAGCTTCGCATTTCAGTTTATAAAGATGACATCTTAGGCGATATTATGGATTATATATATGTTGGAGCTAATAAGCCATTAGTTCTATTGTTTCCACCATTTATGCCAGAGCAAGATGTGAGTGATGGTTCTAAACAAAACATGTACATTGAACTTCTTGGAGCTGGATGTTATGCTTTAAATGGTTTATTTGCGATGTACTTTTATGAGTGATAAATATGCTAACTGTTTGCATACCTGTTAAAGTGCCTGAGCCATATTTGACTGCTGTTTTAAAGAGGATTGAAGAGATTAGGCGTATTGAGCCTAATCTTATCTCAGATGTGTTAACATGCAATAAGGGAAGTTTAGCTGAGGCTAGGTTAAGTTTGGCTGAGAAAGCGCAGACTGAGTTTATTCTTAATTTAGATGCTGACACTTTGATACCTGTTGATTATCCTTATAAAGCTGTGTCAATTCTAATACAAAGCCCACTAGTTGGTGCTGTTGCGCTTAATTACAGCAGCAAACCGCAGAGTCACCTAGCTTTTGGCACGTCAATTATGCGCAGAAAACTTATGCTTGAAATGTATGACTGGAAAAGCATACGTGAAAGCAGAGGTTGTGAATGTTTGTATATGTGGCGCAAACTTATGAACCTAGGTTATCATATTGCATGGTCACCTATGAATGCGGAGCATCTTAAACATGTTTAGACCACCAAAACCAAAAGAAGAACAGAAGAAAACAAGCAGCTCAAATGCTGAGCATAAGCAAGAAGTTGCTCCTTTACCACAAGCTGTTTTACCGCTTGCTATCAGACGTTATGGCACTGGCATACAAGTGACAACACCGCCAATAACTGACCATGGGGCATTATCTGGTTTAGGTGATAATGACCATCCACAATATGAGCTTGCAGGCATATCTCTGTTACTTGACGGTTCAAGGGCAATGACTGGCGACTTAGTTTTTCCGCATTTATGTCTTGTTTCTGACCCTACTAATGACGGCACGCTTGATATTATGAGTTTAACGAAAGAGGCTTATCGAAGTCTTAGATGTTATGATTTAACCGTGTATGCCAGCTTAATCGCAAGTTCATTTGAGGCTGCTAGAGCAGTGTTTTCCGATGATAATTTATGGGGAACTGCTGAGTCATTGCATCTTGGAGCAGATAGCGAGGTTTTAATGACTTTATGGAGGTATGCAGTTGATAATCAATGGATAGAGATTTATAACGATGTTTTCCTTCAATTAGCTAAAATCACAAATAGCCTGCCAAGTGCAAGTGACATCCACCGAGGCAAACTAATACGTGTTGAGGGCGGAACGGGAGAAAAAGACATCTTATATTTATGCAAGAAAAAAGCAGATGAAACGTATGCTTGGCTGAAACTGTTAGATGAATTAGATGTGCCAACATTAACCTTAGACAATTTAGAAGATGTTGAAATAACCAGCCCAGCGGACAATGAGGTGTTAACTTATGAGTCTGCGACAAGTTTATGGAAGAATAAGGCGCCGTCTGGTGTTGGTTTAATATTATTTGGTTTTTATTATGCTACATCTTCATTTACCGTATCTCCGCTATATTATGGTCTTAACGGCACTGGGACTACTGTATCAGAGAATTATGTGAAAACAGCCATAGTAGCTGGCACTTTTAAAAAGTTAAAGATTAATATTAGTGCAAACACCAGAACTGTGGCAGTAGTTTTTACTTTAAGAGTTAATAGTCAAAATACGGCTTTGACATTAACTGTTAATGCTGGGCAAACTGGGATTTTTGAAACTCAAACAGATGTGGTGGCGGCTGAAAATGATTTGGTTAATATGATGATTAGCAGCGGGGCTGGAAATGGAATAGTGTATTGGAGTCAATCAATAGTATTTGAACCAAGTTAAAATGATTGAGATGAGGAGGTGATAATGTGAAGGAAATGTTCGCAATGGGCTGTATAACAGCATTAGGCATAGTACAATTAGCTCTCTATGGTGATGGCTCTGTTCTCATGGCTTGCGTTACAGCAATAGCAGCTCTTGCAGGCGTAAGCGTAGGCTCAGAATTGGCAAAAAAAGAATGATTGCCTTAGGTTTACATCCGAAGGTAATCATCTATTATTTTTTTATTTGTACTTATTGTTATTATTATTATTTATTATTATATTATATTATATCGTAAGATTTAGATGAACAGTAGTATTTTGTATTATTATTAAAAGTTAAATACTAGAAGTACACTAATCTTATAAGAGGTGATGTAGATTGAGTAAAGAAAAACCTAAGAGTGTTAAAGAACTTTTGGACAATATGATTAATGTTGAGATTCCTGCTGTTATGCAAGAGATTATGGTTGCTAAAGATGTTGCTGCTGATGTTAAGGCTGCAAGAGTTGGCTTGGCTTCCACTGGGTTGCATCATCTTAGATTGCTTAGGGCGGCGTTTGAATAATGGTGCAGCTTTGGTTTCCAGGCTTAAAGTTCAATGGGGCTGCGTTAAAAGCAGGGCAATTATGTGATGTGTCTTTGCTTGGTGTTGGCATAAAGATTCCACCATGGGACATTACTTTCTTGCCTGCTGTTGAATTTTGGAAGCCTTTTCTAATCTTTGACAGCGATTGGATTATTAAGCCTGTCACAGCTTTGGTTACTGGCATACCTGCTGCTGTTTGGAATGCAGCTAAGGGTACACTTGATTCTTGGGCTGCCACGTTTTATGAGAAGCATTGCACTTATGAAGAGTATATGAGGGAAAGGGATGCCAAACAAAAAGAACAATAAAGACCCGCCTGGAATCTTAGAGTGGATTGTTGATTTCTTTGTAAGCCCCATTGCCAAGCCTCTTGCTAACCTTTTCAAGCCTGTCTTTGATATTCTAGGGATAGATATAATAGGTGCATCGGCTGCAAATGCAGCTACAGCTTTTGAAACGTCATTGGGTAAAAAGCAGCTGAGTTTCTCCACGTTAAGCCCTGGTATCCCTGAGGATTTGAATGCACAAGCATTTGCACAACTTATACCCGTTGAAGGAGCAATAATGGCACAAAATATGGCGACAATTATAGCTGAGGCTGCTTCTCTTGGTCAAGTTGATGTAAACATTAATGAGCTATGCCATACTCCAGCAATTGAAGCCACCAGAGGAATAATTACATCTATTAGGCAAGCAGAATTTAGAGAAGGTGTTTATCCAGCACTACGTAGGTATCAGTTGAAACAATTTCTACCAATGCTGCCAGAAACATATAGGCTTGCTCTTGCTGTTACTAAGGGTTTGCTTACTGATGCTAAATATTATGAATCTATGGCTGAATCTGGGCTTAGTTTTGAATGGGCGCAGATGTGGCGTGACGAAAACTATCAGTATCCTACTTTCGGGCAGATAGCTGAGTTATATTGGCGTGGCGTAATTGGTGATGACTTGTTTACGTTGCTTATGCAGAGGAATGGTTATTCTGCTGAGACTATATTGCAGTTGAAATCTTTGATTGCTATGATTCCTCCTGCTCAAGACCTTGTTACTATGGTTGTACGTGAAGCTTTTGACCCTAAGTATGTCACACCCGCACCAGCCATATTTGCTGAGTATATGGCTAAAAAGGGGTTTACTAAGGATTGGTCTGACCGTTATTGGACTATGCATTGGGTGCCAATTCCACTTAGGCAAGCTTATGAGAATTTGCATAGAGGCTATTGGACTAAAGAGCAATTCTTAGAGGCTTTGCGTATAGCTGATTTGCATCCTCAGTGGCGTGAGGATGTTTATAATGTTGCTTTTGGTCCTCCTAGTATTCGTGAGTTGGGTTATGGTTATGATGTAGGCGCCTATAGTCTCTCTGATATTGTGAAGTATCGAATGTGGGGCGGTCTTAGTTATGAAGATGCAAATAAGGCTGCTTCTGCTATGGTTGCTTATCGCACTGAGGCTGAACGTAATGCTGTACGCACAGAGTACATGTATCTGTTTGGCAGAGGTAAGATTAGTAGGGATGATTTTGAGCAGAAATTGGTTGAGTTGGGTACAGCTACTCCAGCTGTCCATTTATGGCTTGAGAGGGCTGATGCTTATAAGATTAGGATTACTGCTGAGCCTACACCAGAAGAGCCGCCTAGTATTACTAGGTCAACTGCTCAGTGGTTGTTTGAGAATGGTTTGCGCACTGAGGATTGGCTTAGGCAAGTTTTGAAGGATTTAGGTTATATTGATTCTGCTATTGCTGCGTTTGTTGACCAGAGTAAGAAGAGGATTGAGGTTGCTAAGGCTAAGGTTGCTGAGGTTAAGGTTAAGCAGTTAACTTTAGCTCAGATTCGTGACTTGTATAAACTTGGCAAGATTAATGAAGAGCAGTTGACTGTTGAGGTTCAGAAGCTTGATTATACTAAGGATGTTGCTGATAGGATTAGTGACCTTATTGTTTCAACTGAGGAGTTGCCTAAGCCGCCGCTTGAGTTGTCTCGTACAGATATTGTGCGTCTCTATGAATATCATATACTAAACATACCTGACAGAGATTTGCCTGATATTTTGATTGGCATTGTTAACGCTGAGGGTGTGAATAGCCCAACCGCAGCTTTATATGATTATTTTGAGAATCTTGGCTATCATCCTATTGACACTCTTAGGCTTACAATATGGACTGCAATTGACGTTAAGTTGCCAATATTGCGGAGTAGATACAGCAAAGGATGGATTAGTGCTGTTCAGATGTTTAATGAATTGATGCTTATTGGTATTCCTAAGGATAAGGCTAATGAGATTATGGAGACTATTGTTAAAGCTGAGCAACCTGAGAGAACAGCACCAGAGAAAGACCTCACTAAATCTGAGATAATAAAAGGTGCAAAAGCAGGTATCATTACGCAAACTCAAGCTTCGGATTTATTGCAAGGCATCGGATATGACCCTGACGAAGCATGGTACATATTAATGATTAACGCAGTTGTTGCTCGTGGAGACCCAGAGGGCTATTGGGAGATGCGTAAAGTAGTTGAACAGCAAAAGAAGGCTAGAGGAGAAAAAGCTGTTGATATCCCAGATGATTTGATAATGCTTGAGTTGAAGCTTAAAGAAGCAAAGGCTAAGTTGGAGCAGCTTAAAGAGCAGAAGGCTAGTGAAGAAGATATTGGAGCCCAAGCAGTAGTTGTTGGCAACTTTGAGAATGGTATGCGTACTATGATTGCTAAGCTTAAATTAGCATAAATGCGCTTGCTTCATTACCATTACTTTTTTTTGCATAACAACCCAATATGTGTCTTCTTTGCCGTATGTATGTGTTTTCGGTGACACTAATATTTCCATTAGTATAGTCCAATTGTCAAATATTGATAGCACACGGCGTAGTTTCATGTACATTTCATTCCATTTCATCCATAGCAGGCCGTCGTCTTTCAGTATTCTTTTAAACTCATGCTGTGCATAATATAAGTGCCGTATGAAATCCAATCTTGTTTGGTATTTGTCCCAACCGTAGTATGTGAATGGTTGGCCTTTGAATTTTTGTTTAAGTCGCTTTATTTCACCTGGGTATATCGGAGCGTATGTTACTTCTCCTCCCCATCTGTGTGGTGGGTCGTATATGATTGTGTCGAAGCTTGAGGCTAAGAATGGTGTTTTTGTGTTGTCTGCGAATATTGTTGGTTTAATGTGGAGCCGTTTTTCTATGTCTATGTATATGATGTTTTCTGTGTTTTTGTGTTGCCACATTGTTCTGTTGCCTGCTGTTGCATCAAGAATCAAAATTATCACTTTCTTCTGTAAAATGCTGAATATACAAGCAATGCTATAATAAATCCTGTAAAGATGCCTAATGTAAAACCCCAATAGAAAGCTTCAGTTACACTTATCATTCTTCACCACCTTCTTGTTCGTATTGTTCTTTTTGTTTGCGGTATAGGAATTGGTCGTAGTTTTCCATGTCTTTGTTTTCGCCTTTTAGTTGCATGTATTTGTTCCAAAATCGCAGCGACCATCCCAAGTCACTAAGTCTTGTTCTCCATGTTGTATATGGCACTTTGTCCCAGAATCCGCTTCTTGCGTAGCCGTATGCGAATTTTGCGTATTGTTCTGGTGTCATTTCTGCTGTTAGCGTTCGCATCATCATTCCGCCTTTGCATTCTGGGCATTGTGCTCGGCTTTGGCTTATGCCTTTTTTGGTTGATACTAAGAATTTGATTAGTTTGTCTTGGTGTAGGCAGAATAGACACATTACTTGTATTGTTGTGTCCATTACGGTGTATATGTTTGATTTTTGTTTAACTATTAATTTAAGCCGTCCAGCTTCTCCGAATTTTGTTTGTTGCTTATCTTTATATGCCTGCTGTTCTCGCATATACTTTCTGTGTTCTCTACTCATCCTCTTTGCATTCTTCCTTTTCTGTTGATTCCTAATACAGCTATTGATATGTTGTTGTCTTCGTATAATATTCTGCTTTTATGATGTCGCCTTCTGTTCATGTTCTCACTGCTCACGTGGATGCTGGTTTTTGCATGTTATTATTGGTTTTACATTTTCCAGAGCGTTGTCGGACTTTGCATGTTTTGAGATTTTTTGTGCATGGGTTTTGGCATGCTTTTTCCATTTATGCTGGTCTCCACATCTCAGTTATGTTTTTGCAGCCAGCACTCACGGTGCCCGAGAGGGAAATGAGAAAGGAGTTCCTCGTACTTGGCAAAATTAGCCGTGAGTGCTGGTTTCTGCATGTTACTCTTCTGCCTCCATTATTTCTCTTACTGTCTCCCAACCCCAGAGTCCTGGTAAGCCTTGTATTCCGTATCTGCGTTCTGTGCCCCATGGGTATTCTATTGTTACTCCTCTTATACCCATAGCCTCTAAGTCAGCGTGTATTCCTGTTGCTTCCCATAGTGCATCTACTTGTGCGTCGTATGTTATGCCAAGTTCATCTCTGAGGTATGTGCGTAATGTTTCTTTGTCTGCCTGTGCTTCTATTGGTATGTCTAGTCTGCCTAGCCATTCTTCATATTCTTCTTGCTTGTCTATTGCCGCTACCAAGATTGATAAACACTCCTTTTTTGTTGCGTGGTAGTGTTTCGTATTGCACGAAGTCGTCTAGGTCTTTAACTGTGCATTCTTCTGGTCTTGGAGATGTTAATATATGTACAAGCCTTGGCCATCTGCCTTCTTTCGGTGATATGCGTAATGTGAATTTGCGTCTGAATACGCCCCATTTGTAGAAGTTTTCGCATACGTTTGGTGTTGCTGCTATTATTTCCTTTGCCTTTGCCCATGTTACTTTTACGAAGCAGTAAGCCATGTAGTTTTTGTTTTTCAGTGTTTCGAGCACGTATATGTTTGGCAGGTCGTATAGTAGTTGTGTTATGTTTAAGCCTGCTATTACACGCTCCAGTGTTGTGTTGTCCCAGTCCCACATTAGTATGTGGGTGCCGTCTTTCATTAGTGAGTTTACACCGAGCACATCTATAACTGGGCTTAATGTGATTGTTAGGCGGTATTTGCCGAATCGTATTTTGAATATCATTATGTTATCGCCTTTTCGTATGCTCCTGTTGGTTTCACATCTTTATCTTTAACGGCTTGTTCCCATTTGTCTGTTGGTGTATCCCACACTGAGTCTTCTGGGTAATAGACTGCTATTGTTACATACACGCTGTACTCGTTTGCTTTGTATATTGGTGTGGCTGCGGTGTGTATGATTATCTCTTTTGTTAGAGCTTTGCCTTTTGCCCAATTATTGAAGCTATCTTGCGTTTGGTTCCATGGGCCTGAGAATATTCTGCATTTCATTTATGTTGCACCTCCTTGTTCTGCTGCTAATCGTCTTGAATGTTCTAATAGGGTTGCTTGGAGTATTGAATTTAAGCCTACTTCCCACAACAGTCTGAGCAGAGATTGGTCTTTGATTTCTTTTATTGCTTTGCGTATGTCGTCTGTTTTGCTTAGTTCTATGTATTGTCTTATGTCTCGTATGGTTCCTTTGTGCCACATTCCTTTTGTTTCTTGTGCTTGTTTTAGCATTCTTTCAAGTGCGCTCATTTCTATTCTCACCTGTGATTATACATTCATCTTCATCACATAATAAGCAGTCTTTGGAGCAATATCGCTTTATTACCATTTTTGGTTTGCTCCTTATTCATAATAGCTCTTTTTACCCGTATTGTTTTTGCAACTATTACATCTAAGTGGATAATCTGTACATTTATCAACATATATACAATCTACCATTTTTGGTTTGCTCCGCACAGGTTTAATATTTTTTTTGATTGGTCTGTTGCGCATACTCTTGTTGGGCTGTTGCTTTTTTTGTAGCACCATTCTGGTTCTGCTGCTATTAGTCTTTCTACTGTGCTTGGGCTTATTTTGTAGTCTTCTGCGATTATTTCAAGCGATGGTTCGCCGTGGCTTACTAGTTCTACGAGTATGCAGTATGTGTTGTTTTGGAAGTTGCGTCCTTCTTCAAATCCCCATGATGTTACTATGTAGCGTTCTAGTTGCATTGGTTTGAGTAGTTTGATTAGTAAGCGGTAGTCTTCGTCTTGTACTTGTTCTCTGCCATCTAAAGCGGCGCTTGCTCTGAGTAGTGCTGGTATGTGTTCTAGGCAGCGTGCGTATGACCATTGTGTTAAGCCGATGGCTATGAGTTGGTACCATAGTTTGCCTTTGCGTATTGATGGGTTTACTTTTTTGTAGTCTGTGCCCCAGTCTATTTGCATTTTTGGTATGTAGTCTTTCGGTGTTATTGGCCTTACTAAATGATAGTAACGTAAGACTTTGTCTCTTACTACTGCTATCCAGTCTTCGTCTTGTACTAATGATTGCATTAAAACTGGTTGTATGTTTAAGCTTGCGCTTCCTTGAAAATTAGTTATTTGTAATAATCCAGCCTGTGTTATTTTGTAAACGTAATGAGTGTGAACGAGGCTAGCTAGTACGGTTACTGTGCTTGTTCTTGACCATAGTGATTTTTCTGCGCCTAGGTCGTCTATTATCATGTGTCCGCTGTAGTCTGTTAGTTGGTCTTTTATTCTCATTAAGCCTGCTAGAGTCAAACTTGTGTATTTTTGGCTGTTGCCTTTGGTTAGCATTTCTACTATGTCTGTTGTGGCTGATTTTCCGCATCCTGCGGGTGCTATGTTGAGTGTGCATCTTTTTGCTTTGGCTGCTATTAGGTTTGTGGCTATCATTGGGCCTAGTCCTTTATGCGTCTTGTTTATACGACGTATGAGTTCTCTGATTTTGTGAATGCTATCACTCCCCTACGTGCAAGCTCTTCAACAAATTTGTCACCTATGACCTCATGGAATGCTGCGATTACTTCTATGTGTGTTGCATCTCCAAATTTACTTTTAAGTAGCTTGTCAACTGCTTTAGTAATTTTGTGCACAGTTTCAAGATTTACTATTGCTTGGTTTTGGTTCATTTTTTTCGCCTCCCATTAGTTTGAGTATTTCTAGTTTTATGAAGTCGGGTGTTTGTGCTGCTACTTTTATGCGCACGTATTGCCAGTCTTTTGGTATTATCTTGCCTAGTGATAGGCTGCGTGTGTAGCCTTCGTGTCTTACTTTGCGGTCGTAGAAAAGGCGGGTTTTTGGGCCCGCTTTGAATTGTCTTTTAGTTGTTGTCATGGGTTCACCTTTTGTGTTGCTGTAATTGTTATATTGTATTTGTCCCATTGTCTCAAAATTCTCACTATTTCTCTTTCAATGTCTTTTTCCATTTCTACCTTGCTGCAGTCAACTTGTATTTTTTGTTCTATTATGGATACCAATAGACTTTTCCTCCTTTTCGCACCACTTTGATTTTTTTGCCTATTAGCGCCTTTATTTTCTCTGCGAAATCTGGTGTTTCTGTGTCGTCTATGCCTATTGAGACTAGGATGCGCCCGATTGAGCCTGTTAGCTGGGGTCTGTCAAGAGAGAAGAGTTGCGAATATTCTTTGCCTTGGTATTCGACTGTTAATCCTAGGGCGAGTTTTACTGTGCCTATGCTTGTCCATTGGTCTGTTGTGAGTCTGAGGTCTGTTACTGTTACTTCTATGCCGTTTTCGCCTATGTCTATTGTGTTGACTGGTGGTGCTATACTGATTGCTTTTGGCATTTTTAAAATACACCTCCTTTAGGTTAGGTGGTATGACTGTATGACTGTCATAGTATTTAAGTTTTTGTGTTTGTGATATGTTGTGTATTCTATCTTATCACTTGAGATGTAAGAATGGTTACACACCCCTGTTCGAGTTGTGGTAAACGTCGTACTGTCGTATTATTTGGTGGTTACACGACCCTGTATGAGTTGTGGTATCCGTCGTATGGTCAGATTATTACTTTTTATCTAATTTGTGGTTGTCGCTTCAATTTCACTATAAGTTTCCCCCGCCCCG
>Ga0315307_1000666_pt1 | contig 14861 bp, 27 predicted proteins | sample TDP2_MG_FD_203079 | JGI IMG/M metagenome (GOLD analysis project Ga0315307, IMG submission 203079) | Freshwater sediment microbial communities from Lake Towuti, South Sulawesi, Indonesia - TDP2 | ecosystem: Environmental > Aquatic > Freshwater > Lake > Sediment | place: Indonesia: South Sulawesi... | reverse complement strand
GGGCGGGGGATGCAAAAAAACTTTGGCGACTTGTTCAACACAAAAACAATTTGATTTTAAGCTAACAAAAAACACAAAAAAACACGCCGACAAACAAACAAAAAACAAACAAAAAACTTAAATTTTTTCTGCGACAAAAAAAAATTCAAAAAAACAAAAACAAAAAAACAAACAAAAAAAAGAAGGGTTCGATGCAAGGCGGATCACTTGACTTTAGGCGCCTTCTCTGGCGGCAAGATTATAACGGCGGTTGATTTATCAACTACACGACCCTCAAGCCCGCCTTCCTTCAAAGCCCTCTTCAAACCCCAACACTGCCCTCTTGAAAGTTCACTAACCTTCACAGCCTGCCCTGTTTTCTTGACCTCTTCAACAAGCCTAGTCCACTGACCTTTTTGTCGTTCTGGTTGCTTAGCAATCTCTTCCTTTGCCGCATCAACACTCAACCTTGTAGTCTTCATATCTCACTATCACCTCCATCACTTCAACCATGTTACCATTATGGTAACTATTACTTAAGTTTTTCCTTAGTCTCGTGGTAAATAAGAACATGATCTACGAACATTTCACCAATCCACTTATCAGCCCATTGTTCGTATGTCTCACGGCGTAACCAAAGTTTACATGCTCTATTCAAATGCAACATCACCATAAAACGTTTTAAGAACCCATATTGATTTATCGCACGAAACAGTGAATGGAAATCTCCTGCGGAAATGTTCATACAAAGCATCATACAGTAGAAGTGCCTCTTCAGTCAAAACCTTCATTTCACCTCACCTCCAAGCCCTACACAGCTTGAATCTTCAACATGACTCATCTTAGCAAGCACCTGATAATATTTAAAGTGAAAATGATATCTTATTCTCACCAACAGAAAATATCCGAAGACTGGTGGTTCTCTTTTAACATATAACACAGTAGAGATCAAAGACCGTCCTATCATTTCACCTCACCTCCAACCTAATACTAACACCCTCATGAGCCTCAAGACACTCATTATAAAGTGGACAATCAATACACGACACCTCTGGCCTAAGAGAGCCGAAACACGACTTCACTTTAGTCATTTCAGTTTCACATCCTCAAAAACATCTTAATCACACTGTCTTATAAACATTACTCAGCCACTGTTATACACATCTACACTAATAGTGTAGCCCACATCTACACTTGACTTTGGCAAAAATTTTTTTGCATCACAGCCGCCTATTTTTAAAGTAACCAGAAGTAACCAGAACTGAGTAAAAAGATATGACCATACAACGGTAAGACGAATACCACAACTCGAACAGGGGCGAGTAAGGTTAGAAAATCTTAACACTCAATACACAAGACAAACACATATATGACCGTAACACCTACACTAAAACGAGAGGTGAACACAATCCCATGACGTGGAAAATACGCCTTATAGCCTATCTACCAGCAATAGCAACAACCATAAGTGCTTTAGGAACAGTATTAGCATTCTACAACGGATACATCCCACCAGTCGCAACCTAAACAGGTGACACAAACAATGCTACTTAAACTATGCCTAGTCTTCATATCCACATGCATCATCGCACCACTAAGCTTCATATGGCTAGCAGCATATCTAATTAAAGACATAGGAGGAATGCATGGCGGACTAGGCATAATACTCCTCTTTTTTGCATACATCATAACATTCTCAATACTAGCAGACATCCTATACAAGTACAGGGTTTTCGGGTGAAACAATGGCAGACCCAGAAAAATACCTACTTAAAGGCCCAATGCCTGAACTGCGCAAGATGAAAATTACAGAGTTAAGGGAAGAATGCCAAATGTGGCGCAACGTATGGGGCTGGGTGCCAAGCGAAGTAAAATACTACGTATCCAGAGTAGGACAACAAGTAGGAATAGTGCAAATAAACTTCCAACGAAAACTAGGCACCCTGCTAGACACAAAGTGGGATTTAACAGCAATAGAACTAGGCATCTACGACAAAGAATACGATGCAGTAACAGGCGAATACTTCTTTGAAAAAAAGATAGTGCAAATAAAATCTGGTGGGATTAGGCAGATAGACTGGATAAAAGAACGCAAACCAGAAAAAGAAGTGATAGGCGAAGAAACACCACCACCAGCAGAAGAGCCGCAACCAGACATAGAAGGCTCAGATAATCCAGATACAACCGTAAGACCGTCATAACACAAGTCATTTATCTTACGATAGCCCATTCTCTAACCGCTCACGAAAGAAGGGTTAAACATGGGCACAAAATCGTTAGCAGAAGCACGAGCAAACTTTGAAGCATCAATCGGCTACATACCAGATAGATACAAAAACGGCATAGACAGAGCAGACTGGGCAACACCAGCCAAATCAGACGCAGCTGAAAAGAACTTCGCAGACGCAATGAGCAAGGCTATTGCACAGAAGGCAAGGCAGAAAGGAGTAGCAAACGTATCTAATGAGGAATGGAAAGACGCCGCCAAAAACAAAGGCGCACCAATCATAGGCGAACGCATAAGACAGGCTCTCGGAGACTGGGAAGCAGGATTCGGCCCAGTGTACTCACAAGTGCAATCTAAAGTTGCAGCCTTACCGCCTAGAACAACCGATTGGCGCAACAACATCAACCAACGCCTTGTCCCAATAGTTGAAACGTGGCGCAAAGCAGCAGGCAAAACGTAACCCCATTGGAGGCATGACTAGTCATGACACAATGGGAAATGGAATACCTGCACAAAGAAGAAGCTGACTCAAGCGACGGTAAAACACTTTACATAGACCTGCCAAAAGACGAGCAGATTGCAAACATAATGCTTGAAATCAGCGCAAACAGAACAAGCACAATCGACCTGCTTGGCTCTATTCTGGATTTGCCAACAAAAATAGACTTACTGCTAAACGGCAGCAAACTAGCATTCGGATGCGAACCAGAAATAGCATCATACATGTATTGGCTTGCAACAGGGAGACTACCGCCACACCAAATCAGCCAAAGAGGCAGAACTAAAATGTGTCTGCCAATCCTATTCGGCAGATACTACCACGATGAAAAATTCCTGCTAAACACAGGCGACTACAAGAGTGCGCAGATACAAATCCCCTATAGCCTCAACACCACATACTTTGGCACAGGCTCACTGCAATATACAGTTTGGTATGAAAGACCCTTTAAGCCACTATCGCCAGAAGGGTTCATCCGCCAACGAACCATACAAAGTGAATCAAGGGCGGCTACGGCTGCAGAGTTTAAGCATGATTTGCCAGTTGACTATCCAGTGCTTGACATAGGATTCAGAGCATACGACATTGATGCATTCCTCATCAATGACATAACTGATGTCAAACTTGACATCAACAGCGGCAAAGAAATACTCTTTGACGGGCGCATTGAGGACTTACTGAGACTAAATCAGCTACTCTTCGGCATAACCCATGGATACTTGCAGTGGATGCGACCAAAAGACGGCGACACAGTAGCCACACAAATGGGACATGTTGACTTTGAAGGCTTCTGGGGCACATCAGCCTCAGCATGGGCAGATAGCATAAACTGCTCAGCTCATTGGGGGCCACAGGCAACACTCAGCATAAAACAACCAGACGGCACAACAAGAGCAGTGGCAGGCGATTGGTGGATAAAGTTCTTCGGACTTGCACCACACAGCTGCATAAGTCTGTTGCACGCACCGATAGACCAGCCATATCCATTGAATGAGAAAGCACAGGGCAAAGTTGTCTACACACAAGGCGCATATGCCATAGCAATGGACACGTTCATCAGAGAAATAGTGCGAGGCGTCCTAAGTTAAACTCGTGCAAATATAACCCAACCCCCCTTTTTTTTGAGCAGGAAAACAAACATGAATGAAAAAAAAATACCTGAACTATGTGAATTAAGTAAGCAAGTTGCCATATACGACCACGATAGGCAAGAGTGGCAAAGAGGCTACCGTAAAGATATTGCTATACTGCCCAAAACATACGAACTATTTTGGGATAGCATTGCACAAAATCAAACAAACCAAGCACCAAGTAAGGACATCATAATTGACGTAGAGAAAGCAGAGAGCATTGCCGTACAAGCGGACACCACCCCAGCAGACAATGCAAGCACAAGCGTAGACATCAACGTGATGTCTAGTCCCGATGGTGTAACATGGGATACAGTGCCCTACGCAGAGATGAACTTAGGAGATGCACAAATAAAAACAATGCTCATAAACCCAGGCCCACTTAAAATCAGGCTTAGACTTGACGAGAACAACACAGGCATAGCAGAGTGCAGAGTTAGGGTTAAGGTGAAAGAGTAAATGACTATAAGAAAAGTTGAGGACACCTCTAACCCTGCAGTCCTTGAAGTTTTAAGCGTGTTAAAAACAAACTACCGCAGCGGTAAGCGTTTCATGGTAACGGTTAAGTGTTGCTGGGCAATAGTGCCTGTTGGCACTAAATTTCAATACTACACGGATACAATTAACATTGTCTATGATTGGGCAAATGAGTCTATTGACCATCTGAAGGCTAAGGTTTTAGCTGCATATCAAGGGTTGGTGTCAACTGACCGCAGTGAGGCTAATCTTATCTTCAACCTAGAGAAAGCAGAATTGCACTTGTGAGAACATGTCCCATTTGGCACGGCCGCTTAAATACCCGCCTATTTTTCCATTAGATAAAGGCTTGGTTTTGCATTTTGCTATGGATGACCGCTCTGGGGTATTATGTGTTGACCGCAGTATCAAACGCAATAATGGCACAATAAATGGTGCAAGTTGGATAGCAGGGCGCAGAGGCTCAGCTCTAAGCTTTGATGGGACAGATGATTATGTAGAAGTCACTAAAACTTCATCTTTAAGTCCCACGTCGGCTATAACGGTTACAGGCTGGATAAATAATGCAAGGAATGATGTAATTGAGATTATCGTGACAGGGGATGGTGTCATAACTGACACATATTGGTCTTGGACTATCTTTCTTCGTGCGGTAGCCTCTTCTATAACTGCACGAGTAACGGTGGCGGGGACAACCTATAATTTAAGCACTCTTATAGGCACAAACACATGGAGATTCTTCTCTTTGACCTTTGATGGTTCAACCATAAAGTTTTATTTAGATGCAGGAACACCTATAACTCAGACTGCTGTAGGAGCGCTTGGAACAAGTGATTACCCAATTCGGATAGGCGCTCAAGCCTCTACCCGATACCAGTATTTAGGCGTTGTAGATGAGGTTCGCATTTACAACCGAGCACTATCAGCGGCTGAAATTAAGCGAATATTTGAATCTGAGATTATGCTTGTGAGGCATTAAGTTGATTTTCACATGGGACATAACTGTGCCCGCCAATACACAAGATTCTGAGCCTGTAAGTGATACACTGAAGCTTGGTGCTGGTGTTATCACACATATAGGTGTCAAATTTCCAGCAGGTTGCCATGGTATGGTTGGCGTAAGATTAAAGATTCAAGAGGCTCAGATATTGCCTGTGCCTAGAGGTGAATGGGTTAGCGGTGATGATGAAACAGTGGACAGTGATTATCATATTGAGTTTACTAGGGAGAGGCAGGAGCTGGAGTTTGAAGGCATATCGCCAGACACAGACTATAATCACACTATTAGCGTGCGGATAACAATGCTTCCAGCATGGGTAGCAGCGCCATACCAGATTCTCAGTGATTTGGTTAAGATATTCAAGCGCATCTTAGGAGTTGAGTAGTTTTGGGCGGAGACTTGCCTGATTATTCAAGGCAAATAACTGTGCTATTGAACGCTGACATTATGGCTCAAATGCGTAATTTGCCGTGGTGGGTTAGGTATGCACCAAGCAGAACACTTTATTTGGATGATTTTGAGGGGGTGTTGAAGTGGTATCAGGGGGCTGGAACTGTTGCACGTGATAATTCAATTAATGTTTTTGAAGGCAATTATTGCTTAAGTTTAGTTACTGCTGCTGCTGCTGATGCTCAAGCTAATGCACAGTTATTCATAGGTGCAGTGCCTCGAAGTAAGTTTGCTATTCAATTACGGTGGCATCCTTATGAATCTGCTGATAATATACTGCGCCGCTTTGATGTTAATATGATTCTGTATGATGGCTCTTATGTGAGCGATATTGTCCTGCGTTATCTGAAGAATGAGACAACTCCTCAGAATAAGTGGCAGTATCTGAATAGTGCTGGTGCTTTTGTTGACTTGCCTAATGGTGCTGAGGAAATTGACACCACGTATAGGGCACATCAGTCATTCTATCTTACTTTTGATATGCTTGCATCTGTGCTAAAATATGGGCGGCTTGTTACGTCTAAGCTTGCCCTTGATTTATCAAGCTTAGGCATACGCTACTCAGTAGACCCCACAACGCCTTATATTGTGCTTAACCTTACAGCTGTTACTGATATAGCATCAGCTGCGCATGTGTATGTTGATGCTTTATGCTTAAGCGATGAAGAGCCATAATAATCATACTTAAGAGGAGGTGATATTATGAAGGAAGTTGTTGCGATGGGATGTATCACTGTTTTGGGTGCCATACAATTAATTGTGTATGGTGATGGAGCAGTGCTTACAGCCTGTGTTGCTGCTATATCTACACTTGCAGGTGTAAGCATGGGCTCTGAAATCCAAAAGAAGAAAGAGTGATTCGGAAGTGGCTTGCGGGTTACGTCACCTACATTATAGCCGCTATAATGTAGTCTTTCTCCTTTCATGACCCCCGCAGGCCTCCGAGAATACCCATGTCTTTTTTATTATATCTTATTTATTTATTATTATTATATATATCTTAAGACTTCGTGGAACGAGTTTTGAGCATGGTAAGTGCTCTACTTGTTTTTTTATTTATATATATATATATATATAATAGTATTTATAATCATGTTTAATATGTTATATAGTAGTATATAGAGCTATTTACATGCGAGCATCTCAGCCTCTTCACCTTTAGGTTAATCTTATTAAGTCGAAGGGACTTAGGTCTAAGTCAGGTGAGATAGTTTGAGTGAGAAAAAGAAGCGTGAACCTAAAGAGATTCTGGCGCAAATGATTGACAAAGACGTTCCCGCATTGATGGAGCAGATTATGCTTGATGCTAAGGCTGAAGCTTCAGTGAAAGCTGCAAGAGTTGGCTTAGCTAATACTGCCCTACATCATCTTAGATTGCTTAAAGCTGCGTATGAGTAATGGTGCAAGTAATATTCCCAGCCATTTGGTTTCCCGCATTCAAGCTTACTAGAGGGCAGTTGCTTGATGTGAATCTTCTTGGTGTTGGCATTGCTATTCCGCCGTGGAACATAACCTTTTGGGAAGCAGTGCAGCTTACAAGTGCATATGTGCTGTTTGACACGGACGCTATTACAGGGGTTATCACAGGTGCCATAATTGCCTTACCTCAATCTATTTTGGGTTGGGTGCATAATTGGATTCAGAGCCAAATTGATGAATATTATAAGGCGCATCCTGAGAGGAAGCCTAAATGACCATCTTTGATGACCTGTATAATATCCTGCTTAGGCCGGTTGTTGAGGGGTTTGGCAGGGTATTCTCCCCTGTTTTTGACATCATAAATAAAGATAGGATTATTGCTGAGGCTCAAGCGTCAAATAATCAATTTAAGGCAACTAAGCCAACGGGGTGGTTTATGTCTAAAGCGCATAGTCCATTGACACCTGAAGAGGCTAATTCTGCTGCATGGGGTTTCGTTAATGCAGCTGAGCCTGGGCTAACAACAATTGCAATGACTCATGTAGGAATAGAATCTGGCAGCCTTGGGCAGATTGACTTTAGCTTGCAGGGTTTGAAAGACCTGCCTTATGTTCAGGATGATAGTCAAATTGCACTTGCTGTTCGCACTGCTGAGTTTAGAGAAGGTGCGTATCCAGCTCTACAGCGATACTACCGTAAGAAACTTACGCCTTTGTTACCTGAGACATACCGTCTTGCTTTGGGTGCTGTTAGAGGTCTCTTATCTGATGCTGACTATGTTACTTCAATGGCTGAAAGCGGGCTTGAATCTAAGTGGGCAGCTATGTGGAAGGAGCAAACCTACGAGTATCCAGCATTTGCACAGTTAACTGAGCTTTTCTGGCGTGGCGTAATTGATGATGCGACTTTTACAATGTGGATGCAACGAAGCGGCGTTAGACCAAATGTTATTGAGGCTCTTAAAAATCTTAGGCAGATGATACCTCCAGCACAAGACCTTGTTACGATGGTTGTGCGTGAAGCTTTTGAACCTAAGTTTGTTACTGCTGCGCCAGAAGTATTCAGCAAGTATATGGCTATGAAAGGGTTTAGTTCTGAGTGGTCTGACAGGTATTGGACTATGCATTGGCGACCTATGCCCATTGAGCAGGGTTACGATAATTTACGCCGTGGGTATTGGACTAAAGAGCAATTCATTGATTTGCTGCGTATTGCTGATGTTCATCCAATATGGCGAGAAGATATTTATAATGTAGCATTCAATCCGCCAAGCATAAGAGAATTAGGCTATGGCTATGACGTTGGCGCTTATAGTCTTGAGGATATTGTGAAGTATAGGCGTTGGGGCGGTCTTAGCAAAGAAGACGCTGATAAAGCTGCTTCTGCAATGGTTGCTTATAGAACAGAAGCTGAGAGGAATTCTGTGCGCACTGAGTACATGTACCTTTACGGTAGAGGCAAGATTACGAGGGATGACTTTGAGAGCAAGATAACTGAACTAGGCACACCAGCACCAGCCATAGCATTATGGTTGGAGCGTGCAGACGCTTACAGGGAAAGGATTACAGCTGAACCTACTCCTGAAGAGCCGCCTAGTATGACTCGTTCTGTTGCGCAGTGGTTGTTTGAGAATGGCGTTAGAGATGAAGCGTGGCTAAGGTCTGCGTTGAAGACTTTGGGTTACTTTGATGCTACTATTGATGATTTTGTTGCGCAGAGCAAATTCAAGATAGAGGAAGCTAAGGCTAAAAAAGTTGCTGTAACATATCGAGAGTTAACTGCAACACAAATACGAGACCTATATAGACAGCGCAAATTAACAGCTGAAGAGTTACCCGCTGAGTTTGAGAAGCTTAAGTATAGCCCTGATGATGCAAAGAGGCTTAGCGACATATTGATTCAAACTGAGGCTTTGCCTGCTGAGCCTAAGAAACTTAGCCGAGCTGAGATAGTCAACTTGTATGAGGTTAGGCTTCTGGGCTTAACTGATGCTGAAATGAAAACCATCATGAGCAACATGATTACAACTGAAGGCCCAAAGAGCCCAACTAAGGCCTTATATGGTGAGTACATAGCCCTAGGATACGATGACACTGACGCCGTGCGCCTAACTGTGTGGACAGCTATTGACGTAACATTGCCAACATTGAAGGCTGTGTATTCTAAAGGATGGATTAGCGCATTACAACTATATGATGGCATACGGGAAATAGGCATACCAGATGATAAGGCTAATGAAATCATGATGACAATCATAAAAGCAGAGCAACCTGCTCGTACTGCACCAGAGAAAGACTTAACTAAAGCAGAGATAATTAAAGGAGCTAAAGCAGGTATTCTCTCGCCAAGTCAAGCGTCAAACTTATTGCAGGGCATTGGCTATGATGAGAATGAAGCATTATACCTACTCTACATCAATGCAGTAGTGGCTCGTGGAGACCCAGAAGGCTATTGGGAGATGCGCAAGGTTATTGAACAGCAGAAGAAGGCTAGGGGTGAAACATCAGTGAATATACCTGATGAGTTGATTATGCTTGAGTTGCAGATTAAGAATAAGAAGGCTGAAATAGAGAAGTTGAAGGCGGATAAAGCTAGTGAAGAGGCATTAGGTCTGGCTGCTGTTGCTTTGGCTAATCTTGAGTCCAACATGCGTGTTATGCTGGGTAAGTTGAAATTGGCTTAGCCTGCTCTGCTTATAATCTACTTTCTTTTTTTGCATTATAATCCAGAATGTTTGCTTTGTTGAGGCTGTGTGCGTTGGTGATTTGACGTACAGGCGCATTAGCTCAGTCCACTTGTCGAATATGGTTAGCACTCGGTCTATTGACTTAACCAGCTCACACCACTTTAAGAATAAGAGGCCGTCGTCTTTAAGTATGCGTGTAAATTCCATTTGTGCATCATGTATGTGGCGGAGTAGTTGACCCCATGTTTGGTATGCATCCCAGCCGTAGTATGTGAATGCGAATGGCACGTGTTCTTGTGCATACTTCTTTTTCTTGCTCCAATATGCTGGTTGGTATCCTTCTTTGCTGCCATACATATGCGGTGGGTCGTAGAAGATGGTGTCAAACTGCCTGTCTCTGAACGGTGTAAGCGTGTTTAATGTTAGTATTGTGGGTTTAAGTGTTAGTTTGCGTTGCATGTCTATGTATATGATGCTTTCTGTGTTTTTGTGTTTCCACATGGTGCGGTTGCCTGCTGTTGCATCAAGAATCATTGTAATCATTCCATATCAAATGCTGAGATAAACTCGACATGTTTACCTTCTTCAGACCAGCATAGTCCTCGACCAGAACCAACATTCCATATAATTATAATGTCTTTCATTCTTCACCACCATGCTCCTTTAGCCATTCTTGGTATTGTTGGTTTAGTGTGTCTTCGTAGTTTGGTTGGTCTGCGTAGTCTGCTTTTAGTTGTTTGTATTTGTCCCAGAATTGTCTTGCCCATCCTAACTGCGCTAGGCGTTCTTTCCACTTTTCAAATGGCACTTTAGACCACCCGCCGTACATCATGTTCATATACATCCATTCTGCGTATTGTTCTGGTGTTTGCTCGGCTGTTAGTGTGCGTATTAGTTGTCCGTTGCCGCATTCTGGGCACTTCGCCTGACTCTTATGGAATCCTTTTTTGGTTGATATGAGGAATTTGTGCAGTTGATTTTGGTGTAGGCAGTATGCGCACATTACTTGTTGGTTGGTGTCTATGTCGAATTGTGCTTTTGCTTCTTGTTGTTTTGTTGGGTTTAGTTTGCCTTGTGTGTTGAATGTTGCTTGTTGTTTGTCGGCTTTTGCTTTTTCTTCTCTGTTGTATTTTCTCCATCCTCTGTCCATTATTTTTTATGGCTCCCTACGTGTTTCATGTTGCATTTTCTGCATAGCCCTGTTTTGTTGTTGTGGTTGCGGGATAGCTTAGCTCCACATTCTTTGCAGTCGTGTTGTTTTGGAGGTTGTAGCATTTGGCGCAAGCGGCGAGGGCAGAGAGAGGTTGGAAAGAAAAATGGAGTGTTTACCTCTTGCTGAAGTTGCCCTGCCGCTTGTTTCGCCATATTACCCCTCTGCTTCACGGATTTGTCTGACTGTTTCCCATCCCCAGAGGCCTGGTAGTCCCTGAATGCCATATCGTACTTCTATGCCCCATGGGTATTCTATTCGTATGCTGCGTATGCCTAGGTCTTCTAAGCTTTTGTGTTCTCCTACTGCGTCCCATAATGCGTCTACTTGTGCGTCTCCTGTTATCCCCAGCTCTTCTTTTAGGTATTCTCGCAGGGTTTCTTTGTCTGTTTGGTTTTCGATGGGTATATCTAGTCTGCCTAGCCATTCTTCGTATTCTTCTTCTTTGCTAATTGCGGCTGCCAAGGTTTATTAGCCTCATTTTTCGGTTGCGTGGTAGTGTTTCGTATTTTACGAAGTCTTGCATGTCTTCAGGCGTACATGCTTCTGGTATGGGTGATGTTAGTATGGCTACTAGCTCTGGTTTGCGGCCTTCTTTTGGTGATATGCGTAGTGTGAATTTGCGTCTGAAGACGCCCCATTTGTAGAAGTTTTCGCATACGAATGGTGTGGATGCGATGATTTCTTTGGCTTGTTGCCATGTTACTTTGGCGAAGCAGTATGCCATGTAGTTTTTGTTTTTGAGTGATTCGAGCACGTATATGTTGGGCAGCTCGTACATTAGCTGTATCATGTTGAGTCCTGCTATTACTGCTTCTAGTGTTGTGTTGTCCCAGTCCCACATTAATATGTGGGTGCCGTCTGGTAGTTGGCTGTTTACGCCGTATACGTCTATGACTGGGCTTAGGGTTATTGTTAGTCGCCATTTGCCGAATCTTAGTTTGAATATCATTCTGTTTGCACCTTATCCCATAATGGGTCTTCTGGGTGGTATACAGTAATTGCAAGATATGTGAACGTGTTGCCGTCTTTGACTTCGATGTGTGCATTTGTATGTATTATGACATCTTTGGTTAGTGCTTTGCCTTTTGCCCATTCATTGAATGTATCCATTGCCTCATCCCATCTACCATAGAATACTTTACATTTCATTTATGTACCACCACCTGCTTCTGCTTCTATGCGCTTACTTTGGTATGTTACTACCTCTTGCAGTTCTGTGTCTAGGCCTACTTCCCATAGTAGTCTTAGTAGTGTTTGGTCTCTTATGGTTTTGATTGCGGCTATTATTTCGTTGCGTGGTGTGTTGTTGATGTACATGCGTATGTTTATTATTTCTCCTTTGTGCCATATGCCTTTGGCTTCGGCTGCGTGTTTTAGGTATGTTTCAAGTGCGCTCATTCTGGTCTTTTCTCCATTACCCGTCTTATGCTTATGACATCTGCTTTAAGCTCTGTTAAAGCATCTTCAACATATTTTGCGGCTGTGCTTGGGTATTCAGTGTCTCTATAGAGAATGCTTCTCTTATCATCATATCTGAATGCAACAACTGTAAATTTCTCTACCATTTTTGCCATGCTCCGCATAATGTTAGTAGTTTCTGAGCTTGAGGTGTTGGGCAGATTCTTGTTGGCGAATTTGTTTTTTTGTAGCACCATTCTGGTGCTGTTTCTATGAGCCTTTCAACAGTGGTTGGGCTTATTTTGTAGTCTTCTGCTATTACGTCTAGTGTTGGTTCGCCGTGGCTTACTAGCTCAACTAGAATGCAGTATGTGTTGTTTTGGAAGTTGCGGCCTTCTTCGAATCCGTATGAGCTGATTATATACCGCTCCAACTGCATTGGTTTGAGTAGTTTGATTAGTAGGTGGTAGTCTTCGTGTGTTACGTGGTCTCTGTTGTCTAGTGCGGCGCTTGCTTTGAGTAGTGCTGGTATGTGTTCTAGGCATCGTGCGTATGACCATTGCGTTAGCCCGATGGCTATGAGTTGATACCATAGTTTGCCTTTGTGTTTTGGTGGGTTTACTTTATCATACGGCATACCCCAATTTATTTGCATTTTGGGGATATAGTCTTTTGGTGTAATTGGGCGGACTAGGTGGTAGTAGCGCAGTACTTTGTCTCTTACTACTGCTACCCAGTCCTCTTCTTGTACCAAACTATTCATCAGCACGGGTTGTATGTTGATTGATGCTGAGCCTTGGAAGTTGCTTATTTGTAATAGCCCCGCTTGTGTTATTTTGTATACGTAGTGCGTGTGCACGACTGATGCGAGCACGGTTACTGTGCTTGTGCGTGACCATACTGATTTTTCTGCGCCTAGATCGTCTATTATCATGTGTCCGTTGTAGTCTGTTAGTTGTTCTTTGATTCGCATTAGTCCTGCTAGTGTTAGTGAGGTGTATTTTTGGCTGTTGCCTTTGGTTAGCATTTCTACAATGTCGGTTGTAGCGGATTTAGTGGCAATAAGCAAACCGCACGTACAGCATACAGAGTTCAGGGCTGAGCCCCGCAGTGTTGCTGGTGTCGCTTGCTTACTTATTGTTTCCACATCCTGCTGGTGCGACATTGAGTATACATCTCTTGGCTTTAGCCGCTATTAGGTTTGTGGCTATCATTGGGCCGAGTCCTTTGTGTGTTTTGTTTATGCGTCTGATGAGTTCTCTGATTGTGTGCATTGTTCCATTACCTCGTTTATATTATGGATTATTCTTTCCTCGTATATTAACTTGTGGCATGCTATGATGATTTCGTAGAAGTTTACTTTGCCGCTGAATTGTGATAATGTTTTTTTGAATGCTTTTGTTATGGCATCTATGTTGTCATAGTTTATTGTTGTCTCGTTTTGGCTCGTTTTTTTCGCCTCCCATGAGGTTTTCTATTATGATTGATACTTTATCTGGGTCTTGTTTTGTGAGGCGTATTCTTACGAATCTCCAGCCGTCTGGTATTACTTTTGATAGGCTTAGGCTGCGTGTGTGTCCTTCGTATCTGACTTTGCGGTCGAAGAAGGTGCGGGTTTTTGGGCCCGCTTTGAATTGTCTTTTGGCGCTCATACTCCTTGCACCACTGTTGCTATATCGTATTCTTGCTCTTGTAGGTTAAGGTCTTTAGCCAATTTTTGAAGTGCTCTATACACTTCATCTGCTTTTGATTCATCTGTTGTGCCAAATTTAAAGATCACTCGTTTTATGGATACCAATAGATTTTGCCTCCTTTTTGCACCACTCTGAATTGTTTGCCTATTAGTGCTTTGAGTTTTTCGCCGAAGTCGTCTGTGCTTGTGTCTTCGATGCCTATTGAGACCAGTATGCGCCCTATTGAGCCTGAGAGGACTTCTCTGTCGAGGCTGAAGAGTTGTGAATACTCTTTGCCTTCGTATTCTACGGTTAGGCCGAGGGCTTGTTTTTGTGTGCCTATTGATGTCCATACGTTGCTGGCTAGTCTGAAGTCTTTTATTGTTACTGTTATGCCGCCTTTGGATATGTCTATTGTGTTTAGGGGTGGTGCGATTGATATTGCTTTTGGCATTTTTGCATCAACCTCCTTTTTTCTTGGGTAATCTGACCATATGACGGTCATACTATTTAACACTTCCTATTTTTTAGTAAGTCTTGTGTCTTGTGATTTTGTAATGATCTCACGCCCCTGTTCGAGTTGTGGTATTCGTCTTACCGTCAGATGTGCCATGGCTGGTCTTGTTGCTATAGTGGTCTTATGCTGGTTTTGTTAGTTGTGATGCTTTAATGCTTTCATGCTTTTGAAGCCGTTATGTCCTCCCCCGCCC
>Ga0315307_1000665_pt1 | contig 14866 bp, 13 predicted proteins | sample TDP2_MG_FD_203079 | JGI IMG/M metagenome (GOLD analysis project Ga0315307, IMG submission 203079) | Freshwater sediment microbial communities from Lake Towuti, South Sulawesi, Indonesia - TDP2 | ecosystem: Environmental > Aquatic > Freshwater > Lake > Sediment | place: Indonesia: South Sulawesi... | reverse complement strand
GTAACATTGCGCGAACGTCTTTCTTCAGGCATTTCCTTGCTTTCTGATGAATGTCGCCCATTACTTCGTTGGGCGACATTCATTAGGTTCTGATCCGCCTCTGCCTGGCCGCCGAAGCCTGGGGCCCTCGCGGCGGTCTCATCGCCGCTCGACACAAGCTCCGGGTCCAAAGAAGCGAGCGGGGCCCCTCAGAACGGGCCCCGCCCGCAGTACCTCATGCCAGGGAGCCCTGGCGTCCTCTCAGTCGGTCAGCATCAATAGTGGTCACCAGGCACGTCATCCGGCACGTGCAGAGTCTGAATGCCGTAGATGGTGCCGTCCTCCCGGTTGACCGCATCCACCAGCGCCTGGGAATTCCACCACTGGGCGTGACCGTCGGCGAAGCCGAGGTTGGTGCCGCCCAGGTGCCGGGTGTACCGGGCGCGCCAGGAGGGGTCGTTCCAGAAGGCATAGATCTGGTCAGGGGTGATGTCGTTCGGCGGCTCGCCATCACCGCCGCAGCTGTCCGGGCGCTCCACCACGGCGCCCCAGGTGATACGGCAAACCTCAGGATAGGCAACCTTCTCCACCCGGTCATACGTGTTGTCAATGCCCCGCTCCGCGATCACCACATACCTGGCGACATCGGGGATGGCCGACTCCTTCAGTCCCCTGAGATTCAGGGGGCCGTTGGTGGCCTCCGGCAAGGCGTAATCATTCTCGAAGTATCCGGGACCGGGCTGAATGTCCTCGGCCGGACAGCCATCCACCGGGATGGTGCTGTCCACACCTGCAGGGCCCCAGCCGGGCGGGTACCACGGGACACATGCGCAGTTCCAGTTCGCCGTGAACGTCGTCCACCAATCCCCCGGGCCATACACGTGGCTGGCGCCCCCTATCATGCGCGCGCTCGGGCACCTCCAGACGTCGCGGTTCCTGACATATTCATCCAGGATGACGGGGATGCGCAAGTAGGGGTTGACCTGCGTCGCGTAGTTGCAGCACCCCGGCGACATCTCGCACCCAAGATCCGCGAAGAACTGGACTTTTTCGGGGGTGGACTCCTTCGGCATGAATCTGTCGTAGTCGGTGAGATACATCTGCATGGCCATCGCCAGGTTCTTGACATTCGATAGGCACTGAATCTTCCGCGCGGACTCTCTCGCACGCGCGAAGACTGGGAAGAGCATCGCCGCCAGGATCGCGATGATCGCGATCACTACCAACAACTCGATCAGGGTGAAACCGCGTCGTCGTGACATCGCAGTCGTAGCCTCCTATGAGCTATAGATGACATTCACGGCCCGACAGCCTCGTCACAGACCCCAGACCTTTCTGCTCTCTCCCCACCTCCTTTCCGCCTTGCCCCGGGCACCCCTCGGCCCTCGCCCGGCGCGGCCCTCGCCCGCTGCCGCGGGCAGACCGCAGTCCCTACCTGGGTCGCGCCACTGGGTTCACCGCCACGTCCTGGTCAAGCCTGCTGCGCACTATCCCTGTGCCGCCCACCACATAGCTACCCCTCACGGAAACAGCTCAACTCTGTCTCCCTCCCTGAGCATCGAGTCGAGCCGCGCCCGCCGCCCATTCACCAGCAGTCTTTTCACCTCCTGTTCCGCGATCCCGATCAGCTCCACAAGCTGCCTCACCCGAGCCCCCCTGGGAAGCTGGTAGCGATGCTCTTTGGGTCCGGCGATGGAGGTGGCCTGGAAGATCCCATGAACCTTGACCGCAACCCAGATCCCGGCCTCTGTTTCTCCGCCGGGATCCGGATCACTCTGAGACGCGTTCTCATCGCCCGGAGGCTTGTTCTGTAGCTCCAGCATCCTCGTCAGGTCGGCTTCGCTCATCGCGCCCATCTCTACCAGAATCTCGCCCAGGCGCTTGGTGGTCCCTTGCTGCTTCTCCAGCGCCGTCGTCAGCTCTGCTGGGCTGATCAGGCCGTGGCGCACCAGCAACTCCCCGAGCAAAGGCCTGCGCCGCGCGGTCACTTTCCCTCTCCTCTCCCCAACTGAGACAGCATACCACGCAGTATCCCGACCAGCAAGCTTGTTCCCACCCAGGGCCGCAGCATCGCGGTGGCAACCCAGTGCTACTCATTTCCCGGTGCCACCGGCTATGGGCGAGGGGGCTGAGAGCCGCCTCACAGGTGGCCTACCGACCGCGGCGAGCGGTCTCATGCCAGGTGACCACCGCACACGGCCTCACAGCTCCCCCCAGCAGCACGGAGTCGAGCGCCTGGTCCGAGGCGTCTGTGGTCCTGCTGGCGCGACAGGAAGCTCTGAGAAAGCCTTGACGGCACGGCCTGAAGCGGTACAATCGAGCCATCCCGGCAACGGCCGCGGTCTGATGGCAGCCCGGCTCACAGCAGCGCGCAGGTCCTGGCGAGGGCGAGGATGGGCAGCCGGGGACCCGGCAGGAATAACGGCGGCAGTCACCTGGAAGGAGCGCCTGCTTCGTCCACTCAGACGGAGAGGCGCTTTTGTCTTTTGGGAGCTGGCCGGCCACCAGGAAAGGGGGTGCATAGATGACCTTCGTCACCTTGGCGAGAGCGGCACCGTGAAGACCTGGGCTGCGACTGGACTGGTCACCACCGAGACCATGGTGGGCCAACCTCCGGAGGAGTTCCTCAGATAGGCTCGATCCGGTGACCACAGCCAGAGAGATCATGACCAAAGAGGTGGTGAGCGCCCGGCCCGCGGCCAGGATCGAGGAGGTCACCCGCGTCCTCTACGTCCACGGGATCAGCGGCCTGCCGGTGATAGATGACCAGAAGCGGGTGATCGGCATGGTGACCGAGGCGGATGTGCTGGCCCGCCAGCGAGGGCAAAGGCTGGTGCAAGACATCATGTCCTCGCCGGCCTTCGTGGTCTCCGAGGAGACCCCCCTGGAGGAGATCGCCGCCCTGCTCACCAGGGAGAGGATCAAGCGCGTGCCAGTGGTGAGGGAGGGCAAGCTGGTTGGCATCGTCTCCCGCGCCGATGTGGTCAGGGCGCTGGCGGGCCGGCGATGAGTGAATGGCGGAGGTGTGATCAGCAGGCAGACCAGAAGGAGGAGGCGAGGAGATGGCCCTGAAGGCGAAAGACATCATGACCAAGCGAGTGGTGACAGTTTGGCCGGAAACCAAGGTGAGCGAACTCGCCAGGCTGCTGGCGAGCAAGCGGATCAGCGGGGTGCCGGTGGTGGATGAGCACAAGTGTGTAGTAGGGATCGCCACCGAGGCCGACCTGCTGGCGAGGAAGCGAGGCCAGAACACGGTGAGGTCAATCATGGCCACCCAGGTCACCTCCGTCTGCGAGGAGACCCCGCTGCAGGAGATCGCCGCGCTCCTGGCCCGCAAGAAGATCAAGCGGGTGCCAGTGCTCCGGGAAGGCAAGTTGGTGGGGATTGTGTCCCGGGCGGATGTGGTGAGAGCGATCGCGGGGGTGTGAACTCGGGCCATGGCCAGCCTGGCCGCGCGCTGCGCACAGCGGTTTCCTGGAGGAGGGCGGACTGGGCCTGGGGCGGGGACCGGCAGATGCGACAAAAGCTGTTCCTACAGCTCCCGGAGCGAGACAGGGGCCGAGGGAGCTGCGGGTAGGTTCCCGCCCCCTTCTCTCAGGGGCGCGCCTAGACGGTGCCGACAAGATGGCTGCCTGCAGCCGGTGCGGCCACGCTCTCCGGGGGGTCCCTCCGGCCTTGGCAGGGGGAGGAGAAGGGGGGCCAGTCTGAGTGTTGCGAATGTCTGTCACGGGGCCTGAGCCTAGTCCGTACCCAGTCTGAGCGGTTGGTTCAGCACTGCTCGCTCATCCCTGTGCTTGGCTGTTGGACGGCACCGCGGAGGGATGCGCGACCCGCGATCGAACAGCAGTCACTCACTCCATCGCCACAACCCGAGCTATGATTGCTGCGGGCGGAGCGCGGAGCCGGCTACATTCCCCCTCTGACGTCGGCTCCCCTCCGCCCTTGCGGCTTCGGGGGAGCATGGGGTGGACGATCCGCTTCGGCCGGCCGCCACTCCTGGAGATTGCGTTGCTGCCTCCAGATGTCGGGCTGCTAGCTGCCAGCCCATGCCGCCTCTTGAGCGCCGCCCCGGACCGGAATGCCCGCGGTATGCGCGGCCCGGCCCGACCAACCCTCATTGAGCTCGTAACATTGGGTATGGGGCTAGCAGTTGGGTTCAACTCAGGCGCTGGGACTGGGCGCCGTCTGTCCCACGTCCGGACAACCGGACTCTGGCCTGTGGCTCCGTCCTTCTGAAACCCTTCGCCTCTGTGCAGTCGCCGGACTACCCCTTTGGCAATCAGAAAGGACGCTCGCGCTGGGAGGTCAAACCTGGGTACGCGAGGACTCAGACCCTGGGAGACCGACTGCCATGAAAGTCGTCCTACTCGTCGCTGATACCTTCAGAAGGGACCATTTGGGCGCGTACGGCAACACCTGGATTCGCACGCCGAATCTGGATCGCCTGGCCGCGGAGGCAGCGGTCTTCGATCATGCCTACATTGGCTCATTCCCCACGGTCCCGAACCGGCGCGACACTCTCCTTGGACATGGCGACAGAGGCCATCCGTTCAACCGATGGAGGGGCGTCGAAGAGCACGAAGTGACCCTGGCTGAGCGTCTGATGGAGGAGAAGGGCATCCCCTCGATGATGGTGACTGATGTCGCCAACACTGTCAGCGGCGGCTGCAATCTGTACAAGGGCTTCACCGCCTGGGCCTGGAACCGCGGCCAGGAGGGGGATCCGCACTGGCTGGATGCCGGCGTGCCGCTGGAGTTTGCAGTAGATCCCGACCTGGTACGCTACTCCGCCGGACGGTGGCACCAGATTCTCATCAACCGCGCTCATCGCAAAGCCGAGGAGGACTGGTTTGCCCCCGGGACCTACGCGATGGCCATCAGATGGCTGGAGCGCAACTACACCAGGGAGGATTTCTTCCTCTACGTCGACACCTTCGATCCTCATGAGCCGTGGGATCCGCCGAAGTGGTATGAGGACCTGTACGATCCCGGCTTCAGCGGCCGGCGGTTTGAGGCCCCTACCTACGGTGTCGTCAGAGAACTGGGAATCACCCGGCGAGAGCTGAGGAACATCCGGGCCCGCTATGCCGGAGAAGTCACCATGGTGGATGCTGGGGTAGGTGGGCTCCTGGCTGCCCTGGAGCGGCTGGGGATCTATGAGGAGAGCCTGATCATCTTCACCTCCGACCATGGCGCCTACTTCGACTATCCCGGTGACAATGGCATGGTATGCAAGGCCAATGTGCTGGGGGCCGACGGCCGCACCATGGCGGGCGGCAGGCCGATCCGGCAGCCGGCGCGCTATCTTCCCCACTGGACTGGAGTGTGTCGCATCCCCCTCATCGTGCGTCTGCCTGGTCAGCGGCCAGCGAGAAGGATCAGGGCCATCACCCAACCCTGGGACCTGGCGCCGACCATCTTGGAGGCCTTTGGGATCGCCAAGCCTTCGGAGCTCTGGGGCACCTCGCTCCTCTCACTCATCAGTGGCGGGCCGCATAAGACCCGCCGTGCCGCGGTGCTGGGCAACCCTGACCATGCGCAGGTGATGACCCCGCGATGGTGCTACGCCGTGTGGCGGGGCCGCCGCGCACCGCTGCTGTACGATCTCAAGGCTGATCCAGAGCAGAAACGAAACCTGATGGCGAAGCACCCCCAGATCGCGGCACGGATGCACCTGCATGTTCTAGCGCACCTGCGACAGCAGGGGCTGGAGGCGCTCTCCGGAGAGTACCTTCCTGGCCGCCCAAGAACAGCGAGTGACAGGAAGATCGACCCGGGAGTAGTCTGGTACGAGTGACTGGAGGAGGTCCTCCGGAACGGACTTCCTCCGTTGCTCCGGTCTCTGCCAGTCATCTTGCTCGGGGCCCACGCGCAGGGCGGCCGACCGGACGTGCGCGAGGCGTGGTGAAGCAGAACCTGTCAGGCGGTGCAGGAGTTCACTTGCCAGAGGCCAAGAGCATTGTCCGGGCACCTTGCTGAGTAGTCGCGTCTCACGTTGAGGCCCGGCCGCCGAGGGAGAAGAGCGGCCATCCCGTGCCCTCAGGAGGGGACAGCATGTACCTCGCGCATTCGAAGAACGCGAGGGGTGAGACTCAGGCTCTCGCCGATCACCTCCAGAATGTCGCCACACTTGCGGGTCAGTTCGCCTCCGCCTTTGGCGCGGCCGAGCAGGGCCGGCTGGCAGGCCTTCTTCACGACCTGGGCAAGTACGGAGACCTGTTTCAGCGGAGACTGCGAGGGGAAGTCGCAGGAGTGGACCACTGGTCGGCTGGGGCCTGGGTCGCGGTGAGGGAACTGCGAGACCTGGCCGTTGCGGTCGTCGTCCACGGGCATCACCTGGGGCTACAGTCGCTTGACCCCGATTTCCTGAGAGGGATGGACCCGGGAAAGCTTGCGCGGACGCATCCCCTGGGCCTGCGCCCATCAGAGACGCGGGCCGACCTGCTCCTCTCCCGACTGGCCGAGGACGGCCTGGCGCCCGAACGGGGGCAAGCACCCCAGCTCTACGGGGAGCAGCTCCGCGCTACGGCGTCCGGCATGCTGGACGTGCGCATGCTCTACTCGGCCCTGGTGGACGCGGACCTGCTGGATACTGGTGCCCACTTCGAGCCAGCCGAGGGCGCGGCGCCAGGAGAGGAGCTGCCTCTGCGGCCTGAGCTAGCGCTGCGGGTGCTCATGGATTGCATTGCGATGCTCTCTGCGGGCTCCAAGGCTGCGGATGCGGTGAACCAAGTCCGCGCCGATCTGCTGCACGCCTGTCTGGCGGCGGCGCTCGGGCCCCAAGGGCTCTGGACGCTTTCCGCGCCCACCGGGGCCGGCAAGACGCTGTCCATGCTCGCCTTCGCGCTGCGGCACGCCCAGGAGCACTGTCTGCGGCGAGTCGTGGTTGTCATCCCGTATCTGACCATCATCGAGCAAACTGCTCGCATCTATCGCGATGTCTTCCGTGAAACCTTCACGACAGGCTATCTCCGAGAGCACCACAGCCTGGCCGGCACGAGGGAGGAAGAGAGGCCGGAAGCAGGCAGCGATCTCGACGGAGACAACCGGGCGCACCGCAAGCCCCGCTCCCTTGCAGACAACTGGGATGCGCCCGTGATCATCACCACCAGCGTTCAGTTTCTCGAATCGCTGTTCTCCAACCGCCCCTCCGCCTGCCGCAAGCTCCATCGCCTGGCCCGCTCTGTGGTCCTGTTCGACGAGGTGCAGACGATACCGGATCATCTCGCGGTTCCGACGTTGGCGACACTTTCGTGGCTATCGGAGCGCTACCGAGCGACGGTGGTATTCGCGACCGCGACCCAGCCCGCCTTCCCTCACTTCGATGAGGCCGTCCGCAAGATCGGCGACAGCGGATGGGGGCCGCGGGAGATGGCCTCGCCTGACATGCGCCTCTTCGACCGTGTATGTCGCGCCCAGGTTACCTGGCCTGACCTTGACTCGTCGACATCCTGGACGGAGGTTGCCGCAGAGCTCGCGCAGACGCGGCAGGCTCTGTGCATTGTCAACATCAAGCGTCACGCTCGCGATCTGTTCCTGCTGCTCCATGACATCGGGGCAGGGGGCATCCTACACCTGTCTGCGGCCATGTGCCCAGCACATCGGCGCGCGGTGCTCCGATTGGCAAGGCGTCGTCTGAACCGTGGACTGCCCTGCCATCTGGTGTCAACACAATGCGTTGAGGCGGGAGTGGACATAGACTTCCCAGTTGTCTACCGGGCGCTGGGCCCGCTGGAAGCGGTCGCTCAGGCAGCCGGCCGATGCAACCGGAACGGACGATCTCCGAGTGGACGTGTGAAGGTGTTCTTGCCGGAGCCGGACGGCCAGCGCTTGTACCCCTCGGGCGCATATGAGCAGGCTACCGATGTCACGCGGATGTTACTACGAGAGCACGGCCCTTGCGGCATGGGCACAAACAAGCCCGGGCTCTTCGAGGAGTACTACCGGCGGTTCTATTCTCTCGTCCGCTCTGAAGACAAGAGGCCCGAACTGAGGAAAGCGATCATCCGCCAGGATTTCGCCGAAGTTGCGCGCCTGTACTGCGTCATAGAGCAAGATGCGATCAACGTCCTCGTCCCCTACAGACGTGACGTCTACAAGGCGCTGGCAGAGGAGGCCTGCGAAAAGGGCCTGAGCGCCAACTGGATCCGGCGCGCCCAGCCTTACGCGATCAGCGTCTTCCGCCCCAAGGATGGCAGCCCCCTCTGGGGATGGCTCGGCAGGGTGCCCGTTGCCCGGAGGGCTTGCTCGGAGGAGTGGTTCATCTACACCAATCCTGCTGACTACAAGCGAATGCTCGGGCTTGATGAGCCATCGGTGCTCATGGCATAGACCCGGGTAAGAAAGGAGGCGTGCGCGATAGTGGCCTGATTGGAGTGGGGAGAGGTACTGCAGGGCAGTGCGATTGATAGCGAAGGGAGGGTGCATGAAACCATCAGTTCAGACGCTTGAGGTGTGGGGCGAGCTGGCCTGCTTCACTCGCCCCGAGCTGAAGGTGGAGCGCTTCAGTTACCCCATCATGACGCCGTCGGCGGCCCGGGCGGTGTATGAGGCCATCTACTGGAAGCCCGAGTTCCGCTGGCAGGTGGGGATGATCGAAGTGCTGGCCGGGCCCAAGTACATCGCTCTACGGCGGAACGAGGTGAAAGGGAGAGCTCCGGCCGATCGGACCATCTCGCAGTGGGCCAGCGGTAAGGCCGAGCCGCAGGCTCTGTGGGCGGACGGAGAGGACGAGCAGTCCGGCCGCACCCAGCGCCAGACCATGGCGCTCAAGGAGGTGCGCTATCGCCTCCATGCGGAGATCAGGCCCTGGCCGGGACATGATTCACGGTTGCCTGGCTTCGAGGCCTGCTTCCGCCGACGCGCCAGGCGGGGACAGTGCATATGGCAGCCCTACCTCGGCTGCCGGGAGTTCCCGGCCTATTTCCGGCTGGTGGAGGAAGAGCATCCTCAGCCGGAGCCTGCGCCGGTGAACCTGGACCTGGGCCTGATGCTCTACGACGTTTTCGATCTGGCTCGGCCCGGCTCAAGCCAGGACGCGCCCGCGATCAGCGTCTTCCAGGGTCAGGTCACGAACGGGGTGATGGACATCCCCGACTACTCTGACGACGCCGTGCTCAAAGGCGTCAGGGAGGAGCGGTGATGCTTAACCTGGTCGTGAAGTATGCCCGCGAGCATCTAGACGTGGACCCGAGATTCGCGCCCAAGTGGGTGCGCTGGGCCATCGTCTGTGACCCGCAGGGGCAGTTCCTGGGAGTGATGGAGCTTGGCGATCCGAGTCAGCGCCGCAACCGGGGACAGAGGTTTGGCAAGTGCCCCGACCTTCCCTCCTTTGTCGTAGCCGGCGGGACTAAAGGGGAGAGACGTTGCCATTTCCTGGTAGAGACCGCACAGGTGGTGGCGCTACACGGAGTAGCGGCCGACGATGAGAAGGCGCGCCGCAAGCACCTCTACTTCGTGGACCTCCTTCGCGAGGCTTCCCAGGCGATGCCCGAGCTTGGTCTGCTCGCGCAGACACTGGAAGACGAGACCGCCCTGGCTAGCATCCGGGCCCAACTAGAGCAACGAAAGGCCGGAGGCACTGACCGAGTGACCCTGTGCATCAACGATGATTTCCCCGTGGAGTCTGAGGCATGGCATGCCTGGTGGCTAGGCTTCCACTCTCGCCTTACTAGCGCGAAGCGGGTGAAGGGGACAATGCGCTGCTACGTGACCGGACAGCTTGCGTCCCCAGTGCTTAGGCATCCGAAAGTCCGCGGTGTGGCGCGCCGCGCCGGCGGATCCGCCATGGACGCGCTGGTGTGCTTCGACAAGGCGGCTTTTGCGTCCTACGGCCTCGAAGCATCGGCAAACGCGGCCGTATCCCAGTACGCTGTTGCGGCCTACAAAGCGGCCTTCGAGCGCCTTCTGGAGCAGAGTTCGCACGTCCTGGCTGGCGCGCAGATCGTGTATTGGTTCGCCAGACCCCTAGCACGCGACGACGACCCGCTCGAGTGGCTCCAGGGCGCCCAAGACCAGGAGGAGCTGTGGGCTCAGAAGAGAGCCGCTGAGGTCCTCGAGGCACTCGAAAGCGGCCGGCGACCCGAGCTGCTCAGCAACTACTACTACGCCCTCGCTCTGTCAGGGGCGCATCGGCGCATCATGATTCGCGACTGGATGGAGGGGCAGTTCCAGAACTTGGTCGGCAACGTGAAGGCCTGGTTTGACGATCTTCAGATCGTGCGGCGCGACGGGGCCGGGATGACGGGTCCGCCCAAGTTCATGGCTGTGCTCGGAGCTCTGGTCCGCGAACTCAACGAACTGCCGCCATCGCTTGTGGCCCGCATCTGGCGCGTCGCAGTCAACCGTGAGGCTATCCCGTACGCGGCCCTGGCCATGGCAGTCGCTCGCGCCCGCGGGGACGTCCTCGCCGACCAGGCTCCCAACCACGCCCGCATGGGCCTGATGAAAGCTTATCACCTACGGAAGAAAGGAGGTTCTCCGATCATGCCTTCACTGAATGAGGATCATCCGCATCCCGCCTACCACTGCGGACGACTGATGGCCGTCTACGCGGCTCTCCAGCACGCCGCGCAGGGCGATGTAGGTGCTGGCGTGGTCCAGCGATATTACGCCGCTGGCAGTGCCACGCCGGGCCTCATCCTTGGCCGGCTCTCGCGCCTGAGCACCTTCCACCTGGGCAAGCTTCAGGGCGATCGGCCGAAGCTGGCTGGCTGGTTTGAGAACAAGCTTGCCGAGATCTGGGCGCGCATTGAGGACAAGCCGCCCACCACACTTACCCTTGAGGAGCAGAGCCTATTCGCCCTCGGCTACTATCAGCAGATCGCTGCCGACCGGGCGAAGAGGCCGGAGACTGTGCAGGAGGACGAAGACACCAAGGAGGAGGGAAACGATGGCTGAAGTGATTGCGAATCGCTGGGAGTTCCTGTATTTCTTCGACTGCGAGAACGGCAACCCCAACGGCGACCCCGACGCGGGGAATGCCCCTCGCATTGACCCCGAGGACATGCACGGCCTGGTGTCCGATGTTGCCCTCAAGCGCCGCGTGCGCAACTACGTGCAGGCGGCGAAGGGCAACCAGATGCCCTACGCCATCTTCGTCGAGCACGCCACCAACCTGAACACCAAGATCGCTCGCGCGCACGAGGAGAAGAGCGGCGGCTACGACCCGAAGAAGAAAGCCACCAAGGATAGGGTCCAGAAGGCCTCCGAGTGGATGTGCGAGAGCTTCTACGACGTCCGCACCTTCGGGGCGGTCATGAGCACCGGGCCAAACGCGGGGCAAGTGCGGGGTCCCGTCCAGTTCTCATTCGCGCGGTCGCTCCATCCAGTGCTACCGGTGGACCTGTCCATTACGCGCATGGCCGTCGCGGGTCCAGAGAGAGTCCTTGAATCAAGCTCGGCCTACGCCAAGTGGGAGGCCGAGCAGCCCGAAGACGAGCTGCGCACGATGGGCCGGAAGGCGCTGATCCCCTATGGACTCTATGTCGCCAAGGGCTTCATCAGCGCCCATCTGGCTGCCGGGACCAGGTTCTCCGATGACGATCTCGACCTGTTCTGGGAGGCCTTGTGCCACATGTTCGAGCACGATCGGTCGGCCAGTAAGGGCGTCATGTCTCGGCGCAAGATCGTGGCCTTCAAGCACGTCGGGACTGACTCGAAGCCGGAGCAGCGCAAGCGCCAGGCCCTGCTCGGCTGCGCTCCCGCTCACGAATTGCTCGATCTTGGCTCGGTGGTAGAGGTCACCCGCGCCACCGATCCCCAGCAGCCGCCGAGACGGTTCTCCGACTACGCCCTGACCATTCACCGCGACCGGGTGCCGGCAGGGGTCGAGGTGTGGGAGGAGTCTCAGCTCTGCTCGATCTGCCGGAAGCACCAGGCGCAGTGAGCCGACGACTCTGAACAGGTATGTGAGATGCGGCAAACGGAGGAGGAGCTAGCACTGCGGTTCTCCGAGTCACCCAGGGGGCGCGATCGGCCCCATCAGGAGCCGATCGCGATCTCGGCGCTGGCGCACTATAGTTACTGCCCGCGGCGCTGCGCGCTCATCCACATCGAGCAGACCTTTGACGAGAACCTCTACACGCTGAGAGGGCGGATGCTGCACGAGCGCGTGCATGAGGCGGAGGCAGAGGTCAGGGACGGGGTCCGCGTCGAGCGCTCCCTGCCCTTGTGGTCGGAGAAGCTGGGCCTGATCGGGAAGGCGGACGTCGTCGAGTACCACGGCGACGTCCCCTACCCGGTAGAGTACAAGGTGGGGCCCCGTCGGGAGGGGCCCCACGCGGCCATCCAGCTCTGCGCGCAGGCGATGTGCCTGGAGGAGATGACCGGCAAGAGAGTGCCGCGGGGCGCCATCTACCACCACGGCTCTCGCCGCAGGCAGGAGGTCATCTTCACCAAGACCCTCCGCGCACAGGTGCGGATCGCGGCCCAAGCGGCGAGGGAGATGCTCGCCCGAGCGGAGGTGCCGGCCCCCGCCAACGACCAGCGCTGCCGCCACTGCTCGCTGCGGGATTCCTGCCTTCCTCGCGCCACGGGTGAGCCCGGCCGGCTCCGGGAGCTCTTCGCCTCCGCGTTCGCGGTCGAGGAGGAGCCGGCGATCGCGGGCCACGAGGAAGGAAGAGGAGATTGCTGATGCAGCAACTGCTCAACACGCTGTACATCACCAGCGAGCACGCCTACGCGCACCTGGATCACGACAACGTGCGCGTGGAAGTGGATGGCGAGACCAAGCTCCAGGTCCCGCTGCATCACCTCGGGGCGTTGGCCTGCTTCGGCGAGGTGCTAATATCTCCGTCTCTGCTCAGTCGGTGCGCCGAGGATGGACGCAGCGTGGCCTTCTTCAGCTACAGCGGCCGCTTTCAGTGCCGGCTGGAAGGTCCGGTCTCCGGGAACGTGCTGCTACGTCGCGCCCAGCACCAGACACTCGACCAGCCAGAGAAGGCGGCGGGCATCGCTCGGGCCATCGTCGCGGGCAAGATCCAGAACTGCCGGCACTCTCTGCTCAGGGGCGCTCGCGAAGCTCAGCTCGAACCCGACGCGGAGGCGTTGCGGAGCGCCGCGCGTGACCTCTCCCGGCTTCTGTTCAGCCTTGGCCAGAGCGGCGACCTGGACCAGATCCGTGGCTTCGAGGGCGAGGCCGCGCGGACCTACTTCGGCGTGCTGGACTTGATGGTCCGGACTGACGACCGCGAGGCCTTCGCCATGAGTGGAAGGTCGCGCCGGCCTCCCAGAGATCGGATGAACGCGCTACTATCGTTTCTCTACGCAGTTCTCCTGAACGACTGCCGGTCGGCCGCCGAGGGTGTGGGACTGGACCCTCAGATCGGGTACCTGCACATGCTCCGGCCAGGCCGGCCCGGGCTGGCGCTGGACTTGATGGAGGAGCTGCGGCCTGTCCTCGCTGACCGTCTGGCGCTCACCCTGGTCAACCGCCGCCAGATCACCCGGGACGACTTCCGGGAGAGGGAAGGCGGCGCGGTTGAGTTCACCGACGACGGCCGCAAGCAGCTCATCGTCTCCTACCAGAAGCGCAAGCAAGATGAAGTGCAGCATCCTGTGCTGAGGGAGAAGCTCCCGCTGGGCCTGGTTCCCCATGTGCAGGCGCGGCTGCTCGCCCGCCATCTCCGGGGTGACCTCGAGCACTACCAGCCGTTTATCTACAGGTGAAGCGAGAGAGCCTATGGAACTACTGGTAACCTATGATGTCGCCACCGAGACGGAGGATGGCGCGCGGCGGCTGAGGCGAGTTGCACAGGCCTGCAAGAGCTTTGGTCAGCGCGTGCAGAAGTCCGTGTTCGAGTGCAGCGTGAGCGAGATGGATCGGGAGCGCTTGCTGGCCAGACTGCTGGAGATCATTGACAACGACTGCGACAGCCTTCGCATCTACCGGCTCACAGAGCCACGGGAGCGGCACGTGGAGGTGTACGGACTCGACCATTACGTGGACTTCAAGGGGCCGCTTGTGACATGACCGCGGCGCCGTGCGAACCGCAAGCGGGGGCGGAAATGTCGGGAGGTTCGCCACTGAGGGAAAATGCAGGTGTGCACTGCATTTCCCATGCTCTGGCTCGCACGCCGCTGCGCTGGTCAGGCGTGCCCGCGGCCGGGTTCGCCCAAGAGGCCGCGAAAGACCAGGAATCTGCTCGCTCCTGAAGCGAGCAGTCGCACCCGACCCCAGGGTCGGGTGAGGATTGAAACCAGCGCTACGGCGCCGGCCGCATCGTCTGGATCGAGTCGCACCCGACCCCAGGGTCGGGTGAGGATTGAAACTAGCCGGCGCTGGACGTATCGGGGGTAGAGTCCGGTCGCACCCGACCCCAGGGTCGGGTGAGGATTGAAACCCGCCGAGATCAACCGGCTGCTCACCAGCCAGGCTGTCGCACCCGACCCCAGGGTCGGGTGAGGATTGAAACGATTGTGTGTCGCCCTGTCCACCCTGTCCGGAGGCCGTCGCACCCGACCCCAGGGTCGGGTGAGGATTGAAACATCTCGTCGTGCCCTCCAGAGTCACACCGGTCGTGGCGTCGCACCCGACCCCAGGGTCGGGTGAGGATTGAAACGGGGAGTTGTTTGCGTTAGTCCTCCGGCCTATCTCGTCGCACCCGACCCCAGGGTCGGGTGAGGATTGAAACGCCGGGGGGCATCGCTCCGTGCGGCTTCCGCCGTGGTCGCACCCGACCCCAGGGTCGGGTGAGGATTGAAACGAGGCGCCGCTGGACGTGCCTGGGGTAGAGCGGGGGTCGCACCCGACCCCAGGGTCGGGTGAGGATTGAAACGGGTCCCAGGCGGGTGATGACGACGTGGCGTTGGATGTCGCACCCGACCCCAGGGTCGGGTGAGGATTGAAACAGCGCGCCCCGGGAGTTGCGGCGATCAGCGCCGTGTC
>Ga0315307_1000663_pt1 | contig 14882 bp, 7 predicted proteins | sample TDP2_MG_FD_203079 | JGI IMG/M metagenome (GOLD analysis project Ga0315307, IMG submission 203079) | Freshwater sediment microbial communities from Lake Towuti, South Sulawesi, Indonesia - TDP2 | ecosystem: Environmental > Aquatic > Freshwater > Lake > Sediment | place: Indonesia: South Sulawesi... | reverse complement strand
GCAACCGATACACTTCTTGTATCTCGTTAACTAAATATTCCTGTACCTCTTTATCTCCCTTTACCCTGAGGATGTCACGAGGGTTGATTGGACCATCGGTTAAAGGAGCTGCCTCCGCTACCCTGTCTCCTTCGTAAACAACCAGATGGCGGTCTGGCGGTATCGGATATTCCTTAGGCTCCCCTACATCAGGGATAACAGTCACTTTAAACGCCCCTTTCTTAGTAGTCCCAAGCTTTACCACGCCACTAATCTCAGAGATAACTGCACTATTCTTGGGATTCCTGGCCTCAAATAGATCGGAGATTCTTGGTAGTCCACCGGTAATATCACGCGGCTTGTAATCGACCTGGGGAATCTTGGCCAGCACATCTCCCTGAGAAACTTCCTGCCCGTCTTCACCCACAAGATGGGTATCCACAGGCAAAAGGTAAGTTCCCAATTTTTTTCGATTCTTATCAACTACTTCTATCCTGGGTCTGAGTTTTTCAGAATGGTAGGGAATAATCACTCTTTCCTTTAGACCTGTGTTTCGGTTTATCTCCTCATGCAGGCTTACGCCATCAATAATATCTTCCAATCTAATCTTGCCAGGAACTTCAGAAATAATTGGCATGGAATAAGGGTCCCACTCCGCCAAGAGTTCCCCTTTTTTGACTTTCCTATTCTCTCTAGTTTTCAAGCGCGCGCCGTAAGGAACTACTTGATACTGCTCTTTACTTTGCCCTTTTAAAGGCTTAACGCTTATCTCGCCATTACGACTAACCACAATCAGCTGTTCTTGTTTATTCTTTATTGTACGGATATTATGATACTTGATTACTCCATCATCTTTAGCTACGATCGATGACTTTTTCACGGGTCCTGTAGCAGTCCCTCCGATATGAAAGGTCCTAAGAGTAAGCTGTGTCCCGGGCTCGCCAATAGACTGTGCGGCCACGATCCCAACAGCCAAGCCAATTTCAGCCAACTTTCCTGTAGTCAAATCTGCGCCATAGCACTTAGCGCAAATGCCACTTGTGGACTCACAAGTCAAAACTGAACGGATTCTAATCCGTTCTATATCCGATTCCTGGATTTTCTTAGCTATCTCTGCAGTAATTATCTCCCCTGCTTCTACGACAACTTCATCAGTCAAAGGATGGGCGACCCTATCAATGCTGATACGTCCTATAATCCGCTCACTTAAGGATTCGATAACCTCATCGCCCTCTTTTAATTCGCTCACGCGGACACCGTTCATTGTGCCACAGTCCTCTTCACTTATTACGACGTTATGGGCAACATCGATTAATCTGCGAGTAAGGTACCCAGCATCCGCGGTCTTCAGAGCCGTATCGGCTAATCCTTTCCGTCCCCCGTGTGTGGATATGAAATATTCCAGAACTGTCAGTCCCTCTCTAAAGTTAGATTCAATCGGAGATTCTATGATTTCGCCCACTTTGCCAGTAATTCTCTTTTCCGGCCTTGCCATTAACCCTCGCATACCAGCAAGTTGTCTGATCTGCTGAACGGAACCCCGTGCTCCAGACTCAGCCATAAGGTATATGGAATTGAACTTAGGACTCTCTTTTTTAGCCACCTCCAGACCCTGGTTTTTCAACTCCGTAAACATAGTATCTGCTATTTTGTTGGTTACGCTGGTCCAGATATCGATAATATTATTATACCTCTCGGCCTCAGTAATCAAACCCTGTTTATAGTTTGATTCAATCTTCTTCACCTGCGCCCTGGCTGATTCCAATAGTTGTTCCTTTATCTGAGGCGTTCTCATATCATCAACTGATATGGTAATTCCAGATTTAGTGACATATTTAAAGCCCAATGCTTTTATTTCATCGAGCAAAGACAGTGTCCTGTAATTGCCAAGTTGATGGAAACACTTCTGGATTAAATCTGCCAAGCTCTTCTTGTCAATTACCGTATTGACAAAGCGAAGTTCCTCAGGGATCACCTGGTTAAATAGAATTCTGCCCACAGTTGTATAGTCTTCCCACCTGTCGGGGTTAATGAAATCTTCTCTTTCCCATTCTTCCCGTTCTCTAACTTTATTAATTCCTCTCACTTTTATCCGGGCATGAAGGTCGACTTCACCCTGCTCGTAGGCTACCGTAACTTCATCTACACTGGCAAAGATTCGCCCTTCTCCTTTTACTCCCTTCTTCTCTTTAGTCAAATAGCAGCATCCCAAGACTATGTCCTGTGTAGGCGTTACGATCGATTGACCATTAGCTGGAGAAAGGATATTATTTGCTGCAGACATGAGCACCTTTGCTTCCATGCAAGCCTCGGGAGATAACGGAACGTGCACTGCCATTTGGTCACCATCGAAATCAGCGTTGAATGCTGCGCAAACCAAAGGATGTAATTGGATTGCTTTGCCTTCAACCAAAACCGGTTGAAAGGCCTGAATTCCTAAGCGATGGAGCGTGGGAGCTCTGTTGAGTAGAACAGGATGGTCATGAATCACCTTTTCCAGAATATCGAAAACGACCGGGGTCTTCTTCTCCAGCTCCTTCTTAGCACTTTTTAAAGTCGTCACATGCCCCTGAGCGATTAACTCGTTTAGAATAAACGGCTTGAATAACTCCAGGGCCATCTCTTTCGGCAGGCCACACTGGTATATTTTCAAATGGGGACCAACGACGATAACAGAGCGGCCGGAGTAATCTACCCTCTTGCCAAGTAAATTCTGGCGGAAGCGCCCTTGTTTACCTTTTAGAATATCTGAGAGAGATTTCAATGGCCGATTGCCAGGACCATTGACTGTCTTTCCCCGGGCTCCGTTTTCAAATAGAGCATCCACAGCCTCTTGAAGTAGGCGCTTCTCAGAATGAATCATAACTGCGGGGGCTTTCAGATTTTCTATATGTTTTAACCTGTTATTCCGATTAATTATTCTCCTGTATAAATCATTCAAATCGGAAGAAGCGAACCTTCCTCCTTCCAGAGGAACCAATGGTCTAAGGTCCGGCGGTATCACGGGAATACATTCGAGGACCATCCATTCCGGTCTATTTCCTGACTTAATAAAGCCATCGATTATCCTGAGCTGTTTCACCATCCTTGTCCTGGTAGTTTGGGCTATCTCCTCCTTTATTTTTGATCTCAAATCCTGAGCCATTTTCACCAAATCCACTTCTTTAAGCAAAGTCTTTACTGCCGATGCTCCTATCTCTGCCTTAAACGTCTTCTCACTATATTCTGTTTTGTACCTCTCATATTCTTCCTGTGAGAGAAGCTGCCTTTTAAATAACCCTGGTACCTTCCCGGGATCGATTACGACATAGGAAGCATAATAGATAATTCTTTCCAAATCACCCAGCTTCATGTTCAAAAGCATCCCAATTCGAGAAGGAGGCTTTCTCAAAAGCCAGATATGCGCAACTGGCACTGCCAATTCTATGTGACCCATTCTTTCCCTTCTTACGTTAGACTCCGTGACTTCAACTCCACAACGATCACAGATAATTCCTTTATGTTTTGACCACTTATATTTTCCGCAGCTACATTCATAATCCTTGACTGGCCCAAAAATTCTTTCACAGAATAGACCATCCCATTCTGGCTTGAAGGTGCGGTAGTTGATAGTTTCTGGCTTCTTAACTTCGCCATAAGACCAGCCTCTTATCTGTTCCGGAGAAGCTAAATGTAACTGGACGGACTTGAAATCAGTGTAGTCCAATTTTTCTCTAAGTTTTTTTATCTTCGCTTTCTTAACCAATTTGCTTCACCTCTAAAATTAAGAAATTAATGCTTTGTTCTTATTTTTGGAGTTCCACGCTCAGGCCTAGAGCCTGAAGTTCCTTTACCAACACCTTAAATGATTCGGGCACTCCTGCTTCCTCTATCGGCTCTCCTTTCACTATAGACTCATACATTTTGGTACGACCAGTGACATCATCACTTTTCATGGTCAAAAATTCCTTCAAGGTATAGGCTGCACCATATCCCTCTATTGCCCAGACTTCCATCTCCCCAAACCTCTGGCCACCAAACTGTGCTTTCCCACCCAAGGGCTGTCGCGTAATCAGCGAGTAAGGACCAATGGAACGAGCATGAATTTTATCCTCTACCAGATGAGCCAGTTTCATAATATACATATATCCCACGGTAACTTTCTCCTCCATAGGCTCGCCCGTCAGGCCATCGTACAAGGTAATTTTACCGTCCTCGGGAAGTCCTGCTTGCTTCAACTTACTTCTTATATCTTTCTCCCTTGCCCCATCAAAGATGGGTGATATCATCTGTACGCCCAACTCACGGGCGGCCCACCCCAGCTCCGCCTCCAAGATCTGTCCCACATTCATACGTGAAGGAATGCTCAAAGGGTTCAAGATTATATCCACGGGAGTCCCATCAGGCAAATAGGGCATATCCTCAACGGGTAGAATGCGCGCCACAACCCCTTTATTTCCATGCCTGCCTGCCAACTTATCACCTGCAGAGACCTTCCTCTTACTCACTATGAAAACTTTCACAACTTTGTTAACTGTAACCGCCAGATCGTCTCCTTGACGTAGACTCTCTTGTTCTCTCTTCTTATTCTTTTTCAGTTCTTCTATTTGGAATTCAATTAGTTTATCGATTCTGTCTCTTTCTTCCTTACTCAACTTTTTTGCACCGCCAACCACCTTCTTCCTCTTTTGCCTTAAATCAGAAATTAATTTACCATATCTCTGGTCGATCTCCTTAAACATCTTTAGCTCTCGATCCTTGGAAATTTTCCCCTTGCGGGTAAAAACCTGGACATCCAAGACCTTACCCTCTACCCCTGGAGGGACCCTCAATGAAGCATCTTGAACTTCCTCGGCTTTCTTTCCAAAAATCACCCTTAGTAACCTTTCTTCCGGAGTAGCTCTGGTCTCGCCCTTAGGAGTAACCTTACCCACAAGTATATCTCCAGGATACACATAGGCTCCAATATGAACTACGCCGTTCTCATCCAGATTCTTCAGGGCCTCTTCCCCCACATTAGGAATATCTCGCGTTATCTCTTCCGAACCTATTGTTAAATCACGGGCATCAACTTCAAATTCTTGAACGTGAATTGAAGTGAAAATATCATCACGGACCAGCTTTTCACTAATTAGAATCGCATCTTCAAAATTGTATCCACCCCAGGACATAAAGGCTACCAGAACATTTTTGCCCAAGGCAAGCCCTCCATGGCAGGTAGCCGGGCCATCAGCAATCACTTGACCCTTCTTGACACGCTCTCCTTCCTTAACAATCGGAATCTGATTCACACATGTATCCTGATTGCTTCTCTTATACTTTTTCAAATGGTAGACATCTACTGGCCCCTCTTGACTTTTGCTGTCGTCCTCACACCATACTATAATTTGGTCGGCGTTCACGCTCTCCACGCGGCCAGCCCGCCGAGCAGTCAGCACCACTCCAGAGTCCCTGGCGACAGATTCCTCAATGCCTGTGGCCACCAGTGCTTCCTCACATGTTAGAAGAGGAACCGCCTGCCTTTGCATATTGGAACCCATCAAAGCCCGATTAGCATCGTCGTGTTCTAAAAAGGGAATTAACCCGGCCGAGGCGCCTACAAGCTGTTTCGGTGAGATGTCAATAAAATCTATCTCTTTTGGCGACACCAGAGAAAAATCTCCCCGACAACGAGTAGCTATCAGGTCTTTCTTAAATCTGCCTTCCTCGTCTATAGGGGCATTTGCCTGAGCGATTACATACTCGTCCTCTCGGTCGGCAGTGAGGTACTCAATCTCCTCAGTCACTTTTCCCTTGACTACCTTACGGTAAGGTGTCTCAATTAGTCCATACTTATTAATACGAGCGTAAAGTGATAGACTGGTAATCAAGCCTATGTTTGGACCTTCTGGAGTCTCAATAGGGCAAATGCGCCCGTAATGGGAATGATGAACATCGCGCACTTCAAAACCAGCTCTCTTGCGATTCAGCCCCCCGGGTCCCAGTGCAGAGAGTCTCCTCTTATGGGTGAGTTCAGCCAGCGGATTTGTCTGATCCATAAATTGAGATAGTTGACTGGTGCCAAAAAATTTTCGAATAACTCCTACTACCGGAGCAGTATTGATTATATCACGCGGAGTAATGGTTTCATTACTCTGCATATTCATTCTCTCCCTGACCAGACGAGCCATATGGGAAAGTCCAATTCTTATCTGGTTCTCCAAAAGCTCGCCTACTGAACGGACACGGCGATTCCCCAGGTGGTCAATATCGTCCACTTCTCCACCAGTTCCATTATTTAGCTCGATAAGGTACTTAATCGTGGCCAAAATATCCTGCAGACATAAGGTTCGTTTTGTTTCTAAAGGAATTTCCAATTTCTTGCTTTCCCTGTCTCCAGAATAGTAATCGCTGAGGCAAATAACTTCCTGTAAGTCAGCAGGTAATTCTGCCCTCATCTTCTCCAATACAGGAGATAGTTTTCTGTTTATCTTATACCTTCCAACTTTAGATAAATCATATTTTTTGATGGTCTTGAACAGCAACGTATCAAAGAACGCTATCGCCGACTCCTCGGTAATATATTCCTGGGCGCGCAACCTGCGAAATATGTCCAGTATTGCTTGAGCTTGCGATTTGATTCTGTCCCTTTTCAACGTTTCATGCATAGTTATATCATTAATAGCTGTATCAATTTTCAAAACTTCAACCTCGCTAACGGCTGCCTTCACTATTCTCTTTGTTAACTCCAGAGTAATCTGCTCGTTCGCCTCTGCCAGTATCTCTCCCGACTTCTTATCCACTATATCGGAAGCAAGAATCTTTCCCGTTAAGGAAGAAATAGATTTTTGTGCATTATGCGCGTTAATGGCCTTTAATTGAACGGACTCTGTCTTATAGAACACGTGCAAAATCTGCCCGTTAGTTTCCAAACCCAATGCCTTCAACAACACGCTCGCCGGAAGTTTCCTCTTTTTATCAATCTTAACAAAAAGTGCATTATTATTGTCGAATTCGAACTCCACCCAGGCTCCCCGATATGGTATAATACTTGCCACGTAGAGCCTCTTACCATAGGCTGAGATCTTTATCTTTTTGGTCCCCGGTTCCTGATCTTCTTCAAAGATAACTCCCGGCGAGCGGTGCAATTGATTGACCACGACCCGCTCGGCACCATTAATAATGAAGGTACCTGTGTCAGTCATACAAGGCAGATTACAAAGATACACTGATTGCTCTTTAATGATCGGCTTCTTCCGGGTTCCCTTCTTGATAACTAACTTTACTCTTATCTTTAATGGCAAGGAATATGTTAGGTCTTTATCTATCGCTTCTATCTTGTCATATTTGGGTTCTTCCAAAATGTACTCCACAAATTCCAAGGATAGAGTCTGGTCAACATTCACGATAGGGAAGATATCCAGAAAAGCCGCCTGAAGACCCTGCCTCTTCCTCTTTTCAGGCGGGTCATCCTTTTGCACAAATTCTTCAAAGGAAGTTTTCTGCACCTCAATGAGATTGGGAATACCCATAATTGCGGGAATGCGTGCGAAATCTATTTTCCTTCTCAAATTGACCGACCTCCTCATTCTGTAATTTCAAATTTTTACACTAAGAATTAACCTCTGTAAAAAATAAGCAAGAGCCATTTCTCTATTTAATTTCTACTTCTCCTCCAACCTCTTTAAGCTTATTTTTGATTTCTTCTGCCGAAGTCTTATCTATTCCTTCCTTCAATGGCTTCGGCGTATTATCTACCAAGTCCTTTGCCTCCTTCAGCCCTAAACCGGTGAGCTCACGCACGACCTTTATTACCTGAATCTTTTTGTCACCAGGTTTTGTCAAAATAACACTGAACTCAGTCTTTTCCTCAGCCTTAGAAGCTTCCGGTTGCGCTCCAGTTGCTACTGCGGCTGGGGCCAAAGAGGCAGCGCTAACTCCAAACTTTTCTTCCAGAGCCTTTACCAGCTCAGACAATTCAAGCACACTCATCTTTTCAATTGTTTGGATAATCTCGTCTTTCTTTTTTCCAGTTGTCATCTCTTATTCCTCCTTTACAGATTGATCTTCTGACTTTTTCTTTCTAATCCCATCCAAGACAAAAATCAAATTCCTGACCATCCCATGAAGTACTCCACAAAACCTAGCAATTGGTACCTGAAGGCCTTCACATAATCGAGCAACGAGCACTTCTCTCGAAGGTAACTTAGCTAAAGATTCCACCTCCTGGGGAAGAACGACGTGGCCTTCCAAAAAACCTGCCTTAATTTTCAAATTCTCGTGCTGGCGAGAAAAATCTACGAGAGCTTTTGTGGTAGCGATAATATCCATTTTTTCCAGAGCAATAGCAGTCGGTCCCCGAAGGTATTCTATTAAATTCTCCAGATTAAGATTCTTCATAGCCAGGCGAGCCAGAGTGTTCTTTACCACTTTGAACTCGCAACCTATTTTCCGCATCCTCTCCCTCAGGTCACTCATTTCTTCCACATTCAATCCCTTATAATCAGTCAAGATGAAATTGTTATTCCTCTTCAGCCTGTCCATAAGTTCACTCACAAATAGTTCCTTGTCTTTCCGAGCCATTAGTTCCCCCAAACTCCGAGAAATTAACAAAAAATTCGCCTTTTCAGGCGATAAAAAAACTTCCCAGACAGAGAAGTTTGTTTTTGCACTTATCTGATCTCGGTAGGCGATATTTAACCCGCAAGGGCGGAGACCTACTGTCTACGATTTATTATGGTTTATGTCTCCCTAACTAATTAATTTTATATACATTTATATAATTTGTCAAGGGTTTTTTTCACTTTTTTTTCGATTCCCCTTATCCAACGCTACCTCTACTCCCCAAATCCGCATCTCTCGGTTCTCCAAAATCGAAGGACGGCGAGGGTGTGGTCCCTTCGGCTCTTCCCTTCCTCCCAGAGCCTCAGAGCCAACTCGCTCCCTGCCCCTGTCCTTCGGACACGGGGCGCTCACCGTCTCGCGCCCGTCGCTACCCGGAGCTCCTTATTCGTCGCTCCAGCGACCCCCCCTGTGAATCAAACGGAGAGGGTGAGATTCTCCTCGTCGCTCTCCCCCTCCTCCCTCGCTCCTGCGGCTGCCCGCTCTCTTCCGCACCTCCGGTGCTTTTCCTCCCATGAAGTCGGCGTTCGCGGTCTTCGAATCTCCCCTGTGAATCAAACGGAGAGGGTGAGATTCGAACTCACGCTAGGCCATTCGACCTACTACAGGTTTAGCAAACCCGCCCCTTCAGCCACTTGGGTACCTCTCCGTTAAGGAACGACGTCTGAAACTAAAATCCCCAAATATACGACTTTGGCTATTTACTTATACCACATTTGACTTTTTTTGTCAATAATGATAATAAAAAACCACCGCTCAGGTTCTGCGGTGGTCAATTTAAGATTATCATCTTAGCCGATATCAAATAGAACCATGCTGGTGTATAGGCTACAATTACTGGGTGGCGAGGCTTCCCCAAGATTTTACCTGATTCCTGCCGTGCTGCTTTACCCAGTATAGAGCTTTGTCCGCTCTTTCAACCATCTCCTCGGCGCTCGCGCCTTTCTCATAAATGGAAATTCCGATACTCAAAGTCAGTCGGAATTTACCATTAATTACCTTAAAGCGATAACTTTCCAGACCCTTCCTGATCCTCTCTGCTGTTCTAGAAGCTAATTTTTCATCGACTCCAGGCAAAATTATGGCGAACTCCTCTCCTCCATAACGAGCAACTGTATCGATATCGCGAAGGTCGTTTTTGAGGATCTCAGCCACTTTCATTAGAGCCTTATCGCCTGTGGGATGCCCATAGCTATCGTTAAACTGCTTAAAATGATCCAGGTCTAGCATTAAAAGAGCTAAAGATGAATTTTGCCGCGCAGCTCGAGAAATTTCCTTCTCAAGACATTGATAAAAAAACCAGTGTACGTAAAGCCCGGTCAAACCATCTATAATCACCTGGCGGTCGTAAGCAATGTTAGCAACAATTATTGCAGCTTGACTCGCAAGCGTTTCTATTAATCCCCGGTATTCCTGTAGATAATTTTTTTTGTACCTTTTAGAATTTACCATAACCATCCCTACATTCCGATTCTTAAAAACCAGCGGAATCAATAATAAGGAACGGGAACTGACAGGTCTGTCCTTGAACAATAATAAATTCTCATATATAGAATCTTCCAAAATCTCAGCCGCGGTGCTGGGACTTGTAATTCTTGATATCTCGGCGAAAACAGGGCCATCCTTACTAAACCTCAGGTCTCTGGCTATATCGGGGCTAAGCTCTACTCCAGCCCCCAAAATTAAGTCACCTGTTTTATCTTCAATTGTGAATAGAGCCCCTGCCTTTCCTTCGGCTGCCTGTATGAAAGCCCTAAGAATGTTATCAAAGATTTCTTCCTTACGCATGCTATTGGTGCCAATCTTGCTCAGATTCTCCATTAGCTTCAGGTTCTTATCGGACAGTTCCCGTTTTTTCAAGACTTTTGCCCTATGTGCAAAGAATGCCGCGCCAAGTACACTAGCAAATAGAACAAACAGCGCAATCGCTATGCGCATAGCGGGAATCTTCTTTTCAGAAGGTACTGCAGGCAATTCTTTCTCAGAAATCACTCCAGGCAATTCCTTTTCAGGAATCACTGCGGGTAGCTTTTCTGGTTCTCTTACTTTCGCTTTAGCAATTTCTTTTTTGATTATTTCAATATCCTCAGCCATCCTGGATATCTCCGGGCTCACTGGTTTTTCTTCTTCTCGTTCCTCTTCCTCAGTTATAATCTTTCTCTTTGCCTCCTCGCTGCGGCTGGCTTCTCTTTTAATCTCTTGTATACACTCTATTGCCTCGCGATTTCTTGGATTCAAGTCTAGAACCTGTACAAGCTTGCTGATAGCAGCTTCGTAATTCTGGTCATGATAATCCTTAATAGCCTGATTGAAAAGTTCCCGCTCTTCTCTTCTCTTAAGTTCATTTCCTGTCATATCTACGTACTTCAGGATTAATTTATTTTTTGGATTTAACTCCAACGCCTCCAGAAAATTTTTCAGCGCGAGCTCATACTCTTTTGCCCTATAATACCTGAGACCCTCTTCAAAATAGTATTCCTCTCCTCCTGGCTGCAAAATCTCCAGATGGGCAGGCTGAATGCACATTGAGAGGAAAAGCAATGTAAGTAAAAAGACAGCACCAGTTAATTTCATTACTATTCCTTTCTTCGGTATTCTCTTTTATAGCCCAATATGATCTTACTGGCTAGAACTATTCTCCACTGTATCTTTCGCCTTTCGGCGAATCTGAAAGGTTTTTTCGCTGATCTCTCTGGGCATCAATTGTGGGGAGATTCGCTATCTGTTTTGGCGGGATAAGTCCTTTTTTGGCTCTTCGCTTCTTCGATTACTTTGACCAATCTATCTATGTCCAACAAAGGCTTATAGAAACAGGTATAGGCTCCTTTCTTTAATAAATCTCCTACAAGCCTGAGGTAAGAATAGTTAATCATCATTACCACTTCCATACCCGGTTTAATCTTTTTGACTGTCTCCAGGACTTCCATACTATCCGCCCCTGCCATTTCCACATCCAGAAGCGCCACAGCAAAATTCTTTTCCCGAACCATCTCAATAGCTTCATCTACATTCTCAGCCACTAATGCCCGGTGCCCCTTATCCGCCAACATGTTCCTTAAAACTTCCCACTCTTGTGCCTTATGGTCAACAATCAAGATTGAAGGCGGCTCAAGTATGAACTCCACAGTTTCTACAAGCTTTTTCACATTGAACGGTCTATCTACCACAGCTTCTATTTTTGACTCTCCAATCCCAATCGTCTCTTTTTCTTCACCTACAGAATTCATCATTATCACTGCCAGCGATGGGCAGAGCGTCTTCAGCGCTTTAAAATCATATATACCGCTTACTCCAGGCAATTTAGGGGGCGCAAGCAAGATATCGAAGTTTCTATTCTTCAGAAGCCAAATTGCTTTCTCTCCATCTTCTACCATAGTCACATTGTAACCCTTCCTCTCAAAGATTTCCTTGAGAGGTTCCATAAGGTCGACTCTTCCATCCACGATAAGGATATTTGCGTTCTTCACTCTCTCGTTCCTCCATAAGAAGACGATTTGCTTCTTTCATCATGCTTATTGCCTCTTTATCCTCAGGGTCTAATAATAGAATTTCACTGAATTTTCCAATTGCCTGGATATACTGTTTCTGTTCCAGGTACGCCTTGCCCTCCTCGTGAAGGGTGGCGATAAGGGAAGCAATCTCCGCTTTCTCTTTTTTTTCAATCATAACTTTCTCTTTTTCTGGCTTTACTTCCAGTCTTCCAAAATATAAACTGGCACTAAACTGATGGGTGTCTCCCAGAATCCTATGAGGTGTGTAACCATAATCTAACCGCAAATTTTTTACCTTAAAGCCCAAACCAAATCTTATCCTATCCTTTATGTCGGGGTCAAATTTGCTTCCAATTCTTAGCGCAGCATAGTCTGTAATCCAGCATTCAGCCCCTAAGCCGAAATAGGCACCCTCATTCTTTAATTTGTTAAAGTCCAAAGCTAAAGTTAGTGGATTGCGCGGGAATAGTTTATAAGCCATGCCAAACTTGAAATTAAGAGGCAAACTCGCCGATTCTGTAATGAATTTTATTCTTGTCCCAATATTCTGGATATTGAGGCCCAAATCCAAATTGTCTATTCCAGTTTTGTAAAGGGCAGCCAGGTCGAAGGCAAAAGCATTGCCCACCTGGTCATCCAGTTTCTCCTTGATAAACTTGAAATTCAATCCTGCTGAGAGTCCCTTGACCAATTTTCTACTATAGGAAAAGGCTAAAGCGAGATCATACACACTAAATTCACCAGTGGGGTTACCTATGGCGTCCGTACTCTGGACGTCTCCTCCCCCTAAATAATAGACACCGAGAGCAAGATTCGAGTCGTTAAGTGGATGACTGTAACCGAAGAAATGGTATCCAATATCTTCAAACCATTTATTATAGGTAAAACCCGCCTCCGGCTGAATTAATTGGACAAGGCCGGCTGGATTCCAGTAAATTGCAGTAATATCATCGGCAACCGCCACATAAGCTTCGCCCAGGGCGAGCGGCCGGGCTCCTACCCCGATCTTAAGGAAGTCTAGTCCGGTAGAAGAAGCAACTGATGAACAGGGTCGCGGAATCAAAGCTAATATTAGAATGAGACTTAATATTATGATTTTATTCATTGCCGTTTTGTGGTTTTTCATCTGATAATTACTACTTTCCCGGTTTGACGCTTTTTATCGCTCTCCACACTATAGAGATAAAACCCACTGGATACCTCATTTCCTTCACTATCTTCTACCTTCCACCTTGCCATTCCACCTTCCTCTTTAAGGGTGGCAATTATCCTACCTTCAATATGGAATATTTTCACCGATGCACCTGAAGGAAGGTTACTAAATGTGACCTCGGTATGACCCTCACTCGGTTTAAAGGGATTGGGATAAACTTTGATAAAAGGAGCAGCCGGCTGAGGAGGAGACGGCTCAGGACAAATTCCTCCTACCTCATAGGATACTACTAGTCTGGGACGGTAAGTTTCCCACTCTAAATCGCTTGAAAGAAACCAAATTGCGTCAGTATCACAATTTTGCTCCTTCAGCAAAAATCCAAAGTTAACATATTTACCATCCAACCAATCCTTTACCGTCCGCGTCACATCCCAGGAGACCCACCCGTAGTTCCTGCCAATAAGAGACTTTGCACTTTCTATTTCCCAATCGAAGTCACCTCCGGGAGTCCTCCAATTGCGCTTCTCTATGCTCTGGTTCCAGGTTACCTCTTTGTCCTTCCAGAAACCCGTAATCTTATGTAAATAAATCACTCTCTTCTCATCGAAATAATATTCCGCTGCCAAACAGAGCTGCAATTCTGCTGAGGAAATAATGGCATCAGGGGGTATGGACGTTAGATCGAACCGAATTAGAACACGCTTAGTGTCACGCTTCCCGACGGCCATATCTTCCTTGATTCCAAAGTTCTTGACCTCCTCGCCATAGCCCTTGGAAATATAGCTGTCCCGCCCCTTATCCGGTCCTGGCTGAATGGTGTGCTGCTTCGCATACGAGCGGGTAAGATTACAAAATATAGCCCCAAGATAGAACACTAAGAAGAGTAAAAACTTTATCCCGTTCCTCATAGACTCGACCGTTCCCTCCCAAAAAAAAACCGATTTCCCTACCCGGCGCTACCGAATAGTAAAATCGGCCACTGCGAAACTCTTCGGCAGCTCGGCTGGCATTCAAGCCCCGTGGTTTTGTGTCCCCTGATTTCTCAGGGTTTACCTTTTCGGAGTTTCAGATATGTTTGAAGGACTTTTCGAGGCGGGAAGCCCTAATCCCGCGCCTTGTACCTACCTCCATTAAAAGGATAATCAGAAAAAGTTCTGTCGTTTAGATATTCTTCAATGCCGGCACAGGTCAAACATATATAGTATCCATCCATTCTTTTCACAAAATCTTTCGAAAATTTACCCGTGCATCTCTTGCAGTAGAAAAGTCTTCTTTTCTTGGTCTTCTTCATTTTGGCTCAGCCGGCCGGCATTCCGGCTCACGGTAGGGAAAGATTAGTTGCGGGACAAAAACTTCCGACAACCCCTGCTTTAATTCTACTGGCAATTCCTTCTTCTTACAATGGGTCGAACGATTAATTTCGTGAAGTTTTTTGTCAAAGAAAAGACCCAGGCCTATGGGGTCTTTTGGGTAATAGTGTCGAGGATTATCTAAAGAAATAGCACAAAATCTCCTAATGCTTGCTAATGTAATCTCTCTTCACGCCTTCCACTACTGCCTGTGCGCGGTTCTTCACCCCCATCTTTCTATAGATATGATTAAGGTGGTTTTTGACCGTCTTTTCGCTCACGAAGAGCCTCTTTGCGATCTCTTTATTAGTTTTCCCGGAAGCCACCAAC
>Ga0315307_1000662_pt1 | contig 14892 bp, 12 predicted proteins | sample TDP2_MG_FD_203079 | JGI IMG/M metagenome (GOLD analysis project Ga0315307, IMG submission 203079) | Freshwater sediment microbial communities from Lake Towuti, South Sulawesi, Indonesia - TDP2 | ecosystem: Environmental > Aquatic > Freshwater > Lake > Sediment | place: Indonesia: South Sulawesi... | reverse complement strand
TCAGACGGGAAGGGCCGGTACTCGAAGAGCCCTCTCACACGTGTCATAGGAACTACTGTAGATATCACGGCCTGTTCTGGTCTCAGGCTGGTCTTTACGTTCCTCATAACCTCGGTGGCATATTGCGATGGGATTGCCACCACAACCACATCTGAAAACCTAACGATCTCAGGGTTCAGGCCGCCTTCGATCCTTCCTCTCATTCTCTCTCCATGATATCCTCTCGCTATACCACTGTAGCTACGCGCTACTGAACGCGCGTTATCCTGATAGCGTGAGCCAAGGTAGATCTCGTGGTTCAAAGACCATCTCAACGCAAGGCCTTTGCCCATGTTGCCGGTTCCACCCACTATGCCAATTCTCATAGAAAGCAGCCACCGGCGACTTCGTCCTGTCCGGATACAGCTACATCGCTACGGACTAGTGTCATCTGCTAGCACCTCTTGACTATCATGAGGTCAAGTCTCTGACATTAACATCACGGGCGTTTTTCTCCACAACAGATGCAATACCTAAGGAATCGAAAGCCACGCCTAGTCTTCACGATCACCCTGTTGGACCTATGTCCATGTCTGCTGCACGACGTGCACGTGCTTGCTTCTCTAGCCATGCTAGATCTCACCTATCCACATAAGGCACCAAGATCAAAGTGATCATGTCTCTCGGTAAGCCCTCACAACAAATGGAAGAGCGACGGCCAGATACGCGAAGTGAACCAGCAGTCTTCCCCACTCTGCGCTTACTGTATAGCCGAACATGACAGCCAGAATTGACCCTATGAATCCCTTATGATGGAGCGGGCTGTCGCTGGGAATATCCAACTTGTAGGCGTATCCGCCAAACCAACCCAAATCAACCTTTGCAAGCAGCGCATATTCTATGAGTTCATGAACCCCATATCCGGCCAATCCCCCGGCCAAGAGAACCAGCAGAACGCTGGTGAAGTAGAAGAACCTACGTAGATCAATTCTCATGCCCACGATGAATATCCCATAGGATAAGGCAATGGAAGCAGATGCCCCCAAAGCTGCACCAATCACTGTGCCTTGAAGATCGCTTGGTATGAAAGGAGTCAAGAAGAGCACGGTCTCAAGCCCCTCACGAAACACCACCACGAATGAGAAAGCCCCTAGAGCAAGTCGCCCGCCTTTAGTGGCGTACACCTCAACTCGGCTCTCGACCTCCTCCTTGATCACCTTACCCTTCGCGGCTAACCAGAATATCATAGAAGACAGTACTCCTACAGCGAAGATTGCCGCCAACCCCTCGAATAGAACTTGGATGGGTTTCGCAAGGACTCCATACACAAGCCAAATGAATATCCCGATAACCACACTCGCAATGGTTGCAGTTGAAAGTCCAAGCCAAACGTACTTCGTCAAGGGTCTACGGTTTGTTCTGACAAGGTATGCCAAGATGATCGACGTGATAAGAGATGCCTCTAGGACCTCTCTGAATGTCAAGAGGAACTGACCAATCAATTAGGCCACCTAGCCGCATTCGGCAACCGCTGCGAATAGATTCTCAGTGAAGTTCCTTCATAGCGACGAAAGCGCCGTGCCAGTTGTGGTACCAGACCTGCCCCGAGTAGCCGTTGACGCTCAACATACCGTAGATCCTTCCTTCTCTCAGCACGTGGAACGTATAGTAGCCATAGAACACATCCGGCTCCTCCATTGAAGCGCCCGGAAGATATCCTCTCAGGAACTCTGCGGCGATCTTCTCAGCCTGTTCTGCAGTTATCGGCATGTTGGTTGTTGGGGTACCGCTCCATCTCCCCATCATTCCACCTCTGCCCATCCCGCGCATCGTGCCGTACTTCGTGTTCCACATCATGTTTGGACCCGGCTCTGGCCTTATCCGACCATCATACCGATCAACGAGCATCTCGAACGCCCCAATGCCTGTGCTCTTCTCGTAGACGATAAAGTAGAAATTCAACTCGAACTCCATGACCTCCTTCACATCTAGATCGGGATTGCCCAACGAAGTGACGTATTGCTTGGCCAGCTCGACCGCCTTGTCAAGATTTATCGCCCTAGCTTCAGATCTCAGTGGAAGTTGCGTCATAGGGCCCTGACCCATACGCCAGGGGACGTATTCACTGCGCTGTGAGACATTTCCGACATAGACAAGTCCGATGCCAAGAAGACCTAGGAGGCCAACAATCAACAGTAGCGCGCCAAGAACTACTCTGCGGTTCACGGTCCTCAGCTCTGCAGCGCTTCCTTCATCTTCCGGAACTGATCTTCGTTGATTTCGCCCTTGGCGTACCGCTCACGCAAGAGTTCGATCGATCGGTCTCTGCTCGGCTCCGTAATGCCTCGGCCAGTAACGAGGTAGTATACGCCCAGCACTGTCAGACCTATGAAGACAAGAAAAAGCAACGAGCCCGCAAGCATCCGACCCCATCCGAATCCATATCCAGATAGATTCCATCCCATCATCCTAGGCCCCATCATTCCGCGTCCCATCATCCAGCCTCCCTGAGACCCCATCCAGAAACCCATCGCTACCAATGGAACCAAGAACAGCAAAGCCAATCCGATGACAAGCCAAGCAAGGACACCATTCTTCAATATTCACTCACCATTGAATGATTGCAATAGGACAAATATAAATATATCTTTGGGTGATATATCAGGCTCGATAAGCTTGTCTAATCAAATGGAAGCCAAAGAAATAGCTTCTGACATGTCCAGGTTGATCATCCTATCGATGCTGTTTAGAGGGCCAATGCACGGGTATCAGATACTGGAAGAACTCGAAGCGAGGGTGGGAAGGCGCATCAGTCCAGGCCTCATCTACCCATTTCTTCGCCAATTAGAAGAGAGGAAGCTATTGAGACACAAGGAGGTTCAGATTGGAAGAAAAACGAAGAAGGTCTACGAGTTGACAGTGAACGGGAAGAGGTTTTGTATGAATATCTTCAAGCGAGTAGCTACAATGGTTTCCCAAGCAATTGAACCAACGCTAAATGCATGCGCTCATTGCGGATGCAAGGTATACCAAGGAGGCCATATCGAAGAAGTGGAGGGCAGGAAAATGATGTTCTGCTGTGTTCACTGCGCCCAAACCTACCTGCAAGACAAGGGCGAAGCTTAGATCAAATATCAAACATCCGGAGAGACAACGGGGACTCATCTGGCTTGAAGGACGGCCGAGCAATCATTGTGTCGGGGACACCTGGAACGGGAAAGACGAGATTCGGCAGGCTTCTTGCGCGTAAACTCGGCATTGACACCATAAACGTGACCAGATTCGCTAGACAGCACAACCTCATCAAGAGCTACGATCGAAGACGAAGAACCCGTCTGATTGACGACCGCAAGTTACGGCGCGAGCTGGAAAAGCACGTAACAAGTCTAAGAAAGAAGGTCTTAGTCGAGGGGCACTATTCTCATAGTCTGCTTCCGACACGATTAGTGGATCTTGTGTTCATTCTCAGATGCAATCCTGAGATTCTTAGGGATCGCCTTAGAAGAAGGGGTTACCCTCTCGCCAAAATGAGAGAGAACGTTGAAGCAGAAGTCCTAGACATTTGCGTGAGCGAAGCCGTCGCAGCACACGGCATGAAGAAGGTGGCCGAAATAGATGCGAGCAGCACAGCGATCGAAGACTGTGTCGAGGAGGCTTTGCTGATCTTGGCAAAGAGGAAGACGGGACATGTGGGTAGACATGACTGGCTGGCCATGCTCGAAGGAACAGGAAAGCTGGAGAAGTTTCTACAGGAGAGAACCGCGCCATGGAGAAAACGTTCGTCATAGCTAAATGCGTGCGATGTGGTCGGCTCCTGTTGTCAAGAAGTGAAGTGAAGACCAAGACCTGCCCCTACTGCAATGCAAGGTTCGGGCTAGATAGAGCAATGATCGTCGGCTATGCAAAATCAGCTCAAGAAGGAAGGCAAATGCTTGCAGAGTTGAAAAAGACGCAGGGGGAGCCCGCTAAAGGAGCTACGCCAAGCTCTTGACCAGACCGACTTCTCTCAATTCAGAAACTATCTGATCGAGCAGTTTGTCAACATTTTCTCCAGTAAGCGCGCTGATCTGCGACAGGGGCACTCCTGGGAAGTGCCGCTTGATCTCATTTGAAGCCACTTCGAGCTGCTCCTGACTTACTCGATCAATCTTGTTGCCGCAGACTATGACCTTGCCTGTGGTGTCCACCTGCCTCAATGTCCTGTTTATCGATGCAAGCTTTCGTCTGAGGAGCGGTGGATCGTCGCTCAGGTCGATAAGAAGCAGAATCAGGTCGGCTTGAGTGATCTCTCCGATCGTTGTATTGAATGCTTTCAATATTATTGGATGCATATCCTCAATGAAGCCTATTGAGTCCACTAGGATGAATTCTGTGTTTTCTCCATCGTTTCGGACAGTCACACGTCTTGCGGCTGTAGACAGAGTAGTGAAAGGGCCGAGTCCAACGTTTTTCTTCTCTGAGGCCAACCTGTTGAAGAAGGTGCTCTTGCCGCTCTGCGTGTACCCTGCAAGTGCCACAATTGGAAAACCAAGTTCATGCCTCCTCTCTCTGAGTAGATCTTTCTTCTTGTATAGGTCTCTGAGACCTGCCTCTAGACGGCTTATCCGCTTCCTAGCCTCTCGCTCATATTCGCTGTAAGGGTAGTCGCCTGGTCCGCTCCATCCAACCTGTTCACCCAGAATGCCTTCAAGCCTCAGAAACTCGCGTCCCCATGAGAACGTGTACCTGAGTCGAGCCAACTGTATCTGAAGCTTCGCCTCCTTGGTCATCGCCCGTCTATCAAAAACCTCCAAGATGAGGAGATTCCTGTCTATCACCTTCACGTCTCCGCCTAGTTGCCTCTGAATCTTGAAGACCTGCCCGCTCGGCAAAGTATTGGCGAAGATTGCGTACCTGACATCTTTCCCTCGGATCAGTTCCTTAACTTCCGTTAGCTTTCCTGGCCCGACACAAGTGGAGTGATGGACACTTTTCCTCTTCTGAACCACTGTCGCCAGAACATTGTATCCTATGTTTCGCGCCATCGAGGTCACCTCCTCCACTCTCGAAGGAAGTTTTGGAGTTTTGCACTCAACCACGACGGCGTTCAAATCGAGGTACACCGACTTCTGTCGAACTTACTGCCACAAGCCGAATTTAAACGAATAACTAGGGATGGCTATGGGAAGTTGTTCGTTGCTCTACTCGTCGTCAAGGGGTTGGTGGGCGCGGACCGGTGAGGCATAATACCTGTCACGCAGAGGAAAAAAGGGTGTAATACACCCTCCCGCCCGCATCACCCAAACACCGAACACAGCCCCTAGAGACTATGCCAATAGAGGATTCCTCCGAGGGTTGAAGGCTTTCGGACCCATCAATAGCGGCCAAGCCCGTTCCACCAGACAACGATCGTGCCAGTCTACACAGAACTGGTGGTCTCCTTGGTACCATCTACCGTTACCATTTACCGTACCTGCAGATAGGGGGTGGGGCCACCCTGCTCACAGAACGAGGAAAGACTGTACTGACTTCTGAGCAGAAGCCACAACCCGGCTCGAAGGGCGCTAGAATAGCCATTCGTACCGGTCTATTGTGTTCCACCACTGCTCGTCTGTGGCGCCTCGCCAGCCTACAATGCGCGTAACTTCATCCAGTATCCTATGGTGCCTTCTCTCGTCTTCAGCTATCTGCTTCAGAAGGGATTTCGCCTTTGGGTCTTCCACTCTTTCAAGAATCTTTTCGAGCCGCTTCAGCATCTCCTCTTCTTCTTCGACATGCTTCTCAAGTGACGTCTTCATGTCTTCCTTGTCCACAACCGTCACCAAAGTGCCCGCGTTGAGATCTATGAGAGCCTGCAGCATGTCTGCGTGCTTCATCGAGTCCAAGACAAGCCTATCTATGAAGAGTTTGACCACAGAGTTCTTCGCCTTCTGAGCAGTTGAACTCAGGACCTCAGCGGTCCTCTTCTCCAGTGCCATCTGATCCCTGAGAAGCTGCTCAAGCTCAGGCCCATTCATTCAGCATACCTCTGACTGACGTTCAGCGATCGCACTAAAATCGTTTTGCATGAACCATCAAGAGCATTCTTGATGGTAGGTCAGGCGGAGTTGTCTACTCCCACGCGAATTTTCCATCTCTCTGAACGGCCTTGCCGTCTAGGAGTATCTGTCCCGGCTTCATTGTTTTTATCATGTCCCAATGTATCGCGCTCTTGTTGACGCCTCCGCAGTCTTTGTATGCGTTCCCCAACGCAAGGTGAATCGTGTCACCGATCTTCTCGTCGAAGAGAATGTTCTTTGTGAACCTCTGTATTCCTCTGTTGGTTCCTATCCCGAGTTCTCCTATCCTCTTAGATCCTTGGTCTGTCTCAATGATGCTCTTCAGAACCTCTTGGTTGGTTTCTGCAGAGTAGTCCACCACTTCGCCCTTGGAGAACTTTAGCCGAATTCCCTTGATCTCCCTTCCATACCGAATACCCGGAAGATCAAACCAGACCTCTCCTTCTGCGGAGTCATCCACCGGGGCAGTATAGACCTCACCGCCCGGAACATTGTGGGTGGCGTCACCAACAACCGCGTTTCTACCTTTGATCGACATCGCAAGGTTCGTTCTCTCCCCAACAATCTGAACCCTGTCAGCCACATCCAAGGCTTTCTTCAGCTGTTCCATCTGAGCCCTCTGTTTAGTCCAGTCAATCAGTATAGCCGAGTAGACGAAGTCCTCATACTCCTTGAGGGACATCTCGGCGTCTTGGGCGAATCCCGGCGTTGGCGCCTGTGTGAGGCACCATCTTTTGGTGAGCCTCTCATCCAGTATCTTCCTTGTGGTCTTGTCTCTCCTCGTGAGCTTCTTCGGATCCACATTTGCAAGTGTGCGGGTGTTCATGTCTGACCTGATCAAGACGACGATGTCCGACGCCTTGGTCAGCTCATACAGATGGTTTGGGAATATGTCCAAGTATTCTTCGGGAGTGACCTCATAGTACGCTCGAGTCGCTTCCGACGGTGTCATTGCTATTAAGGGGCTGCCTCCCAGCTTCGCTGCCTCTTTGTAAACCTCAGATGCCAAATCCAATCCGTAGTCAGAGGCCGTTATCAGAACTTGATCTCCCTTTTTGACTCCCGTCGAGTAGGTGACAATAAGCTTCGCGTGCTCAGTTACTCTAGGATCCATCATTCTTCACCGTATTAGGTATGCCAAATCATTAGGGAAAAGCCTTCTGATAACAGTGCCGGTGAAGAAATATGCGTTCTCATGCCGCAATCAGGCCAAGCAAGCTACTATTCGAGCGGGGATATTCGTGTTCCAATCCGCTATCCTAACTTCAGCATGACGGAGGAACCCAGAATACGTGTCTGCTAGTCATCTAAAGAGCAAGGTGGCAAAAACGGATGCCGTCAATGATAAGACGGTTATCAAAGTGTTGAGGGATGGCCCAGCTGTGTCCTTGAAAGGGTCACCCACTGTATCCCCTGTCACTGCAGCCTTGTGGGTCTCAGAGCCTTTGCCGCCAAGGTTACCAGCCTCGACATATTTCTTAGCGTTGTCCCACATCCCGCCCGCATTCGACATGAAGAGGGCATAGAGCAGACCGCTCAGTATGCTGCCTACCAAGAAGCCTCCGAGCCCTTCCTTGCCCAATAGGAGGCCTGTTGCTATTGTCGCCACGATGGATAGGATGCTTGGTGGCAAGAGTTCTCTTATTGCTCCTTTCGCCGCTATGTCAACGCATTTTGCATAGTCAGGCCTTACGCCTGGCCTGCCTTCGAGGAGACCTGGAATCTGCTTGAACTGTCTTCTGACCTCAGAGACCATAAGGTCTGCATTTCGGCTTACGCCCAAGATTGTTAGGCCGGAGAAGATTGGTGGGATAATCGTGCCAACAAAAAGGCCGACGAGCACCCGAGGATTCATGATGTCAATAGTCTTCAAGCCTACTGTTTCGGAGTAGACGCCTAGCAGTGATAGAACCGTTAGCGCGGCCGCGCCAATAGCGAAACCCTTAGTGATCGCCTTCGTTGTATTGCCCACCGCGTCAAGTTGATCGGCAATCTCTATTGCGCTCTCATCCAGGCCGCTTTGCTCCGCAACTCCTTTTGCGTTATCCACGATCGGGCCATATGCATCTGCTGACACTATCATGCCAACAATTGATAGCATGCCAACGGCTGAGATTGAGATGCCGTATATTCCTCCGAGGTACCAGGCCACTAATGTTGCTGCGCAGATTCCTACTACTGAAGGAGCCACACTTAACTGACCGTAGGAGAAGCCGGTCAAGATGTTGATGGCTGCGCCACTTCCTGCCGCCTTAGCTGTGTTAATGGCGAATCTCTGGTCTATCGAAGTAAACCAGTCTGTAGTCTTACCGATGACGAATCCTGAGACCACGCCGGCGGCGGCTGCGATGAGGTAATTCCAACCAATATTCAGGTAAATCGTTACGAGAGCGGCAAATACTGCGAACACTCCTCCAGTGAAGAATGTTCCAAGGTCGAATGCTCCGCCAGGATCCCTTCCCTTTCTCAGTCTGATCAGCCATCGCACAAACAATGCGCCGGCTAATGATGCAATGATCCCCATGGCTGCGAAGTAGATCGGCAACAGCACGTAGCTGGCACTCATTGTGACTCCAAGTATCATCGTGGCCACAATGCACCCGACATAAGAGTCGAAGAGATCCGCGCCCATGCCAGCGACATCCCCCACATTGTCTCCAACATTGTCCGCGATGACTGCGGGGTTTCTCGGATCGTCTTCAGGTATCCCAAGTTCCACCTTGCCAACGAGATCAGCAGAGATGTCCGCCGTCTTGGTGTATATTCCTCCACCAGCCTTAGCAAATAGGGCTAGGCTACTTGCGCCGAAGCTGAATCCTAGGACTATCTGCGGGTCATTGAAGAACCAGTACACCGCGTTGATTCCGAGAAGAGCGAATCCCACGACTCCTAGCCCCATCAGCGAGCCCGCAGAAATGGCTACAGTGAAAGCTTTGGTCAACCCGGATTTTGCAGCTTGGGCAGTCCGCGTATTCGCCAAGGTTGCTCCCACCATTCCTACATAGCCTGCCAAGGCAGATAGAACTGCTCCGACAACGTATGCAAACACAATTCTAAGATCTGCTTGTCCAGTCTGAAAGTTGAAACCCGTTAAGGCAAGTATCGCGGCCATCACTCCCACGAAAGCCGCGAGGTAGAGGTTTTGCCTCTTAAGGTAGGCAAAGGCACCGAGCCTGATCGCGTTGGATACCTCCTGCATTTTCTCAGTGCCTGGGTCAGAGTTGCGCACTTGGCGATACAAGGCGACCATCGCCACAACCGCGAGAACAGGCGGCACTACTGCAAGCAGAATGTTCAGCTCTCCAGCATGCGCTGCTTCCATCCATTCAATCCTCCCAAAACCCTACCGATTCAGGCCTTCCGGTCATATGCATCCCGTCCTGAAATGAGTTTGTGCGCCCCTTGAAGATGTTGCTCCTATAAGTAGCTTCCTTCTGGTTTAAGATCTGAGAGAGAGGTCTGGCTTCAATTACTGAGTAACATACGATAGCTCTCGATGTGTCTAGGGATGGAAACATGCAAAGAATCCACTAGGCCGCTGCAATTGTTACTTCTGAAAGATCTGATCACACAAATGTGAATCATGCTCAGTAACCCCTTTATACTCAGCGAGATGCTATCGGATGCGTCATTGCTGAAGTGACTGAATTGACTAATGCCTGGCATGCCATGGACAAGCAAGCGGCGATTCAGACATTGAGGACAGATCCATCGGGCTTAAGCACCGAAGAGGCAAAGAAGCGTCTGCAAGAATACGGATACAATGAGCTGATGGAAAAAAAGCGAAGAACCGCCTTGCAGATGTTTCTCGAAGGGTTCAAAGATGTCTTCATTATTTTGCTGATAGTCGCAACAATATTCTCTGTGGTAATAGGATACTACGAATCGCTTACTATTCAAAGAGGTCTTCTTGAGTCTTATACAGATGCCATAACGATTGGCATCATCGTCATCCTCGTAGCCGTTGCAGGCTTCATCCAAGACTATCGAGCTGAAAAAGCTCTGGAAGCCTTGAGGAAGCTGACTGCACCCAAGGCACGGGTCATCCGTGAAGGAAAGGAAACGATGATACCTGCAAAGGAGGTAGTTCCCGGTGATGTACTGGCCGTTGAGTCTGGGGACACAATTCCGGCTGACGCACGAGTAATAGAGTCTGTTGAGTTGAAGACAGACGAAGCCGTTCTGACGGGTGAGTCAACGCCTATCGGGAAGGGAATCGAGCCTGTCAAACCGGATGCATCTCTTGGCGAAAGAAAGGACATGCTGTATATGGGAACCCATACGATCTACGGCAGAGGAAAGGCAGTCGTCACCTGCACGGGTATGCACACTGAGTTTGGAAGAATTGCCGAAATTGTACAAACCGCGGAGGAGGAGGAAACTCCGCTCCAAAAGAGATTGGATAGATTCGCCAAGAAAATAGCGAAAGTTGTTGTAGTCCTCTCTGTGATCATTTTTGTCCTTGAGGTGTACGCTGAAGAGGCTTTGATCAAGGGTGGCACTGCACTAATCTCAGCAATAACCGACTCGTTCATGACCTCGATAGCCTTAGCAATATCTGTCGTCCCTGAAGGGTTACCCGCCATAGTAACGATTGGTTTGGCTTTGGGGGCCCGAGAATTTGCACGACGAAACGTCATAATAAGGAAGCTCTCCTCAGCTGAGAGCTTGGGATCGGTCACAGTCATTTGTTCAGACAAGACGGGGACATTGACGAAGGGTCAGATGACTGTGCGGCGGATATACGTCAATCGAAGAGTTGTCGATGTGTCAGGGGTTGGCTACGAGCCGAAGGGTGAGTTCCGGGAAAGTGATAGTTCCCTTGACGCTGAGAATGACAAGGATCTGTCACTGCTATTGACTGTAGGGGCGTTATGCAACAACGCCAGCTTGGAAAACGAGAAAGATGCTTGGAGAATTATGGGTGACCCAACCGAGGGAGCCCTAATTGTTTCGGCTGAGAAGGCTGGACTTGGGCGGGTTGAATTGGATAAACAATACCCACGAGTAGGTGAGGTTCCATTCACCTCCGAAAGAAAGCGTATGACCACAGTTCATCAGACTCGTGAGGGAGAACTACTTCTTTTCATGAAAGGGGCTCCCGAAGTTGTCTTGGAACGCTGTGACTATGTGATTGAAGATGGTGAAGAAAGAAAGCTGACGGACATCGAGAAAAAGAAAATCCTAGGAATCAATGAAAAACTAGCAAGCGACGCCCTGCGCGTCCTCGGAATGGCCTATGGAAAAGTGCCCAGCACTCTGAAGGAGTTTGACGAGACTATCGAGAACGGCTTAGTTTTTGTGGGCTTGGAAGGTATGATTGACCCGCCTCGAGATGAGGCTATCGAAGCAAACAGGCAATGTGAGCAGGCTGGAATAAGAACAGTCATGATCACCGGAGACCACAAACTCACAGCGACTGCGGTGGCGAAAGAAATCGGAATAATGAAGGAGAGGAGCCTCGTCCTGACCGGTGCCGAGCTAGACAAGATGGATGACAAGGAATTCGAGAAGATTGTGGATAGCGTATCTGTCTATGCCCGGGTCTCGCCTGAACACAAGCTGCGCATAGTCAGAGCTCTAAAGACTAAGGGTCAGATCGTAGCCATGACTGGAGACGGGGTCAACGATGCTCCAGCAGTTAAGGCGGCTGATGTGGGTGTAGCCATGGGGATATCGGGTACGGATGTGACTCGAGAAGCCTCAGACATGGTTTTGACGGATGATAACTTCGCTTCAATTGTTAAGGCAGTAGAGGAGGGGAGAGTCATTTACGACAACATACGAAAGTACGCGCGATTCTTGATTGCGTGCAACTTCGACGAGGTCTTGGTCATAGGAACCTTCGCAGTACTAGCTGGATTGTCAGGTTTGGCTGGAGAGATACTATTCCCATTGCCGCTGCTTCCAGCTATGCTGCTGTGGATAAACTTGGCCACAGACGGCGCTCCTGCAGTCGCGTTGGCGACGGATCCACCTGACGAGGACGTGATGAAACGTCCCCCGCGCAAACCTGAAGAGGGTATACTGCATGGAATGAGCGCATTCATAGTCGCCTCATTCATACTGCAGTCAATCGGAACGATACTTGTCTTCTGTCTTGAGTATTATGTGTGGCCATCGCATCCATGGGGATGGCCGAACGGGCCAATAATCGAGGCGAATAGAATACTTAGCCTGAACGAGGCAAGAACAACGGCATTCGTCCAAGCAGCCATGTTCGAATTGTTCGTGGTTTGGAACTGCAGGTCAGAGAAACGTAGCGTTTGGAAAATGGGGCGAAAAGCGTTCAAAAACAAGTTCTTTGTAATCGCTGAAATAGTGTCAGTAGTAGCCACGCTTGGCATAACTTACGTACCGGTCACCGCATCTATGTTCCACCTAGTCCCGTTAAGCTTAACTGATTTGGCTTACGTTATCGGAGTCGCAAGCTGGGGATTCTTCGTGCTCCCAGAGATTTTCATGCGAAGAAAACTGTGGAAATGGCAATAGCGTGACTGACCTATGCTCTCACATGCTTGCGCCTGAGCATCCTTGGCTTGAACGCGCGTTAGATCAAAATGGTTCGGGATGAATCGTTACGGTACATTCACCGATAGATTGCTTGATTTGTCGTTCTATCACGCTGACTTCTCTGTGAACCTTGTCCATAGGATCCGTTCCTGTGAATGAGCATGTGATGTCGACATGCTTGTTTCTCTCGCTCAAATACACTCTTACAGAAGAAACCTTTCTGATGTTTGGATTCAATGCTAGAATCTGACTTATCTTCCTGAGATCCGTCTCTTCACGAACCATCTGGCCCTTGTCTGCCTCTGGATAGCTCTCTAGGTGTACCGTGGTTTCCCTAATGTTCGGGAAGGAACGCTCTATGCCCTTCTCGATTTTCTGTGATACTTCATGCGCTTCAGACAGCGTCAAGGATGGATCTGTTTCTATGTGTAGTGTGAGAAATGTACCCTGGTCCGTAGTCGTGGAGATTATTTTGTGAACTCCCTTTACTCTCTCATTTGCTGAAACGATTCTATCGATCTTCTGTTCAAGAGGCAATTCCTCCTTGGCCGGTTCGCAGTGAATGGTGACCACGGCCTTTCCGATAGATCTCCTGATCTTCTCTTCCACAAATGACGCGATGCCATGAGCCTTTTCTACGTCAATCGAGGATGAGAGTAAGATAGTTGCGTCAACATAGAGCTTGGACCCAGCCTTACGCATTCTCAGACCTTTGAATCCCTTTACACCGTCAACGCTCTCGAGTATGGACTGCACCATCTGATATTCGCTTGCAGAGGAAATGTCGCTTAGCTCTAGCGATGTTCTGTAGATCAGCCTTACGCTCAAGAAGCCTAGAAAAGTACTGAGAACCAGGGACGACAGTGCGTCACCGACCGTATACCCGAGGGATGAAGCAGTCACTCCAATGAGAGCGGTTATTGTGGAGGAGAAGTCGGCCAGAGCATGGAAGAAGTCTGCTTTCACAGACAGTGAGTGCTCCCCTGCCTTACTCAAGATCTTCATTCTGAAGACATCCACGCACATAGTGTAGATTACGGCTAGCAAGGCAACAGAAGTCAACTCCTTTGTTATTGTTGCACCTTCAAGGAGACGCGTTACGGAATAGTAAAACAGCAGTCCTGCAACCCCTAACAACGCCATACCACCAAACTGACCGCCCAGCGTCTCAATCTTCTCATGTCCGTAGGTGTGATTCGCGTCTGGGGGCTTCATTGACAGTCCAGTCGCGTAGAGCAGCCAAAACGTTGTAATAGCGTCAAATGAAGCGTGAGCCGCGTCGCTTATCAAGGCCATGCTATTGACAAAGAATCCGCCAAGGAACTCAACAAACACCACTGACGAGATTGCGTATAGAGACCATCTTAGGACTCTGAGTCTGCTGTCTTGGCTCATGCGTGCGCATACCTTTCCTTGGACACGGGGGGAAGTGAGAGATTTAAGGATAGTACGGATCTCGGGAGGGCATTGGGTCAGTAGCCCAATTTCGTAGCCTGAGAGCTTGTCCACCTAAATCAGAGAACTCCTAGACGCCTAAGGCCCTGATACATGACGATGGTCACCATGGCCCGCCTCAGATTGGGAGGATTCAGACGGCGATGGCAGAGAAAGCACTGAAATGCCTGGGTTCTTCATGTTGCAGATGCATAGATCTTTTCAGCTACATCGGAACTAGTGATGCAATCAGTGATTTCCGGTGACAGAGCCAACCTTTGCCGATGTCTTGAACGCCCGACGCACGATATCCAAGTATCTCAGGCCAACACCTTTCTTCAAGTCAACTCCACTGTCGAAACGACTAGGTTTCGACGCATTCGTCAAATGCGAAAATCTACAGCCGATTGGAGCCTTCAAAGTGAGGGGGGGCATCAACCTCATCTCTGGACTCTCGACCGATGAGAAAAAACGTGGGGTGATTACTGCATCGACAGGCAACCACGGATTGTCCATAGCCTACGCCTCGGCTCTATTCGGGGTAGAAGCAACAATAGGCGCGCCTATTGGCTCCAATCCTTACAAGATACAGGCCATCAAAGATCTCGGCGCACGTGTCGAACTTCATGGCAAAGACTTTGACGAGGCAAGGCTCTGGGTTGAGAGTCAGGCTCACGAAAGGGGATGTAGGTATATCCACTCCGCGAACGAGCCTCTGCTGATTGCCGGTGTCGGAACATTGTACCTTGAAATGTTGGAGGAGCTTCCGGATGCCGACGTAATCTTCGTTCCAGTTGGAGGAGGTAGCGGTGCCTCTGCAGCATGCATTGTGGCGAAGGCCATCAACCCTTCGATCAGGGTGATAGGGGTTCAGTCCGAAGGAGCCCCTGCAGTCTATGAGTCATGGAAAAGCGGACGGATGGTTGAG
>Ga0315307_1000656_pt1 | contig 14925 bp, 13 predicted proteins | sample TDP2_MG_FD_203079 | JGI IMG/M metagenome (GOLD analysis project Ga0315307, IMG submission 203079) | Freshwater sediment microbial communities from Lake Towuti, South Sulawesi, Indonesia - TDP2 | ecosystem: Environmental > Aquatic > Freshwater > Lake > Sediment | place: Indonesia: South Sulawesi... | reverse complement strand
ATTCTCTTGCATCAGGCGTGTTGCCCTGATGCAAGAGAATCCGTCACACAAGAGGCCCTGCAATGGTGAGAGCAGGCTCTTGCCCGGCCTGCATGGGCGGCCGGAGGAAGCATGGACTGGCGGGTCCGTGAAACGGAAGGGCTCGAACCGCTGCTGGCGTTCTCCATCTCCACCCTCTGCAACCAGTGGGCGGCTGTCACCGATCCACGGAGAGCTGCTTCTGCAGTTGGGGCGCGGTGATCATGCAGTAGCGGTATCCGGCGCTCCGGTAGAGCCACTGGGCGGGGTTCTCGTAACCAGTGGCGAGGATTTGGTACTCCGCGCCGTGGTCCCGGAGCCACTCGTTCGCCATGGCGAGCAGCACGGCACCAATGCCCCGGCGAAAGTACCGGCCGTCTCGTTCCGGCGTCCACCCCCGCAGCAGGATGAAGGACCAGCCCCCGCTCTTGGCCTGCGGGTCCACCCAGCAGCCGCCGCAGAAGCCGACCACGATGTCGCCCTCCCGGCAGACGGCGTAGGGATAGCGACCGGGCTGGTCGGCCAGAGGTCGGGACAGCCCCCGCTGCATCCAGTCCGCCCAGGTCAGCTCCTTCAGGCTCTCGACGTGCTCCTCCCGGACGAACTCGAACACCAGCCCCTCCTCCTCGTTCCGCCGACGGAACTCCTGCACCACCGGAGGGGTCCTGAACGCGGCGACGTCGAGTTCCATGACCATCTCGGGGTGATGCTCGCCGACGACCCGATAGCCGTGGTTCAGCAGCCAGATGTGCATGGGTTCACCGAAGCCGAGGCCGTGCTCGCGCGTGAGCCCGGCGATCTGCGCTGATCGAACGGCGTGGTCCCGCAGGAACCCCTCGGCCGCGCTCAAGAGCGCCTCAGCCGTGCTGCCGATGCCAGTGAGGCAGGCCGGCGCGGTGATGACGCCCTTCTCAGCGTCTCTGACGTGTGCGGACACAAAGCCACTGATCTCACCACCCGCGCCCGCCACGAACGCGCGCGAATCACTGGCCTCTGCGACCATCTGCTGCAGCCGCTGCCGAAGTAAGCCTTCCGCGACGCGGGTCAGCAGGAGACGCGAGCGGTCCCGGCAGACCTGGTTGAACAGCGCAGCGACTTCCCGCCAATCGGAATCAGTGTACTCGCGTAGCAGCATATGGAGGCTCCAGGAGCGATCTTCGCCAGCACATGTCCTGGCCAAAGCGGCACACGGACCTGCTCCGTGCCTGCAAGCGCCCTCTCGCAGGCAGAAGCTTACCTTCTGCTCCGCCTTCTCTTCTCCCCCAACTCGGCCGCGCAACCAGCAGCGATCTGGGGGGCGGCGAGCAGAAGCCGCCTGAACCGCTGCTCGCGCTGTCGATCACGGTCCCGAGCGCAGTTGCCGCCAGCGAACTGCGGGAAGGGCTGAGCCTCAGGCCGGGTTAACGATAAGCGCCGCGCGTACGTCAGAGAGTCCGAGTGCGTCCCGATCCCTGCGGGCTACCGACCTACCAGTCAGGCATCGGCCTCGCGGACTCTACCCCGGGTGTCTACATCGGCAGCGCAAACGGGCCTGGTACAATAACCCGACCTCTGCCGCACTTCATGGAGAAGCGGGTGGAGGTTTCCGGGCTGCACGCAAGGGCAGTCCGCGCGGCGTGATGGGTGAGCGATGCCCGCCTCTTCGCTCATCGTGTTCAGGGTGCCTGCATTCGGTGTGCAGGTAGCTCAGCTAGTAGAGCTTACGGCAGACGCCAACATACCTGAACAGGTGAAGACGGAACCAGTGCCGGGTTAGCTCAGGTGGTAGAGCGCGGGACTGAAAATCCCGGCGTCCCCAGTTCGACTCTGGGACCCGGCACCAGGCAAGCACAAAGGCGACGGCAGAGATGCCGTCGCCTCTTCGCGCCGGACGGAGCACTGGGGCGCTGAGGCAATCGCGGGTTCGAACCCCCGGGGGGATTTTGACGCTCTTGACAATGGGGAAGCCGGCGCAGGAGTGCAGGCTCTGGGGGCGGCGCTACCAGACTCACTCCCCCTTAGATGAGCTCCAGCGCGCTCTGGTCGGCAGTAGGGCGGGGGCCTGTGTGAGGCGGGACAGCCGGCGCGTGGCGGTCATCCCGTCACATCCCGCACTAGGCGGGTGCCGAGGATGGGCCGGTGCTGGCTGCGCTTCGGCAGCCTACCCCTGCCTGGGGTGAGTCCTTCCTCGGCCAGGCCCGCCTCCCGCAGGATGTCCCGCATCCTCTGCTTCGTGGCTTCCGGCAGGCCGCCATGTACCAGTTCCCGCAAGCGGTAGGCGAGTCGCTTGATCAGAAACGCCCGGTTGTAGGCTGGCGGCTCTTCCCCATAGAGGTCTCGCCAACGCTGCTTCAGTTCGGGCACTGAGAGCCGGTGCAGGCCGGCTATCTGTCTGGCGACGGTGTGACTCATCTTGCGTCTCTCCTCCTGGACGCGGGTTCGAGACACTTGTGTGCCTCTGGCATCATTCATCACTCGGCCGGGGAAGAACATCAAGCAGAATCTCTCTGTCGTCCACGTGTCTGAGTCGAGAGCGGAGGAAGCCTATGGCGAGGATTGCCGCCACTTCCGCGCGTCTGGCGTCGGGGGCCATCAGGTCTGGGTCTGGGCCGCGTAACCCGCCCACGGCGGGCGAAGTAGGCTCCGGCAGGCTTGCCCGCCGGCCGTCTGGTGGGTGACGCACAGGCACTTTCCTGCGGGCCGTTACATACGGGAAGGGCTTCGAAAACGTCGGAGTCCCACTCCTGGGATGACTGGAACCGCGAGATGAGAGCGTCGCGGGCAAGCAACATTGCCACAGCCATCCTGTGAGCGCAAACAACAACCCTCCTCACCCGACTACCCGTGAGTACACGGGACGACGTCTGGTTTGGCCGGAGGAAGCGGCTCTGCCCCGGCGAAGACCGCTCTAGGTTAGGATCTTGGCGGGGGACGTACAGCCCTGAACAATGTCCAGACCATCGGCAAAGGCCCCGCGCTCGCGGAAAACGCCTACGTACGATCACTCAAGAGCGGCAGCTTCTTGTTCGCTTCTAGGGTGGCTCGGCAGAGTCGTCGCTCAGCCCGTGGAGCCCGAGAAGCCGCGCAGGCTGATCGGTCCAGACCTTGTCGCCGCGATTCTGCTGCTGGCGCTCGGGGTCGGCAGCATCGCTGCCGGTATCGCCCTGCGCTCCCAGCTCGGCCGTGACCGCTGGCACCTGCCGGAAATCGGCGTTGTCGTTACCGTCGCCGGCCTGGCCGCGTTGCGCTGGGGCGTCAGCCGCAGTCTGGCATACTTGCCTCTGTTTGGCTTCGAAGGCGAGGACGAAGACTTCCCCACCATACTGTGGGCGCTGCCCTTCTTCGTCTTCGGCATGGCCTGCTTCACCGCGGCCGTATTCGGCCTCGCGGATGCCAAAGGCCACAGCTCCGATGTATTTGGCGAGGCCTTGATTGCGACCGCGGTGGGTTCGATCGGTCTGTCCCTACTTGTGATCATCGGCATCGCCGTCGGTCGGGCGGCCCGCGCTCTTTGGCGCGCACTTGGCGGGACCTCCGGAGACGGCGGAGACCACTCATGAACCCCACGAGCGCGATGCGTAGTTGGCCCGGTTAGGCTAGGCGAGCGACCGGCGACCTCCCTCTTGTCCCAAAGCCGCTGACGACATACAGTGAGTCGGATTCCGAGCGGCTGAACCCACCTTCGGGTGATGCCCAGAAGGAGGCCGGCCGCTGGTCCGAGGGCCGAGGGAGTATCTCCCCGTTCGGGAGTAAACGGTTTGGCTTACTGCAGCGTCTTGGCATATGGCATGACAAAGGGGCCAAGGGGCTCATGAAGGCCATGCGGGGGCGTCCTTCAGCAGATGACTGTCTGGCCGCCAGGTTCAAGGCAGGGGATGCCCGAGCCTTCGACGAGTTAGTCGAGATTCACCTTGACCGCCTGTTTGCGGTCGCTTTCGGGGCGCTGCGAGACCGGGAGGCCGCAGAGGAGGTGACCCAGGAAGTCCTGATCCGGCTGTATCGGCAACTGTCCACTTCGCGAGCGCCGTCACGCCTTCGGCCCTGGCTGTACCGAGTCTGCGCGAACCTGTGCATTGACTGGCAGAGGTCAAGGAAACGGCAACCAGTTACCGTGGAACTCACTGAGGTAGCCGATTCCCTCAGTGCACCAGATCCGACGGATGCGGCGTCAGAGCGGGCTTTCCGCGAGGCCGTATATAGCGTCGTGCGCGGCATGCCGCGCCAGCAGAAGATGGCCTTCGCTCTATGTCACTTCGCGGGCATGTCGGTTGCCGAGATCGCGGAAGTTCTCCGGTGTGCGCCGGCTACGGTCAGGGTTCACCTGTCACGGGCAACCCGGCGCCTGCGCGATGCGCTGTCAGGGGAAGCAGGAGATGAGCGAATGTAAGCACGTGGCCGAGATGATCGGCCCCTATCTCTTCGGACACCTATCGGTGGGAGCAAGGGCAACCGTAGATGCCCATCTCGCATCATGTCAGGGCTGCCGGCGGGAGGTAGTCGAGCGTCACCGGGCCCTTGCCGCCCTGGGGGCTGAGAAGCCCACCCAAGCGGAGCGAGAGCGAATCCTGCGTGCGGTGCGAGCAGAGACACTCCTCGCCAGCTATTCCCGGGTTACCATAGCCTGGGGTCTGCGCCGTGTGCTTACGATGGGAGGGCTGGCCCTGGTGGCCTGCGGGCTATTCCTCTCCGGCATTTGGGTCGGAGAGCGGCGCCATGCGACAAGGCCATCGCTGAGAGTTGTGGGCGACACGCCCAAGTCCGGGGTGAGGCCGGCGCCAGTGGTGGTGACCGACACTCGAGCAGCATCTGCGCAGCCAAGGCTCCGGGTCGGGGATCATCCCCCAAAGCAGGTTGCCAGCCCTAGCCGGACGCGATTCCGCCAAGAGCCCTATCAGCTAGTGATACGCCACGCCACGCGGGTGGTGGCGCCCCTGCCCTGTGGAGTAGACGATGTCGGTCTCGCGACGGTTGACGAATGACATGAAGACAGCCGCAGTCTGCTTGCTCATCTGTGTGATGGCAGGGCAGGCGCTGGCAGCCGCGCCCAAGCCGCGCCTGACAAAGCCGCCGGTGGGACTGGTGGCGGCCCGGGACTTCGAGCGGTCTGGCCTGGCGCGGGTGAGCTTCGATGCTCGCACCAAGGAGGTCTCCCTCACTCACGGGAACGTCCGGCTGCTGATGGTGGTCGGCTTGCACACCGCCCGACTGAACGGCATCGTCGTTCGGATTCCGGCCCCAGCGACGGTGATGGGGGGCCGGGCCATGCTTCCCGCCGGCTTCGTGCTGAAGGCTCTGGGGCTATCCGATTCAGAGCTCACGCCAATCAACGAAGTGGGAACTGCGCAGGGTGAGTCGCGAGTCCACGGCCGGGTTCTGTACGCCGGCCGGCCACTTCCTGGGGCAGTGCTGCGATTGGTGCAGGCGGAGGATTTCACCTTTGTGCCAGGCATGCGGGCCCGTGCCGATGCAGCAGGGCGATACGCCTTCGCCGAGCTGCCCGAAGGCCTCTACCGGGTGTATGCCTATGTCGGTGACAACCCGGGCTATTTCAACCGGGTGACTGCGGTCATCAGGGTCGGCCCGCGAGCAGTCACAGCGCCAGATATCCACATGGGCCGGGCACTCAGACCCAATGATCCCCCGCGAGGCGCTCTCATCACCCCCGGCCGGGAGATGCTATTCACCTGGAGCGTCTGCCCGCATGCCGCCGAGTATCACCTGTCGGTGATCGATCCATCCACCAATGAGGAGATATTCTCCACGGTTTCGACTTCGCCCTGGGCAGTCGTCCCACTGTCCCGGATGACCCCGGGCCACCAGTACGAATGGCGCGTCATTGCTGTTGATGCAGCGGGGGCATTCCTGGGCGGATCCCCCGGCTCGGGCGCCGAGGCGTGGATGTTCAGCTTGGCTCTGGACCAGTAGAAGAGAGGAGGCATGGCGATGCGAATGAACCGGCCGCGCCCTGTGTGGGTTGCGCTGGGGACGGCTATGGCAGTCCTGAGCGGAGCTGCCCTGGCCGAGTCCCCGGGTCTCAGGGAGCCGAACAACGCCGCCAGAGCGGCGACAGTGGCACCACACACCGCGCCCCTGTCGGTGGCAGTCCTCCCGTTTGACAGCCCGGACAGATCGATCGGACTACAGGCCGCAGGCGTGATTTCGGCGCGCCTGTCAGCCGACCCTACGCTGCAGCTGGTCGAGCGTGAGCAACTCAACGCGATTCTCGAGGAGCATAGGTTGAGCCTGTCGGCCGCGACGCAGCCAGCCGAGGCGGCCCGGATCGGATGGCTGGCCGGCGCCAAGGTGTTGGTCATGGGCCGCGCCTACGTGATCGACGAGCAACTGCTGGTCACGGCGCGCACAGTCGGGGTGGAAACCGGGCGAGTGTTCGTCTCTCAGGCACGAGGAAGCACAAAGGACGAACTGCTTCCGATACTTGACCGCCTGGCAGAGCAGGTGCGCCAGGATATCGGGGCCCGGCGCAGCCAACTGGTAGCCCCCGACATCTCCACTGATAGAGAGAAACTGCTCCAGAGCCTGGCTGAGAGGTTGAAGGGAAGGAACCTGCCGAAGGTGGTGGTCGCCGTAGCGGAAATCCACTATGGTGCGCCTGCCGTGGACCCGGCGGCCGAGACCGAGATGATGCTTTGGCTCGCCAAGTGCGGGTTCACAGTATTCGATCCGGGGAAGGCAGAGCGCGGGGTTCAAGGATGGGCGCGCGACTACTATCGCAGCAAGAGCTTGCCCATTCCGCGCATACTGCCAGAGGATGTCAGCATCGTTCTTGTTGGGGAAGCCTTCAGCGAGGGAGGTGGCCGGTTTGGCGATATCTTCTCAGCCAAGGGTCGGATGGAGGTGCGGGCGCTCGACCGGAAGACGGGGGCCGTGATCGCCGTCGCCCGTCGAACCACGGCCGCGGTAGACCTCTCCGAACGGATCGCCGCCAAGAAGGCGATTCAGGACGCTGCCTCGAGCATCGCCTATGAGATGATCCCGGAGCTCGCGGCCCGCTAGGTGGGGGTATGGGAAGCAAACGCGCGTCGTTCTGGCACCTCGCGGTGTTGGCCTGGTCGGCTATCGCTGTCCTCGGCCTGGGCCCTGCCTATGCCACGAGCCGGATAGAGGTGGAACCTGGCCCTGCCCATCTCTGGTCGGGCGAGATGGCGAACTTCGGGTTGCGCGTCGTTGCCGGTGAAACCGATCGGGACTGCTCCCTACAATGGGAATTCCTGTTGTCCAGCGTCGTTCTGGCCCGGGGAGGCCGCCGGCTCGGGCTCGGGCCGGGTGAACAGGAGTCGGTACTCGTTCGGTTCGAGGCGCCGCGGGTCCGGCATCCCTCCCGCGTCGAATGGCGACTCCGTCTGGCTCGTGGGGAGACGATCATCGCCAGCCGCCAGATGGCCCTGAGAGTCTACCCTGCCTGGGATCCGCAGCCGGTCCAAACCCTGCTTAGCAGCGCCGAGGTAGCCATCGCCGACGGCTCCGGTCGCCTCCGCCAGATGCTGGCCGAGCACGGGTTGGGGTGCGAGGCGCTGTCAACCGCGCTGGCGGTCCGGGCCTTTCATGGTCGAGTGATCGTATTGGGACCGGAGGGAGATCGTTCGCCAGACTTGACGAAGGCCGTGCTCGAGGCCGCGGTTGCGGGGCGCACCGTCGTCTGGCTGGAGCCGGGCGGCGTTTCCGGGCCGCAGGCCAACCTCGGTCTGCCGGAGGCGTGGCCGGCAGAGCGTCCGGAACTGGTGATGCTTGCGCCTGACCATCCCGCGCTGGCAGGGATCAGTCCGGACGACCTCATCGGCTGGCGAGGTGAGGCGGGCCCTGTGCTTCTGACAGGCGCGCCGACCAGGGGGAACTTTCGCGGGCTGGTGGCGAGCCCGGGTGAGCGAGCCGGCTTCGGGCTGCTGGAACTCTTCCGGGGTGGGGGCAGACTGGTGATCTGCCGGCTGCCAGTGGTAAGCTGTTTTGGTGCCGAGCCGGCAGCACGCATGCTCTTTGAATCGCTGCTGAGAGATGCGCTGCGAGACACTCCGACATTCGGCACGGCGAACCTGTGGGCCCCACCCGAGAGCGGACTGCCAGCACTGGCGAGGAAGTCGGGCCTCAAGCCCAGCAAAGAGGCCGTTGCTAGGGCCCTCTGGGTGGTGGCCGCTGACCCCGAGGCCGCTGAGTACTTACGTGCCCACGAACCTTCCCTCACGGACAAGATCCGGGCCCACCTCGAATCGGGGGGAAGGTGCCTTATCCTCGGCGCAGCACCCGAGAGTCTCCCGTTTCTGGAACGGTGCGGCTTGCGTATCTCGCTTGCATCCGCTCCCGCGCAGGGGGATCTGCACCTAGGTCCGCTCCCCTTGGTCTGGGGGATTTCGAGCCAACAGCTAGCCGCTGCCGCCAAGACTGGGGAGGCTTCCCTGCTTCAGTACGCGGTGGTTTCCAACCGCGAGACCGAGGTCGTGGTGGCGCCCGGGGCCATCGTGAAGACTCGTGTCGGCGCCGGCGAGGCCGTGCTCTGCCAGCTTGCTCTCCAGCGGGCCCCAGAAGACCCCACAGTAGTGACGCTCTTCCGGCAACTGCTCACCAACCTTGGTGTTCGACTGGGACCGGAAGACTAGCGATGACGCAGCGATTCCTCTTGCCCCTCATGGCGATCGCCCTGTTCGCAGGTCCGGCATCCGCCGATCCGGAGCAGCCATCGGAGCGTGCGGAGCCGGCTGCCGCTGTGAAGACAATCGCGGTGCTGGATTTCCGGGACCTGGGGCCATCGGTGGAGCTAGAGCCGCTGCGAAGGGCGCTGGCCCGGATGCTCACCACCGACCTCAGCGCCTACGGGCGGATCAAGCTCGTGGCCCGAGAGAGAGTGTCCCGCATGATTGCGGAAACGCACCTGGGCGAGTCCGGGCTGGTCGGCACCGACTCGGCCCAGCGCGCCGGCCGCGCCCTGGCGGCGGACTATCTCGTGCAAGGAACGTTTGCGGGCTCGGCTTCAGAGGTCAAAGTGCAGGCCGAGGTGTTTGACGTGGCCGCCGGACAGGTCGTTGCAATGGCTGAGGTTCGCGGCCAGCCCGAGGGGCTGCTGGCAATCGAGGGAAAGCTGGTGGCCGCCGTGGCCGAGGCGCTCAAGCTTGGGGCCCCCAAAGCGGCCCCTGCGCCTCAGCCCAGGGCCAAGGCCGTGAGCCTCGCGGTTCTGTATCTCCAGAATCTGAGCCCCGAGGCGAAGCTCGACCTGATGGAGATAGGGTTTGCAGATACGCTTAGCACCTATCTGCAGGATCGCAAGGGCATCGCGCTGGTGGAGCGAGAGCAACTGAACAGAGTGCTGCGGGAGCTGGGCCTGCAACAGAGCGCGCTGGCGGAGAGCGCGCCGCAGCCCAAGCTCGGCCAGATGCTGGGCGCGGAGGTGATGCTGCTCGGCTCATTCGTGGTGGTGAAGGATGCTGTCCGCTTCGACGCCCACCTGGTCGCAGCAGATACGGGAGTCATGCTGCAGGCAGTATCTGCGCAGGGGAACGCCAATGACCTGCAGCCCGTTCTGCAGACCCTGGCCGATAGGGTGGCCACCGCCCTCGCCGCCCAACCGCGTTCAGAGCCCCTGCCAGAACAGCGAGGGAAGACGTCATTGGAGGCCATGCTGCACTACTCGCGCGCGGTGGCTGTCATGTTCTCCGATGACCGCCGGGCTCTGGAGGAACTCGAGCGGTGCCTCTACCTGGATCCTGAGAACACGTCTGCGCTCTTCTACCTTGGCCTCCTGTATACACAGGAAATACATGACTATGCAAAGGGGGCGGACGCCTACCTTCGTTTGATCTCACTTCGGCCGGATTACCTCACTCGCTGCTACGGGTCACTCTCCCGGTGCTACGACATGATGGGAATGCCTGAGCAGGAACTGGCCTTTCTGGAGCGTGCCTGGGAACAGCTCAGGACGGATGAATCCAGTCGCTTCTACCCCGATGTGATCGCTCGATTGGGACGGGCCAACCAGCATCTCAAGCGGCCTCAGGAGGCGAAGCGGTGGTTTCTGCTCGGGATAGAGAAGGCCCGCACGGCGCGCGATCGAGTGAGGCTGCGAGACGGTCTGCTCCACTTTCTGATGGGCCAGCGCGATGTTGAGGGCGCGCTGGAGCAGCTCGAGGCGATAGCCCAGGAAGCGCCGAGAGATGACCCGACCTTCACACTCTCGGACACATTAGTTCTGGCGAGGCTGGCCAGGAGGTACCAGGAAACCAAAGACTACGCACGAGCCAAGCGGATGTTCGAGCCTGTCGCTCGAGACTCGAAGATAGAGCGCGATGCCGCCATGGCTCAGTATTACCTGGCCAAAGTGGCCGTCAGTGCTGGGCGGGAGGCAGATGCGGTGGAGCTGCTTGTCCAGATGGCCGACAGGTTCCCGTTACTATCCGAATCACGGGACGCGCTACTAGAGGCAGCGAAGCTTGTCGAGTCTTCCTTGAACCAGCCGCAGCGAGCTGCCCAGCTCTATCGTAGGGTCAGTGTGCGCTACGGCAGCTTGCCGTCTTCTCCTGAATTGCGCCGGAAGCTGGGGCCTCCCTTCGAGGAGCACGGACCGCGCCCGATCCTGACGAGCCTGGTGAGGTCCCGGGCCTGGCGCGCGGAGCTTCTCAAAAGCGGACGGTGGGTCCACACGTATTCATCGTGGCCCTGGTCGCGCTTGCCGGGCCCAATGATCGTCGCCGGATATTCAGTGGTGATGATTGACTACACCACAGAGTCGTACTTCACGGGGGAGGAGGTTCGGACTCTCCGCGGTTTCGTGAACGCGGGCGGGGGCCTTTTTCTCAATGTGAGCAACTTCCTTGGCCCACCACTCGATTGGCAATCCTGGGCGCATCTGCTGTCAGCGCTCGGCGTGCGCACCTCCTCCGATGCCCCCGGCATCAGTGGTACTTCAGCCGTCGTCCTGAACCCCAAGCGGAACGTGCTGAAGCTCAAGGAGGTACCGAGCCTCATTGAAGGCCGGTCTTTCACCGTTCCCCAGGAGACGGTGGTGGCAACGTACCAGGATCGCCCGGTCATTGCCGCCTTCGGTTGCGGTCTCGGTCGGGTGGTCCTGTCCGGCCTTGGGAGAGGGCTGACCGACATCCTGCACGAGGATCCGAGAGCACCTGGGAAACCTGTCACTACAGCACGTGCTAACGGGGCCTTCATACGGGCAGCGGTTGACTGGCTGCAAGGGAGGGAGGAGCGCAATCAGCTCAAGGATGACTTCGAGGCCGCTCAGCGCAAGGTGGCTGCCGGCGACCTAAGCGGGGCTCTGGCCGATCTGCGCGCAATTGCAGCCCGCCATCCGGGCACCCGCTGGGCGGACGAGGCTGTCTTGCTTGTCGCTGAGCTACTCCATTCGAAGGGCGATCTCCAGGCCGCCGCGGCCGAGTACCAGCAATTGGCCCGTTCCGCCAAAGAGCCGCAGGTCAGGACGCTCGCGCGCCTGAACCTGGCCCGTTGCCGTGCAGCCGGCGGCGGGCCGGGGGTCGAGCAGGCCCTCGCCGAGTGCTGGGGGATCTGGCGGGAGGATCAGTCCAGCCCGTGGGCACCATCGGCCTTACTGGAGGGAGGCAAGTGGGCCTATGGGGCCGGCGACTTCACGGCAGCCCAATCCTGCTTCGATGAAGTGATGAACACCTCCGGGTACGGCTACGAGAAGTTGTTCGCCATGCTTTGGTCCGCGCGCTGCAGAGAAACGCTCGGCGATAGTGCAGGTGCGCTTCGGATCTACCGTACCGTCACGGATGAGTACCACCAGACCGGTCTTGTTCCTTTGCCTTGGGCGGATCGAGACAGGTTTGTCTCAAGCTATGTAGCGAGTCGGATCAAGGCGTTGGCCCCCTGACGCGCGGGCTGTCCAGAGATTCATCTGACTCCCAGGATGTTTCAGCACCCCGCGGTGTCCAGAAACTCATCCGCGCCCTGGTGTCCCTGTCAGGGGCCCATGGAACCGGCCTGACATCATGCCGCCAACCGGAAGGCTGTAACCCGCGCGTGTCTGGGAAGAACCGCCGGTCAATGCTCCCAAAGACGGTCTTCGGGGAGCGGTCAGGCCGCTGCCATCGATCCCCGTGGTGCATCACTGACGGCACGGCCCCACCGATGGTCGAGTGCCTACGCCAGTGGTTGTAGTACTCCGAGAAGTCATCGAGGACTTGGCTCAGGTGATTCAGCCCGCGGATGACCCGTACCCGCCTTAGCCATTCCTGCTTCAGGGTGAAGATCGCGCGCTCGGCGACGGCAATGGAGCCGTGTCTGCTGTCAATAGCCGCCCCATGTGTACCACGGGCCGCCTGACGGGTACCACTGCGCCTGTCAAATGGCAATCGGACACCGCTGAGCGGCCTCTGAGCTTGCGGGCGAGCGAAGATCAGGTCGCACACAACGCGACCCGGACAGCGACTCCAAGGCGAGGAGACGGCCGGAGTCGAGGTGCCGGGGGGCCGTCGCCCACAATGGTGCGTCGGGGTGGGCCGCGGTGCTGCCACGCATCTGTTGGCGCCTTGGTCTGGGTTGTGGCGACGGAACAACCGTTTGTCGCGTCATAACACTGGTTCGCGGTGGACTCCAGATCAGAGCTGAGACCCCCCAGACGCGGCCTCCCCCCTGCTTGGCAGGGGCACTCCGTTTGGCAATCGCTGAAGACGTAGCCTTGCTGGCCTGACCACTGGGGTGTCGCTGGGGCGGTCCTGCGGTCCCCAGAACCGCACGAGCCCTCACCCCCGCGGCGCGGACCCCTACTCCCTTGCCAAGGTGAGCCAAAGCGGCGAGGAGGCGACGATGCCGTCGCCGCGGATTCTGACTTCCACTATGTTGCCGTCCGGCCCGAAGAGAGAGGTGACGTCCAGCGGGGGCCGCAGTTGGGGTGGGCCTTCGGGCGAGTGGTAATCGTACGAGGCGTCCTGGGCCGAGCCGTCGGCGCGAGTGATATGTATCGTCAGCTGACCCGTAGCCCAGGTTCCGGTCCTGCCCTGGCGGTCTCCTGCCAGCATCACCCTCCGGCCAGGCCGCGGGCCCATGACTATGGCCTGCGCCCACGAGTCAGGCCAGGCGGTCTCCGGGACCACACCTTCATGGAGAAGCAGTGGTAGGCGCGCCGTCGTGGGAGCCTTGTCGGTAAGCCACAGGTCCGTCGACGACATAACGTCGCCCATTACGTCCCGGAGCGTGACCTCCACCGTGTTCACGCCGGGCCGGAAGTACTGCGACACGTCCAGGGGCGGAAATACCTCCGCGAACTCCTTGTCCTGGTACGTGCTGATTGTACCATCGGGATGGGTAACCTTCATGATCATCTGGTCGTCCACCGAGGTCTGGCGGGTCCCCGCCGCGTCGCCCGCCAGCGTCACCGGTCCGCCCGCGTAGTTGAGCCTGAAGCCCACAGTGTAGAACGTCTCGCCGCCCTGGGCCGGCCGGAGCGGGAGCCAAGGTGCTACGTGAACGGGGAGACGGAGCGGAGTGGACCCGACAGCACGCGAGGGCCCAAAAGAACTCCCGAAACGCACCGGGCCACTACTGAGCTCGTTGACGACCTCACCAGCGGGCCCAGCCGCAAATCTTCCGCCTCTCGAAACAGCGGCATCGGCCCACGCCAGCAGCGCAATAGCGAGACCGGCCAGAAGACACACGCCGAACGACACCTGCACGAATCGACCACGCATCGCGAACCCCCTTCGGTACCGCGCAGTGCGGGATAAAGACCCCGTAGACTATAGCACGGAATAAGCAACCCAGTGCCGGTGTCGAGGCCCTGTAGGACCGCCGTGAACGGGCTTTCTGGTTTGCTTCGGGAGACTCCTTTGGGTATCACCTGGAACCAGATTATCGCTGTCAGGGCCCCATAGCACCGCCACGGATCTGCACTCACTTACCGGGCGGGTAGTGGAGATACGCGACCCGCAGCAACTGGGACACCCTTACGCCGCAGTCTACGGTCCTTAGGGGCGTCTTGATGACGAGGGAAGGTACCGTGCTTTCTTCCGGCTCAGGACTGAGGGGGCGGATGGACTTCCTCCGCAGGGCTTGGCACTCATTCTGGATGTCGCGGCTCGACGCGCCGACGACGCCTCGGATCGTGCTGCCCATAGGATCACACTACGTAGCATCTTCGGGCACGAGTTGACCCATGACCCAAGGTACCAAGTCTTCACACTCGACTTCGACTGGCGTCCGAGCGCGTGGCTTAGCGCTACTCTGGAGTTGAGAGTGCTCCTCCCGCCTGGGGCTCAGGTACCTGAGTCGCACCGTCTCTCGAGCCTGCTCATCGACACACGCTGGGTACGCAGATTGGGGCCGATCCCCAGAATGCGCTGGGTGTTTCGCGGGAGGTGATCCCCTCCGGGATCGTCATTCCTGACCCACGCCCGCGACTGGTCATCCTGTCAACCCGGGTTGCAGCGTTCCACCGGCCGGTCTGCACTCGCCTTCTGATAGGCTGCTAGCTGATTCCCTCGTGACCGCGAACAGAGGCGCAGTGCTCCGACGCCCCGCTGACATCGTGCCGGGAGGCATACTGGCAGAGCCCGGCATGTAGAAGCCCGAGGCCCGGCAGCGCGAGCGCCTGCTGCCGAAAGTGACATCGTAGGTCGCGAAGCGCCGGTACGGACTGACACTATCTCCGCGTGTCGAGGGCCTGTGACACCGCGACTACCGACGTTCGCGCAATGAAGTAACATTGCGCGAACGTCTTTCGTCGGGCGTTTCCTAGCTTTCTGACGAATGCCGCCCGTTACTTCTTTGGCCGACATTCTTTAGTATGCCGCGGGGTCGCCGGCAAGTCCTAGTTCCACTCGGTTGGAAACCAGATCTCTTCGCCTCCTACGGACGTTCGCGCAATGAAGTAACATTGCGCGAACGTCTTTCTTCAGGCATTTCCTTGCTTTCTGATGAATGTCGCCCATTACTTCGTTGGGCGACATTCATTAG
>Ga0315307_1000655_pt1 | contig 14926 bp, 11 predicted proteins | sample TDP2_MG_FD_203079 | JGI IMG/M metagenome (GOLD analysis project Ga0315307, IMG submission 203079) | Freshwater sediment microbial communities from Lake Towuti, South Sulawesi, Indonesia - TDP2 | ecosystem: Environmental > Aquatic > Freshwater > Lake > Sediment | place: Indonesia: South Sulawesi... | reverse complement strand
TCGATGATCAATCCTTTCATGTAGCATCTCTTTCGAACCTCACGCGCGATGTCGTCTGCAGGCTTCTTGGTCTTCTTGTCTCTAACGAACTCGATGCCGATCATCAAGCCTCTGCCGCGTGCGTCGCCGATATACTTGCTTTCCTCCTCCAACTCTTGCAGCCGCTTCAACATGCGTTTGCCCAATTCGGCGGCATGCTTTGGCAAGTCATTGCGCTCTATGAAGTTCAAGGCCGCCAGTCCCGCGGCCATGGAAACGCATTGTCCTCTGAAGGTTCCGATGTGCCCGCCGCTAGTCCACTTGTCAAACTCCTTACGGCACATGCACGCCGACAAGGCAAATCCGATGCCACCGATCGCTTTGGATATCGTCATTATGTCAGGCGTCGTATTCGAATGCTCGCAGGCAAACATCTTCCCCGTTCTTCCGAGACCCGCTTGGATCTCGTCTATTATGAGCGGAATCGCGTACGCTGACGCGATTCTCCTCAACTCCGTGATATACTCGCTAGGCGGCGGGATCGAGCCACCTTCTCCTTGGATAGCCTCGACTACTATTGCGGCCGGGTCAACGATACCTGAGTGAGGGTCATCCAAGAGATGCTCAACGTAATGCGCACACTCGAGCCCACATCCCGGATACTCTCTTCCAAAGACGCAGCGGTAGCAGTAGGCGTACGGTGCAAAGTGAACCTCGGGAAGGAGCGGCGTGTAGTTCTCCTTGAACTTCTTTCCACTACTCAGCGAAAGGGCCCCGGATGTCATTCCATGATAGGCACCCTCAAATGCGAGAAGGCCTCGTCTGCCTGTAACGACTTTGGCGAGCTTCACCGCTGCCTCTACCGCATCCGAACCGGTGGGCCCTCCAAAGAAAACTTTCGCGTTGCCTCTCAGATCTCCTGGAGCTATTTCGCACAGCTTCTTGATCAATTCCAGTTTAGGCTTTGTCGGGAAGTCGAGGGCATGAATCAGCAGCTTCTCTTGCTTCGAAACCGCCTCCAATACTTCGGGGTTGCTGTGCCCGACGGCTAGAACCCCTGCGCCGCCAAAGAAGTCTATGTAGACGTTACCGTCGAAGTCTCTTAGGGTAGCTCCCTTTCCTTCCTCAAACGCTAGAGGGATTGCTTTCGGATATGAGACTACGCTGCTTTCAAATTCTTCTTGCGCAGCCAACGCTTCTCTGGATCTAGGACCCGGTGGCGTAGCTACAATCTTCGGGGCATCCGGCAGGTGCAGCTCCGAGAACCGCATGCCATTTCCTCCGATGCAATGAGACGCCTTGCCTGTAGTTGCTAGATTCGTCTTTAATGTAACGGTCATCTCGTGCGTCAAGACCTATAGGGTGCTGATCCCAATCGCGCAACAGAAACGAGCGCAGACAGTAATTCACAGCACATTCCGCACTAGTCAAGAGTGCCAACAACATTCACGGGTTTTTCGACCAACCCAGAAAGCTCCCTCAAATAGAATCGAGGACAGGCACACAAGACAACCGTGACGGGGCCAGCAGATTCTCCTGAAAAATTCTGACGAGCTAGCCTGAACCCGCGCCGAAACACCAAACGAAAGCCAGAATGGGCCGCTCCGAGGAGCCAGCTTCCCGTTTTCTACGCGGATCCTACCCTCATCTCTGGGACCTCAAGGAAGACATGAGGTACGGTCCTCGACGGAAGCTGGCGGGTCCGGGGCAAGCGAACCGCCGTTATCGCATGGGTCATCTTCCCGTGGAGCAAGAGCAGAGATATGGGGATAGGCTAGCTCAGACCAGTCAAGGATCGTAGGTTCAATCCATCGACCTAGTAGCTTTGCTTCGACTTCCTCGGGGAAGAACGCATCGCCCCCCAGCGTTGAAGCATAGCCCATGTTTCGTGTCTCTCAAGGTGGTGGGTCCAGACAGGCCAATCAGACCGAGTAGTCTAGGTCATTTCAACTTTGACAACATCACAGGTGGGCCTCCCGACGAGCAGCAGACGGAAGTACATATACCGTGCGACAAGTACTCAGTCCAGAGTAACCTTGACGACTCGGACGGAAGCTGTAAGAGTGCCTCGACCCGTCATCGAGGAGATTTATCGCGCCAGCCTCAGGTTTGCTGAGATTCTTGAGACCTTAGAAGTGCTACTGGACAAGAAGACAATGCGCAGGATTAAGCTCGGCGAGAACCAATACCGCAAGCGGCAGTACATAGTCGCAAGAGACCGTCGAGCTATTCGAAAGGTCCTTTCGGCTTGAGCTATACTGTAGTCTTTCTCCGGGTCTTCCTGAAGCAATTTCGTCGACTTCCGGACAACGTCAAGATCCGAGTGAGACACCGCGTAGAGGAGGTGAGTGAGAATCCTTACCTCGGTCGCAGACTGGCGGGAGAGCTTGCGGGCTTTTGGAAAGACAGAGTTGGAAAATATCGACTTATCTGCAAGATCGATGAAGCAAGGAAAGCCGTCATTCTCTACGACATCAGTCTGAGAAGACACGTCTACAAGTAACGGAGTGTGTGGCGGGTCCGGAGGGAAACGTACTCATGATAACGCACGGGTTCAACATATCATCTTCAGTGACGTTCTAGACCAAAAGTCTCAAACATTCTGACTAGCACTTTTACAGAGGTATCGAGACTTGAAGGTCGCTTTGTCTTCAGTGGTCCTTCTCCTTTTCGCTCTGTCTTCTGCCTTTGCGATTCTAGCTCCCACAACGGCGCCTTCGACACAAGCTGCGACACAGGGTTCTGGCGCTCGAACAGTCTTCTTAGTCGGAATAGACTTTGAGCCGAGTTGGCGCGATTTCGCCGCGCTCACAACGGTGCCGGCCGCGCGTCACATCAACAACGGACAGCCTGTCATCCTCCTAGTCCCCACCGACTCTGAAGCTGAAGACCGATCTGCCTCTTTCTTGGCTCAGTACAAGCCCGAAGTCACCTACGCTGTGGCCATCGCGCGTCCGGTTCAATCTATCCCTGGTGAAGACCAGTTTGCAGTAGCGGCCGAACTGGCGACACGATTCTGGGGTAGTGTGAAGACTGCCGTGCTCGCGCCCCATGAGGCTTATGCGTCTGCGCTGTTAGGCGCGACACTGGCAGCACGCCTAGACTTGCCCCTTCTCTATGTGACGCCCTCGACTGTGCCTTCAGTCACCCGATCGACACTGCAAACATTACAGAGCGATACCGTGCTGTTTGTTGGTAGCTCGTCAACCTCTGTACTAGCCGAGCTACAGGACATGGGGATCGCTGTTTCTGTGCTTCCTGATGCTGAAGCAGTCACACGGTTTCTGAGACAGAGTACCCTCACTGTCAACTACGTAGTGCTGTCCAATCCCTGGGATCGAGGATACGACGGTCAGGTGACCAAGCTCTCCCTATTGTCACCAATATTGGCGGCAGACCATGGTGGCATGATCTACCCTAAGGAAGTTGTTGTACAGTACAAGGTATCCTTCCAAGCTTCGGCCACTACTGCCCTGCGACCGACCGGAGCAACGCAAGGTGGAGAAAAACGATTCTTCGCCAGCGATTTCCGCACCGATTCACCAGCACGAGCTGCAGGTTCCACGTGGACGCTACATCCGGTGAACGGGCACTATGCGAGTGGCAAGATGATGGGAATAGGAGGGTCTTGGATCGAGCATTCTTTCTGTCTGGCCGCCAGCGCGGGGGCCAAGACGGAGTTTGACCGCCTCCTCATTGACCTGAACGGCTCCGGCGACTTCAGTGATGATGAGGTTGTTGGGCCAGGTCAGGTTTTCGCTCTTGGTGGGCGGGAATACGTAGCCGAGGGTGTGGCGGGGGACGGGGAGTCGGGAGGAGTAGAGGATTTAGTTGAAGTAACGTTTCGGACTTGGGCGTTGGGTACATTCACTATCAATGGGATGACTAGTAACTTTGCCGCTACATGCACCGGCTATGCTGACCCTGGTCTCGGTTTCTACGACACAGTTGATCTCGACTTTGACAGCGATGGAGTCTACGGTGAGCCCGGTGAGGGCCCCTACCGTACGTCGGATACCGTTACGCTGGGTGGCAAAACCTTTGTGCTCACCGTGGGGACCGGTTTGGGGCTTGACCCGATGAGCCTGAAGTTCACCACGCCTGACGCGCGAGAGATCGCGGCAGAGTTGCGTGATTTCTATGTTGCGACAGGCATTACACCCACCTACTTGGCACTGCTCGGTTACCACGATGCGCTCCCGTTTGGTCTGCCAATCCGACCCCGCGCGTATGCAGATGTGGAAGACTTCGCGAGTGATCTGCCATACGCCCAAGTTGATGATGACATGTTTGCGGACATATCCGTAGGGCGGATAGTTGCAGGAAGCATCTATGCTGCCTCTCTAGTTGTCGCTCGTACCATCGTTTATTCAGAACTGCTGAACTCAGGCTGGCAACGCATGGCGTTGACTCTCTCCGGCCCGCGAGAGCAAGAGGCCATAACGAGACTGGCCGCTCGGTACTTAGAGAATGTCGGTTTTGTCACTACTCACGTTGCCGAGACTGAGACTTGGCAGGACAGCTACCTGAAGGACAAGAGCTTCGTCTTTCACGACAATCACGCGAGCCCAGCAGGCTGGCAAGGCGGCCCGAGTGCTACAGGTGTACGAGCACTTGCATTGGACCCGGTCGTTGCCATGTCTGGCGGATGTATGAGCGTGATGCTCGATGCTACGTCGAAGGAGCAATCAATCGCCCTCGCCTTCCTCGATGCCGGCGCTGTTGCGTACATCGGCAATACGCGCCCAGCTTCTAATCCCATTTTTTCCTACTTTGGAGTACTATGGGACGGCATGAGTCACCGCGGCCTTACATTGGGCCAAGCTCATCGCCGAGGGCAGAACTTCAAGTTGTTGGAGGTGGCGGAGAAGAGCAACACGGACACCGAGTATGATCAGATTGCTGCCTACGAAGTCACTTTGCTTGGCGATCCTGCGCTTTCACTTGGGCCCCAATTCACCACGCCTCTGACGAGGCCGGCGCATACTGTAGTCAATGGCAGGAACATTGAGTACAATGGCCCGGGAGATTACTGGCGCGATGTAATTATCATGGAACCGGGGCGAACCGAGCAAATGTGGTCCGGCGCAGGTTTGCTGTTCACGAACTCGATGAACGATATCTGGTTCTACGTGGAAGTCTTAATCGAAGATCAGGTGAGTGAGGTCGCCCAGACCACTCAGGTTGCATTCGGGCTGGGCTGGACGGGTGAATGGTTTCTCGACAAGGGGTTCGGTGAGCTAGACCGATTACTTTGGCGGGTAAAGCCGTTGATCTACGAGCCATCAAGCGGAACAATTGTGGCTGAGACAAAGGAGATAAGCTACCTGCTCGTGGCTTCTGGATCTCAGCCCTTCTCTTGCTCGCCTCCGTCTGTGAGCCCATCTTCGGGTGCTGCTCCTTTGACTGCTCAGTTCAGCGCTTCTTGTACTGGTGGCGCCGAACCATATTCGTATTCGTGGGTCTTCGGTGACGGCGACACGAGTATCCTCCAGAATCCTTCACACACGTACAGTAATGCGGGCACCTATTCGTGGAGCCTGACCGTCATCGATAGCGGAAGCAAGAGGTATGATGCGTCTGGGACTGTCGTCGTGGACAGGATACCAACTTCTCTCACGATTTCGTTTTCTCCGACCACGGTCGACCTGCCTCGTGGCGAATACACGACTATCACCGTATTGCTGAATCCTTCATTGTCTGGTAGAAGCATTCGGTTGTACAGCGCGGCTAGTCTGGCAGGGCCGTGGACCCCACTCGATACATGTTTCACTGATGGGAATGGGGCATGTGCTAAGCAATGGTTCCCCCCAAGTCCGGGTTCGACGAATCCAGCATACTACTACCTAGCGGCGGAGTGGGATGGTGACTCTCAATATAGCAATGCTAGAGCAGATACCGGAGCCTTGAGTCCTCCCCATGTAACGGTGATTCCTGAATTCGAGTCACCAGCAGCCGTAGTCCTTCTAGCTACTCTTGCTACGCTCATACTCTTGAGGAGGAAGCATTTGAGAATTCGCGATCATTGAGATCGACGAGTCTTAGACCTTCGCATGCATGCCTCGTTGTCAAGGGATCATGATTCTGCGATACGTTTGGCGCTGAAGAAAGACTGCTAGCGAAAGGGCACTATTGTTATTCGGGATAAGATGGTCCGAACAATGGCTCGGAGAACGGATCTCTAGAGTCCGAATCTGTCAAGATGTGGAAATCCTTAAGGCTACACGTGCTGCAACTCGTATGAATTCCAGATTGAGAATTCTCTCTCTAAGAGCTGTCAAGATTAATCTTTGCTTGATCCTTGTACTCCTAGTTGCAGGCATCAACTCTCCGCCAGCCTATGCTATGGCTGCAGATGCGAAGCTTGCCTCCACAACAGAGAACTATATTGGCGTCCGATACAATGCCGCGTTACTGGAGGACGAGCTCAGCGAAACTCAGTGGGTTCTCTTGTTTGGTGGGAACGGCTTAACTCGCGACGGAGAATACGAACCTCACTTCCTAAATCTGATGATAAAAGGGGGTTGGGTGAACCTCTACGATGATGGAGTCTGTGCCTCTGGGTTCCCCCAGTTTCGAGAGAGGCGATCCCAGTTTACACTTGGTATTGGTTTGGATGACTACGAAAATCATCACGACATAGCAGCATGGTCGCAGGACCCGACGCTCTTTCCCCGATATTTCACCAACATTGATAGTACTGACCCCAGGGCACCAGATATGATAGCAGCAGACTACCAGGTCGATAGAGGAGGGAGCTTGGAAGGAAGAGAAATAGAGGTTTCTCTAGTAAGAGGAGAAGTGACGAGGCTCCCGCAGGACAAGAATTACTTCATGGACCCTGACAACGGATGCAAGCCAAACGCCCAAGCAGACATATTGTACAGACACTGGATAGCGACCTTGAACATTGCGTCCTTGGGCATAACCCGTTCCATTGATTTCTATCTAGGTGCGGATCATGGAGACAAGATACTTGGCGCCAACACGCTGAACTTCATGTGGGAGAGCCCTGGTCCCCAACCGCCCGCCATAAAGACTGACAAGTTCAAAGTCATCGTTTTCGATCCGGAGGTTCAGACTACTAGCGGCGAATGGAAAAAAGCGACCAGATTCTTGGTCGACTTGAGAACCCCACGAAGTGAGTTGCCCTACGACGAGAAAGGACAACTAGTTGGCGGATACCGAAAAGTCAACTACAACGGTCAGTCCGCCATTGAGGCATCTTTCGGCTACGGATATGCAGACTACGTAGTCGACGCAAACCCATACGATATAGAGCCTACCGATGCAAGCAAGGCGGTGATCGACTTGGAGCGTTGGGAAGGAACCTTCGATTTCTCGCTCACCAATTCAGGTGGCATCACTCTAGGCCAGGGCGGTACTGGCTCTAACTCGATAACTGCTAATCTGCTCAGCGGTTCGACTGAATCTGTGAGCCTCTCATGCGTTGGTGGGCTTCCGGCAGGTGCCTCCTGTTCCTTCAGTCCAACGTCGGCGAGTCCGTCGTTTGCCAGCACGTTGACCATTAACACGTTATCGACGACTCCAACAGGTTCGTACCCCATCACAATTCTTGGTTATGGAGCAGCAGTTTACCGCGGTAATACATTCGTTTTGACGGTTAATCCAGCTCAGCCTATAGCAAGAGTGGATGTTAGCGCGTCACCCAATCCCGTCGAAATTGAGTCCGGCGGGAACAGGCCTGTTACGTATAGCTTCGCTGAGACGAATGGCGTTGGCGTCCATCTGACTTCAAGGGATTGGGTTTGGATTCTCTCTGACGGTTCGCCCTTTGACGGAGGTTCAGCATCCAATGACGTGAATGTCGCACCGCGTTCCTCAGCTTCTTGGGTCAACACCGTATATTTGCCTCCGGATGTTGTGCAGCGTTCTCAAGCGATAGGTTCCAACAGCTCCATCCTCTCCACGACCTTTCACGGCATCGACTCTAACGACAACGATATCGACGCTGAGGTCCGCCTTACCATCAATACCGCACCGATCCACACATCTCTCACCATCTCGTTCAGCCCTCAGACCGTTGACATAGGTACGAGTCCACCAGGAACCACCACGATAAGCGCGGTTTTGACTCCTTCAGTATATGGAAAGACTATTCTGGTCTATCAGAGCAAAGGGTCATCCTCAGGTCCTTGGAACCTGATCAGTTCAGGCCAGACGGACGGCTCAGGCCGATACGGTTTTTCTTGGCAACCCCCTGAAACGGGAACCTACTTTTTCAAGACCGAGTTCCCAGGTGACGCATCATATTCTGCCTCCAGCGCAATCTCTGAACCTAACTATTTGGTGGCAATTCCGGAGTTCTCTCATGTGGCAGTTCCTTGGATGGTCGCAGTAGCAATCCTTTTCGCTGTTTTGATACGATACTCAGCAAAAGATACTAGGTCGAACCTCGATCGATTCGCTGGTATGAACTGACTCTCGGATACGTCGTTCTCGACGGGATCCCCAGACTACGCTCAGCTAGGGCTCTAAGTGAATCGAAATCGAAAACACAAAAGTGAAGATAGGCATCCGCAGTTCGCAGGCAACAGCAAAAGCTGCTCTGGAAAGGTTTAGGCCCGAGAAAGGGAGACTGGCTGGCCGAAAAGGACTCGGATAATGTTTGTGGCGGGTCCGGAGGGAATTGAACCCTCGACCTTCGGGTATCCCTCAGCGGTTAAGAGCTTCAGCCTTTCTCCTGCGAGACCGCTGCTCTACCTTTCTAGGGCACACCAACTTGCCTGACTGAGCTACGGACCCTGAGGTTTCGCAGATAACCGCAAACTCTACTTAAGTTTTCGTGAAAAAGAAGATTGTCGGGAAGCACTTAGCAAGGTTTCCCAGATCTTTCTCACCGTATGTAGCTCAAAGCTTCCGATAGCAAAATGCAAGCCGGCTAGGAACGCTTCGTCCTCTGGTGTGTCAGGAAGACATATGTTCCAAGCGTCAGCCAGTATCCCAAGTATGCGATGACCCGTAACCATTCAGGGCTCCCAGCATAGCCAACCAGCGCTGCCAACACAGATCCCACCGCGCCTTCTTCGTGCAGCAAGGGATAGGTTCCGTCTGGATTTATCGGAGGATTGATGTCGAACGCACGCTGTCCTAGTACTCCCAGTCCGATACCAGAGCTTTCTCCAGCCTCGATGAGTTCGTGGACGCCGTGTCCAGTCAGCCCAGCTGCAAAAACTATGAGAATCACGCTCGTGACCTGGAAGAACTCGTTGAGATCCAACCTGTAGGTCCCTCTCATCAGAACCAGACCCAAAAGAACCACCGTCACAGACGCGATTATGGCTCCAGTCATCGTTCCAGACGAATCGATGATGGCGAGAGTTGTCATGAAGAGAACGGTTTCAAGACCCTCTCTGAAGACCGCTACAAAAGATAGAGCAACTATTCCCAGCAGTTGCCCAGCAGTTATAGTCACCTCTAACTTGCGTTCCAAATCTGCTCTGATGGTCTGAGCGTGCCGCGTCATCCAAAGGATCATGTACGTCAACACGACAGTGGCAGTTAGAGAAGCAAGGCCGTCAAAAATCTCGGCGAATCCGCCTGCAAGCCCACCATAGACCGCGGATATGATCACCGCAAGCAGAACACTTGCTCCTACTCCTGCAACTGCACCTGAATACAAGTAGTCATTGAGGTTCTGCCTTCCAGTTCGATTCAGATACGACGCCACGATTGCGACAACCAACGCCGCTTCCAGTCCTTCCCGAAAAGTCACGACGAAACTCGGCAAGAGACTCGCAGACGTAGAGTGTCGCCTCCGCTGCATCAGAACGGTCCATTCATGTAGTGTAAGTCTGTTGCTTGGTGTTTGGAAAGTTACTTTGACGCCACGATTGCTATTACCACGTCGTATGCGATGTTCCTCTCTTCTTCGATCTTGAATCCTGTCTGTCGAAGATGTTGAACAGTATCTCTGTTTATGTTGCCGACTCCCAGCCTAGACGCGAGCGGGTTTAGTTTGTCCATCAAGCGGCCAAGCATCTTGTTGTTGCTCCTCACGTGCTCCAGCATGAGCAATTGACCTCCCTTCTTGAGAACTCTACGTACCTCACTCAACCCCTTCGTCGGGTCTGTGACGGAGCAGAAGACCCACGAACTGAATACCGTGTCAAAAACCTCATCTTCGAAGGAGAGATTCTGAACGTCTTCCTCGCGCAGTTCTATTCTGCCATTGTAGTTGCTGCGCTTCTGTTCGGCTCGTCGCAGCATCTCTTGGCTTATGTCAACACTCACTATTTGCTGACCAGGAGGATAATCCTTGAAACTGCCTCCGGTTCCCACGCCGATTTCTAGAATCTTGCCTTTCGCTCTACGCAAGAGTTCTCTACGGTGTCTTGAAGTGAACCCCTCTACAATGAAGCAGAAAGAATCATAGAAACGCGCCACCGCGTCAAAACTAGCCTTGGCGGCATGATCTCGAGGGTCGGCCCTTGACATGCAGACACTTGAGGCGTCTATGTGAACCGTCCCTCAAGGCTCTACCGCATCAAACTCCGACAATTTGGCATGCGAGCAATTCAACGCGACTCAAGACACACGGCAGCTAATCCTTGCAGTTGGGCCTGCGGTAAGGGGCTGTGACAGGGAGTCATCTGCTCTGGAGTTGGCTTGCCACGTTTCGTTTGAACTGCTTGATTTCTTGGAGATTTGCGGCGTAGGGGTCCGGATTGTTCAAGTCTTATCAGGCACGTTGCCCCTATACATACCCTAGATAGTCAATGTCGGTTCGAGTCGCACACGCCATTGTTAGTGATTGTCTGAGAATTCGGCCAGACGATGTTGTCACGGTGAACACTTGGCGGCACACGATCGAGTTGTCAGACGCAATACTCGAGGAGTGTTACAAGATCGGCGCTGACGCCCTAGCCATACTTGACACAGACCGATCATACTACTCACAGCTTGAGACGCTATCGGAAGAGAACCTGAGGACGGCCTCGAAACATTGCCTGGGCATGGCGGAGTACACGACAGTGAATATCTTCATCGGAGGACCGGCGAACCCGATTCGCATGCGGAAAGTTCCGCCTGAAAAGTTCGCAGCCCTCTTCGAAGGAGAGAAAGCTCACATGGACAAGAGTCGTGAGAAGAAGATACGAGGCGCATACTTGGCGCAGGGCATGGTGACGCCCGAGAGAGCTCGAACGTACGGCTTCAACTTTCAGAGGTGGAAGCGGATGATCGACTCGGCCACTGCTGTTCGGTATGACGACATGAGCATCTTGGGCAGGCGTGTGGCGTCGAACCTTGAACGGGCGAGAGAAGTAAGGATTCGATCTAGGATAGGCACCGACCTGAAGTTCTCCATACTCGGACGACAGACTCAGATCAACGACGGGATCATAGATGACGATGACCTCAAACGAGGGCTACTCTTCACAACGCTCCCGACAGGATCCGTAACCGTATCCGTCGTTGAGGACAGCGCAACAGGCAAAGTGACCTTCGACCTCCCCGTGCCACAAGTTGGCAAGCTGATTCATGGACTGCAATGGATATTCGAGAACGGGCGTGTCACAGCCTTCAATGCGGAGAAGAACCTAGACGCCGTCAAACCGATATTCGACAGGGCTCATGGAGACAAGGACAAGATCGCCAGCCTCACGATTGGGCTGAACCCGCGGATAAGAACCGGGCTCATGATGGACAACTTGGCTAAGGGCGCCGTCACCATCGGTATAGGGTCTAGCCTAGACATTGGAGGAAAGAATGACAGCGACTACGGATTCCAAGGGACACTAAGTCAAGCGACAGTGGAACTCGACGGAAGGACACTTGTCGAGAACGGCAGAATTGCGGTCTAACCAGTCGGCCTGCTATCTGCGGTCATGAATATTACCACCCCACGCGTAGCTCTCCCGTGAGAACAACATGGGAGAACTGTTACTAATCGGGATGGGGTTACACGACGAAAACGGCCTAACGTTGCGCGGCCTCAACGCCGCTAGAGATTGCGATGCCCTCTATGCAGAGCTCCACACGAGCATCATGCCAGGACTTTCCGTGGCTCGACTAGAACGCCTGTTACGAAAAGAAATCAAAATTCTTACTAGGAAAGACCTGGAAGAGGGCGCAGAGCGCACGATACTCTCCAAAGCCAAGGAGGCGCGCGTGGCTCTCCTCACTCCAGGGGACCCAATGTCAGCAACCACGCACCTCGGACTTCTCCTCTCCGCAAAGAAGCTCGGAATTCCAACAGTCCTGATCCATTCGACTTCCATAATCACAGCTGCGGCGGGAGTTACCGGACTGGAACTCTACAAGTTTGGCAGGACGGTCACGATCCCCTCGCCCCGAACCAATCCCGCTCCCGAATCGGTCTATGAATTCATCAAAGACAACCGGAGAATCGGCCTACACACGCTCGCTCTCTTAGACATCGACGACGGACAGTTCACAATTCCTGAAGCGATTCGAGTTCTCTTTAGGCTGGAAGACACCAAAAGAGACGGCATCATTACAGATGACACTCTTGTTGTTGCGCTTGCGCGCGTGGAAGCTCCAGATTGTATCGTCAGAGCGGACAAGGCGGGAAATCTTGTGAAAAGTAATTTTGGTGAACCTCCATGGTCGATCATTCTTCCTAGCAAGTTGCATTTTATGGAAGCCGAAGCACTCCAGCTACTAGCCGGTGCACCGCGTGCGCTCCTGGAGGTTCGAGGATGAGCGAAGACCCCGGGGAACGGGCACTGGTGTACCTAGTCGCTGTGGAGAAAGCCATCAACGCAGCAGAGACTATCAACGATCGCGATGCACTTCGAATAGTCGACCATGCTAAGCGATACGTTGCAGACAGCAGGTACTTCCTCAAGACGGGGAAGCCAACAACCGCGTTGGCATCAGTTGCATACGCCGAGGGGCTGCTTGACTCGTTGACCATCCTAGGCTTGGGCGGTTCGAGTGGTACAACCCGTTGAGACAAGCCGCTAGTTCCTTCACTTGGAGTCTGAGGTTGGCAAATGATATCTCAGCGATGAGGCCATGACAATGACTAGGAGGCAGTACTGAGATGGACGTGAGCGAGGCGAATGAGAAGACCCTCCTGAAATCCATCTACCTTCTGCAACTTCGAAGGCAGTTCTTCACTAGAGCGGAACTGATGGAGAAGACGGGACTGGACGCAGACAAGTCTGAAGAGGTCTTGAGACAGCTCACGACGTCACGGATGGTGGAGCGGAGGAACGGCGACCAGTACTCTCTGCTGGCGCCGGGAAGATCGAAGATAAAGGTGGTCCTCGCTGGAGGGGTGTATGACATACTTCACCTCGGCCATCTCGCTGTACTTGCAGAGGCCAAGACCTATGGCGACGTTCTTGTCGTTGTTGTGGCGACGGACGTCACAGTTGAGACGCTGAAAGGCCGTAGACCCGTGTTCCCGGAGGAAGATAGACGCGCACTCGTGAATTCGCTCAAACCTGTGGACGCGGCTATCATTGGCTACGAAGACGTCGGCATGGGCTACGAGCAGGTGATCGACGATGTCAAGCCTGATGTCATAGCGCTCGGGTATGATCAAGACTCCCTTGCTCGGACGATTACCGAGATCGTAAAGAGGAAGAATCTCAAGATCGAGATAGTCCGACTTTCCAAGTTTGACAGGGAGAAGTACCTAAGCTCCTCAGCCATCAGGCAGACGTTTCTAGAGGAGCCGAAGGTATGATGCGGGCTCTCACAATGTCGCCGTCCTTCAGCCCAAGCTTCAATCTCAGGTTGCTCGGCGCGATCAACTCAATCACGTCGGCCGCATAGTGTGTCCTGACAGCGGAGATAAGCGCTCCGTCCTCCGTATCATTGACCTTCGCTCGGAAGCATGTGACCGGGCCGAACGTTCTTTCGCCGTCGCGGAAGCCATCGATTTGAATGTGCGGAAGGGTTTCGAGTAGTTTCCTCTCGTCCTGGTATTCAGGTTTGAGCCTGAGGTTCAGCGTGCCGGGGAAAGGGTCGAACCCGAGCTTTTCATTGAACTGTTTGCGATACCCGGTCTGGCTCACATACCAGGCGCCTTCTCCTATTCCCGAGAACAACGCTCCCTCAAGCACCAACTCCTTCGGCTTGACCTCGAATATCGCCTTGAGGCGGAGATACATTCTATTCAGCTCTTCCGATCCTTTCATCGTCACTCTGATCGATTCTCCGCGAGCGACTCTGGTTCTTCTGATCAGCCCGAAAGTCTGAAGCTCTATCAGGTGTCTGGAGGCTGTCTGCTGTGAGACGTTTAAGCTACTTGCCAGCTTCGCGGTAGTGATCAGCAGCTCGCCGGGGTAGGCTCCGAGCTCCGCGAGCTTCCAAAGCGTCAAAAGGAGCACGGGGCTCAGATCTTCGGCGACCATGTCAGTTTCTTCGCCTCCTGATGCGCTAATAGGACAGGCTCAAGGCCGCGCTCGCTCAGACAATGCTTCACTGTCCTCGTTGCATCTTCGAGAGATATCTTGTGACCGACACTGACATAGAGACTTTTCTTTTTGTGTCGGAGAATCGCTGCAATCACATTCCCGTCTGTGTCGACAAGCGTTTCCCCGACCTCCGTTCCGAAAAGCCTGCTCTTCGCCACACCAATTGTGGGCAGATTCATGATCACCCCCACATAGCATGCCAGACCGAACCTTCTTGGATGCGCAAGCCCGTGACCATCTACTATGCACACGTCAGGTTTGCATCTCAGTTTTCGAAGCGCACGAACTACCACCGGCGCCTCTCTAAAGGCCAGTAACCCAGGAATGTATGGAAAAGTCACCTGAGCCCGGGCAGTCTTGATCTCCACAGGTTCCAGTGAGTCGTACTCAATGACCGACGCTGCGGCTACAGCTTTCTCGTCATTGTATGCGCCGTCCGCTCCCGCAACGTACCTGATCCCGTCTGGAAGAGCGCTCTGTTGAGAGACTAGCGAGGCCAGTTTCTTCTGCAGCAGAATAGCATCTTGAGCAGC
>Ga0315307_1000654_pt1 | contig 14939 bp, 14 predicted proteins | sample TDP2_MG_FD_203079 | JGI IMG/M metagenome (GOLD analysis project Ga0315307, IMG submission 203079) | Freshwater sediment microbial communities from Lake Towuti, South Sulawesi, Indonesia - TDP2 | ecosystem: Environmental > Aquatic > Freshwater > Lake > Sediment | place: Indonesia: South Sulawesi... | reverse complement strand
TAATGATGAAGTAAATGCCCAAACAAAAATTCCCGCTGCAGGATAATCTTTTATTTCCTTTTCGCCAAGTTTCAGCCCCACAGAAATTATTAATCCTGTAACCCCTGCCCCTAAACATTTAAATATTGTCTCAACCCTGGGAGTAACAATATATTTGTTGTAAAGCATAGCAAGAACAATCATTACAATAAATGATGGTAAAATAAAAACTATTGTGGAAATTGTTGCGCCCGACCATTTCTTCAGCTTATACCCTGCGTAAGTTACAATATCCATCGTCACTGGCCCTGGTAAAATATCACCTAACACCGCTCCTTCAAGGAAATCTTCATGGCTCAGAATTTTCTTTCGGGATACTAACTCATTCTCCAGGAGGGTGAATACAGCCATGGGACCACCGAAACCAAAACAGCCGATCTTGAAAAACAGGTCCCAACTGGCAAATTGTACCGGTATATTGTCTCGTTGTTTTTCTCTTTGTCTCTCTTTTTCTTCCTTTTTTATAGAGTTTCTCTTATACAGATTCACTAAAGTTTTTTCTATCTCTCTGGCTTTGCTTTCGTCGCCAACTTGCCGATACAATTCCAATGCCCGTTGCCAAAATTCAGTCACAAGTTTTAGTCTTTCCCTGGTTATAGGTTGATTAAAAACAAGTAATCCCCTGCTATATAACTCATTTGCTTGCTTCCTTATGTCTTGTTCCATATCGGCTATCTGTAATTACAACTTTGCAAACATTTATCTGCCTCGCAGGTCCCATCTCTTCAATCGGAAGTTAATATACAAAGATTGATTACTACGAGGACGATACACATCCAGAACCACTCCCTGCTTTTTCTTAAGGGGTACCCTCTTTATTGCTTCTTTGAATTCATATATATTTGGTGTTGGATACCCATTTACAGACCTGATAATATCACCTGCCTGCAAACCAGCTTCCATAGGAGTTATGCCTTCTATTTCGTCAACGGCAACTCTGCTTGTGGTGGTATCGGCATCGTTTTCCGGGATAACATCTATCCCTAACCAGGCAAGTTCTTCGATGCCTTCACCGGGGGAAGGTTGAATTTTGTTTTGCAGAGATGACTTTGGTCCAGCCGTTGCCGCTACATACTTGTAACTCGGTTGGTTCTGCTTTACAAATTCATACCCACCGGGTAGAGTGGCGGGTGCTATTGGCACCTCGGTGGTCAAGTCCAGGAAACTACCAAAAAGTTTCTTTGCTTGATTTATGGGAATAGCAAAACTTATACCTGTATACACCGCCTCAACAGGAGAAAATATTGCCGTATTTATTCCAATAACCTCGCCTCGAAGATTGAGCAAGGGACCTCCGCTGTTACCAGGACTTATCGGTACATCGGTCTGGAATACATTATATAGTACCACGCCGCCTATAGGGAGTCGTCGCCGACGCGCGCCGATAATTCCGCTGGTGACAGTTTGAGTCAGTCCAAAGGGGTTGCCAATAGCAATAACTTTGTCTCCCACGGCAACCTTGTCCGAATTGCCGATAGGGGCAGAAGGAAATGTTTGATTTTGCCGCACGGGATCAATGATTTTTAATAATGCTAAATCTTTTTCTCTGTCACTACCAATTAGTTCCGCCGGATAATCCCTGTAGCCTTGTGCGTTAAATAGCGAAATTACAATATCACCACCTGGTGCAAGCACGTGGTAATTAGTCAGCACATATCCCTCAGGGTGAACAATAATTCCACTTCCAACGCTGCGTCTTCCCGATGGAGTAATAACTTCCCACCCTTGCTGCCAGGGCGGCACCTGGGTCGTATTTCCCACACAAATACCTACTACCGCTGGCTTTACCTCATTAACAATATTACTAACCCACCCGATAATTATGGGCGTGGCGCCTGTAGTCGTATCAGGAGCGACATTACCACCAGTTATACCAACGGGACGAATGTAAGAATTCACCGAGGTAGAGTTGGAATTTATTTTGCCCACAGCATCATTCAATGCCGCCAGGGTAATATTTTTGACGTATTTCCCCAGATTACCATGCATTTCATCAATCTCAGTTTCAATGTCGCGACGAAAGAACAGTAGTGAACAAAAAATTAAGCCTACGCAGATGACCATTATTAAAGCTATATTTTGCCAATTCTTCATAAATAATTAGTAATTTAGAAATGTTTCCGTCTTCACTACTGGTTGGACAGTATCGGCTTTAGAGAAACCTGCACATTACGGATATGTTCCATTTTGCGCATTAGAGCAGACCGTATTTCACGAGAGACTGCGCTTGCTTCACTGACTGTTTTTTCTCCTTTGACACACACCTCTACATCAATCCATATTTTCTGTCCTGTTTGTCTCGTCTTTAAATAGCCTATCTTTTTCACTTCCGGCAGTGAAACTATTATTTCTTTTATCTTCTCAATTTTTTCCGGTGGCAGCGAAACATCAAGTAGACCATGATAGTTCTCTATTACCAAAGTCGTGCCCATTTTGAAAACAACCAACCCCACCAACGCCGCTGCCAGTGGGTCTAATTGAGGAAAACCGAGCTGGCTGCCGAGGATACAAATTACTACGGGTATGGAGGAGTAAGCGTCAGAACGGTTATCTATAGACATAGATTTCAACGCAGGACTGTTCAACTCTTTGGCAGCACACATACTATAGTGGGAAACAACAAAATTCGAATATACTGAAAGTAATGCTACCCAGAAGGCTAACATATTCGGTGGTTTTATTTTAATCTGCAAGAACAGGACACTCAATGAACTATAAAGTATTTTTACAGCGACAAGGATTAGCACAATACCTACGATTGTCCCGACTATAAACTCGGCCTTGCCATAGCCATAAGGATGAGTTTTATCTATAGGTTTTTCACCAAACCGCGTGCCCCATCCTGCAAGGAGAGCACAGAGTATGTCCGCGCCTGAATGGCACGCATCAGCTAACAATGCCCTACTACTGGTTAAGTACCCCACCAGTCCTTTAATAGAAGCAAGCATAAGATTTTGTCCGGCACTTAGCCATGTGGCTCTCCGACCGCAAGTTTCACATTTTTGCTGAGCCATTCATAATCCTCTCGGTAGAAGCTCCGGCTGCTCTCTCACTACTATCTCAAGCGGTCTACCTCGACGTATCAACGACAAGATTATACCTTCGGATAAATTTCCATTCTTTATCACTTTCAGGAAGCTTATTAAATCAGGAGTAGATTTATTATTAACCTTCTCAATTATGTCACCGTCTCTTATTCCGCTGCCTAATGCCAGACCTTCTGTTTCAGTGGCAATTATACCCTGGGTATCTTTCGGCAAGCCATAGGTAAATGCAATTTCTGGAGTGATCGTAACCGCAGCAATCCCCACGGAGACGATTTCTGCACTCCCTGTTTCTATTTCCGCATTTTTCAATAGATTGGCTGACCTGTTTTGTAGAGCCGCTGCTTGAGTTTGCCCCCAGACGCCCCCTGCGACTTCAAATTTTACATCCAACCGTTTTCTTCCCCGGAGCACGGTTAACTTGACCTTATCGCCGGGTTTCTTCTCCGCTAATAAAGTTCTTATTCGCGTTTCATCAGTAATTCTTCTTCCATCAAAGCGAATGATTACATCCCCACGTTTTAATCCCGCCTCGGCAGCCGGCGAATTAGCATAAACTTCATTTATTAAAATGCCTCTATCTACCGGCACGTTCAGCTGTTCGGCGAGGACATCATTTAAAATTTGTATGTTTATACCCAGCCAGGCGGGTGCATCTTCCGGCGCTCTCGTATTAGGTTGATTTGGTTGCCCGGCCACCAGATATGGTCTGGGGTTAGAGTAACCTAAGTATTGCATAGCAACCTTCTGGCCGGCACCATCCATATAACTGGTAAAGACTTCTTTTGCCTGATTTATTGGTACTGCGAAACCTAACCCAGTGTGTGTTTGAACAGGTGAATAAATTGCTGTGTTTATGCCGATAACTTCACCATATAAATTGACCAAAGGACCGCCGGAATTACCCTGGTTTATTGGAGCATCTGTCTGGATGAGATTATTTAGTTGATGTCCCTCAATAACCGCATAGGCTCTCACCGCACTGATTATGCCTGATGTTACGGTTTGGGATAAACCGAAAGGATTACCCAGGGCCAAGACCGTGTCCCCTACTTGAACCGTATCGGAATCGCCTATGGGCGTAACCGCTAAGTCAATATTCTGCGGATCTATTTTTACTATAGCCAGGTCACGGTCAGATGCCTGTGCCACTATCTCACCTTCAAAAGTAGTTTGTCCTTGAGGAGTAAACAAAGTCACGGTGACAGACCTCTGTCCTGAAACAAGATGCGAATTAGTCAATATATACCCTCTTTTAGAAACAATTACGCCAGAACCCATGCCCTGAAATCCTGGCATAACCGCTGCTGGAACAGGGGAAGGTGCAGCTGCATTCTGAATGGTCGCGGGTGGAGTTTGCTGTGCTGTAGGTTGGCCCCAGACCTGTCCCTGTGCTACAATCGAGTTACTTGGTAAGCGGGGACAAAACATAGGCGAACCACAATTGGGACAGGTAATTGAAGTCCAGGGAACGCCTGGCTGGCGTGTTACTTCCATTCCACAATTAGGACAGGACATAGTAAGCGTATTTGGTCCAAACCCTTGCCCTCCTCTGCCCCAAGCCTGTATTTGCGTCTGAGGTGCTGGAAATGCTGGTAAGCGAGGACAAAACATAGGCGAACCGCAATTGGGGCAGGTAATTGAAGTCCAGGGAACGCCTGGCTGGCGTGTTACTTCCATTCCACAATTAGGACAGGACATAATAAGCGTATTTGGTCCAAACCCTTCTACCCCTCTACCCCGTGTCTGTATTTGTCCCTCCGGCTGTTGTGAAGGTTGTACCCATACCTGGTTTTGCACTTGTGGGTTTTGCACTATGACCGCTCGGCAATTGGGACAGACAACTGGACTTAACGGGTTTGCTGGAGGGTGGGTAGTTACCCAACCGCAGTTAGGACATTTAAGCCATGCCAAATCAGGCGCTTGAGTTTCCACAGTTCCCCATTTCTGGAAAAACGGCCGGGCATTCGGCAGGCTAATTCCGACAACGGCTGGTTTTACTAATTCCACAATATTATGATAAGAATCCTGTGGTATCCTCCCAATAGTGGCTTGATTGGGTCTATTTCCTGACTCGATTCTCGCAGGAAGATTTGTTTTGCCCAAAAACATATGGTCTTCCCGACCATGTTCCCTGCTTTTCCACCCTTTGCCGAAGAGCATCCAACCTATCACAATAATGATTAGAACTATTAAGCCCACCAGCCATGGTTTCAGTTTTTCTCTGGCACAAGTATTATTAGAACCTGTTATTTTGTCATCCGCTCTCATATCGTTGAACTCCGAGTACCAGGATATGGAATCTTTCTACTTTCTACTTTCTACTTTCTATTTTCTATTTTCTTTCCCTTGTTTCCGCAGGTTTTGTCCTGCTATTCTTCGCTCCCAAACCAAGCAAGGTCAACCCGGCCAGAACAAAGAGAATCACTATCAGTCCCTTGATAATATCCCATATGAACCACCACCACGAAACTATTGCCCAAAGGCCTATAGCGAGGAGAACAAGACCGGCAATAATTTTATTCATCTGTAAAATCCTCCTTCCATGCAAATTCTACTTCTGGCGTTGTCAACAAGTCTCCTTCAGCACCGATGTACGGTATCCGTTGGCCAAATCCATAGATTCTCCCCAAAATATTTGTTGGGAATGCACTTAGAAGCTGATTATATGCTCTAGCCACCCCATTATACTTCCCCTTCTCTTCTGCAATACGGTTCTCTGTATTTGACAGCTCTTTGATTAAATCCTGGATAGATTGCGTGGCTTTCAAGTCCGGATACTGTTCAACCAGAGCCAATAGCTTTGATAATGCAGTATCCAGCTTTGCCGCGGCTTCCATTTTCTCTGTCATATTTTTCGCTTGAGTTAACATTTCCCGCGCGTCAGACACATGCTTAAATATCTCTTCTTCATGAAAAGCGTACTTCCTTACCGTGACAACCAGGTTAGGGATCAGATTGCTACGCCTTTTTAGTTCAACCCCAACCTGGGCAGAATATGCTTCAGAATCGGTCATTAGTCGGGAAAAATCGTTGTACCAATGAATAAGCGCCCAAAAAATGGCAGCAATTGCTGCCGTCAAGAGCATTCTCAACAACCATGCCAAGATTTGATGTTTAGCAAGATATGACTTTAAACTTTCTGCTAACGCCTTAATTTTATCTGTCTGCCTGTGGGATAATGTTCGTATGGGATGTAATTTGTCGAAATATGCTCTTCTGATTACTGCTTTTATAAGACTCATTTTTCCGTTAATTGAAATATCAATCTTTGAAAGAGTTCTTTAGTCTGCTAATCTGTTTCCTCGGCTTCCATCGCTTTGCGGAAGGCATCAATCGCCTTGTTATGTTCACCATTACCATCATAGGCTAACCCTAAACTGTAATAGTATTTTGCTGTCCGGGGACTTAGTTCAATTGCTTTCTCATAAGATTCAACAGATTGATTGTGCATTTTTTCCTTGTCGTAGAGTAATCCTAATCGATAGCATGTTTCAGGCTGCTCCGGTAAAATTCTTAACGATTTTCGGTATGAATCTATCGCCTTGTCGATGACATTTTTCTTATTATAGGCTAAGCCAAGACAGGAGTATATTTCTGCTTTATTGAAAGTCCCGGATAGGGCACCACTGGACTCGAGTTTTAGTATCCGCTTATAGCAGGCGATGGCATCATCCCATAATCCTTTCTTGCTGTAGGCCAGACCAAGTTTATAGTAGGCTTCTGCATCGGATGGATTAAGCTCTATTGCTTTTTTCAACGAGGCTATCGCCTGGTCCACATGGCCTTTATCAGCATACTTCTTTCCCACTTTGCTAAAAATTGTAGCTCGGTCTATGGATTTGGGCTGAAAAAGCTGCTCAACCCATTCAAGAAATCTCTTAAATGCCAGTCCAACCATCTCTATTAAGATTTCGATTTTTGCTAACATCCTCGTTCCTCCCTGTATTGCCAGAATGCCAGATTGCCACTTTCTCTCTTACTCTTCGTCTATTACTGGTGATTCTTTTTCTTGCAATTCCATCGCTTTTCGCAGAAAATCTACTGCTTTATCATGTCTGCCTTTACTATCGTAAGCCAGGCCGAGACAATAATAATATCTCGATTCCTGGGGACTAAGGGAAATTGCTTTCTTGTAGGAGATAATTGCTTCATCGTGCATTTTTTTACTGTCATACGCCAAGCCGAGTCTGAAATAGTATTCATTATGATTTGAATCTAATTTGATTGCTTTTCTATAACATTTTAAAGCCTCGTCTGTCTGGTCAAAATGGTCGTGAACTAAACCCATACGATAATACACCTCGTGATTTCGTAATCCTAACTCAATGCATTTCTGGTAGGACCTTATAGCTTCGTCCCAGTCTTTTGTTCTCATATAGATTCTGCCTAATTGAACATATGCTTTCCCGTCGTCTGGATTGAGTAGAATGACTTTCTGGTATAAATCAATTGCGTCCCTTTCCAAACCTTTATCCATGCATTCTCTACCAATTTCAGCGTAGACCTCACTCACCTGTTTGGGCTCAAGACTAAAAAATTTCTCAATGATATCGAGTAATTTTTCCAAATACAGGATAAGCAGTTTTAGAAATAATCTTAATTTTATGACCATATTCGAATTCTAATAACCATTAAGAATTTCTTCTACAAGCTTAGAAATCTATAACGAGGTCTATTTCGCATTTGGCGGAGCGTTCTAATGAGGTATGTTCACTCGGGTTTCTTTTTTTTACTCGCACCTAATGCCAGTCCAATAGCGCCAAAAGTAACACCCCCTGCCCAAAGACAGAGTCCTATCGGTAGAGCAATTTCAAATACACTAGCCACAGTTATCCCGGCAATAGCACCCAGAACTCCAACCCCTGCGCCGCCAGCCGTAAAGGCAGCTGTTTTAATGGGTTCCCTCAAATCAATATGCTTCTTCGTTTGTTCTAAGCTTGTCTCCGATAAATTTTTCCCATGGGCAACTTTCTCCCTCTCCACTTTAGACCTCCTGTTAAATTTTTTCTGGTTAAAGCCAAACTGCCTAAGGAGTGAAAGGCTAAACTAACTTCCTTTCTCTATATTTTGTAGGGCTTTCCGATAGTCCTTTATCTTTGTAATTAGATTCTGTATCTTTTTTTCTTTCAGAATAGCCTTCTTTTTATTAATCAATCGGTAACATTCGCTCCCCAGAGTGCCGAAAAGTTCTTCCATCCTGCCTTTTATCGAGCTGGCCTTAATTTTCGATTGGACACGGCGAATGATTCTCCTGGCTTCTTTCGGTCCAGTCACTACTCCAGAAGCAATTGTCCTCGATACATCGGCGGATATTTTACCGGTGATCTTCCCCGTAGCCTTTGCTGCGGTTATTATCTCCTTTGGCAAAAGTATCGCTCCCTTCTCGATTTTTTTCAGCTTCTCCCAGATTTTTGCTGGCAGTTTGGGCTTCTTCACTATCTTCCCAACCTTCGATTCAGAAGGTTTTCGCCCTCTGACCGGTTTAACTAACTTTTCCGGTTTAGGTTTTTGCTTCATTTTCTTTTTCTCACCCTTTCCCTCGACCCAGGCGTAAGGATCTTCTCCTGAAAGCCTCCTCTTACTCATTAGGTACCGATTCTGGCGTTTCCCCCGTTTACCTAACGGATCTTCGCCCAATGCCTTTCTCTTGCTTTTACTCACGAGAGATTACCTCCTTTGCTAATTTCATATAATCTTCTGCTCCGTAAGAATCTGGACTGTATAAAGTAATTGGCAACCCAAAACCGGGACTCTCGGCTAACCGAACGTTTTCCCGAATAACAGTTTTAAATACCTCGGTTTTGAAATATTGTCTTATTTTATCCAAAACTTGCTGACTCAGATTTGTCCGAACATCGTACATTACTGGTATAACCCCGGTTACTTTAAGCAGAGGATTAACTTTTTTTCTTACGATTTCGATTGTTTCCAAAAGTCTATTTATTCCTTGCAAGGCAAAAAATTGAGTCTGGATAGGAATAAATATTTCCCGTACAGCAGTTAAGGCATTTAAGGTAAGCAGCCCTAAAGAAGGAGCACAATCGACCAAAGAATAGTCGTATTTTCTAAATGTCAGGAAAAGCCGGTCTTTGAGTATTGTCTCCCGGCTGGGCATATTGACCAGTTCTATTTCCGCTCTGGAAAGGTCGATATTAGAGGGGATAATATCTAAGCCCTCAACCGGGGTAGGAATAATCACTTCCTCTGCCTTAATCTTCCAAAGCAGAAGATCGTAGATTGAATGTTCCAAATCATCACCTTTAATTCCTAAATGGATAGTCAAATTTGCCTGGGGATCCAAATCTATCACCAATACCTTCTTTCCTAACTGAGCCAAACAGGCTCCCAGATTTGCTACCGTGGTTGTCTTGCCAACCCCGCCTTTCTGATTGATCAAAGCTATAAAACGCATTTCACTTTTCCTTTACCCCATTAGAAGGCTACTTTCCAGCTCAAGGATAAATGAGGTGGAAACTGCAATTATTCATAGAATGTCTCGCCGTGCTCGAGTAGCGCTCTCGGGAGCCGGCCGGGTACGGCGAGGCAGGGGGGATACTCTGCCGGCAGATTGATAAGCGTCAACCATTGACCAAACCCAAACAATAACTAAAAAGAACCAGCCGACAACGACAAAAGATAACGCCCAGGAAATGATATAGGCGATAATGAATTCTGTTCCTTTACGAAACTCTTGATTATAAATTTGCCCCAAACCGGGTAAGAGAAAAGAAAGGACGACTGCCAGACCTCGGTATGGATGATTTGCCATTTTTCCATCCTTGTTCAATATTTTTCACTTCTTAAACGGTTTGCTGGACAGCACCTGATTTCAAATTTCTCCCACTACACCAACTGAATATTCCTTCTCCTTAACCGGATTCCGAGCCACCGGCTTCCTGGTGTGGATATTCGCGGTCAATTATCTTCTGCAAGACCCGTACAATTTCCTGACGAACTCTCGAGTCAGGGTCTTCCAGCCTCTTAGCTAAAATGGGAATAACACCTTTGCCACCTAATTGCTCTAAGGATTTCACCGCGGCAAGACGGATATCTTTTTCTTTTGAACTTAATCCAGCAACCGCCTCCTGATAGCCAATTTTTTCCTTGCAGTTTTCTTCAATCTCAGTAATCTGGGCTCTTATCCACCGTATTTCAGCGTCAAATTTTCTCAATTCACTAACCAGATTCCTGGTCTCTTTCCTCTGTTCAATGTTCTTTGTTTTCCTTTCCACTAATTCAAATATGAGCTCACCCAATTTAGTAAAAGTCGTCCATTTCTTCTTTTCCCATTTCTTGATATCACTTCTTGACTTTCTGACCCTTAATGCCTTTCCCGTCACCTCAAATACTCCGGCTGTCTTCACTTTGATCGCACTGGGCACACTACCAGCTCTCTTAGCAATTGCTAAAGTTTCTCTGGCCAATATCCCTGCCGTCTTTCCTGAAACTACCTGCACTTTCTTTAGCAAATTTCTACTCATCTTTCCTCCTTAATTCCCTTTCTTGGAAGGTACGTCTACCCTGAGTGGAAGCAATTTTCTTGCCATTAAAATTTATCAATAAAAGTTGAAAGTCTTGTCAATATCAGATTCTCGACCACGAAACGGATAAAACCCGGGTTTAAACTGGCCTTAATAGGCTCAATAATTGTATCCTCAGAATGCTAAGTGAAATGGGTAATCTTTTTACATTTAGGATTCAAAAGGAGCCATGTTTGTCGGCGATAGATGGAAGTAAATTGTGTAATAATTTACCAAATTCTTAAATTATTTCCGAGATTAGGAAGACATTTGTAGGCACAATTTCAAATTGTGCAGAATTAATTTGCACAGATTGAATCTGTGCCTACAATGGTTATGTTGTCATTGCGAACCCTTCGCTTTCTGTCATTCTGAGCGGAGCGAAGAATCTCAACATACTGCTCAGGGTAAACTCCGTGAAGTCCCGATTTATCGGGACCACGGGCTTTGCCCTCGCAACGACATTTGTAGGCACAATTTCAAATTGTGCAGAATTAATTTGCACAGATTGAATCTGTGCCTACAATGGTTATGTTGTCATTGCGAACGAAGTGAAGCAATCTCGTTAAATTATTTGACAAGGTGGAAGATTATTTTTTTCGGAGGTGCCTAAAAGAGGCGATTTTTTTCTCATCAATTCCAAAATGTTTGAGTTTATTGTAGAGAGTATGCCGAGTAACGCCTAAAATTCCTGCTGCCTGGCTGCGATGTCCACGGCAGTGTTCCAATATCTTCTGTATATACATCTTTTCCATTTCCTCAAGCGAAAGATATCTCTCCTCAGGGGACGCCAGAAATAGTTGTTTCAAAGTCTTACACTTCTGAATGACAGGTGGTAAATCTGCAACTTCAAGGGTATTTCGCTCGGTCAAAATTATTATCCTTTCAATTACGTTCCGTAGTTCACGAATATTTCCCGGCCAATCGTATTCCTTCAACATTTCCACTGCTTCTGGTGAAATGGTCTTCTTTCCTTTACCTGAAACTTTTAGATTCTCTAAAAAGAAGTTAACTAATAAAGGTATATCATCTGGCCTTTCTCTCAAAGGGGGAACAGTAATAGTCACTACACTTAAACGATAATAAAGGTCTTCTCTAAACCGACGAGAAGCAACCTCTCTATATAAATCCCTGTTAGTGGCGCAAATGATTCTTAGGTCAACCTGAATTTCTTCATTACTCCCTAAACGGCGAAAGTTTCCGGTCTCCACCGCCCGCAATAATTTAGACTGTAGACCTGGGCTTATTTCACTGACTTCATCCAAAAATAGAGTCCCGCCATCAGCTGCCTCTAAAAGACCGTGTTTCAAGCGGGTAGCGTCTGTGAAGGCGCCCTTTTCATACCCAAAAAGTTCGCTTTCCAAAAGAGTATCAGGGATAGCACTACAATTGACTAGAATGAAGGATTTATTCCATCGCGAACTATTCTTATGGATGGCATTGGCTATCAATCCTTTACCGGTCCCTGTTTCCCCTTGAATAAGGACAGCAGAATCAGTGGGAGCAACTTTCTGGATCAAATCCAAAATCGATTTCATTTCAGAACTCTCTCCCACCATGTTGGAAGGAGGGCTTGGCCGCGGCAAGTCCCGAATTATGTCGCGACTGGTCCCATATTTCCTACAATGCTCAACGGCCCGTTCAACAATCGAGGTTACTTCATTTAAATTGAAGGGGTTGGTCAGGTAATCATAAGCACCCAAACGCATTGAATCAAAAGCTGACCGCATCGTGCTATGTTCGGCAAACACAATAACCTCGATATAGGGATGTGTCTCCTTTATAGTCTTCAGAACCTCGTCTCCTTCTATATCCTGTAATTCCGAACTTAATAGGACAACTTGAAACTTTCCATTTTCTAACTCTTCCAGACCAGTATCTCCATCAACAACCTCCTCTACACTGTATCCTATTTGCACCAATTCCTCTTTTAGAGTTTCCCGCATAGATTCTTTACCACCAATAATTAAGATATTTTTCTCTTCGGCCATAGATAATTCCCATTTGAGGTTTCTGAAAAAGTATCATTTTCTTTTGTAGGGGTTCCGATTCATCGGAACCCGTTATCTTCGGACTCAATAAATTGAGCCCCTACATAAAATGAACAATTTTGGACTTTTTAAGAAACCTTATTTAGTAATCTGCATTGACGACTTTTTGCAGTTTCTGGTAACATTTTGGACACATAATATGAGAACCATAAAGGATTTCATTGTAAGCTAACCATCTATTAAATAAAAATAGTGATTTACACCAGGCGCACTGTTTCCTTACTCTTTTGTCGGGATATGTTTCCACATTTTCTCTAAAGACATCGTATATTTCTTTAAATTCTCTATTATACTGCCTGAATATTTCCAGAATATCCGGATCGTATTTATGAAACTGTTCATATAATATAATGTCATGTATCTTTTTGTGAGAAAGTGCCTTTCTATAAGCTCTATCTGAAGCAAGGGCATCGTACGAATCTGCTAACGCACAAATTCTTGCCGAAAGCGGAATATCTTTACCTTTTAAGCCATATGGATAACCTGTTCCATCGTAATTTTCATGATGGTAAAGTACTATTTCTTTTGCTATCTTAAAGAAATTCTCCAAACCTCGCTCCGCACTTTGCTCAATCGCTGACAACATTTCATATCCATAATGGGTATGGGTTTTTACTATTTCGAATTCCTGTTTTGTAAGAGAATCCAGTTTTATGACTATCTTTTGAGGTATGTTTATCTTGCCAATATCGTGAAGCTTACTTCCAAGATATATATATTGAATGTAGTTCTGAGTAGAAGTTTCGCCCCACTCTTTCGTTATACGAAATTTTTCACCAATTAAACGAGCATATTGTGAAACTCCATTCAAATGTTCTATGGTTTCATATTCGCCTTTTGTTTTCACAAGACATGCTAAAGCTGTATCGGCTATCACCGTAGATAATGATAATAGAGTGTCTTTCCAAAATAGATTTACCAGTTTAACCTTTATATTATTTAATAAATTTCCAAAAATATTGCGTTGACTGGAAAATCTTAGGAGCTTTATAAATTCAAAGAGATCTCTAAATGGCCCTCGAAAATCATGAACTCCATATTTTGTATACTGAAATGCATCCTGTAAACTTGGGTTTTCTGAAATCACTATTATTTTAACACGAGGAGAAACCTCTCTAAAGTAATCCAATGCATGAAACTCTTCAGCCGAACCCTTTGATATTTTGAGGAAAATTAGGTCAAATTTACGATTTTTATAAAATCGTCCCACATCTTCAATCTCTTTTCCTGTATGAATAGCATAAAGTATGTCTTTGTCAACCCATGGTTGAATGGTATTCTCAATATCGAAATTGAGCAAAAGGACGTTTATTTTTTTCATAATACGGCAGACAGCTCCATCTTTTGACGAATTGCTGGGTAGGGCTATGGCCAAAAAATTTTATAAAATTTTAATGGTGAGTGTGGAATTTACCCGCTTATATAATGTATTGCAATTTATCTGCCAGGGCGCTTGGAAGGGTTGAGGAACTACATTAAGATTATTTCTAACGATGTGTATTTAGTGAGGCCTTCCGTGAGGGAGGTATTGAATTGAGGTAACTAAGTGACATTTATTTCATTCATGGGAGTGTGTCATTATTGACACAAAATTGGTGTCTCCTATTACGAATATTATCCATTTTTGGAAAAGATTTGTCATTTTCCCAGATTTGGTACGACTTTCCATTAATGATACGAGAAGATGATTTCATAAGTGGAACTCTGGTCTGTCTTTATTCTAAGAATCTTTCTTCCGCTGGTATGAAAAATCCGGGCTAATAGCCATTAATGCGATGTTCCTTTAATTTTCTGTACAATTTTGACCTACTCAACTTCAACGACCTGGCGGTTTCTATCTTATTACCTCCACATTCCTTAAGGGTTTTAGTGATGACACCTTTTTCAAAGTCCTTCAAGAATTCTTTCAAGCTCATTTTATCTGATAAGGCGGGGGGACTTAGCGGTTGTCTGGAAAAACCAATTCGCAAATCCATAGGCGTAATATATTCACCTGTAGAAACTATTAGTGCACGTTCAACAACATTGGCTAATTCTCTTACATTTCCAGGCCAGTCATATTCCATTAGAATTTTCATAAACTCCGGAGTAACTTCTTTCTTTGTTTTAGTAACCTGGCTATTGCCGATAAAATGTTTTACTAATAATGGGATATCTTCCTTTCGCTCCCTTAACGGTGGCAGATTGATGTTAACAACGTCTAACCGGTAATATAAATCTTCCCGAAAATTTCCATTCCTGATTTCTTCAACCAGATTTCGATTAGTCGCTGCTATGATTCT
>Ga0315307_1000653_pt1 | contig 14965 bp, 13 predicted proteins | sample TDP2_MG_FD_203079 | JGI IMG/M metagenome (GOLD analysis project Ga0315307, IMG submission 203079) | Freshwater sediment microbial communities from Lake Towuti, South Sulawesi, Indonesia - TDP2 | ecosystem: Environmental > Aquatic > Freshwater > Lake > Sediment | place: Indonesia: South Sulawesi... | reverse complement strand
ACTCAGCAAGCTATCCGTTCACGAGTCTCTCCTACGAAGACAGACGAGAAGAATAAATGAACACTTATCCGAAGTACCGGTATTCACCATGTGCGTCGCGTGTAAGAGAGAGGCACTATACCAAGCGCAACTCTTTGATGAATCGATCATGGAACCGATACAAGGAGAGGATTTCGACCTAGCGTTCAGAATAAGGGCCGCAGGCTACAAGATAGTAGCTAACAAAGAACCCGTAGCACGCCACTACACAAAACAGGTTACCAAGAAGTCTCGTCGATTCTCAAAAGAGCCCAAGTCTATTGAAGGGATATACGGGAGCGAAACCTATTTTCTGGTCAAAAACCGGGGATCGATAGGATTCTACGTCTTGTCCCACCTGTTGTATAGGGTTGTGGAGTCTTTTGCCTGGACCATTAGAAGTAGAAGGATAACCATACCGATTTATTGTATGAAAGGACTATTGACAGGGGCGGTCTTGGGACTACGCAAGTGTGGCAGAAGCTCTAGATATGAGCCAGCACGAGTTTGAGAGTCAAGCTATGACATTCATGAACGCCGAAAAGGATCTAGTTTCAATAATAGTTCCAGTGAAGAATGAGCTGGAACACATCGAGAGACTGGTGAGAAGTATCTACGCACAGAACTACAAGCCTTTGGAAGTTGTTATAGTGGACGGCGGCTCGAGGGATGGCACGCTAGATATTCTTCACAAACTGAAAGCCCAGATGGACGGTAGTGAATTCAACATGAAGGTTCTGAGAGAGGAAGACTATGGTAGGGCTTGTTCGGTACCTAACGCCAGGAACATTGGAATTGTCCATAGCCGAGGGAGAAACATAGTGTTTCTGGAAGGCGATATGGAACTTCTTGAACCAGATCTTATTGGAGAAGTGAAGAAAGCGCTTGAGACTCATATGTGGGTTGCCGTACTCGCCGCCTCTATGATCGACTCATCTGTCGAGGAAGCACTCATTGCCGAAGTTTCCGCATGGTATTCAGGTCGGTACCCCTACTCCTACTGTGCTGTGAGGCGAGAAGTGACTGAGAAAAGAATGTTTGATCCAACCATCGCGCCATTCGAGCAGGTAGATTTCTTCGATGATTATCTTGCGTCAGAACTCAAGATAGTACCTTATGAATCGCGAAAAAAGATAGGGAGACATGAGCCGCACACACTCGCCGAACTCGCAAGACAACAATTGTGGTATGGCCGCACAGCGTGGACTTACTTCGCGAAACATTTGTCAACTAAGAGCATGCGTATGCTAGTTTCTCCCACCCTACCAATAGTGCCCGTGCTATTAGCTGGCATCTGCGCGGCTTTGAGCCAATTTGCACTGTCTTTAGTTCTTGTTCTCTTGTACTTGTATAGAAGATTCACATTTAGTCTTTTGATACCACCACAATTCAGGAAATTCCGCGTGTTCATATTGGTTACCTTCATAGATTCGGTACTACGGCCCGTAGCGTACACCTTGGGCCTTCTATATGGAGCCATGGTGAGAGCCGTTAATCATGAAGTCAAGCTTAGCCGAGACTAGAAGAAGATCGAGAAAATCGCTCAGTAGAGTTGCCAGATTGCTTAGCCATCATAACGGAAGACTCGCTCATGTCGTCCGAAGCATTGCAGATTATTACCGTCTTAAGACGGCGTCTAGGCTTTGGCAGTCGTTGAACGTACAGTTGCCCAACGGCCTCAAAATTGCACTTCCCAAGTGTTATATCAGAAGCTACCTCGGATCGTTTGACGATGTCTATGTCCACAGGGAATACGACCTTTTGCACGACTATAGGCCATCCATCAACGATGTAGTTTTTGACGTGGGAGCTTCCATGGGGCTGTATACACTAGAATGTAGTAGACTTGTCGGCAAGAAAGGAAAAATCTATGCTGTTGAAGCTCTGCCCTCATTCTATGATATCCTTTTGAACAACATCCGGATCAATGGGGTTGACAACGTTGTGCCAATCAATGTTGCAGTAGGGGCGTTCGAAGGCACGTCTCACGTGTACCTTGATGCCTTGCTTCCGTCAAGATCAAGCACACATAGCAGACATGTTGAAGCCCTATCTAGCGTCAAACATAAGATTGAGACCAAGCTTACAACCCTGGACACTTTGATAAGTCAACATGGTGTCCACAATATCGACCTTCTAAAGATCGATGTAGAAGGTGCCGAGCTAGATGTCCTAAAGGGAAACATCAACGCTTTGAATGAGGGTATAGTCGATCGTATGATAGTGGAGATGCACGAGACGTGCGTTAACCTGAAGGACATGACTGAATTCTTGCAGGAGAGATCCTATCTTGTTGACGGAGTGTTCGCCTCCGACTACTTGAAGAAAATAGTATATGCTAAGTTTAGAAGATGAACGGCTGCATCGCTTGGAGACTCGCTCAATCGAATTTGCACAGGTAACGCCATGAAAATTTTCGATGTAAGCTTCCTAGGGCAGGCAAGTGGGCTACCTTTAGGAATCCCGCCTCTTCCACTGGATGATTTTGTCCATCGGCCGCATCACCCACATCGTCTCCATCTTGATCGTAACACTCGCTCGATTGATCTAGATCTGTTGATACGTGTGCGATCTGTGGCAGTGATATCATGACCGTGGTCTCGGTTTTGGGGATAGGAAGAGTCGGACTGCCTCATGCCCTTCTCTCAGCACTAAAAGGCAACATAGTGTTCGGTATAGATATCAAGAATGACTACATCGAATTGCTGAAAAGGGGAATTTCACCCTTCGGCGAGCCAGATTTGCAGGCATTATTGCTTAAGACTCTTAACCGTACGTTCTTCCCTACGACGAGTTTTTCCCCGCTAGAGAAGTCCGACTACATACTGGTGCAAGTAGGACTCAAAGGGCCGTCTATTTCGGTTGATAGGTCTCATTTGATGTCTCTTTTTGGGTCGATGATCCAGTATCTGCATGGCCAGACCATAATCTCGAGAGTGACCTCTCCGGTGGGAACGACCGATAAAGTGAAGGCATACTTGGAAACACGTGGCAGGAAAGAGGGAAGAGATTTTCGTCTTGTTTTTTCACCTGAGAGAGTTGTCGAGGGCAAGGAAATAGAGGAGGAGCGATCCCTACCGGTGATCGTTGGCGCCTATAACGAAGAAGGATTTGAAAGCGCGGGCGCTTACTTCAGGAAAATCACAAGTGGACAGATAATCCGCGTGTCCTCGCCAAGCGTGGCTGAATTGATCAAGTTGCTAGACAATGCTTGGAGGAATCTCAAATTCGCGTTCGCAAATGATGTCGCGCTTCTTGCTGAAGAAATAGGAATGGATGTGTTCGAAGTCGTAGAAAAAGCTAACCTAGGGTATGACAGAAACGATATTCCTAGACCATCCTGGGGAGTTTCAGGATACTGTTTGTCAACTAACCCCTACATGCTTGAGCAGTCTTTCCTTGGAATGGCCAAGAAGAGAGGTTTGCATTCAGTGTGGTACTATGGAAGAAAGGCAAACGACTACTTGGTTAGTCATACAGTGGAGTTGGTGGATGCTCTTTCCAGAGGAAGGAAAAATGTACTGGTCGCAGGATTGAGCTACAAAGAAAATGTGGACGACTTCAGGGATAGTCACGGAGTGAAAACAGTCGAACAACTTCTAGGAAGCGGATATCGGGTGTCAGTTTATGACCCATATCTTGACGTAAACTCGTACACCATTTTGCCTCGACATGTCGCAACCAGAGTGCGAAAATGTAGCGCCTTGAAGGAGGCTCTTGAGAGCCAAGACGTTGCTATATTTACGGTGAAGCACTCTGAGTTTCGCTCGCTGAGACAGTCAACGATCCTGGCGAATATGAATCTACCGCCCATCATTATTGATTGCTGGGGCTTTCTAGACGGAACTTTTTCAAACCCGAAGGTAGTGTATAGAAGAGTGGGACTAGGATGAGCTCCGCGTTGGTGACCGGTTGCGCGGGATTTATCGGCTCATTTCTTACAGAGGAACTTCTAAGCAGAGACTACTATGTGTGGGGGGCAGACAATCTTTTCAGAGGAAGGACAGACAACATGGAGCCGTACATAAACAACCGTCGTTTCAAGTTCGAGAGAATCGATTTAGCTAGGAAGACGATTCCCAGTTCACTTCTGAAAGACGTAGAAACTGTGTTTCATTATGCAGCCATTAATGGGACCAGATATTTTTACGAAAGTCCTGAAAAGGTTTTCATGGACAACATCAAGGCGACGTCAAATGTCTTGAACGCAATGGAGAGAACCTCCACAGTCGAGAGAATCATCTTTGCATCAAGTTCTGAAGTATATGGGGATGCGCTCTACTGCCCAACTGACGAGGAACATCCAATCCTAATACGAGACGTGAAAAATCCAAGAAACTCTTATGCGCTAAGCAAGGTTTTCTCAGAGTTCTACGTCAAGACTTTATGTGAATCACGATCCATTAGATACATTATCCTTCGCATATTCAACACCTATGGTGAGAGGATGGACACCTCCGCTTATGCACAGGTGATTCCCGAGTTCATAAGGAAACTTACGGAACCCATCTTCCAAGTAATCGGCGATGGACAACAGACGAGATGTTTTTGTCATATATCAGACCACGTGGCATTTGCCCTGAAGGCTGCAGAAAAAGCGAGCAACGAAATCCTGAATGTTGGAAATGATGAAGAAGTCAAGATCGCGGATCTAGCTAGACTGATGCATAGGATCGCAAACAAGTCATTCAAACCGGTTTATCTGCCGCCCAGAGAAGGAGACATACGGAGAAGAGTTCCGGACATAAGCAAGATCAGACGACTTACCGAATACTCTCCCAAAGTTTCTCTTGAAGAAGGGGTGAAGAGATGTATAAGGTGGTATTTCGACAAATGGCATCTTCGATCGATCGGTCGCCACACTTCGCTACCTCCTACGTGGAGAAACGGTCATCATCTTTCTCCTCGCCTTTCCCGCAGAAACCCTCTTCAACATGATCAAGTCGTTTGCAGGAAGAGAAAGACAAAGAGCCCGATCAACCAGTGAAGACATTGGATTACGCGAGCGAGAACATCACAAGGGAACCGTCGATCACAAAGATAGGTGCAACGAAACATCGCCTAATGTCCAACTGGATTGTGCGTCTCATCAACCCCTTGTTCAAGAAACGCTTAGAGGCACACATAATTAAGAGAACTATGATTTTCTCAAGCAGTTTGCGTTCTCTCCCACGACTGGTGTCCTAGTGTGAGCCCAGAACAACTAGGTAGGGAGGTTACCTCTGGTAGCTTCTTGCTTTCTGCAGGCGACCTCTTCGCCAAGGCTATCGCAGCTCTCGGCAGTATGTTTATCGCCAGGCTCCTATGCCCCTCGGACTACGGGTTGATCAGCGTGGCGCTGATCTTCCCTACTATGCTGTCAGGTCTAACCGATCTAGGGATCTCCCAAGCCCTGATTAGGTTTACAGCCTCGAGCAAACCCGAGCGGTACATTGCTGCAGGCATATTCTTTAAACTCGTCGCGGGAACCTTCTCGGCTTTGCTGATCTATTTCTTCGCCGGACCTATCGCATCCCTTGTACTCGTCAGGCCGTACCTCGAGCCCTTCCTCAAAGTTCTATCCGTGTACATAGTATCAAATGTAGTTCTCGGATCGGTCACGTCAACCCTGGTCGGCCTCGGCAGATACGGCATCAACGCCATCCTCCAAGTGGTGCAGAACACGCTTCGCGTCATTGTCACTCTATTCCTCATACTGTCTGGCATGGGCCTATACGGGGCAATTTTGGGATTCTCAGTCAGCTATGCGATTAGCTCGGTGTTGGCGTTCGCGATATTATGGAGATATTCCGGTCTCCCAATCACACAACCCAACGTCACAGCTCTCAAGCCTATGCTTCTCTACAGCCTACCACTTTATGCTCCCGTGTTGCTATCTCTGCCGCTCAGCCAGTACTACAACCTACTTCTAGCCTGGTTCGTAACCAACGATCAGGTAGGCAACTACAGCATCGCCCTGAACCTCCTTACACCACTAGCCCTAGTAGGTGGCTCCGTATCAACCGCAATATTCTCAGCCTACTCCAAATCGCCAAAGCGCGACAAATCCGGCGCCACACTGAACAAGACAATTCTCTACACCACAATCATCATGACGCCGATATCCCTCTCACTCATCGTGTTATCCCAGCCGATCACATACATAATCTATGGCGAAAGCTATGGACTCGCTCCCCAGTACTTGTCATTGTTGGCATTGGGTGGGCTCTACTCGGTTCTAGGTTCCTATGTTATCGATTCCTATTTCAAGAGCGCGGGAGCCACCACGCGGAATCTCCAGGTCTCACTGGTAGGTACTGCGGTAGCAGCTCCGTTTGCGTTGCCGATGGTGATGCACTTCGGTATTGCGGGAAGCATAGCATCAGGTCTGACGGGAAACTTGGTAGCAAGCATCTATGCTCTTTGCATTCTCAAGGCAAGAGACTCGACGCACGTGAATGTGTTCCAAGCCGCCAGAGCCTTGCTATCGCCGCTTACAGCGGCTGGGATATCAGCGCTAGCCATGTTGCCTCTGACCGACTTCTGGGCAAAAACGGCTATAGGAGCAACGGCCTACTTACTCACGCTTGCCTTGACCATGCCCGCAGTGGTCGGCGTAGAGGATATACGCAATCTCAAGGCACTAGCCTCAACCCTAAAACTTGTTGGGAGAATCTCGGACAAGGGCTTGTCGCTGGAGCTCAAGTTAGCGGAGCTGATCCATGGACGCCCTCAGGCGAGATAAGATGCCAGACTGTCGTGTTGAGGAGCTAGGAGAAAGTTGTACGTGCTCGATCGATCGATTTGCTCTTCTCATTATGGCAGGCCGTTGAGGATCCGGAGTTATTGAAATGAGCTCGTCCTCGAGGTTGGTTCCTTACGTGCTGGCAGAGTTACCTTACAGCGTTGCTCAAATGGCTGTTCTCGATTGCGGATGTGGGTATGGGCGTTGGGGGCGCGCGGTCAGATCAAGACGTGGAGGTCGTGAAGCATTCGTGGTTGGATCCGAGATTTTCGAGAGGTATGCACTTGCCAACAGACTGAGCACTTCATACGATGAATTGGTGCTGTGCGACATCAGGAGAGTGCCATTCAGGCATGGCTCCTTTGACCTCGTGTTGGCATGCGAAGTCATAGAGCACATGGACAAACAAGACGGGATAAGGTTCCTGAGGCATCTGAAGTTAGTGGCCAAAAGAAGGGTAATCGTAACTACTCCGAACGGATATTATCCACAAGGAGCAGCCGACGAGAACATATTTCAAGTACACAGGTCGACATGGTCGGTCTCAGATCTGAGAAAGCTTGATTTTAGGGTCAAGGGCGTAGGATTGTTCATAGTGGGCCCTCCCTCCACACTTCCGTCGATAGTCCGAAGACCACTGTGGTTGGTTGCTGAGGCTTTCGCACGGATATCTGAACTCGGACCCATTGCACGTTTGCTGAAGATCTTCCCCAGAATAGGAGCTTTTCTCTTGAGTGTTGGAGACAGGTAAGGAATTCTTTTGGGTGATAGCACCGGAATGGATCAATTGATGAACAGGTCATCCTATGTCAAAGATTAGATACGTACGTCATCCTTATCTCATTTCAAGGGCAATCGCCGGATCCCTAGAATGGAGGCTCAGTAGCAGCAAAAGGATTGACCAATACGAGAGGCATGTGACTGCGCTTGAAAACGGCTTGCAAGAATTGTTTGACGTCGGCCCGAGCTACGTTGCAGACCTGACGGATAGGTTCAGTAACAACCTGGAATTTCAAAGGAAGATGAAGGAAGCGAGAGATTTCCTTGGTAAATCGAATGCTGGGATCGAAGAAAGAGCTTCCCTCCTTCTCTACCTCATTTGCAGGACACTCCGGCCGATGAAAGTGGTTGAGACAGGCGTGGCGAGCGGATTCTCCTCAGCTTCGATGCTTCAAGCTCTCGAAGATAATGGAGTGGGTGAGCTTTACTCTGTGGACTTGCACTATAGGGACGGTGTTACGATACCCTTTGGCAAACAGCTGGGATGGGTCATCCCTGAACACCTTGAACATAGATGGCATCTACTGTTAGGTGAGAGCGTCAAGGTGATCCCACACGTCTTGAAGGAGGTAGGACCGGTCGATCTATTCTTTCACGACTCGAGACACACGTATAGAACCATGATGAAGGAGTATAAGATGATCTGGCCTCGTCTAGTCGAAGGAGGTCTTCTGCTTTCGCATGACGTTCAATTGAACGATGCATTCCTAGATTTTTGCGATGAAGTTGGCCGTATGCCCGTTCTGACATGCGATATTGGCGCGGTCATGAGATGAAGATTTCAAGTCAACACAAGGACCTATTGAAGATCCCCTAGGCTAAGTGGACATTGGCTGCATTATCGGCGGGCTCTGAGCAGATATCATGCAAGGAAATCCGGGAAACCTCGGCGTCGATAGATCGCGTTCATTAAGCCGAAAATGGTAGTCTTGGATTGAAAGCAGTGAACATCGAGTTGATTCATCCTCTTGTGGTATGTAGGTTGTTGGTAACGTTATGGGTGATCTTGCGGGCTGACTTGCCATCGATCGTTCTACCTGATCTTCTTCCTGATGGGTTCTTTCCATAATGCGCACAATCCTCACCGTAACAGAGGAGTATTGGCCAGAACCCGGTGGAGGCAATCTAGCCACTCACTTGATAGTTGATATCCTGTCGCAACTTGACGATATAAGAGTCGTGGTTGTGAGCGGAGCGGAAAATCCCGCACGGATCACTGCTGTGAAACACGTTTCCACGCCTCTGTTGAGGGCCTCAAACAAGATTGAGTTATGGACTAAACTGACCCTTCTGACCAGATGCGGGTGGTTTCAGAGAATGCTCGACTCGGCTGACACAGTATACATACCCAGATTCTGCTACCCCCTTGTGCCGCTGGCCAACAGACGCGGTAAGAAGGTGGTTGTCCACCTTCACAACTATCAACCAATATCATACAATGCCGCTGCTCTCTGTAATTCTCACAAGAGTAACGGACTTGAAGCCATCAAGCATGCCGCCAGACATGAGCTAATGGAGCACGAAAGCCCCGCGAGGGCCGTGTTAAGCGGCCTACTCACTATGATGGCCAAGCTGAGCCGATTGTGGATTTCAGGAGCTGACAAGATCATATGCGTTTCGCATAGACAGTGCGAGATAGTGAGCTCATACGCGCCTGAGGTTGTCCGCAAAATGGAAGTGATATACAATCCTTTGCCCGAAGCATCCACGACTGAAAAGCAACCTGGGAAGCCGACGATAATGTATTTGGGCGGCGATAGTTACCTCAAAGGGTTTCATGTATTTCTCAGAGCATCTTATGAGCTTCTAGAAAATGGGTTTGACACAAAGTTCATGCTCACAAGAGTCTTTAAGGACACCAACAGACTCCTTATCAAGAGACTCAACAACAGGTTTGATGAAGCCTATAGCCTGTTGACGTGTCCCAAGCACGAACAACTTCTAGATGTGCTCTCTAGGAGCTGGGCCCTGATGTTCCCCTCGTTGTGGGAGGAGCCCCTACCTTATGCGGTTATCGAAGCCATGCTCTCTGGAACAATACCTGTGGCGTCCAACGTGGGCGGCATTCCAGAGATAGTCGGCGGAACCTTTGCAGAGAAGATGCTATTCGAACCAGGCAACATTCAGCAGTGCGCTGACAGGTTGGCATCGCTGTTGGCCATGTCCGAGGATCAAGTTGTCGATGTCGGCCTCAGCCTCAGAGAGACGGTGCTGAGAAAGTTCGAATCAGAAGCTGTGAGGACGAAGTTGCTGCAAGCATTCTCAGATTAGTATCATGATGTTCTGAGATTGTCTGCATCTTCCCTCCAGACAGTCGAGAAGGCTCAAAAACTGTGTCATAAAGTCCTCTATCAGGCGGCATATGATTGAACTACGATCCGATGGTTAGGGTTCGGACGCTCAGCAATTCCATTCGCGTTTTCTTCGTAGGCATTCTCTATACAGTGGGCATGGCAAGGATGGCACACGAAATGGAAAGCTTTCCTTCAGCGAAACGTGTGAAAAGAATATTCGAAAACGAGGCCCGAACTTAAGATGGTAGTCGAGAGATGTGGGTACGGGGATACCTAGGAAAAGTCGAAAAAGACACTTGTTGGCAAGTACTTAGGAGGAAGTTCTGTGCTAGAAATCGGAGCCGGAACGGGCAGAGTCATGGTGCGTCTTCCAAGGAGCCACACCTATTACGGTATTGATGTATCGTCCAAAATGTTGAAGCGATCGATCGACCAAGAACTACTGAGCAATCTTCTGGATGGTTTGCCACTTTCACGAAGCTTGTGATAGTGCAAACTGATGAGATGCTGCAATGAGGATATGCTTCATCGTTAACGAAATCTTCGCCTGGGGCAGATACGGCGGGTTTGGAAAGCTCGTCAGGGTGCTCGGCACCGAGCTGATACGGAGAGGAGTAGATGTGGTCGTTGTTTGCTGGCGCGGACCCGATCAAGGGAAACGGGAGTATTTGGACGGAATGACGATCTTTGGTCTTCCGTACGACCCTATTGATCCGTTGTCTTCACGCGTCTTCTCATATTTTCAGTCCATTCCGCTCTACAAAGAGGCTGACGCCGATATCTACGTGAGCATCGAGGCTCAACTCTCAACACTTGTAGCCCAGAAGGCTATGCCGGAGAAGAAACATTTGGTCTATTTCCAAGACCCCTATGACGAAAACGCCTATAGGAGTATGTCCGTGGTCGATAGCAACTACGAATGGAACACAAAAAGGAAAATTCAATTCTACACAACGCTGGGCTTCTTGAGAAATGCATGCCACAATGCGGATGCACTCTTAACACAGGCCAAGTGTTTCGTCCCTACGATAAGACGATTGTTCACAGCACACAAAAAGCTTGTCTTTCTGCCGAACCCGGTGAGGATTCCTGTTTCGGCAACAGGGAAAGCCTCCGAACCTACAGTATGCTTCACAGGTAGATGGGACCCCCAGAAGCGTGTGGAGTTGTTTCTCAAATTGGCAACGAGTTTCCCTGACGTGAGGTTCATAGCATTAGGCAAGAGCCACAATCGAGAAATAGATGGATCATTGAGGGAGAGGTATAGAAAAGTCAAAAATCTCCAAATGCCAGGGTTCGTCACCGAGATCGAGAAATCTAACGTATTGGCCAGAAGTTGGGTGCTAGTCAACACCAGCATTCGGGAAGGATTACCGTTGACCTTCCTAGAAGCCTTAGCACATAAAGCTGCTCTACTGAGCTATGTGAATCCTGACAACTTTACGGCCAGGTTTGGATATCACGCTAGTGATGAAGATTTCGCGCTCGGTCTCGAACAGCTACTGTCTGACAACATCTGGAAGAAGAGGGGAGAGGAAGGTTTTGCCTATGTGAGTAGAATACACAACCTGAACAGAGTCGTTGAGCGACACATGGTGATCTACAATGAAGTGGCGGAGAACTAGGCATGACAACCGCTTGACAATTCACCCAACTGGCACACTGAGCGGGGTTTTAGTGTATTACAAGAAGAGATATTCGAGTGCTATCTCTCCATGGGCTTCCGAGCAGTATTATGATGAGCTTATGAAAATCCTGGGATGCGTTTCGCATAAAAGGGTTCTCGATGTGGGATTTGGATATGGCGAAATGCTCGCAAGGTTGTCGGCGGCCAACGCGGAGACGTATGGCGTGGAAATCGCCCAAGAAGCGGTTGACCATGCTAGGAACAACGCCCCCCATGCTACGGTGAGTGTAGCTTCGGCGGAGAATATGCCGTTTGAAGACGGCTTCTTTGATATAGTGTTGTGTAGCGGCGTCGTTGAGCATCTTGGGAAGCTCTACGCGGGGATCGGAGAGATGCATAGAATACTGAAAGGATCAGGGTTCTTGCTTGCTGTCGTTCCAAACAAGAATTGGCTGGGCAAGCTCTATAAGTGGGCCGGACTCAACTACGTGTCCCGGACACTGCGTGGACTAGACTCGAATCAGCCAATCGAACGCGAACTAGGTCTGCTGGGTTGGATACACGTTTTGAATGCGAGTGGCTTCGTTGTTGACTTCTGGAGACCTTGCAATGTTGATTTGAAAATTCCATTTTCAAACATTAGATTCCGAGGGATTCCTGCTGCACTGTGCTATCATTTCGTAATGAGAGCGAGGCCCAGAAAATACGGCAGCCAATCAAAAGATGGGCAAACTCGATGAAGACCCGCTTTTCACGGTGCGTCGAGATATCGGGTGTTTCTATACCGGAAAGGATAGACGGGTTGAATTGTTCGGATGACGGTATCCCCAAAGCATGGAAAATTCATCATGTATATAGATATCGTCTTGCAAAGAGGTACTGCAAAAAGAAAACAGTGATTGACGCCGGTTGTGGGTACGGTTATGGAAGCTACATATTATCGTGCACCGCCGAATATGTGGTGGCCCTGGATACGGACTGCAAATTCCGTCCCAAGTACAGAAAAGCTAATATCGATTTCATAGTCGCAAGTTGCAGTCATGTTCCAATAAGAAAAACTGCGATCGATGTCGTTGTATTGTATGAAACCATCGAACACCTAGAAGATCCTTATCTCGCAATTGAACAGGCACGCATATGTCTGAAAAACGATGGTCGGCTTCTAGTCTCGACACCAAACCGGAAATATTCCAAGGGTGCTAGCAGGTACCATCTAATTGAATTCCTGCCCGACGATTTGATTAATTTAGTTTCAAGAGCAGGTTTTGGAATGATTTCGGTGTCAGGACAGACATTCGCAGCCTGGCCCCTCAATCCTTTTGTGATCTTGGAACGGATTTTTTCCTGGCTCACGATAGTAAATTGTGCGATTGGTTATCCCCTGCCTCGATATTCTTTCATTGTGCAGATTATGGCGAAGAAGAGGGTTTGACCCGCTAGCTTCTTTGTGCGGTCGATAATATGAAACTTGGAGATTCGTTCAAGAGGAGGCCGGTCGTGGCCGTTTTTGGCCCCGATGGCTCAGGAAAATCCACTTGCATCAAGCTTCTCGCTCGATATCTGACAACAGAGGGCTACAGAGTTCGAGTCGTTTGGGTGTGTTCACACCACCTCTTGATGTGGCTTGCGATGCAAATGCTCGCCCGCCTCGGTCATAACGTCGTGAGGCCATTTGGTCGCAAATATCCTCACCCGGCATACTTACGAAGTTCGGGAGGACTCAACAATCGTATTTGGTCGATGTTGGAGTTTCTGAGTTTACTGGTTGTATGGTTCCTAAGAGTGCGTCTACCTCAAGCTCTGGGATACATTATCTTGGTGGAACGCTATCTAGCAGCATCGATCGCTGACTTGGTCTACGCCATGGGCTGGTCGATTTGGGACAGCTTCGAAGTCAAGTTTCTACTCAGGCTGCTTGCGCGAGACTCGCTACTCGTATTTCTCGACGCTAGCTATGACACCATAGCCAGACGTCGAGGGATAAATGCCGAGCCTTATGACTACATAAAGGTGCAAAAAGCCACTTATTGGGCTCTCACTGGATCGGTTGACTTTCTGATTTTGGATACATCAAGAATAGACATATGGAAAGCCTATGAAACAATCAAGAAGGCTGCCTGCCAGCGTTTGCACTTACATGAGATAGAGGCTTAATTGTTGAAAATGTTTTTCCCGACCATCTCCGAGTAATTTCCTTCAATGTGCGTTCTTACGCGCACCGGATCGCGGCGTGAATTCTACGGGGAAAATGGTGAGGTGTTGCACCTTATTGTATTGCTGCCCGTACGTCGATCGATCGATCGATCCTTGTGAGCTTATGCGGTTATGTTCTGGAAAAATGTGGGCGCCGTGGTATTTGGCTCGGGGGGATGGCGTTTCACCCGTGGCCAATGTATTGACCTGAGTGCGTGAACCGTGCGGATCCTACTTATCTATCCTCCGACCTCGGCGCTGAGAGGTGAGAGCGTTGGTGCTGTTCCGCCATTGGGATTGGCGTACCTGGCCTCGGTGGTCGAAAAACAGGGGCACACTGTCAAAATACTGGATGCGTTACTAGAGGGATATGATCAAAGAACATTGGAGAAAGGTGGACACTCCGAGACAGTTGGGCTGAGTTGGAGGGAGATCGAGCGCAGGTTGTCAAATTTCCAACCCGATATTGTAGGCGTCACGTCGATGTTTTGGTATATGAATCAGAGCCTACACAAAGTCGCAGAACTCGCCAAGAATTATGACAAGAACGTTCCTGTTGTGGTCGGTGGAGCCCACCCCAGTCTTTTTGCCAGGAACATTCTAGCCGATATCAACATTGATTTCGTAGTCATAGGGGAAGGGGAGATAACCTTTGCTGAACTTGCTCACAACTTGAAGGAAGGGAAAGGTTACTACGATGTGAAAGGCATCGCTTATAGAAAAAACGGAAACGTCATTCTTAACCCCCCTCGAGACACTATACGGAACCTTGATGATCTGCCATTCCCCGCGCGGCACCTACTATCGCTTACCGGGTATTGCTCAAAGCATGTTATTCATGGTCATACGCGGCCGAAAACACGAGCCTACACCAGCATGATCACAAGCAGAGGTTGCCCATTTCAATGCACGTTTTGCACAGTGCCTCTAATATGGGGACGAAAGTGGCGCGCTAGAAGTCCAGACATGATCGTTGCAGAAATACAGCACTTGACGGACACCCATGGCATTAGGGAAGTTCACTTTGAAGACGACAACATTTCTCTTGACGCCACGAGAATGAGGAGAATTTGCGAACTATTACTAGAAAAAGGAGTCAATGTGAATTGGACTACCCCCAACGGAATCGCTGCCCGCACCCTGGACGAACGGCTTGTTTCACTGATGGCACGATCTGGATGCTATCGACTGAATATTGGAGTCGAGTCGGCGGATCCAGCCGTTCTCAGACAGATTCGCAAGCCGGTTGATCCAAGACAAGTAGCTAATGTCATCCATTGGTGTCGAAAATACGGAATAGAGACTTGCGGGTTCTTCATGATCGGTTTT
>Ga0315307_1000652_pt1 | contig 14971 bp, 15 predicted proteins | sample TDP2_MG_FD_203079 | JGI IMG/M metagenome (GOLD analysis project Ga0315307, IMG submission 203079) | Freshwater sediment microbial communities from Lake Towuti, South Sulawesi, Indonesia - TDP2 | ecosystem: Environmental > Aquatic > Freshwater > Lake > Sediment | place: Indonesia: South Sulawesi... | reverse complement strand
TGGCTTGACCCTCTCTATCGCGTTCTTGTTCGCCATGTGCGCCGCGAGATTCCGAGCATGTTGCGGTGAGATGTCTAGCACATTGGCTATGTCCTTAATGGTGAACACGCGTTCTCCCTTCTCACCGAGTGTGAAGTAAAGGCGCTGCTCCATGTCGGACATGGGCCGAAACATGGGTACTTTAGCTTATTGCACAAATATAACCATTTCGATTATGTCTTGGAAAAAATGTGAACCGCTGTTTCAAGAAAGCGATGCTCGCCGTGAAGCCGGCTCCGGAGCATCCGGCAGCAACGCCAGAGGAGCCGTCTGACCTTCTTCGCAAGAGGACCGTTATCTCCCTCTTCCCGATCCTCTAGGTCTCTGTCGTCTCCTCTCACGACATCGAATCTAACATAGCCAACGGTGTCCTCGCCCATGGATAGGATGTTCGTGCTGTCTGGCCCACTGCGCACCGGCAATGCTGACATTGTGCAGTAAGTAGTTGTTCACCCCTTGCCGTTTCTTCTGCTCCCGACACCCGCGGCCGGAAGATGTTAAAGCAGCGCCACCCGCTGCGATGATGTTGGGTGCCTTCGATCTCCACATCGGGGGATTCGGCCTATCCCTTCCGAGCGAGACGTCGGGGCACATCGCCCTTTTTCTTGCCGCAGCCCTTGTTCTTGCATCCCAGGCCCCCCAGACATCGGCTTCGGAGGACGGCAGAATAGGGGTCCTGTACATCGGCTGCCTTGCCCGCTCAACCCCCTTCTGGTGGATGAGGTCCGACATGCTCTTCTCGATGAACTTCGTGCAGGCCACGCTGCGCGACTGGGCGGCCTGGGGCCCTTCGCAGGTGGCCAAATCCGAGAGCGATGTCTACAGGATGATCAGGCTCTACATGCCGCGGTCGATCCCCGACCTGACGACCCGCTTCGATGTCATCATCCTGGCAAACGCCAACAGGATCGCCGTCTCGCCCAAGAACACCGAGATGCTCGCAGCCGGCGTGAAGGAGGCTGCGATGGGATTGGTGATGTTCGGCGGCTGGGAAAGCTTCGGGGGCACGGGCAGCGCCTATCCGAGCTGGGGCGAGACCACGGTCGGTCAGCTTCTTCCCACCGAGGACGCGGGCGCGATCTACATCTACCTCCCCGCATCATCCCACCGCCTGGTCATCGACGAGCCCGAGCACGAGTTCATGTCCAGCCTCCCATGGGACAGCAGGCAGCCGTTCATGTACAACTTCCACCACAACCTCGTGACCGCCCGGGCCGGCGCCGAGGTGCTCGCCCATGTCGAGAGCTTCGCGTATAAGGACCATCCGGGATTCGTGACCTGGGAGCTTGAGGGAGGGGCCAGGACCTTCTCGATCACGGGGGAGATCATCGGCCCAAGCTCGGAGCCCGGCCAGCTGCACACCATGTGCACCCGGGGCAACCCGTGGGAGTACGCGCTGGATTTCGGCGCAAACCTCATGATCTACTTGGATCGCCGCCCCGTTCCGCAGGACGTACAGCTGGTCCACCGTGTGAGGATGCGGATGTTCGAGTTCAGCACTAGGAAATCCCTTCTTATCGGCCTGCTGGAGTTCTGCGACTCCTTCGGGGCCAACACGGCCAAGATCCAAGTCAAGATCGATGGGGCGGCGCAGATAACGCTCGACGCCCTCCCCGACTACCTTGAGCTGCGCTTCGAGGAGGTGCTTGAGGCATACGACCAAGTGCACGGGATGCTGACGGAGATCGAGCAGGATGCGATACGGCTGAAGAACCGTGCGCTTCTATGGGTGCACATCATCGAGTGGCTCGCGGTGAGCGGAACCGGGATGATGGCGGGCTTCCTTTTGTGGTCCATCATGGTTCGCCGCAGGCTGTGGAAGGAGGTCGGCACAACGAGGCTGATGGCTCAGGACGCCTGAGCAGATCCGTGCAGACCGGCCTCGCCTTCCATGCAGGGTGGTCAGGGCGAGAGATACCATCCATTGACCATGGAAAACCTTCCCTGTGAGCAAGGCGGAACTGCTGAGGTATCATACCCAAGATCCGGACGGCACGAGGCCTCGCGTGGGGCAATTCCTGCTTCGCCAGCAGTGACAACACAGGTGAACGTGGCATAGGCGCGAAAGCCAGCCTCGCCACCCAGGTCGGCATATCTATATGCGCGGAAGACGCCTACCACGCCCTTGCCTTCGTGACCTGAACCTCCCTGTAGAGCTTGCGCCGAACCATGACGGTCCACAGAACAAATGCACAGACCAGGGCCGTGAACGTGACCGACAGCCACTCGATAACATGGACCCACATAAGGGCGCGGTCCTTCAGCTTCAATGCCTCCTCCTGAAGCTCCTCCAGCATCGCGATGATCAGCTCGTTGGTCTCCAGCATATCCTCGTATCTAAGGTCGATGTACTGCTCATTCGCCCGGGCTATGACCTCATCCACCTCACCGAATCTGGACCTTATCCCGCCTGTGTTTGCCCCGAAAGACTCGCTGAACTCCAGTATGTCCATCACGTACGATTTCCTGCCGGCGATCCCGAGTATCTCGGATCTAGCCCGGTGGACTATCTCGGTATCCTGGGGCACGGCCCGGCGGTCGAGGTAGATCATGATGTTGGACCCGAAGTCGTAGTCATACTCCCAGGGAGTGCCGTACCACGACAGGCGGCAGATCTCGCTCGTCAGTGCGAAAACCCTGTTTTTCTCCTCCAACTCCCAGTCGATCATAAGGGGATGCTCGATTCCCGCGCCCCAGAGAAGATGGGCGAGCTGGGCCGCACCCCCCTTGACGGTGACGATGTTGTGGTCCCACCTATCCGGATAATCCAGCGTCCGGCTGTTCCATGGCAGGCTGCTGATGAGCTCGTGGTCGGGCCTGTCTATCACCAGGCGGCCGAGCTGGGGCCAGGTACCGGGCACCCCCTCGACCGGGAGCAGGCCGCCGATCGGTGTATCGTCCCAGGGAGGATATGCGCTCCCCTCACCGCCGAAGCTCTCCCACCCCCCGGACATGAACAGGCCCAGATCCGTCTCCTGGAAACCCCTGTAGAGAAGGTCGATATTCCTAGGACCGATGGCATCTCGATTGGCGTTCGCCAGCACCACCACATCGAACCTGCCCACCAGCCTTTCCGTGGTGCGCGGCATGTAGACCCTTATCATCCTCTGCTCATCCGCGATGGTCAGGCCGGCCGCGGCGACCCAGTCCCGGTAGGTCGCAGGCACGAACTCGATCGAGAAAAGGGGGTCCACTCTCATCGCCTGGAAGGGCGCCGAGCGAGCAAGACACCCTATATAAAGGACCCCGATCCTCCCATCGGGCAGGCCAGAGGCCGCTGGGAGAAGAAGAGAACAAGACAGCATCAATAGGGAGGATAGCGGGGCGATCAGAGCAATGCTGGGAAGAACATCGGACTGGGTAGGGCTCAACTCCTGAACGTGATGGGGACCAGTATTAGACACTTTCCACTAACCCTTGACAGCCCCCCTATTCACCGGTGAGGTACTGCTCAAAGGACAAAGGCTCAGGCAATACGGGTTGCACCAGCTGTCGCAGAACTTTGTGCGAAAATGCCTTTGGCAATGAACGCCACGTTGGAGAACCCTGCCGGCTCACCAAGATTGGCCTAGAAGCATCAGGTTGATCAGGTTGACTTCGGGAGTCCTTTAGAGGCAATCTCGTCCTTTCGGTTCTTCAGGGCACTGCTCAAGGCGACGGCGCCGCTGCGGGACCTCCTAACCGCTGCCCAGGCTCCTATGCGATTTCGCGGGTGGTCTCGTTCTTTGTGTCTATGAAGCCGGGGCGCGAGGACGCGGGCGCGCAGTGAGCCTCCGGTCGTCCGAAACCACGGGCCATCGCTAGAGCTGCTTGCGGTCGAACACGCGGATGGAGACGGCGAGCAGCATCACCGCGATGACCACCCCGAGGCCGATGGTAAGCGCATCGTTGCCGATGTAGAACCCCAGGATGCCCACGACGCCCGACATCTGGTTTCCGCCGTAGATGACCAGTATGACGCCCACGAGCATCGAGGGCGCGGCGATGCCGATGAGCACACCCGCCGACGCGGTCACGGCGAGCATCGCGAAGCTCATCACGAGCGATTCCGCAACGCCCTTGAGCACCACGTCCATCGGCATCGAGGCGTCGAGGTAGTCGATGGCGGCTCCCACGCCCACCGCGATCATGGCTGCCGTGACGACGCAGAGGTAGACGGCGAAGAACTTGGCGAGCAGTAGGTCGCGCCGTTTGACGGGCCGGACCACGAACAGATCGAAGACGTGCCGCTCGCGCTCGTTGAGGATGGAGACGACGAGCATCGCGGACGCGAGCGTGCCGCTGATGGTCGATACGAGGATGGCGGTGAGGACCGAGACGGGCATCTCCTGTCCGCTCTGTGCAAGGAGGTGCACCAGGAGCCCCAACACCGGCATGCCGACCCATAGGAAGAGCATGACCTTGGACTTGTAGAAGCCCCGCAGCTCGTCCACGAACAGAAGCGGGAGGCTCATGCCGCGCCGCCCCCCTGGACATACCTGATGTAGAGCTCCTCGAGGTTCGGGGTGATGGGCCTGATGCTCCGCACGCGGCAGCCCCGCTCGAGCAGGCCCGTGAGGACGGCGTGGACGGTCGCGTCCACGTCCCCGCCCGCGCTGATGCGCGCGAGCAGCCGACCCCGGGAGACCTCCTCGAGGGCGGCAAGGCCCGGGACCGTGGCAAGCTCCTTCCACCGGCCGTTGTCGACCGACAGCACGATGTCGTAGTCGTTGGTGACCTTGAAGTAGGCGGCGAGGTCGTCGAACGTCCCGGTCCACATGAGGCGGCCCCTGCTCAGGATGCCGATGCGGTTGGCCACGTCCTGCACGTCCGAGAGGATGTGCGACGAGAAGAAGATGGACGTGCCCGCCTTGCCGAGGTCCCCGATGATCTGCTTGAACTGGTAGCGGCTCGCGGGGTCGAGCCCCGACATCGGCTCGTCGAGCACCAGGAGCTTGGGCCGGTGGATGAGGGCCTGTGCCATGCCTACCTTCTGCAGCGTGCCCCCCGACAGCTCGGTGACGCGCTTGCCGCGGTACTCGGAGATGCCCACGAGCTCGAGCACCTCCTTGATGCGGCCCGGCACCTCCTCCCTGGGCACGCCCGAGAGGCGGGCGAACGTGGTCAGCGCCTGGTCGACGGTGCGCCATTCCTGGAAGTTGACCTGCTGGGGCATGTAGCCCATGTCCCTATGCGCCTCGGCCATCTCGGCGGGCATGCGATGGCCGCCGACCGAGACCTCGCCCTCTTGGTCCTGGATGAGCCCGACCATCACGCGGATGGTGGTGGTCTTGCCGGCGCCGTTGGGGCCGATGAAGCCGAAGATGTCCCCGGCCCGCATCGAGAACGACACATGGTCGACCGCGACGACGCCACGGTAGCGCTTGGTGACGTCCCTGAATTCGACGACATCACCGTCATCGGGCACGGTCAGTCAGCCTCGAGAACGAGAGCGGAGGAGGAGTTGGTTGTTATATCTTATTGCCCCCCCTGGGCCTGGGCACGTGTGGCGGCCACTTCTGGAATCGAAGAGGCATAACTACATCACCAACCTGGGGTAATGAGAGTCCCTAAAGAGACGGGTAGAGATGGAAAGAAGTCTTAGTGGACGGGCTCCTAGAGTCCGCGTCGGGGGCTTCACCCGCGGCGTTGACTCTTTCACCTTTCCACCTGAACGCCGCCGCGGGAGTGACTCGGCGCTCCGAGCAGATTCCCCGTTAACATCTGGCTATTCCTTCACAATCTACGCTCTACCCCCGAACGCAATCCGCATTCTACGACAAGTGGGTGTCTGGATCCGAATACCCGGCATCGGATTCATGAAAGCCGACGCAACCAATACTCTCTCGTCAGTATGGAGCATACGGTGCATGCCGTCAGAATCGGAAGTGCAACCAAGATGCACTCATCCACCGCTGCATCCAGCGGCCATATGTCCAGAAGGGGGCACATCTGGCTGCTGCCATCCCACAAGAGAATCGTCTTCGAGTCGTACCCATCTTCCCCCCTGCAAGCTATGTACAAGTGGTAGGCATCCAGATCGCTCGGGAATCGAGCTATGGCGAATATCTGCTCCTGCCCATTCGGGTCAACCGGACCAATCCTCAGCGAGACATCTCGGCCAACCTCAAGGTACTCAACATCATCCTCCCAAACACGACGGAAGCCACCGGACTGGAGTGTCCTCCCCTCGTACACTATCTCAGGCTGATACTCCCACACCGACGGACCCCAAGCACCCGGTTCATCTTGCCGTCCCTCAGTGCTTGTTACGATTTCATTCAGACCATCGCCATCTAGATCCCCGATATCAACAGAACCCATCCCCCTGCCCCCGTAGGTCCAGACACTCCTATACCCTTCTTTGAGCCTCTTCCACACGGACAAGGAAGGTCCCCCAAGCCACCCAACCATCACGATCTCATCCAGACCATCCCCGTCGACATCCCCCACCCTGATCTCAGCGGGCTTGAGCTGTTCCCCTTCCTCAACCAACCCATACCTCGAATACACCCCCTTTCCCTGATTCTCAAGGACAACAACACCACCAGGAGACCGATAGACAATGTCTGCGATACCGTTGTCGTCGGTGTCTCCAACATCTATGCTGATGGGCATGTCCGATTGAGTGAGATACGGTAGACGTTCGCGAATAAGGAGCTGGTCAGACACGTAGCCGATGAGACACAGAGAACCATCCAGACTTGTGAGCAAGTAGAGCGTTCCGTTATCATAGTAGTCGATCACATGAGCCCGAGCCCCATTCTGGGTCTTCCCAGTCTCATTGAACACAAGCTCATACGTCCCCGACCTATTCCCGTACACCAGAAGCGCGCCAACCCCCACCCCAGACAACGCACTCTTCATCACGACTATCTCAGGGTAGCGGTCAGCATCCACATCGTCGAAGGAATAGGCCCATGCCCAACCCTCCACGCTGGTCGACCATACCTCTGACAGATCTCCTGACACATACCTATAGACATGGATCACGCTCGTAGGTGGTCCAGCCAATGTCATCTCCATGGTCAAGACCAACACGCCGCCAGAAACACTCTCCGCACTCTGGGCCCAGACGGACACAGCAGCCGCCGTCAGGAGACCAAGGATCACAGCCCCTTGATGCCAGATCCTGGGCCTAAACAAACGTCTCACCCAAGGGGGAATCCCCGCTTGGCCCAGAAAGGACCAAGAACATCCTTACGCATCCCGCGAGCAGCGACAACGAACCCAAGACAGTAGACACGAACCCTCCGAGGAACTCACTGACCCTCACCGTTGGCCACACATCAATTAGGCTGTATTGGGTGTGTCCCGACCACAACAAGATGCGGGTCGAGCTGTACCCCGTGTTCTTCGCAACCACGTACATCAGGGTACCTTGATCGGAGCCAGGTGCCGTGTGGGACTCGGAAGCAAATATGCTGGCGGCCCCCCCGCTGCCAGAGGGTGCTACTCTCACCGCCATCATCCCTTCAACTCCCCCTATGGTGCTCTGATCCTCCCACACCCTCGAGAAACCACTAGGCTGAACGACCCTGCCTCCATCCGCTATCTCCGGCTGATACTTCCACACCGAGAGACCCCTCACAACCCCAGGATCCCTCATGCATTCAGCAGCAGTCACTATCTCGTCTATGCCGTCACCATCCATGTCACCGATGTCCACGCTCTGGATCGTGCCCCCGAAATAGCTCCAGACCTCCTCGTACTCACCCTCGACACACTTCCAGACAGACAACGAAGGATTCGGCGGACAACATCCCACCATCACTATCTCATTTGCGCCATCCCCGTCCACGTCCCCAATCTTGATCTCATCAATCACGGAAGGGGTGTTTCCCCCGAGAGATCTTTCCAGGTATTCTCCTCCTCCTTTGTTCTCGAGAACCGCGAATCCCCCGCTTCTGTGATGGACAATGTCAGGCCTGCCGAAACCATTCACATCGCCGCACGCAAAACCCATGTACCCCATGCTGAAGGGCGAACCCCCCTTCGCCACCGGTCCCTCTGCTTCCCAGCCTATCAGGAGCGATCCTCTCCCAGGAACCAGCAGATACTCTGAACCGTTGCCGTAGTAGTCGATCAGATAGGGCCGGGCGAGGGCTATCGAACCGATGCTAGTATCATTGTACATCAGCTCATAGCCATCATTGCATTCGCCATAGATGAGGACAGATGAACGGGAACCGGGCAAGTGAACGCCTGCAATGATCTCCGGTGCCCCGGAATGGCTTACATCGATCAACGCGACAAAGGCTGGGATCCCAGGCACTAGGGTCGACCACACCTCCTGCACTTCGAAAGTCCATCGATATAGATGAAGAATGGTGCTGGTGCCCGTGAACTCTGTTACGGCTATGAGAACAGAGTCTGCACTATGCCCGTCATTCAGCCCAAATGCCGTTCCCCAGACCGTGAGGAGGAGCAGTGATGCCAGGAATCCTGCCCAACCACGAACTCCCAACGCTGACCACTTCCCTATGTTCGCCCCTATGGATCTCCACCCCGAGCAGTAGCTCCGGCATGGACTCAAGAATGTTGCGAGCAAGATCTCACGCGACACCGATCAACACATACCCCAAAGCTGATCCATGCCTATGGCTAGGCCCGGGATCCGCACCGGTTCATTCTCGATCTGGGCGACCTTCTTCAGGTTGGTCATGACCTTCTTGGTGGTTATCTCCAGCTTGCGTGGATAGCTGAGTATTTCGAAGATTCCGCTCAGATACATCACAGTCATGCCCAGAGTGGCCATCGGCTCCCTATGAGCGTGTTGGCGGGCCCACTCGGTCTGGCACTTGACCTGTTCCCAGGCTTCCCAGCTGATTCCGTCTGTCTTCATGCTCTTTCCCCCGACCACTTCTTGGAAGTCTCCCTCTATCTTGTCCAGATACCTGGCTGCCAGTCCGCCCTTCCATGTCAGTTCGTGTTCATCGTCTGATTTGTGCACAACGCCGAGGTCTGCCAGTTTTGACAGGTGGAAGTTGAACACCCCGGCATTGATCTCGCCCAGATGGGTTCTTCGGATCAGTTGCGAGTATCGCGTATCCCCTTCGGCCAGACCTCGAATCACTGCCCTCCTCACACTGTTAGACAGGACTCTGAGGATCCACCCCAGATCCTCATCGGCAACCATCATACGAACTCAGGGATACGCCCTCTCAAAGCAGTAGGACTAGAGAGTGAACTGGAAACCCCCTCCTCAAGACCTCCAGATGGGCCACGATCGGCAGTTCACCTGAGGTTGTTACTGGAAGTTGAGACCTTGCCCAAGTTGAAATGCCCTTCACACGAACGTGGACACGACTACCCAGATACCGCGGGTATTGCGGCAGATGGGAAGAATGGTTGGGGGTGGGATGGGAGTGATGCTTAAGAGGATTGGCCTCAAGAGGAGGCTGTCAACGAGGTCTCAATTCCTGCCAAAGAGAGGACCGGATGAAAAGAAGGCGCTGCAGTAGATGATCATGCCCTCTGGATGGTACTCGGTGTTCTTGGTGATAGTCATGTTCTGCTGCCTGATCTACATACTGCTCAAGTCGATGGGTTCCAGACCGCCAAGAATCTGAGCAATGCTCCAGCACAAGGTTTGGGTCTGGTACGCAACCAGATAATCGGGATCCTTTGCGATCGTGGACATCACGGGATCGTTGGGGCCGAGTATACCTCTTCCAAGAAGGTTGATGGGCCTATTCTCACCTTTCTGGTCGAAATGCTCACCAATCCCTTCCCAGACAATGTCACGAACAGTTCCCTTGGAATTCCAGAACCCAAGGCTCTCTGAACTTCATCGTAGGTCTTGGGTGCTGTCCCGATCACCCGGGAGATCTCCTGACCATACCGTTTTGCGACCCTATCCGTCATCATCTGGACCGTCTCCTCCAAGAGCCTGTATCTCGTTTCAAGGCAAGTCTCCGAAGAGCCAATGCAACCCCCCATTCGATCCTGCAACTCCCTTGGCAGAAGGCAGATGACATCATCGTACGGCGTGTAGGTCCGCATCGGCGTCTTGTCCAGGGCGAACCACACCCCTACCAGGCCAGCAACCGTGCCAGTCAGATAGAGGGAAAGTCCACAACGGTCACCGATCGTGTGTGACTTGACGGCTCGGTGCCAGTCCTCGTACATCTCTTCAACCCGCTCAAGGGCTTCATGCCTGTACTCCTCGTCGGTACGGCGAAGCGTCCCTGCTTGGGGCTTGAGTCTGGCAAGGATACCGTCACGGTCGTAAAGAGGCACGGAACTACGGAAGCCACACAACGCAGGGTCGGATTTCTCTTCGAACAAGAGCTTCTCGATCTCCGACTCCGTCAAGAACTTCAACAAGACGTCCTCATCGTTGATTCTGCGGTAGGAGAAACGATTCTCGACTCTCCGGACGAGAACCTGAATGTCGATGTCTGAGCCTTCCCAGATGTTCCCTCTTGCCGCAGAGCCTATGAGCCATACGGCCAGGACATTGGGGTCTGCGGAGAGATCAGCGGCGATTGCTTTGGCGATGTAACGCATCTTCTCAAGGCGCACCTCCCTTTCCTTCGAATACGGTCCGTCGTGTTGGCCGTCGCCGGGTTGTGTAACCAACCTTCGAACCTCCCCACCAACGCCAGAAAGTAGCTCAGCAGGAAAATGTTGCTGACCAGGGTCTTGCCGTGATGTCCACATCTGTTGGTTCCTGGGTCGTATCCCCAAGGCTCTGGCTCCATCTTCACGGACCGTTCTCTGACATGTGGCGACTACGCCATAACGGCGACTCATTCCTCCTGAACTCGTCCGTTGGACAAGGTCCATTATGTTTATGAACCTTCTTGGCAAGGTTCCATGGGGCGCAGGATTCTGCATCCTGATTTTCAGAACATATTCGTCGCCGCATCATCACGCAAAGCATTGGTCTTCCGGGGGACCTGGGATGGCACGCGATGGAAGAACGGCAAGCTCACAACACAGGACGGCAGACTATCATACCCCGTTTCCGAGGGGATCCCCAACTTCATCCTGGAGGATCGCGAAGATCTATGGAAGGACCAAGACATCCGAGAGGTGAGGGAGGGAGACTGGATTCGGAGAAACTGGCAAAGCGGCATAGAAGCCATGGGAAAAAAGTCCACCAGAACTAGGTTCTGCAAGGAGATGGCCGAAGGCGATGGGTTGATACTTGAAGTGGCTGCAGGGCCTGGAGGGGGAAATGCTCCTGGTGTCCTCCGCTTCAACCCTTCCGCAAAGATCCTCATGAACGACCTGGGCATACTGATCCTGAACGAATGGCAGGCCTTTCTCAGAGATGGACGGCTTGGATCAAATGTGTCCCTTGCTGCCTTTGATGCCACCTCATCGCCAATCCGCAACGATTCCCTCGATATCGTCTCGGGCCTGGGAGCTTTCGGCAATATAGCTGGAACGGAGACAGCTCTACAGGAGGTTTTCAGAGTTCTGCGGAAGGGCGGGAGACTGTTCTTGGTGGATGGGATCATCCAGGAGGACGGCTTCTCCAAGCTGCCGGTCGAGGTCCAGGAGGAGTGGCGCCGGAAGCATCCCTGCATCGGGAAAGGCTACACGGATCTTGTTGAAGGGGCAGGCTTCCAGATCACAGACTACATGGAGGAAGGAGGAGGAGTGATACGCGGGGACGAGAGCGAACTGGGCAGAATAGCGCAACAGCACGGGGTCACCCTCTCCTCTATTGGTTGTAGGATACGGGCTGAGAAGCTCTAGCTCGTCAGGCAGGGGAAACCCGGGGATCCCTAACCCACAAACAACATGTCGCGGACATGACTACATGCCCAATACCGCGGACATGACTACATGCCCAATACCGCGGACATGACTACATGCCCAATACCGCGGACATGAGGTTGGTGCCGGTCCGCCTGGGACCATAGGTTGAGAAGCTTGGCTGCGTTGTTGCCCATTATCTTGGCTCGATCGTCGTCCGTGATCCGCAGGGTCTCCATGAAACGTAGGCCGCCTTCCTGGGTGTCGTCGCTTCCGAACGGTATCCTGTCTGCCCCCACCTTCTGGTTGGAGGGACGACCGCTGACGATAAAAGCATGCTGTAGCGACCGTCCCATTTAAATAGAAATGACCGACCAAGGCGCAACAGGAGACGAAAAGCATGAAGATACTGTTGGACGGCAAAGCGCTCGCGGAGTCAAAGGTCACCGAGGTCATGATAGACCGGGACAGCCAGTTCCCCCGGGTTCTTGTGGAGCTGGGAGGGGAGAAGAAGGTCGTGCTGGATCTCGAAAAGAACGAGTACAAGCTGCTGGGGGGCAGGGTCCTCGATCTGCTCGCCGATCCCGCCGACCAGGACCTGTCCTTCTACCTCACCCTGGCCAAGAAGAAGATCTAGGCACCGGGCGCAATGCCATGGGCCATCTTAACGATTCCGGATAGCCGTTTGTCGAGCTGGTCCAAGTCAGCTACGAGGTCCTCGACGTACTTTCCAACTCTGTCAGTGAGCTTGGCCCCCCTTGAGGTGGGGACCAGCACGCCCGCCCTCTCAAGCACTCTGAGCGAGTACCTGACCTGGTGCCTCGGGATCCCGGTCTCGGTCGAGATCCTGCGTATGCCTATGGGGCCCTTCTGGCCTAGGAGCTGCAGCACCGTGACGTGCCTCAGGACAAGGTCCATCTCCCTCTCGAGATTGCGGAGCGCCATCTATCCACCCGGGGCAGGCTTCAGCACGTCCTTCATCGAGTAGATGCCGGGCTGCGCCTTGGACACGAACCTGATGCTGGACAGAACCCCTGACGCGAATGCGTCCCGGCTGTGCGCGCGGTGGGTCAGCTCCAACCTTTCGCCCGGGCCGGCGAAGAGCACGGTATGGTCGCCCACGATGTCCCCGGCCCTCAGCGAGGCGATGCCTATCTCCCGCTCGCCTCTCTTGCGGGTTCCGGTTCTGCCCGACACCACATCCTTGCCCGCATCCCTGTGCAGCGCGTCGGAGACAACGCGGGCAAGTTTGAGCGCGGTACCCGAGGGGGCGTCGATCTTCTGGTTGTGATGAGCCTCCAGTATCTCCACATCGTAGCCGGGCAGCATCTTGGCAACCAACCCGCAGGCCTCGAGGAGCACATTGACGCCGATCGACATATTCGGCGAGATGACGGCGGCCACCTTGTGTGACCTGATGGATTCCGTGATCCTGCCCATCTGTTCCTGGCTGTGCCCGGTGGTTCCCATAACGATCCGCAGACCCATCCCGGATGCCGCGACAACGTTTGCCGTGGATGCATCGGCATTGGTGAAGTCGACGAGGACATCCGGCCTTGCGTCCTTGACTACCTTGCCTATCCGCTCGGCAGAATGAACTTTGGCTCCCAAAGCTCCAAGCAGAGAAACCTCGCCGACGTCCTTGCCGAGGTCCGGGCTGCTGGGGCTCTCAAGAGCCCCGACGATCTTGATGTCGGCCGAGCCGGCTGCCAAGGCAGCGACCCTCCTGCCCATCCGCCCGCAACCGGACAAGAGAACCCTGATCAGACGATCGCCCCGTCGCGGGAGTCGGAATAGTTTAAAATATGTATGCGTGAGTCGCGTGACCATGCACCGCCATGCAAGCATCACGGTCGGCGGCACATTCTGGCCCCTTCACAAGGGACACAAGGCCCTGCTTCGGGAGGCATTCTCGGACGGAACGGATGTGTACATAGGACTCACCTCAGACGAGATGGTGAAGCGTAGCAAGCCGGGGGAGGAGATCCCGTCATACGGGACCAGAAAGAGGAACCTGCTTGGGTACCTTCGAAGCACGGGATGGGCCGATCGGGGTCACGTATTCCGGATCGAAGATGAGTACGGATTTGCCGCGGACTTCTCCAACCTCCAGGCCATCGCGGTCACAAGGTTCACCGTGGAAAACGCCCGCAAGATCAATGCTCGAAGGCTGACGCGCGGGATGAACCCGTTGGACCTGGTGATGGCCGGGATCGTCAACGCCGAGGACGGCAAGCCCATCTCCTCAACGAGGATCAGACGCGGGGAGATCGACGAGGATGGAAGGCTGCTGAGGAAAGGCTAGGTGCCTATGCCCTGTGACGATAGTCTCTGTGCATTTGCGAAGACTGTTGACGGCTAGGGAAGGACGGGATCGAATCTCAGCCCCATGTACTTCGCTTGTACCAACCTAAGTCGAAAGGAACTTTTTTATATCATTCGCACTATCAAGTAGTGCGACCAGGAGGGCCGTCCTTCATGGTCCGTTACGAGGAGAAATCCTCGTACCTGGTCGTCCTTCTCTGCTTTCTGGCTAGGGTGTCTGCGCATTGCACATCCTCTACCTGGATGAATCAGGCGACCCGTACGGATGGCACAGGTACACACATTTTGTGCTGGGTGGCGTTGCCGTCCACGAAGGGCAGGTCACCAGACTGGCGAAGGCGTTGGACGGGATCCAAGCACAATACTTCCCCAAGATATCCATCCCCATCAACTTCCACGCGGAACATATTCGGGTTGGGCGGGGGCTCTTCAGCAAGTTGCACCCTAATGTGAGGGAGATGATCCTCTCGGATATCTATGATCTCATCAACCTAGCTCGTTCCCCCAACCTAGTTGCATTCGCAACGGCTATCCACATCACTGCGGTCAAGAGTCCCAGCCAAGTCCTCAGGGACGCTCTCGAGGATCTCACAGAAAGGTTCAACACTTTCCTACTCCGCCAGCACAAAGCGGGGAGGACTAGCAAGGGACTTCTGATCATCGATCAGGCCCATCAAGAGCGATACCGGGAGTTGTTAAGGGAGTTCCAGATAGCTGGGACGAAACATGGATACCTCGGGAATGTCATCGACATACCGTATTTCGCTGGGGCGCAAGACACACGCATGCTCCAACTTGCTGACCATTGCGCATACGCAACATTCCGGTACTACGAATATAATGATCTCAGCCAGTTCAAGAAGGTCCTACCACGTTTCGACAAGAGAGGGCCTGACCTTCCCCCAGAGGGCCTCAA
>Ga0315307_1000651_pt1 | contig 14972 bp, 15 predicted proteins | sample TDP2_MG_FD_203079 | JGI IMG/M metagenome (GOLD analysis project Ga0315307, IMG submission 203079) | Freshwater sediment microbial communities from Lake Towuti, South Sulawesi, Indonesia - TDP2 | ecosystem: Environmental > Aquatic > Freshwater > Lake > Sediment | place: Indonesia: South Sulawesi... | reverse complement strand
TATAGAGCTTGTAGAAATGGAAGGTGCAAACTGCTGCGCACCCTTCAGCATACAATCCGTGGATTACACAAGTTGGCTTGCATTAGCCGCTAGAAACCTTTGCATGGCTGAGCAAATGGGGCTCAAAATTTTAGCCCTATGCAACGACTGCTATGAATCACTTCTAATGACTAACACAATTTTGAAAAAAGATAAGGAAACAAGGAGTAAAGTGAATCAAATTCTTGCAGATGTCGGTCTAAAATTCAAGGGAAAAACAGACGTAAAAATCTTTAGTGATGTCTTATATGAGGATATAGGTTTAGAGAAGGTAAAGAACGCTGTTAAAGCACCCTTCAACGGACTTCGAGTTGCAGTACAACCTGGCTGTCACTTATCAAAGCCTAAGCGAATTCATTTTGGACAATGGATGGCCATAACAGCTTTAGATGAACTAGTAGAAGCCACTGGCGCAAAGTCTATTCCTTATGAAAGAAAGGAGGCTTGTTGTGGAGGTCCCCTCCGTGGCGTTAACGACGAAGTTGCTTTGCATGTCGCAAAACAAAAATTAGATTGTATGAAGGCAGCAGGGGTAGATTGCATAATTACTGTTTGTCCCTTCTGTTACCTTGAACTGGACATGGGACAGATAGAGATTAAAAGACATTTAAAGGAAGAATATGACCTACCCGTGTTACATTTTGCAGAACTCCTTAGGATGGCGATGGGTATGAAACTTGAAGATTGGGAATTGAAAGCTCATAGAATTCCGATAACAAAAATCCTTGACATGGTGGAGGAAAAATAAAATGCAAAAGGCAGTTGTAATTATTGGCGGCGGAGTTGCTGGTATACAAGCATCCTTAGACATGGCGAACAGAGGCTTTAATGTATATCTGGTAGAGAAAAACCCGAGCATTGGCGGGAGAATGGCGCAACTAGACAAAACATTCCCAACGATGGACTGTTCAATGTGCATTTTAGCGCCAAAAATGATAGAATGCGCCCATCATCCAAACGTTCATTTATTAACATACTCTGAACTAAAAGAAGTAAAAGGTTCCGTAGGCAACTTTAAAGTTAAAGTTCTTAAAAAGCCAAGATATGTGGATGAAAAGAAATGTACTGGATGTGGAATCTGCACAGAAAATTGCCCCACGGAAGCACCAAACGAGTTTGATGAAAAAATAGGAGTAAGAAAGGCAATTTACATGCCCTTTCCCCAAGCCGTTCCAAGGATAGCATTAATAGATAAAGAAAACTGTATTGAGTGTGGCCTTTGTGAAAAAGTATGCCCAGCCAATGCCGTAAACAGGGAGCAAGAACCTCAAGAAATTGAGTTAGACGTGGGAGCAATAGTTGTTGCTACAGGCTTTGACATGTTCGAACCTTCAGTTATTCCCCAATATGGATATAGACGCTTCAGAAACGTCGTAACTGCAATGGAGTTAGAACGCCTACTATGTGCGTCTGGTCCTACTGGCGGACACTTAATACGGCCTTCAGATGGCAGAATACCTAGAAACATAGCCTTCATACAATGCGTAGGTTCCCGCGATAGAAGAAACTGGATCAATCATTCTTATTGTTCCAGCATATGCTGTAAGTATGCGGTTAAAGATGCAGTTCTAATAAAAGAACACGAGTCTAACTCTCGTGTCGCAATTTTCTATATAGACATGCGGGCTTTCGGCAAGGGGTTCCAGGAATTTGTGAATAGAGCAAAATCTGAATTTGGAATAGAATTTATTCGAAGCAACCCCGGAGAAGTTTCCGAAGACCCCACCACAAATGATCTTATAGTCTCCTTTGAAAACCCTATAACCAGAACAGTTCAAAGCGTTTCTTTCGACTTAGTTGTCTTATGCCCAGCCTTAATTCCGAGCGAAGGAACGAAAGAACTGGCAAAAACTCTAGGTATAGAACTGGACAATTACGGTTTCCTAAAATCAGAAGACTCGGTGAAAAAACCTCTTAATACAACAGTGGAGGGAATTTTTGCCTGTGGTTATTGCGTAGGTCCAAAGACAGGAGACATTCCAGACTCTATAACTCAAGGAAGCGCCACAGCCGCGCGAGTGGCTGAGGTTTTGGCATCTAAGGAGGAGTCATAGATGCAGGAAGAACCACGTATAGGAGTGTTCATCTGCCATTGCGGAATTAACATCGGCGGAGTAGTCAACGTTCCAGAAGTAACAGAATATGCAAAAACACTTCCAAACGTCACCTATGCCGAATATAATCTATACACCTGCTCAGAAGCAGGGTTAGCAGCAATAAAAGAAGCCATAAAAAAACATAATCTTAACCGTGTGGTTGTGGCGTCATGCACACCGCGAACCCACGAACCCCTATTCAGAGCCACATGCAAAGAAGAAGGCTTAAACCCCTACCTATTTGAAATGGCAAACATACGCGAACACGTCAGCTGGGTACATCCTCATGAAAAAGAAAAAGCAACACAAAAAGCCAAAGACATCATTAGGATGGCCGTCGCAAAAGCAGCACTTCTAGAGCCTCAGACAGAACCAGAAGTTGATGTCAAAGACGCTTCACTCGTAATTGGAGCAGGCGTCGCTGGAATGACTGCAACACTTTCAATGGCAAATCAAGGCTTCAAAGTGTATTTAATCGAAAAAGAAAAAGAACCGGGAGGAATAACACGAAGGCTTCATAAGTTATATCCAACATTGGCAGATTCTTCAGAAGTTATAGAACCGTTAATAGACGCTGTGAAGTCTCATCAAAACGTCGAATTTATGACATCAACAACCCTGAAAGACGTTTCTGGATATATTGGAAACTTCCATGCTATCTTAACAAATTCGGATGGGGATAGGGAAATAGATGTAGGAACAATAATCGTTGCTTCTGGCTCCTCAAACTATACCCCGCCTAAAGGGCTTTACCAGTATGGCGTATACGATCATGTAATTACGCAAAGAGAATTAGATGAAAAGCTAAGGAAAGGTGAAATTGGAGAGCCTGAGAGAATAGTAATGATACAATGTGTAGGCGCACGAAAAGGCGAAATTCAACCATCAGAACTTGAAGCTTTTCCGAAATCAGATACAGCCGAGCTCCTAAGAAAAATTCTCAAAGCCCGCAAAGAAGAAGGATGGCCCTACTGTTCAAGGATATGCTGCATGAACGCGATAAAAAACGCTATACTTATAAAAGAATTATCTCCGAAAACAGATGTTGTAGTTCTCTTCGGTGACCTGCGAGTCTATAAGGAATATGAAGACTTTTACAGAACGGCAAGGGACCTCGAAGTGAGATTTGTGAGGCAAATAGAAGGGGTTCCGGCGGAAATAACCCAAACACCAGAAGGCAAATTGCAGGTAATGGCTTACGATGCCTTGTCTGGACTTGAAGTTAAGTTCCTAGCTGATTGGGTTGCACTCTCAACTCCACTAATCCCCAACAAAGACGAAATATTGCTTGCAAGAATGCTAAAAGTTCCCATAGGAACCGACGGCTTCATGATGGAAGCCCACTTGAAACTTAGACCTGTGGACACGAACGTCGACGGAGTCTTCATCGCTGGCACGGTTTCAGGACCGAAAGATGTTTCCGAGAGCATAATTTCAGGCGAGGCAGCCGCAGCAAGAGCATCTATTCTCATGGGTAACCGAAAAGTTAGAACGGACGCTATAACAGCCGTTGTGGATGAAGATTTATGCATTGGATGTGGATTATGCGAAGAAATATGTCCTTACGGAGCACCAAAAATTGAAGAGAGCAAATCAAAAATCCGAGAAATACTTTGCAGGGGTTGTGGTTCATGCGCTGCAGAATGCCCAAGAAGGGCAATAACGATGCGCCACTTCGGAGACCACCAAATTCTTGCACAGGTAAAGGCGCTTTTGGTTCCCGAAAGCATGAAGGAGGCAGGGTTTTAAATGGTTGAAGAAATTGTTGAAAAGGAAAAAAGCACTGAAAAATTTGAACCGTTAATTGTAGCTTATTGCTGTAACTGGTGTTCATATGCAGGGGCAGACTTGGCAGGCACAAGTCGATTCGAATATCCAACAAACATAAGGATAATTCGAGTGATGTGTAGTGGCAGAGTAGACCCTACACTCATCTTGGAGGCTTTAAGAATGGGAGCCGATGGTGTTCTAGTAGCTGGTTGCCATCCAGGTGACTGCCATTACCAGAAAGGGAACTATATCATGGAGAAAAGATTTGATTACTTAATGAAAGTTGTCAAAAGTATAGGAATCGAACCGGAACGTGTGCGACTAGAATGGGTTTCAGCCAGCGAAGGAGGAAAATGGGCTGCTCTGGTTAGGGAGATGACGGAGCAAATAAAACGGTTAGGACCAAGCCCATTCAGAGTTTCAAGTAACCCGAAGTAAGGTGGTAAAAATGAGCGAAAAAAGAGAACGGTTGAAAAGGAAAACCGACGCTGCAATAGACGCTTTCAAGTCTCAGAGGCTTCGATGGGTTACTGGAAGGTCACAGATTAAAGTGGAAATTGAAGAGGCAAAATATAAACAAAGTGTTGATTTGATAATGCAGGATGAGCTTGAAAGGCACATGATTACTGGTGCATTGAAGGAGAAAGGGTCGCTGACGGTTGAGGAAATTGCGCAATTAACTGGTCTTCACCCAAGCAGAATAGTACAGCATATTATTGCTCTCAGGAAAAACGGTTTGGTAAGCGAAGTTGGAGAGAAAGATAGGCAGTATCTATATCAAGCAGTTTGAAGGCGCATTTAATCTATAGTTTTTCTATGCATTCTGGGTGGATATCTCCGGGAAAGTCGTGGTCGTAAAAGTATATTTTAGTGTTTTCAATATCCACTTCGACCCGATCGTGAACAGTTGCTCTGTTTAAAAGACTTTGGTAATCTTCCCTGCTTAAAATCTGGATTTTTTTGAGGAGTTTCTCTTTTTGATTTAGTGGTTTCTCGCAAACTTCACATAGCATTTCGATTACATGAATTAGTTCAAAGCTTTTGTCTTTTAGCTCTTCAAATTTGACTTCTGTTAAATTCTTTTTCAAGAATTTCTCCTCTTGAGTATTCGCTTTTCAAGTATATATTTATACATAATTGAAGATTGATTTTGGCTCCTAATCATTTTTATATACGGCTTTTAGGTATAAAGTCAGTTTAACCGTTGGAATGAAAGGTGTCTGAGAAGCCTAAGATAGATCCGGAAAAGGTTAAGGAGATGCAGGAACGGGTAAGGGAGAGGAATTTGATACTGGGGGAAATGAAAAATCACGGTTCAGTGACGATAGATGAACTTTCGAAGACTACTGGTTTAGAGAAGCCGAAAATTGTAAGGCATCTAATTGCCATGAGGCAGTTTGGAAAAGTGTTGATTGTTGGCGAGCGGGATAATCAGCTTGTTTATGGTTTGCCAGAAGAAGTCAAGTCGTAGACTAGGCATTGGACTTCATTTTCTATAATCTCCAATTAGGTATTCTTGTTTTGCTTCTGTCTATTTCTGTTCTGCGTGTTAAATCTTAGACTCTTCTTCTATTAGGCTGAGGGTTGCTTTCATAGTGCCGTCGTCTAGGTATTTGATGTTGAATCCCATTTTTTTCATGAGGTTGATGGCTCTGTAGTTGTCGGGTAGCATTATGGCGTAGATTGTTTCAATTCCCTTGTCTTTGGAGATTTCAATCATGTGGTCAACCATTTTTGTTCCTAATCCTAGGCCTTTCCATCGATCTGCGATGATAAAGGCTATTTCACCGCTTTTTCGGTCTGGTTCTAGGCTAAGCCTTACAACTCCTAGGATTTTTCTTTGTCCGTTTTCGGTTAGTTCTGCTACGATGGCTATTTCTCTGTTATAGTCAATATTGCAGTACCGAACTCTAATTTCATGCGGGGTGTCTTTGATTATTTGGAAGAACCTGTAGTGTATGGATTCCTCGGAGAAGCTTCGGAACATTTCTAACCATAGTTGTTCGTCTTCTGGTTTTATGGGTCTTAGTAGTACTGTCCGGCCATCTCGAAGCTTCCAGAGTGTTTCATACCTTTTGGGATATGGGGATGCCAATGAATGTTCACCGCTTATGTTTATAGTTTGGCGGGCTACGTCTAAACATTTTGGTAGACTTTTAAGCCTTGGATTTCGGTTTTGCGAATGTTAACCGGGCAGTTATTGTTTTTGTTGTCTTCTTTGCATTTCATTGTATAAGTATTCGAACCACTCAGCATACTCTGGATAATTAAGCTGCTTCCTAGCATCTTCAATCATACGCTTACCTTTCTCCCACAACTTCTTAACATCCCCACTGAAAAGGTCATCAACAAAACCAAAGTCAGTACGCTTACGTGCAAAAGAACGCCACGTTCTCAAAGAAAAACCTAGGGGGGTCTATCCGTATTGCAATCGAAAAGCTCCTAAAATCAAAATTTAAACTTGTCCAATTACTTTTTCATTAAATATTCATGTATAGCCTTTGCTGCTTTCTTGCCTGCTCCCATAGCGCTTATCACAGTCGCCTCACCAGTCACAATATCCCCACCCGCATAAACGCCTTCAATGCTTGTCTTACCATTTTCATCCGTCACAATCGTACCCCACTTCGTAACCCCCAAACCTTCCGTTGTCCGCTGAATAATCGGATTCGGCGTACGCCCAATCGCAACAACAACCGTGTCAACATCCATAACAAACTCCGAACCCTTCACGGGAACAGGCCTACGCCTGCCAGACGCGTCAGGCGCTCCCAACTCCATACAAATACACTCCATCTGCCTAACCCACCCCTTCTCATCACCAATAAACCTCGTAGGCGCAGCCAAAAACTTACAAACAATGCCTTCCTCCTCAGCATTCTCAATCTCCTCCTTCCGCGCTGGCAACTCTTCCCGCGAACGCCTATAAACAATACAAACTTCTTCGGCGCCTAAACGCAAAGCAGAACGAGCACTATCCATAGCTACGTTGCCACCGCCAATAACTACAACATGCCTTCCAATCCGTATCGGCGTATCATACTCTGGAAAAGCATAAGACTTCATCAAATTAACCCTAATCAAAAACTCATTCGCAGAATAAATCCCGCCAAGATTCTCTCCAGGAACATTCATAAACGCGGGCAAACCAGCCCCAGTCCCAACAAAAACCGCATCAAAACCCTCCTTCCTGAGCAACTCAGGAATCGTGTAAATCCTACCAACAAGATAACCAAGCCGAAGCTCAACACCCAACTTCCTAATATAATCAACCTCCGCCTGAACAATACTCTTCGGCAAACGAAACTCAGGAATACCATAAACCAAAACACCACCAGGCAAATGCAAAGCCTCAAAAATCACAACCTCATGCCCAAACTTCGCTAAATCAGCAGCAGCCGTCAACCCAGCAGGACCAGCACCAACAATCGCCACCTTCTTACCCAAAGGCGAAGCCTTATCAGGAATTCCAACGCTTCTTTCTCTTTCCCAATCAGCCACAAAACGCTCCAACCTACCAATACTCACTGGATCGCCAACTTTCCCCAAAACACAAAACTTCTGACACTGCTCCTCCTGCGGACACACGCGACCACAAATCGCCGGCAAGCTATTCCTGTCCTTAACCTTCTTCGCAGCCTCATCAAACTTACCTTCCCTAATCAATTTGATAAAAGCTGGAATGTCAATCTCCACGGGACAACCTTCAATACACTGAGGTTTTGGACATTGAAAACAGCGGTTCGCTTCAGCTATGGCTTGCTCCTCAGCATAGCCCAAAGCTACCTCGTTAAAATTTCGCCTACGCACTTCAGGCTTCTGCTTAGGCATAACCACGGCTTCTTTCTGAACCTTAGATTTAGGCTTACCCTCCGCCACAACCACAACCTCCAAGCCTCTCCCACAAAAGCGAACTTAAACGCTCTTCTGGAAGAAACATTCTCTGCCTCTTCACCAAACCCTCAAAATCCACGCTGTGCCCATCAAATTCAGGTCCATCCACACACGCAAACTTCATCTTCCCATCAACAGTGACTCTGCAAACCCCACACATCCCCATACCATCAACCATTATAGGCGTCAAAGTCACAACCGTGGGCACACCAAACGGCTTAGTAATCTCACAAACATTCTTCATCATAACAACAGGGCCCATAGCAATGCAACGGTCAAACCTTTCTTTTTCAAGAATCCCTTTTAAGAAGCCAAGTCCTTCATGGCCCTTGGAACCGTCATCAGTAGCCACATAAAGCTTATGGCTCAAAGCTTTCATTTCATCCCCAAAAAAGAGCAAATCCTTTATCCTCGCCCCAATAACAGTCGTAACTACATTCCCCGCCTCCCGTAAAGCTTGAACCTGCAAGAGCATCGGCGCAATCATCACCCCGCCGCCAACACACAAAACTTTTCCAAATTTTTTGATTTCTGATGGGTTTCCAAGGGGTCCCGTAATATTCTCTAGGTATTCACCTTCTTTTAGAAGCCCAAGCTGCATTGTGGTTTTGCCAACTTCATTAAATACGAACGTTATCGTTCCCTTTTTCCGGTCGTAGCCAGCTATCGTCAACGGTATGCGCTCGCCCTTTTCGCCTATGATTAGGATTATAAACTGGCCTGGCTTGACTTTTTCAGCTATTTCTGGAGCATAAGCCTCAAATAATTTGATTTTTGAAGCTAACTCTTTATTGGTTATTATCTTATACACGCCTTTTAGCCTCCGCAGTTGCCAATTTTAACTGTGGCATAGGCGCTATTTTCTTGAAAAACTCATCCAATTTCTGGTTAAATTCTCCAACACACCGCGGTGAAGCAGTGAAAAGTTCGAAACGCTCAAGCAAATTCATCTTCTTTAAAGCATCCCGTAGTACACTCATGTTTCTTTCCGCTGTTTCTTTACCCTCTTGAAGCTTACAATCTTCTTCGGAACAAACAACAGCCATCACACCGTCAAACCCGCTATGCAATGCCTCAACAACATGAACTGGGTCAAGCGCTTTAAAACATGGAATTTCCATGACAAACGTTTTTTTCTTCAGCAGCAAACTTTCTGGGTCGTCTAAGGCTGAAAACTCTGACCACTGACAACAGAAAACTAGAATCACTGGAAATTTGCCTTCTGCCTTTAGCTTCCTAGCTGATTCTCCATAACGTTTCAGAACATCTTCAAACGCAAAACCCTTAATCTGAATCGCCAAATGCGGACAAACTAGGGCACATGCTCCACAACCAACACATAAATCATAATTTATGCTTGGAGTGGCAAATTCCTCAGCCTCTATAGCTTCGTATGGGCAAATAAAAACGCATTTGTCGCAACCCACGCATTTTTCGGTTTCATAAACCGCTTTCCGCGAATACTTTATCACTTTTAAGGCGTCTTTGCTGAAACCTAATTGTTCAAGCAACGCTCTTCCAAGCATTATTCTTCGAGCGTTTATCTTTGTGCCTTCTTTAAACCTGCAGAATTCATCTTCGCATTGTATGGAAACAACGTTTTTTATTCCGGATTTTAGAGCTTGAAAAATGAACTCGGTTGGGACTCGCCCTGAACAGGGCAAACGTAAAGGAATGTAACTGCTTATTTTTAAATCTTGATTTTGTAGAATTTCTTCAATTTCGCATGTTGCGGGCGAGTTTCCTCTACACATGAGAACAAGCGTATCGCTTTTGCTTTTCGCCTGCATACAATTGACATATTTCAGCAAACTTCCATAATCATAATAAACTATTTCTATGGCTAAGACTGGACATGCGCTGTAACATATTCCGCAGACTTGGCATTTTTGTAAATCTATTTCCACTTCACCCGTTTCTGAATCGCGTTTTATGGCTTCGTAGGGGCATGTGGAATAGCAGATTGAACATTTTCCGCAATAGTCTTGGTTAATGTTTACTGCGGCAACACAAGTCTCACTCATTTATATATTCTCCAACGTTTATTTGCCCATGTTTAACCATATGCTCTTTTCGATTACAGTTTAGAAGATTTTGAAGATGGGGCCGAAAATATAATGGTTTTGGCATGTTTTCTACTGTTTGTAATAATAGGGTCTTCGAATGTGACCATAGGCTTCTAGGGCTGCTGTTATGCCTTGTCCCACAGCCGTTCCAACCTGTTTAACCGGATGGTTTGTAACGTCTCCAGCAGCGTAAACTCCTACAATGTTTGTTCGTTGTCGAATATCAACCTTGATATAGCCATCTTCGTCAACCTCAACACCTGCTTCTTTGGGTAGCTGGCTGTTTGGGTCTTCTCCAACCTGGACAAAAACGCCGTCCACGGGCAATTCTTTGGTTTCTCCAATTTTTTTATTAAAAATAATTGCCTTGTTGACTAGTTTTTCGCCTTTAACTTCTTTTACTTCAGTGTTCCACAAAACTTCTACATTATTTTTTTCTTTTAGAGCTTTCACAAGAGCTTCTTCGGCACGAAACGCATCTCTGCGATGGGCAATTTTAACTTCTGATGCGAGTTCCGCTATATATAGGGCTGTTATTACTGCGGAGTTTCCGCCACCAACAACAAGAACACGTTTATCCTTGAACAGAGGACCGTCGCAGATGCCACAGTAACTTACGCCTCTTCCGCGAAATTCTTTTTCCCCTGGAACGCCGATTTCACGGTAATGGGAGCCAGAAGCGATGATAATTGCTTTTGCTTCGTAGGCGACTCTGTTGGTTTTTACGAATTTTTTCTCATCTTTAAGATCTAAGTTTAGGACTTTTTCGAATTCATGTATTGCTACGCCTATGCTTCTGCAATGAGCCACCATTTTCTGGGCTAATTCAATTCCGCTTATGCTTTGAAAACCTGGATAGTTCTCAATCAAGGGAGCATCTGCCGTTGTGCCTCCAGCCATTTTTTCCTCTAAAGCAAGCGTTTTTAGTCCGCTTCTTGCGCCGTAAATTCCGGCAGCTAAACCAGCAACACCAGCACCAATAACTATTACATCCCAACTCTCCATTCGAGTCAACCTCAGAAAAATTAATTTGGCGATTGGTTGTTTATCAAGCATTCGCAATATTTCACGAAGACTATGTTTGTTAAAGTAAGCCCCCGCTTATGATTTTTAATGCAGCTCCATTTGATTTAAAAAGTATCGACACCATAAGGATATCGGGTTCTCGTATGGAGCTGAAAGGAAGAACTGCGCTCATAACGGGCAGTACTGGAAGTGGGATTGGTAGAAGTACAGCATTTCGTTTAGCCTCGGAGAGAACTAACATTATCCTCAACTATGGAACTTATCATCGAACTGACCAATCACTAAAGTATGCAGAGAAGAATGCAAAAGAAGTAGCAAAGACAGTCGAGGAGTTGGGAGGAAAAGCGTTGATACTTCCAGCTGATACCCGTGACCCAGATCAGGTCAAGGCCATGGTAGACACTGGGATTAAAAAGTTCGGAGCAGTCAACATTTTGGTCAATAATGCTGGCGGTGACTGGTTAATACAAGATATTACGGAGATCAACCCAGATCATTGGCGTTCCGTCTTGCAGGCCGAGATTGACGGTGCATTTTACTGCATCAGATACGTGCTGCCTATAATGCGCGAAAGGATGTGGGGAAGAATCATTAACATAAGTGTGGAGGGCGCTTTGAATTGGACTCGTTACTTAGCTGAGGATTATGCCTTAGGAAAGGCGGCTCGAACATGGATGGTACGAGCATGGGCAAAACACGAGATTAAGCATGGAATAACGATCAACGCCATAGAACCAGGGCCGATTGCGCATATGACGCTTGAGGAGGCAATTGAGGCAGTTAAAAATGGAGGCGCATGGCAAGAACGAAAGAAGCCTGTAGCCCATGACATAGCGGAACTCATTGCTTTCCTCTGTTCAGAAAAAGCTAGGTTCATTAGTGGCAGCGTGTTCACATTTCAAACTGTTGATAACAAATGATCGCGTGGTAAACGAGAAATTTAGAATGCCTTTATAGCAAACGAAGTTGGGTTCACTAACTAAAGAGGAATGTTATAAGGCAAGAGTGAGCAGTTCTGCTATGTCCATGATTTGAATTTTTCCTTCATTTCCCGTTGTTTTCACGGCATCTTCGATTGTTAAGAGGCAGAATGGACATGCCACAGCCAATACTTCTGCGCCAGCAGCCACAGCATCCTTAACGCGAATCTCTGCCAAACGTGGACCTGGAATGTCAACCCACATTCTTCCACCACCGCCTTCACAGCAAAGGCTCCTCGCCCTTGAACGGTCAAACTCTAAGAGCTTTACGCCTGGAACACTTTCAATAACTTTCCGCGGCTCTTCGTAAATGCCATTTTGTTTCCCCAGAAAGCACGGATCATGATAAATAACCTTTTTATCTACCTCTTTTGTGAAAGTTAATTTTTTATCTTCGACTAGTTTCGCAAGCAGCTGGGTGTGATGTTGAACTTCGAAGCTAGTTTGATTATATCGATTTTTAAAAGCGTGAAAACCATGCGGGCAATTCGTAATCATTTGTTTTACGTTGTATTTGTTGAAAATCTTCATGTTCTCCTCAACAAGAAAATCGAACAAGCCTTTTTCACCCATACCGTAAACTTCGCTTCCACAACAGCTCTCCTCATCGCCTAAAACACCAAAGTTTACTCCAGCCTTTTCAAAACACATGACAAGGCTTTTGGCTACACTTTGAATCCTTGGATCATAGGCTGAGGTGCAACCGACGTAGTATAATATTTCTGCGCCCTGTGAAATGTGCTTAAGGTTTAGGTCTTGACTCCATTCAGACCGCTTATTCCGTATTCTTGCCCATGGGTTGCCGTTCTTGAATATGCTTTCTAACGCGTCTCGGATGGTTGGTGCTATTTGGCCTTGCTCGACAGCCATGCTTCGAATGTCAATCAAAAACTCGTAGGGGTACATGTCTTTTGGGCAGCGTATAGCGCATGTAGAGCAGTTTGTGCAACTCCATAACTCGTTCTGTGGGTGTATACTTAACTGGCCAAAAGCAGAAACTTCACGCATGTATCTTCTAACGTTTAAGTTAGCCTTCCTTGCAACTGGACAGCATCCCGTACACATTCCACATTGGATGCATTCAAGAAGTTTATGTTTCTGGACGAGCTCCTGAACATTCATTTTCAACATCACTTTTTACTGGAATGAGGGAGTAAGATTTTTAATAAGTGTTTTCCCTTGTATGAATCAAAACGTATCATGGAAAAACGGAGATTGCCACCAATGGAGAAGAAAACGCCCAAAATCGGCATTTTTGTGTGTGAATGCGGCGGAAACATAGGCGACGTTATAGACGTTAAAGCTGTTGTTGATGCGGTTAAGAACTGGGAAGGGGTTGCCGTCGCAAAATACCACAAGTATTTATGCTCTAAACCAGCCCAAGAAATGATACTTGAAGCCATAGAGAAAAACAATTTGGACAGAGTAGTAGTTGCTAGCTGCACACCGAGAATGCATCTTGCCACATTCCAAAGCGTTTTAGAAAGAGCTGGCTTGAACCCCTACATGCTTGAGTTCATAAACATCAGAGAGCAAAGCTCATGGGTTCACGGACCGCATGCATCAGCAGAAGCCACAAGAAAAGCCATAAGCCTAATTAGGGGCGGTTATGAGCGAAGCCTTGAGCTTGAGCCGCTAGAAACCATAAGCGAAAAAGGTTCGCGAGAAATTCTAATTGTAGGCGGTGGCATTGCTGGAATTACTGCTGCACTTGAGCTTGGCTATTTAGGGTTTAAAGTTCATCTTGTGGAGAGGAGGCCGAGCATAGGTGGCAACATGGCGAAATTGACAAAGGTTTTTCCAACTTTGGACTGTGCTCAGTGTATTTTGACGCCGAGGATGGCTGAGGTTGGTCGTAACCCAAATGTGAATTTGCTTACTTATGCTGAAGTGCAAGAAGTTAATGGGCGACCGGGCAATTATGCGGTTAAGGTTTTCATGGAGCCGCGGGGTGTGGATGTTGAGAAATGTAGAAGCTGTGGTGTATGCGCCAAAGTATGCCCGGAAACTGTTCCAGACGAGTTTAATGAGGGCCTGTCGCAGAGGAAGGTGGCTTACATAGAGTTTCCGCAGGCTGTTCCTTCCGCTTATGTGATTGATTTTGATGCTTGTACTAAATGTCGAAAGTGTGAGCAGCTTTGTCCTGCTAAAGCCATAAACATTGATGATGCGGGTAGGACGGTTGAGTTGAATGTTGGCGCTATTATTTTGGCTACTGGGTATGGGCTTTATGATGCTCGGAATTTGGAGATTTATGGTTATGGCAATTACAAAGATGTTATTACAATGATGGATTTGGAGAGGCTTACTTCTGCTACTGGGCCTACGGAGGGCTATATTAAGCGGGCTGATGGCAGTGATGTGCGAAAGATGGCGATTGTGCTTTGTGCTGGTTCGCGTGATAAGAATTATGTTCCTTATTGTAGTCGTATTTGTTGTATGTACTCGCTTAAGCAGGCTTTTGTGTTGAAGAAAATGCTTGGTATTGATGTGACGATTTATTACATTGATATTAGGGCGACTGGTAAGGGTTATGAGGATTTGTATTGGCGAGACCAGGAGGTGGGTGTTGCTTTTGTGAAGGGTAAGGTTGCTGAAGTTTATAGGAATAATAGTAATGGTAGGCTTGTGGTTTTGGCTGAGGATACGTTGACGGGTGAGACGCGTGAGGATGAGTTTGATATGGTGGCTTTGGCTACGCCTATGGTTGCGAGTGCTGGGTTGAAGGAGTTGGCGGATAAGATGAGGGTTTCTGTTGGTGAGGATGGTTTTGTTACTGAGAGGCATCCGAAGTTGGATCCTGTTGATACTTTGGTTACTGGGGTTTTTGTTTGTGGTTGTGCTTTGAGTCCTAAGGATGTGCGGGATACGGTTTCGGATGGTTTGGGTGCTGCTGCGAAGGCTTCGTTGTTTTTGAAGGGTGAGTATGTTACGACTAGTCCTGAGAAGGCTTTTGTGATTGCTGATTTGTGTGATGGTTGTGAGGTGTGTGTGGCTGTTTGCCCGGTGAATGCTATATCGATGTTGGAGGGCAAGGCGAAAGTTGATCCGTTTCAGTGTGTTGGTTGTGGTGCTTGTGTTCCTGTCTGTCCGAGGGATGC
>Ga0315307_1000649_pt1 | contig 14989 bp, 14 predicted proteins | sample TDP2_MG_FD_203079 | JGI IMG/M metagenome (GOLD analysis project Ga0315307, IMG submission 203079) | Freshwater sediment microbial communities from Lake Towuti, South Sulawesi, Indonesia - TDP2 | ecosystem: Environmental > Aquatic > Freshwater > Lake > Sediment | place: Indonesia: South Sulawesi... | reverse complement strand
ATTGGTTTCGGGAATGGTCATTGGATTTGTCGCCGAGTATTACACCTCAGGCAAAGTTATTGAAAATATAGCCCAGTCTTCTCGTACTGGTCCGGCTACTAATATCCTCCAGGGAATATCTTCTGGGATGATGAGCGTGGCGATTCCCATTGTAGGCATAGGATTGGCTACTATCATTGCCCATAGGTTCGCGGGTATTTTCGGTGTTGCACTTTCTGCAGTAGGGATGCTATCGATTACAGGAATGACGGTGGCTATAGATGCCTACGGGCCTATTGCTGATAATGCCTGTGGTATCGCCCAGATGGCTGGAATGGATCCCGAGGTGAGGTCCCGAGCTGAGAGGCTCGATGCGGTGGGCAATACGACAGCGGCAATTAGTAAAGGATTTGCTATTGGCTCTGCTGCCTTAACTGCACTTGCTCTTTTCACTGCCTTTGCCCAGACTGTCGGGTTAAGCGTATACGATGAGGTTACAAGGAGTTCAGAACTTCTTCTGAACATAATGAAGCCACAGGTCGTAGCTGGCTTATTTATTGGCGGTATAGTTCCATTCCTCTTTTCTGCTGCCGCAATGCGGGCAGTAGGGAGATCGGCTTTCAAAATTGTGGAAGAGGTGAGAAGGCAATTCAGAGATATACCAGGGCTTATGGCAGGTACGGCAAGGCCGGATTCGGCTCGCTGCGTAGATATTACCACTCGGGGAGCTCTGAGAGAGATGGTCATTCCAGGGATTGGAGCCGTTGTCTTACCGCTCATTATGGGAACTATTCTGGGAGTTGAGGCGCTGGGTGGTTTCTTGGCAGGTTCCCTTATTACAGGGGTTCCCCTTGCGATATTTCTTGCTAATGCAGGGGGAGCCTGGGACAATGCTAAGAAATATATTGAGGAAGGTAATCTCGGCGGAAAGGGCTCTGAAGTGCATAAGGCTTCTATAATCGGTGATACCGTGGGAGACCCTTTCAAAGACACAGCCGGTCCATCCTTGAATATTCTATTGAAGTTGATGGCTGTTGTGTCTCTGGTCTTTGCTAATGCCATTGTGGCATTCCACAACTGGTTAGTTGCTCTCTTTCTATAGTGCATAAATTTTTTTCTTACCTATTTAAGTAGAGATCTAAATAAGATATGGAATTAGGAATTATCGGCCTTCCCAATGTAGGTAAATCTACGGTATTTAATGCTCTGACTGCGGGTCATGCGCCGGCTTCAAACTATCCCTTCTGTACTATTGAGCCCAATATTGGAATTGTGGAAGTTCCTGATGAGAGGCTGGAGAAGCTGGGAGAGATTTATAAGCCACAGAAGTTGACTCATACTACAATAAGATTTATGGATGTAGCCGGTCTTGTAAGAGGGGCATCAAAGGGCGAGGGCCTGGGAAACAAGTTTCTGTCACACATAAGAGGAATGGATGCTCTAGTTCACATCGTTCGCTGTTTTAGTGACGATAAGGTAGTTAATCTTATGGGAGACCTTGACCCGGTAAGAGATATTGAAGTGGTCAATATTGAACTCATGCTGGCAGACTTGGAGGTTGTGGGACGAAATATTGAAAAATTGAGTGGTCCAGCTAAAAGTGGCGATAAGGAAGCCAGAGCGAAACTGGAGGTACTGGAAAAGCTAAAGGAAGGTCTAGAGAGGGGTATCCCTGCGAGGAGAATGGAGGCACCTAAAGATTTGATGGCATCTTACGATCTCCTTACGGCGAAACCAGTTCTATATGTGGCCAATGTTGGTGAGAAGGACCTGGGTTTGGAGAAGAGTGTGGAGGAGTATGCGAGAAGAGAAGGGGCTGAGGCTTTGAGTATTTCAGCAGAAATAGAAGCGCAGATCGCTCAATTGGAAAAAGAGGAAAGAGGCAAATTCAGAAAAGAGCTGGGTGTAGATAAGGACGCATTGGAACGGCTTATACAGTCTTCTTACAGGTTGCTCGATTTAATCACTTTTTTTACAGTGGTAGGAATTGAGGTAAAGGCCTGGACGATAAAACGAGGTTCTCCAGCAATACTAGCGGCAGGAAAAATACATTCAGATATGGAAAAGGGATTTATTAAGGCAGAAGTATTCTCCTTTGAAGATTTGGAGAAAGGTAACGAGAGCACACTGCATGAGAAAGGATTGGTCAGGATAGAGGGAAGGGATTATGAAATTCAAGACGGGGATATTGTGCGTTTTAGGTTCCATGTCTAATGGAATAGAGATAGGGCGTGTCGATTTTTTTCTTGCAAGAGTAAAAAGAAATTTTATATAATTTTTCGGCTTCTTCTCTAGAGACCTATAGGAGGGAATAATTTCATGCCGACTTATGAGACCATTTTTGTTTGTCCGCCAGATTTGCCGGCCGAAGAGCTGGAGGAACTTGCTAGAAAATTTGAGAAGGTGATAACTCAAGGTAAAGGTGAGGTAATTTCCTGTGATAAATTGGGAAAGAGGAAGCTGGAGAATGAGATAAGAGGTTATAAAGAAGGATTTATGTATTGCCTTAGTTTCAATTCTCCGCCAAATCTGATTCCGGAATTAGAAAGAAATTATCGGGTTAATGACAAGGTGATTAGACATTTAATAGTCAAGGTAGACAAGAAGAGGCTCAAGGAGGGTAAGGTAGCGGAGGAAGAGCCGAGGACGGAGGAGGGAAGGGAAAGTTCAAGTAGCGGTGTTTAAGCAGAAAGGGGGGAACAGGTGGCGAGGGGTACTGTGAACAAGGTTATTCTGATCGGTCGTCTAGGGGGTGACCCGGAACTTCGCTATACGCCTAGCGGAGATGCGGTAGCAAATTTTAGGGTAGCAACGAACACTGTCTGGAGAGACCGAGAAGGGAATCAACAGGAAAAGACAGAATGGCATAGGGTAGTGGCCTGGAGAAAATTGGCAGAAAGGTGCGGAGAATACCTTAAGAAAGGAAGCCATGTGTACATTGAAGGGAGACTGGAGACGCGGAGCTGGGAGGACAAGAACGGAAATAGGAGATATGTAACGGAGATTATAACGAACAGGATGCAAATGCTCGATGCTAAAGGTAAAGTTAGCGTTCCGGAAACAACTGTAGAACCTAAAGAAGAAGTTGTTGAACAGAAAGAAATAGCCAGAGATGAAGAGATAGAAGAAGGGGAATCGGAGGACGAAATTCCATTCTGATATCGTAAAAGACGGCAAACAAGGATGGGTTAGAAAAGATGGTTCCTAATGGAGAGAGGAAAAGTAGGGAAGGCAGAGAGAGGAGGGGGGGCCCCGATTCTGGAAGGAGGCGGTATCAGCCTTTTCGCAAGAAGGTTTGTCGCTTCTGTGTAAAGAAGATAGACTATATAGATTATAAGGACACAGGGCTCCTCAGAAGCTACATAACCGATAGAGGGAAGATTCTATCGAATAAAGTTACTGGAAACTGCGCAAAGCACCAACGGAGAGTAAGCAGAGCCATAAAAAGAGCAAGAAATATCGGTTTGTTGCCGTATACTGCGAGATAAGCTACACCGTTCTCCCCGAGATTATGTTTATTCTGGAGCCAAAGTCAAACCTTAATTATTCCTTATTTTCCAAATTTTCAAACCTCCCTGATTCTATGTAATGGTCTTTAGGGAATTTCGGAAAAGAAGATGAAAGTAGTACTGTGTGAGTCAGTGAAAGGTCTGGGCGAAAAGGGCGATATAGTGCTTGTCAGCGACGGCTATGCTCGGAACTATCTCATTGCTCGACATAAGGCTTTGCAGGCTACGGAGAAGAATATCGAGAGGCTGAAAGAGGAAAAGAGAAGGGAACAGGAGAAAGATGAGAAGATTTTGAGGTCAGCCAGCGCATTTGCCAGTAAGTTGGATAAGGTTTCCTGCACCATTCCTGTGAAAGTGGGAGAAGGGGAGAAGCTCTTTGGTGCTGTTACCTCTTCAGATATTCGAGAAGCTCTTCTTTCCCAGGGAATAGATATAGATAAGAAAGATATACTTCTGGAGGAGCCGATCAAGGAATTGGGAGTTTATACCGTAGAAGTGAGAGTCCATACAAAAGTTACTGGAAAGGTGAAAGTCTGGGTTATTAAAGAATAGCATTTGTATACTTCTTAGAGGACAAGAATGGCCGATTTAATCGACAAAATTCCTCCTCAGAATCTCGAAGCCGAGCGCTCGGTTCTGGGAGCGATGCTCATCGAAAAGGAAGCAATTGCTAAGGCAATAGATTTCTTAAAAAAGGAGAGTTTTTATAATGAGGCTCACCAGACAATTTTTCAGGCAATTGTTGACCTTTATGATAAGAATAGGGCGGTTGACTTTGTAACTGTTGCTGAGGAGTTAAGAAAAGAGAAGTTACTTAAAGATGTAGGAGGAGCCAAGTACCTGAGTAACCTGATAGATAGTGTCGCTACGGCAGCCAATGTTGAATATTATGCCAAGATTGTTCAGGAGAAGGCAATTCTTAGGAATCTTATAAGGGCAGCAACTCAGATTGTCAGCGATGGCTACACAGACACCAAGGATGTCAGGGAGATTCTTGATGAGGCGGAACAGGCGATCTTTAACATAACCCAAAGTAAAGTTCAAGCAGGATTCGCACCTGTTTCTGAGATAGTGCATGGAAGTATCGAAACCATTGAGAATCTATATAAGAAGAAAGAGAAAGTTCCCGGGGTTCCCTCAGGGTTTATTGACCTGGATAGAACAACGGGTGGGTTCTACGCCTCAAATTTGATAGTTGTTGCTGGCCGTCCTTCAATGGGTAAGACCTCTTTCTGTTTAACTATTGCTCGTAATGTTGCAATTAACGAATCTCTCCCCATAGCCATCTTCAGTTTGGAAATGTCGCGAGAAGAGGTGGTCTTGCGGCTTCTCTGCTCAGCGGCCAAAGTTAGCCTGCATAAGGTGAGAACAGGTTTTATGGATAAGAGGGACTGGACTCCTCTAACAAATGCAGCTTCCATCATGTCCAATGCTCCAATTTTCATCGACGATTCTCCTGCAATCTCGGTTTTAGAGATGAAGGCGAGAGCCCGAAGACTGCAATCCGAAAAAGGATTAGCCTTGATTATCATTGACTATCTCCAGCTTATGCCTGGCCGAACGGGAAGAGCTGAGTATCGACAGCAGGATATATCTGAAATTACTCGCTCTTTAAAGAATATGGCCAAGGAGCTGAAGGTTCCAGTCATTGCTATCTCCCAGCTTTCAAGAGAGACTGAAAAGAGACAATCGAAGAGGCCACAACTTTCGGATTTGAGAGAGTCTGGGGCAATAGAGCAGGATGCAGACCTAGTTGCCTTTATATATCGAGAAGACTATTATGACCCGAAAAATGCACCTCCTGGAGTCACAGAAATAATCATTGGTAAACATAGAAATGGTCCCACGGGCTCAGTGAAGCTGAAATTCTTAAACGAGTATGCCTGCTTTGAGAATTTAGCAAAGCAAGTCGAATAGAAAATGTCGAAACACTATCATCCTTCCAGTAGTAGTATCCCCATTCTGCGACCAACCTGGGCTGAAATAGACCTAACTGCTTTCAGACATAATTTTAGAGAAATAGAGAGAAGGCTCAAAAAAGGTACTTCCATACTTCCAGTAGTTAAAGCCGACGGTTATGGCCATGGTATGGAGGAGGTTGCTCGTGTGAGTCTATCCTGTGGAGCTAAGATTTTGGGAGTAGCCAACATAGAGGAAGGTATTTTCTTAAGGGAACAGGGCATTAAAGTACCCATTCTCATTCTGGGAAGTGTTTATCCTCTTTCTAACTTTGCTTATATCGTTCGTTACGACCTTTCGCCCACAATATGTAGCCTTCAAGCCTCAGAGGAACTTTCTAAGATTGCGAAGCGAAGAGGAAAGAAAGTTAGAGTTCACATAAAAGTCGATACTGGAATGGGCCGGATTGGCGTTTCGGCCGAAAATGCGGTAGGTCTTGTGAGGAGAGTTGTTCAATTACCGGGGATAGTTGTTGAGGGAATTTTCACCCATCTTGCGGCAGCAGATACTGAACCTGAGTTTACTATTGAGCAAATAAGGAAGTTCCAATCAGTTATCGAAGTACTGGAAAGAGAAAATATAAGAATAAAGTATAGACATGCGGCTAACTCTACAGCGGTACTGAGATATCCGCAAGCCCACTTCAACTTAGCAAGGCCTGGTATATCGCTTTATGGTCTTCTTCCCTTCGAAGGAGCAGAGAAAGAGATAGACTTAAAACCGGTAATGAAACTGAAGACGAAGATTGTATTTATAAAGAAGGTAAAGGAGGGAACGAGCATAAGTTACGGTCGAACTTGGAAAGCAGAGAAAGATTCTATAATTGCGACACTTCCCATAGGCTATGCTGACGGATACAATCGTTTGCTTTCTAACCGAGGAGAAGCCTTGATTCGTGGACAGAGGGTTCCCATTGTAGGAAGGGTATGTATGGATATGTGTATGGCTGATATTTCTTCCCTTGTTGATGTGCAGGTGGGTGAGGAGGTCGTTCTAATCGGTTCTCAAGGAAAAGAGAGGATAACTGTCGATGAGATCGCTAAGATAATCGGAACTATCAGTTATGAGGTAGTATGCGGGGTCAGTAAAAGAGTTCCCCGCATATACATAAGGAGAAGGAGTAAAGATGAAGAAAAATAAAGTAAAGGAGATTATAAAGAAAGGCGAGATTGCCCTTGGACCTTTCATGAAGTTTAGTGATGCAGCTTCAGTGGAGATTGCTGGGAGGGCAGGGTTTGATTTCGTTATAATCGATATGGAACATGGACCGGTCTCGGTGGAGAGTGCCCAGAATTTGATAAGGGCAGCGGAGTTAGTGGAGATTACCCCGATTATAAGGGTGACCGAAAATGAAGCTGGGATGATACTAAGAGCGTTAGACATTGGTGCTGGTGGTGTAGAGGTTCCCCAAATTGGGAATAAAGAGGACGCATTAAAGATGGTTCAATCGGCAAAGTTTACACCTCAGGGAAGCCGGGGAGTCTGTCGCTTTGTAAGAGCAGCCGACTATTCTGCCTCAGATCGCTATAAATATTTTGAAGATGCCAATAGAGAGACAATAACTATACCCCATATTGAGGGGACAAAGGGGATAAGAAACTTGGAAGAGATATTGTCGGTGAAGGGGATCGATATAATATTTGTTGGGCCTTACGACCTTTCCCAATCGCTAAATATACCTGGCAAGGTGGAAGACCCCAGAGTAGTGGAGAAGATGGGGGAGGTAGTCGATGTTTCCAGAAAAGCTGGACTTGCTGTAGGAACATTTGTCGACGATGTCAAGGCTGCAAAGAAATGGATTGCTCAGGGAGTTCAATATATCTCTTTTTCAGTTGATGTGGGAATTTTCTATGAAGCCTGTAGGACTATAGTGAGAGAAGTGAAGGGAATGTAAGGAAAGGGAAACCGTATTTGCAAGGCGAAGCTTCAGATGATGATGGCGAGGCTTCGCTTCGTCATTAGCAGAGAGGCAGAAGAGAATGGCGTTACCTAAGATTGTTATGACTATAGGCGATGCAGCGGGAATAGGACCTGAGGTCATTGTCAAGGCTTTGAGCCTGCCTGAAATGTATAAGATTTGTGAACCAGTAGTAATTGGCGATGTGAGAGTAGTGGAGAAAGCTTTAGAGTTTTCTGTAAGCGCTGCAGCAGCAAAAGAGTTAAGACTCAACTCAATCAAAGATATCGGGAGAGCGAAGTCCGACTACGGGACTATTGACATTTTAGATTTGGGAAACATAGATATTGATAGGTTGAAACTGGGAAAGACTGACCCTATGTGTGGCAAAGCAGCATTTGAATATATAAAGAAGGGTGTGGAGACAATTCAGAGTGGCAGGGCTAAAGCTATGGTTACCGCTCCTATCTGCAAGAAATCGATGGAAGAGGCGGGATTCTCTTTCCCGGGTCATACGGAACTATTGGCTGAACTAACGGGAACAAAAGATTTTGCTATGATGCTAGTGGGAGGGAGTTTGAAGGTAGTACTGGTGACACGACATCTTCCCTTAGGAGAAGTATCTTCTTCCCTCACTAAAGAGAAAGTTCTTCTTGCTATAAGGTTGGGAGTGGAGGCGATGAAGGCTTTCGGAATAGAATCACCGAGGGTAGGTATCTCCGCGTTAAATCCCCATGCTGGCGAGTGGGGAGTTATAGGAAAGGAAGAGATTGATATAATAGTTCCAGCCATAGAAGAGGCAGAGAAGGAGGGGATTACAGTTAGCGGGCCGCTTCCCAGCGATAAGGTATTTTACGATACTGCGGGAGGGAGGTACGACCTGGCTATAGCAATGTATCACGACCAGGCGCAAGTTCCGGTGAAGCTTCTATGCTTTACAAAGAGCGTCAATGTTACTCTGGGCTTGCCATTTGTCCGCACCTCCCCGTGCCATGGAACGGCATTCGATATTGCTGGACAGAATAAGGCAAATCCCCAGAGCTTTGTCGAGGCGATAAAGCTGGCAGTGAAATTAGTGGAAGGGAGGATGAAAGGGTAGTCTTCGGAGGACGGCACTGTGAACAGTGCCCGACCAACGGCAACCGCAAGGGTCGCCCTACACATGGTGGGGCACCCTTTCCCGATCCCGTCCCGGTCTCGGGACGGGGTAGGGTGCCGAAGTAAGGTGGGGATGGAAACCTGGCGGAATTGAGGGTCCCTTAAAGGTGTTGGCAAGAGATGAGGATCTTAGGATGATAGTGGAAAGATTTAGGCCACGGAAGTCGTGGGGGCAGAACTTCTTGGTTGACCAGAATATTGCCAGGAAGATAATCTCTTCTGCCCAATTGAATCTGGAAGATGTAGTAGTAGAGATTGGTGCAGGAAGAGGAATATTGACAGAAAAGATTGCTTCCCAGGTCAAGAAACTTATTGCTATAGAGATCGATAAGGCCTTATGCAACTTTCTTAGAGAAGAGCTGAAGAATTATGAAAATGTCGAAATCGTAGAAGCTGATTTCTTAAAATTAGATATTTGCCAATTTTTGCAAGCGGGTTTAGAGGCGCCTCTAAAAGTCATCGCAAATCTTCCTTATTATATAACCTCACCAGTAATTGTTAGGTTACTGAAAACGAGAGGGTGGTCAGAAGCTACTCTTATGCTCCAGAAAGAGGTGGGAGAGAGAATTGTAGCTAGTCCTGGCGGCAAGGATTATGGCCCATTATCTATTCTGGTGCAGTACTACTGTTGTGTGGAAAAGCAATTTAATGTATCCAGAAATGTATTTCGTCCCAAGCCAAATGTGGATTCGGCCGTGATTAAATTAAAGCTCTTGAGTCATCCGAGAGTAAAGGTAAGAAATGAAAAACTATTCTTTAGGATAGTTCGTGGAGCATTTTCCCAGAGAAGAAAGAAGTTGAGTAATTCCATTAGCAATGTTTTAAGAATAGATAAACATACCATTGAAAACCTATTGGAGACATCAGGAATATCCCCAGCTCGAAGGCCTGAGACCTTAAGTCTCAAGGAATTTGCCACGGTTTCAAATTTTCTGGAGAAGTTATTGCAGTGATAGAGCGGAGTTCTGATAAGTTTAGGGGTTCGAGTCAACGAACCCGCAAAATCCGGAAAGTGAGAAGTATTTATTTTTTCTTGGCATCTTTCTTCCTGGCGGGCTCGGTTCTCCTTAGCTTTCTTTTTCTTGGTAAGAATAGGAATGTGCCCGATTCGTCTTCCGCGGGAGTGGCTGTCTCAACGGGGACATTTGCTCGCGGTGATTCCCTGTATAGCTGTTTGAATAGGTACGGAGTTTCTTCTAAAGAAATCTTACTCGTGGAAGAACTTCTCAATCCCATTTTCGATAGCAAGACATGCTATCCTGGCGACAGTTATGAGATAACTGTTTCTACAGGCGGAGTTCTTAAAGAGTTCAACTACTATTCAGGTCCTCTGGACATATATGGAGTTAAGAAATCACCATCTGGAGAGTTGGTTCCCTTCCACAAGAAGATAGTTTTAGAGAGCCGTGTCTTCGGATTTGCAGGAAAAATTGAAAGTTCTCTCTATGAGTCCATGGTTCAGCTGGGGGAGTCTCCAGAGCTTGCTATGAGGCTTGCCGACATATTTTCCTGGCAGATAGATTTCTTGACGGAACCTCGACCCGGTGATACTTTTAAATTAGTCTGGGAAAAATTTTACAAGGAAGGGAAGGAATTTTCTGATGGAAGGATTTTGGCTGCTCAATATTTGGGTGCTGAGGTAAGTCATACAGCAATATTTTTTGAAGATGGAGAAGGTCGCAAGGATTATTATACTATAAAGGGTGAATCTTTGAGGAAAGAATTCTTGCGGTCTCCCCTCAATTATCGGAGAATTAGCTCGCATTTTTCCTACCGAAGGTTCCATCCCATATTGAAATACTATCGTCCCCACCTTGGTGTCGACTATTCTGCTCCTCTTGGCACTCCAGTGGTAAGTATTGGAGATGGGGTGGTGACTCATGTGGGCTGGAAAGGGGATTACGGTAGGTTGGTCAAGGTTAGACATCCCAATGGTTACTTCTCAACTTACGGCCATTTGTCTCGATATGAGAGAGGAATAAGGAGAGGTATTAGTGTAAAGCAGGGACAGGTTATCGGATATGTAGGAAGGAGTGGATTGGCTACAGGACCACATCTGGATTTCAGGGTAATTCGTAATGGGAGTTTCATCAATTTCTATAAGATTCGAGTCCCTCCTGCGGAATCAGTTAAAGATAGTTACAGGGTTGAATTCGAATTAGTAAAGAAAAAACGGCTATCGCAGCTTGGAATACTCTCTGTCCACCGCCCCTATCCCTATGAGATTCTCAGTGGAAAATGGAATCTTCCATTTGAACTGGCGAAAGATAGACAACCCTCCTGAGAATTTGGGAATGATGGTTTCCCACCAGCTTAGGGCTTAACAGAAAATTAACATCAAATTAACTCAAAATTAACTTCTGTGTAACCTATATGTAACAAGTGTAGTATATAATTGTAATGGAAGAAAGAAAAAGCGAATTGAAGTCAGTTGATGAGGACGCAAGAATCCGATAAAGGCAAACTCCGAGTGATCGGAGGACGTCCCAGAAATTAGGGATTCTGACCCAAGGGTCGGAGCAAAACCACGGGTCCCCGACGTATATCGGGGATAGCCGGGTTGCCGAAGATTGGAAGAAACCAACGAATCTTTGACAACCCGGCTTTTTTTTGAAGGGCTCTAATATTGGATGGATTGAGTCTGGCAGGTGGAACCTAAAAAATGGGTATGAAGATGATAAAAAAGTATATTCTGCTTATTCTACTATTAGCTTTTCAAGTTACTAGTGGCCGCTCCGCTTCAGATCCGGGGACAACAGGAGCAAATTTCCTTAAGATAGGAATTGGCACCCGGGCAGTAGGAATGGGGGAGGCTCAGGTAGCGGTCTGTGACGATGTGACAAGCGTTTTCTGGAACCCGGCAGGTCTGGGACGGATGCCCGGTCAGGAGGCTTCATTTATATATAGTCTTCTGTTGGAAAGCATGAAGTTACAGTATTTCGGCTATGCCTATCCTTTCCCTGCCATTGGCACATTTGCAGGAAGTATCGCCTACCTATCGATTGATGGGATTCAAGGGTACACTGCATATGATGAGAAGAGGGAAAATGTGCGAGCCTATAGTTTGTTGGGGGTCCTCTCATACGCAAAGGAACTACCTTACCATATATCCGGGGGAGTGAACTTCAAATTCATACAGGAGAAGTTAGAGGAAGAATCATCTTCTGTAGTTGGGGTCGATATAGGAATTATCGGTAGTGTTGGGAAATGGCTGGAGGTAAATGGGTTGGAAGGGTTAACACTCGGGTTGAATTTACAGAATATAGGTAGCAAGATGAAGTTTGAGAAGGAGGAAGGTAGACTTCCTTTGAATCTTAAGTTCGGGGTTGGGTTAAAGAGCGAGGTATTTGGGGATCCGTTAACTATAGCGATAGATGGGAATCTACCCAACGACAACGAATTTTATGGCAGTTTTGGAATAGAGTACTGGGTTAGGGATTTGATAGGGTTGAGGGTGGGATATAAGAGTGGCCAGGATATAGGGAGTGGGATAAGTTTTGGAGGCGGAATAAAAGTAAATGTATTTCAGTTAGATTACGCCTTAGTCCATTTTGGGGAGTTAGGATATGCCCACAGGATAGGAATAATGAGAAGGTTCGGGAAAGAGGCTAAGGCGCTACTGATAGAGAGGACATTCAAGAAGGGGATGGACTACTACAATCAAGGCAAGTATCCTGAGGCAATACTTGAGTTCAATAGGGTCTTGGAGCTTGATCCTGAGAATGAGAAGGCATTGGAAATGATGAGAAGAGCGAATGAGAAGTTGATGCCTCAATCTAAAGAAATAGGGATTGAGGAAGAGGGTGGTGGACGAGAGAGCCTATCCCCTCAGGGAGAAAACATTGGATAAACAATATAAAAAGATGCTATATGTCACTCTTCTTGCTGCCGTTCCCATAGTTTTCTCTCTGGCAAGCGCTGAATCTACTACCTGGTATAAAGAAATGCGAATCAGCAATGTTACGGGAATCGATTCCTGCTATCCAGGTGTAGCTTCTGGGAGGACCGGAAGTAGTGATGTGGCAATTCATATTGTCTGGCAGGATAAGCAGGATGGGAATTGGGAAGTCTATTATCGCAGGTACTATTCTTCAAATTCGACGAGGAGAGGAAACTGGAGCGAGCCAGTCAGAATTTCGGTGCTCGATAACACTGATTCACAATATCCCAAGATTGCTTGTAATGGTAAAGAAGCGTATATTGTTTGGTTAGATGGGTATAATAACATTTATTTCCGGAGGGTCAATAGCGATGGAAGTCTGCAAAGCCCGTTTTCGTTAAGTAGTAATGCTGCCTCAGGTGGAGATGAGCCTGTTCTTATTGACTACACGGATGGGGCGATTCATGTAGTCTGGGCAGGGGATACCGGAGGCGGTGGCGACCCTCCTGACCCTGAAAGGAAGGTGTATTATAGGAGGAGTGTAGATGGGGGTAACAATTGGGAAGCCGAGCAAGAGATAGCAGACTACGGTTATGATTCTGGTGGTAAGAGTTTGGCAGGGGCTCAAGGTAAGGTATGTATAGCCTGGAGCATAGGTAACGGGGGTTGGCAAATAAAATATGCTACGAGCACAGATAATGGGCAAACTTGGGGAGTAGGAGAAATACCAGGCTCTGGCTTTCCACTTTTGGCAGGGCCAGCTCTGGCTGGAGATGAGAAAACCGGTAATGGTAATATATATATGCTATATAGCTTGGAGGAATGGGGCCCTCCACCCAGTTTTGGGGAGAAGCTACATGTTAGGAAGTGGGATGGCTCAGAAAATTGGGAAGAAGATTCTTTCTCGTCAGACGCTGGAGTAGATGGAGTTTCTGCTTATGGTGATAGGGTTTACGATGTCTATGAGACCATCTATTCACCGAGCTATAAATATTTAGAATGTGCAGAAAGCACGAATGGAGGAGAAAGTTGGTCAACTCCAGCCACAGTAGTCGATAATGGTTCTTCCGATTCGGTTAAACCGGGCATTTGTTCCAGTGAAACCGGCACACATCTTGTGTGGCAGGATGAACGAGATAGAGACGGCCACTGGGAGGTCTATTTCAAGTCGACTTTAGGTAGCATACCCCAGGCACCAATAAGAACCGAAATTGCTACATTGCATGTGAATAGTGGGAGGGAGTTATTTGATGGAGAGATAGTCGGTGTCCGTAGCAATGGGTTGATGGAGGCAGAATTCAACATACTGGTAGACCAGTCCTCAGTGCAAAATGGTGGGATTGAGCTTATTGAAGTGAAGAACAATCTCAATGAGACAATAAATGAAGAAACCCCTCTCGATTTCACCTTTGAGGTTTTTGACAGTAGCTGTACAGTAGCAGTCAAACCCAGCTCGGGAGAGTTGAAGAAGAACTATCTATATATACTTCAGGTGACAGGTAATCTCAGGAACCGCAGAGGAAACCAGATTATTGCAGAAGATATAGAGATTCCTTTCAGGACAGTAATGGACCATACAAGGAAGAATGTTATTACAAAAGAGACGAATGAAAGGCTCATTATAATTACACCTCCGAATGCACTAAATAGAGATGGATACATAATAATCAATACTAACCCGCTAACTTACCAAGAGAAGGTAGATGACAACGCTATAACTAGTGCTAACGATAAGCTTCAAGGCAACGGGGAAGGTTTCCAGTATCCGCTCGATATTTGGGAGTTCTGTGCCTACTACGAGACTGGAGATGAGGTGGAAGATTTTAATTCTATCATCGAGATTCGGTTACCATATGCCGATAATGGTGGCGGAATGGTCGGTGATGACTCTAATCCTATAGGAGAGGAAACCCTATTGGCGTTCTGGTTGAACGAAGAACATGCTAACTGGGTAAAGGTGCCGGACTGCCAGATTGACAGTCGGAAAAACTTTGTTACAATCAGGGTTATCGGATTTTCAGTATATGCCCTGATAGGTTCGCCAGTATACGATTTGAGCGAGGCGCATGCCTATCCAGTACCGTGGAAGCCGAATGATGGTAAAGATGAGACAGGGACCGAAGCGGGAGGGATTACTTTCACCAACCTCTCCAGCCAAGGGGTAATTAAGGTTTTCACTATAAGTGGTGAATTGGTGATGGAGCATGAGTTCAAGCCGGTTGATAAAGGGAAGTGGACATGGGATGTGAAAACGCCTGGTGGAAAGAAAGTTTTTAGTGGTGTCTATATTTACTGTATCAAGAATGAGATGGAGCAAAAGGTCGGGAGACTAATGATAATTAGGTAGAATATATTTATTTTATTGGTCAATTATAGTCAGGTACGCTTTTTTGGCTACCTGATTTTTTTATTTTTTGAATTATTTTCCTCTCCCCTTTAGGGAGGGTAGAATTTACAAAAATTTTACAATTTATTTACAAGATTGTGACATAGTTGTGATAAATTGAAATTAGAAGTTTTGTGGAGGAGATAAATCCGAAAAGGCAAACTCCGAGCGATCGGAGGGCGTCCCGAGAATTCGGGACACCGACCTTGGGGAGTCGGGGC
>Ga0315307_1000645_pt1 | contig 15028 bp, 9 predicted proteins | sample TDP2_MG_FD_203079 | JGI IMG/M metagenome (GOLD analysis project Ga0315307, IMG submission 203079) | Freshwater sediment microbial communities from Lake Towuti, South Sulawesi, Indonesia - TDP2 | ecosystem: Environmental > Aquatic > Freshwater > Lake > Sediment | place: Indonesia: South Sulawesi... | reverse complement strand
GTCTTGTCCGTTTACCTTGAGATCCACCAGCCATGTTAAGTGGTTTACTCCCATGGCACGCGGTCTTATGTCTTCACTAACACAGTAACGTCTATCAAAAGGCGGCATGTTGAGCAACCTTGGAAGTAGGTCCATTGAAAATCCTGCGTAGCAGTCGCATATTGAGATGAACTTGACTTTAGTTCCCCTACGGACTGCATCAGCCACGAAATTCGCAGGGTTCACATAACTGATCGCCCAAGCATCAGGACTCAGGTCTTCCATCATCCTGCAGTACTCGAGGGTGGCTGGGATGGTACATTGAGCCATGAAGGTTCCACCTGGTCCGGCGGTCTCATCACCACATATACCATACTTAGTCGGGATTTGGATGTCATAGTTCATGTGCTTTAATCCGCCGATTCTATAAGCGGGCATAACGAATGTCGCACCTTCAATGGCTTCTTTTGGGTCGGTCGTTGAAGTGAACTTGATATCTGCTTTAGTTCTCTTTGACAACTCTTCTCCAAGTTTGGTTAGTGTAGGTAGGCGATTGGGGTTTATGTCCATCAGGCAGATTTCACTTCCACTGAGGGTTTCCTTGTTCTCTAGAACCGCATAAATCAAGGAAGGGATGAACGGGCTTCCGCCTCCAAGGAGTACTATCTTTTCACCCGACACCTTTTGGACCTCATTTACCAATGGTTTTTTCATTATTTAAGAGTAATTCAACAAGCGTTCCAGTAGAACGTGCAAACGATTCTTATGTAAACTTGAAATCTGCGCGCGCAAGGCCGTTGTTTTCTAACAACCTCTATGATGCAAGACGTGAATGAAAAAGCCAGTTCCTTTACTCTATCGCTTGATGGCCAGGAAGGCAATTGCGGTGGAAGCAAAGACCAGTCGATGTGAAAGAAGGACCAAAGATTAAAGAAAGTTGGATAGAAGCTGAGAAGAGACTGTATGTAGCCCGTAGACATGACATTAGACCAGTGAAGCTTAAGGTCACTCTTCAAAGCAAGCTTTCCTTCTTATTCTGTCACTTCCGGTATAATGCACGCGCGAAAAATAGGTCTCGGCTTAGGTCTTTGTGACCTTTCTTCAGCGTTGCAACCTTTATTAGCAATAATCGCTCTTAGTAATGAGGCTCCTACCCTGACGGGGGATGGTTTATTACTAAAGATTGGCCTCGCCTCACACGCAAGATATCAATAAGCACATTGAAGTATTTGATCCTAATAATCGCGGCTATTTCATCGATTTTTCCATTGTATTTTATGTTTATCACAGCCATCAGTGGCTGGGGACCTATAACATGGTTGCCATTGAACCCTAGGTGGGAGAATTTCGTTTATGCATGGAGTTATATGCGGTACCCACCACTCTGGAGGGCGCTTCTGAATAGCGTTATGGTCTCCGTTTCTCGTACATTGCTTGTGCTCTCGGCCAGTTCGCTAACAGCTTACGCGCTCGCTGTATACAAATTCCGAGGTCATCGTCTGGTTTTTTGGATAATTATATCTGCAATGTTTATGGGTTCATTCCGACTCATTCCGGTCATTCCGGGTGTTATAACTTTGATTCCTTCCGTCGTCCTTATGTTTTGGTTTGGATGGTTGAACACTTATTGGGCTTTGATTATACCTGGGTTCGTGAACGCTTATAGCGTATTCCTCATGCGGCAATATATAATAACTATACCGAATGAAACATTGGATGCGGCGAGGTTGTATGGGTGTTCAGAGTTTGGGTTGTTTTGGAGGATAATTCTTCCGCTGTGCAAGCCGGCTCTCGCAGCCATAGGATTAATAAACTTCGTGTGGAACTGGAACGATTATCTTTGGCCTCTAATAGCAATCTCCGATGAAAATATGTACACAGTTCAACTAGCGCTCAGTTGGGCTAGTCCCTCTGGGCCGCTCGGTGCGGCACTTATCACGCTTGTCACATTGCCTTTAATAATTTTTACAGCAATCACCCAAAAATATTTAATAAAAGGCTTGGCTGGGCTTGGTTATACGAGGAGATAAAAACAATCCTAGGATCACATATAAAGACGTTAATGTGCATAGAAGACGCATTTGATTGAAGTCAAGTGCCTAAAAAAATTAAATGGCCGACAGAAGATTGCTTTCAAAAACAATGTCAAGCGTCGACGTTAATTTGTTATTTTTTAGTTGTTCTGCGAGTGTGTAGATGGTGCAAATAGTCATGGTATTTGAGGAAGTCTGCGACGAAATTGTTTACCGGATGGTTATAAACTTGTTCTGGCGTGCCCACCTGTTGAATTGTGCCTTCTTTAATTATCGCCATCCTGTCCGCCATGGCAATTGCTTCAATCAGATTTTGAGTCACGTAAATTGTTGTGGTCTTCAATTCTTCATGGATTCTTTTAATCTCTGACATGACGCGTAATCTGCTTGGTGGATCTAGGTTGCTTAGTGGCTCGTCCATCAAGAATACCTTCGGAGGTATGGTTATGGCCCTCCCTATAGCCACCTTCTGCTTTTCCCCTGCGGACAGCTGGCCTGGTTTTCTTGAAAAGAGCTGTCTGTCAATGCCAACTTGGTCAGCCACCTTTCCCGCTATTCCTTTGATCCTTTCCGTAAGGTATTTTTGAATCTTCAGACCAAAGCTAAGATTTGAGTATGCCTTTTCGTCGAACACTTTCATGTGAGGCCACAGGGCATAGTCTTGGAAAACCATATTTACGCTCCTCTCTTCTGGCTTTAAGTTGTTTACTAGTCTGTCTCCGATGCGGATGCTTCCACTGTCCGGCTCTGTCAAACCCGCGATCAAGCGCAATATAGTTGTCTTGCCACAACCATTCGGACCAGTCATGGCGAAAAACTCTCCATTTGCAATATCCAAGCTAACGTTGTTAACCGCCGTAACACGGTCAAATCGTTTTGTCAAATTTTCGAGCCTAACACTTGCCATTTTTCCACCCTACTCTAAATCAATGCAACGCATGAAAGCTTGTGAGAAATTGTTCTTGAAATTATATTATGGCTTTTTCAGTTTTCTTATCTATAAGGTGCATTTTGTCCATGTTAAATGTCATCCAGATTTTTCCGCCAAGATTAATCGTATACGTCGGATGCGTGCATGCCTTTATTATCTTATCTCCTAGCTTTAAGTCAAAGATAGTTTCGTGTCCCAGGGGCTCTATGGCGTAAACTTCGGCGCTGATGGAGTTAGGCGTTTGCTTTTCATGTACTGATATATCCTGTGGTCTTACACCTAATATAAGCTCAGAACCTGTTGCGTGTTCCTTTATTTCTTTCCCAAGGTTTTTGGGAATCTCGAGGGAAAAGACTTCAGAGATTAGGGCTTTCTTTTCTTCTTCGTAAGTGCAGTCTATGAAATTCATTGGGGGGCTGCCGATAAAGCCTGCGACGAATAGGTCTTCTGGCTTATCATAAAGGTCAGATGCTGTCCCTAATTGTCGTATTTTTCCTTGATGCATCACGGCAATCCTGTCTGCCATGGCCATGGCTTCTACTTGATCGTGGGTTACGCATATCGTTGTGACACCGAGCCTTTCTTGCAGTTTCCTAATCTCCACCCTCATGTGAACTCTGAGCTTTGCGTCTAGGTTTGCTAATGGTTCGTCTAGCAAGAAAACTTTCGGATTTCTTATGATCGCCCTTCCCAGCGCTACTCTTTGTGCCTCACCGCCACTGAGTTGTCCAGGAACGCGATCCAACAAATGCGGCATTTTAAGGAGTTCTGCTGTTTCTTTTAATCGTTCTTTGATTTCATCTTTAGGAACCTTATGCATTTTAAGGGGAAATGTGATGTTGTCTTTGACTTTCATGTGGGGCCAGAGTGCAAAGGTTTGAAAAACCATTGCGACGTCTCTGTCTTTTTCTGATACATCGTTGACCAATCTATCGCCAATATAGATGTCTCCAGACGTAGGGGTCTCTAGGCCAGCAATACATCTGAGAGTGGTTGTTTTTCCACAACCGGACGGGCCTAACAGCACTATGAATTCTTTATCCTTGATATGTAGGCTTACGTTATCGACGGCAACAACATTTTTACCAAAGACTTTTGTGAGATTTTCCAATCTAACTTCGACCATTTTTCTTACCTCTTTGCGTAGGTAAGCCCCGTCCACGCCTTTATAAGATATTTCGAGGTAATTAAGCTGAGAATTATTAATGGCAATGTGGCATACACGGTACATGCCGCTACAAGATTTAGAGCTGGAAGAGATCCACGGACGTCCCATAGCCCCATGAGCGCTAGCTGCATCGTCCACATATCCTGATTTCCTCTAAGTACTATTAGAGGCCAGAGAAGATCGTTCCAGTTCCACACGAAGTTTATTAAACCTACGGATGCGAGAGCAGGCTTGCACAACGGAAGAATTATCCTCCAAAACAACCCAAACTCGGAACAACCATACAACCTCGCCGCATCCAATATCTCATCCGGAATAGTAATCATGTACTGCCGCAAAAGAAACACACTGAAAGCATTCACAGCTCCAGGTATAATCAACGCCCAATAAGTGTCCAACCAACCCAACCATAACATGAGCATGACAGAAGGAATCAAAGTTATAATACCCGGTAGCATCATTGTGGATATAATTATCCAAAAAACCAGACGACCGCCTCGGAACCTATATTTAGCAAGCACATAAGCCGTTAACGAACTGCAAAGTAAAAGAAGTACTGTATAAAAACCGGTGACTATAATACTATTCATAACTGCCCTCGGAACCGATGGCCTTAGGAAATCCAAAGCATTAACGAAGTTCATAAAATTAGGATTATTTGGCCACCATGTTGTTATACGACCAAGGATTTCTTCTGGTCTCTTGAGGGATGAAATGAACAACCAGTAGAATGGGAGAAGTGATGAAATAGCTCCAATTATCAGGATCAAATATTTTATTGTGCTTGTCGATATCTTACGTGTGAAGCGAGGCCACTCCTTAGTAATAAACCATCCCCCCTCGTCGCATAAATCTGAATTCTATAATGGCTATTACAAGAATTATTAGGAAGAGTATAATCGCTAGAGCTGCTCCATACCCAAAGTTCAGATATGAAAAAGCCTGCCTATATATGTACTGTACGGCTACAGTAGTAGTAAGAGTTTCACGAGTTAATACGTATACTTCTGTGAAGACCTGAAGCGATCCTGCAGTAGCCGTTACTATGCAGAATAAGATTGAAGGTTTGAGCAGTGGTGCAGTAATGTGTATAAAAGTATTCCATGCACTAGCGCCACTCATACGAGCGGCTTCGTGATATTCATTTGGAATGCTCTGTAGCGCTGCTAGGAATATTATTGCATTGAGCCCCATCCATTGCCATATACTCATTAGCATTACGGCGTAGAGGGCGTTCGATGGACTTAGCCAAGTTTGAGGAGGCAGACCAAACAGCCTTAATATGGCATTGAATGGGCCTCTCTCGTAGTCGTAGAGCCAAGTCCACACGAAGGCTATTGCGACTGTTGAAGTGACCACTGGAAGGAAGAAAATCGTTCTGAACACTGATCTGCCTTTAATGGCGCTGTTTAAGACTAAGGCTAAGATAAGCCCTATAGATATGGTGATTGGTTCATACAATACATATGTGAAGGTGTGCTGTAGGGCTAGCATCCAGTTCTTGTCACTGAATGCTCTTGCATAATTCTCTAAGCCGACCCACTGACCTCCCCAAATAGGAGGTCTAAACTGCCAATTAGTGAAGCTAATGTAAAAAGCGAAACCCAAGGGGAAGGCCCCGAATATCAAAAAGCTCAAGAAAAATGGTATTAGAAAAATGTATGGAACGTGTGACCGTTTCACGGTGTCCCCTCTCTTCATTCTTAATGCTTTGTGAGCTCATATAAGGTTTTTTTAGTGAATGGAAACAGATTTATAGCGGCAGAATTCAATAAATCATAGCGAAACGAAAGTTTTCGCAAAAAAGAGAGAGGAGAGTAAAGGAAACGAAACCAAGTAAGAACACTATACCTTTACTAATGCTACTACTGCTCAACACATTGACATTAGCATACTTGACCATACCTGTTGCTGCTAACCCCACTGAAATAGAAATACTGACATTTTTCGCTGAACCCCACGAAAGACTCTACTGGGACCAGGTTATTCCGAAGTTCCAAGCAGAATACCCGGGTATTACAGTGAAACATACTGCCATGGAGTTCGATGCCTTGTTTGACGAGATCATTAGATTGCACCTGTTGGGCCAGGACCCAGATATTATAAGCGTGCACGGAATGTGGTTACCTAGATTTGCTGTTGAGTATGCTGCTGGTAAACTTGTTGACCCCATATTGACCGAAAATGTGCCTTCTGATGTTAAAACGGACGTGATGGCGAACTTCTACCTCCCAGCGGTAATGGGATCAACCTACAAGGGTGTTGTCTACGGTTACCCCACTGAAATCGACTCTCATGCGTTGGTATACGACAGGGCACTGCTGGGTTCTTACAGCCCGCCGACAAACTGGGATGAGTTGAGGACGGTAGCTAGAGCAGTTACGACTAGGGAAGCTGGGGCGATCTACGTAAGCGGTTTCATGCCCTACATAGATGGTAATGAAGAAAAACGCTATGAATTCATGAATTTGCTCTGGTCAAACAATGGAGAATTCTTGGACCTTATGGGACAATTACCGGGCGGAACATTTGGAGTGCCCCAAGCAGTATTCAATAGTACGGCAGGAGTTGAAGCCCTTCAGCTCTTCGAAAGTCTTAACGACAATAAAGTCGCCAACCCAGCCGATGCGTCATACGATCCCGATATACTTCCTGACATCTATTGGTCTGGTTGGGCGGAGCATAGAATAGCTATGGTGGTAATTCCAACATGGTTCAACTACTTAAGAGACGCTATTGGAGAGCCATACTTCAGCGACAATATACGAGTTGTGCCAGTGCCAATTGGACCAAGCATGGTGGCTGCAGGAGGAACATACCCACAAAATTCCACATGTGTTACATTCAACCATCTGTTTGGGGTTAGCCAAAGAGCTGAGAACGAAGGTAGAGCTGATGAAGCATGGACATTCTTGAGATGGATAGACCAGCCACGGGCTTATGGATACATACCTAGCTCGGCTGTCGGCCCAATTCCTAGGGCCCCAATAAACCCCCCATACGGACCCGTTTCAATACTAGGTGATTACTTCATCTACGATGGTATTATGCCTAGCAGAAAAACTGATGTAGACTACGGATCAACGCGAGATGGCAAACATCTCTCGGAAGACGTTTGGTTCAGCGGATTCAGTAACACACTTGCAAACAACGGAAGAGCAGATCCTGCCTTCGTAAAAGCCCAGGAAGTGCAGGACAAAGTAGGAGTCATGTTTGAAAGAGTTGCAAGCTATGGTGAGGATCCAGAAACCGTAGCGGATGAAACAGCAGCCGACGTTAACGCCATATTACCAGTGCCAGGCGACGCAAACCTTGATGGAATCGTATACCCAGGAGACTTCCGTCTTGTACTCCTAGACTGGAATGCCCATCCAGGTGAGCCTAAATGGAACAGAGGAAGAGCCGACGTCATCGAAGACAACTGGGTGTCCGCCAAAGATGCTGGACTAATCGTGCGCAACTGGGGAAGAAGAGGAGATCCTTAATAGGAGGAGAAATGAATGAAAAAACTGAGAAACTCTATCCTGTTGCTTCTAACTCTGTCGCTTTTCATCACAGCCACAGCGAATTTGAGTCCAGTCTACGCTCAGTTTACCGCCCTTTCGGTGGAACCTTCCATAGTTGTTGGCTATGAGAAGATCCCAGGCTACCTGTTCAATGTTAACGTAACCGTGACAGATGTCTCCGGCCTCACCGGCTTCGTGTTTAACCTCGCATACGATCCAGCCGTTCTAGAGGCCACTGCAATCACCAAAGGCGCCTTCTTCGAAGGGGCAATCGGCTTATTCCCCCATGGTCCCGTAATAGAGTTGCAGAAAGAAATAGACAATGACTTAGGCTATGTATCGTATGCTCTCATGTTTGGCTGGGCCTCACCCTACTTCTATTCTGGGAAGTCTGGAAGCGGAACATTGGCAACCATCGGGTTCAATGTTACTGGCATCGGTGGAACCATCCTAGACCTAGTAGACACTAATCTCGTCGACCCTGCGGGCGGAAATATCGACCATGAAGTAATACCCGGCCTCTTCAACAATTTGAAGGCGGCACCCGTAGTAGAAAGCATTGAAGTATCATTAACAGAACCGCAGATTGGGGAAAGCGTAGCATTCTCTGCTCAAGCCTACGACCCAGACCCAGACGGCTATATCGTAAGCTACTATTGGGACTTCGGCGACGGGACTGCAGAGGAAAGCTACGACCGCTGGGGAGTGCCCATACCACATACAGAGCACACTTACGAAATGATAGGAACCTACACGGTTAAACTTACTGTAACTGACGACATGGGCGCCAAAGGCAGACGTTCGGTTACCATCAAAGTTACTCCGCCAAGAGGACTGAAAGCCGACTTGGTCGATGCATGGCCAGAATTCAGAAACATAGTGTGTCCCCCATGGCCTGAAGAAGAAGTATGGTGGAGGCAGGATATGCACTTTAACCCCCTCTACGCCGACGTTGTGAACCTAGCCAGCGGAGCCGTGACGGTTAAGGTCCGCTTCACTGTAACTAGAGACGGGGTCAAAGTGGCAGAATTTGATACGAGTTCGTATACATTTGCAGCAGGAAGCTATCTAGCCGAACACCGCTTCAACACTGCCACAGATTGTAGTCCACCGCAATATGAGACCAATTTTGACGAAGGCTCGTACGTCGTGAAGGCAACATGCCTCTACCAAGTCGGCGCCAAGTGGACTGAGGGAAGGACAAGGACCTTCAAATTCAAAGTCACACCATCCAAATTTAAACCATAAACGCAAAAGCCAAGAGAAACCTTAAACCGCGCACAAGCGCGTAACCTCCCAATTTTTTTTATCTTCTGTCTCTCAGAGGGGTACATGTGGAACCAAAATTTCCTCGAATAATGGTGTTATTTTCATTCCTAATCATGATGACCGCGACCGTACCCCTTAGCTATGCATACGAATGGTCGCCTGAGATGATGCTCACTTGGAATAGTGAAATTGATGGGAACCCTTCAATAGCCCAAGCGAGCGACGGAAAAATCTGGGTTGTTTGGTACTCGGAGAGAACGGGTAACGCCGATATCTTCTACAAGGTTTACGACCCATCTAAAGTGCATCCATGGTCTTCAGAAACGAGGCTAACCACGGATTCAAACGTTGACATATCACCATCGGTCACGAGAGCAAACGATGGCAAAATATGGATCGTTTGGTCAACCAACAGAGACGGAAACTATGAAATCTACTGCAAGAACTCAAGCGATAACGGCGCAACTTGGTCACTAGAAAAAAATCTAACTCGAAACTCAAAAGATGACGGGTATCCTTCAATCATGCAGACTGCGAACGGCACGCTTTGGCTCGCATGGTCAGCGAACAGAACTGGAAACTTCGACATCTACTACAAAACCTCAAGCGATAACGGCGCAACTTGGTCAACGGACAAGTTTCTCGACTACCCAACAACAAATGATCGGGACCCATCTATCGCGCAGGCTGTGGACGGTAAGATATGGTTTGTCTGGGTGAGAAATGTCATCGGAACCGAAGCTTCAAACATCTGGTTCAAGACTTACAACGCCACTTCAAATACGTGGGGTGGCACCACCAGAGTCACCCAAGATTCGGGAGATATACTCAATTTGCATCCATCGGTCATGCCAGCAAACGATGGCAAAATATGGTTTGTCTGGGATTCGGATAAAGTAGGCGGGCAAGCGGATATATATTATCAGACTCGTTCTCCGCCTTTATTCAGTGCAACCGAGATCATAAGGCTAACCAACAATGCGGAAGACGACATCATGCCGTCCATCATGCACGCAGCGGACGGAACTATATGGATAATTTGGGCAACAGTGAGAGTCAATAATTGGGACATTCGCTACATGACAACCAAAATACCCCAACCCAACGATGTGGCTATATTTAGCGTCATTCCCACCAAAGTCACAGTAGATGCAGGCGAAGATGTTTCCATCGAGATTGTAGCTCAGAATCATGGAACAAACTACGCAAGCTTCATAGTCAAATTGTACGCCGAACTGACCTGGAAAAATGAATCGGATCCAATTGGTTTGTCTCCCGGACAACTGTACCCAATAAACCTCACATGGACCGCTTCAAACACAGGCACATATAAAATATGGGCTAAAGCAAGCGTTGTTTACGGAGAAATCTACACCGTCGACAACACCTTTCCCGCTATCCTGGGTGACGTGAATGATGACCGAACCGTTGACGCTTCCGACTTGTCTGTCTTTAGCAACGCCTACGGATCCAAGCCTGGAGATTCCAGCTGGAGTCCTAATTGCAACTTCGACGGCTTCGACGGAGACAACAAGATTGACGCTCTCGACCTTTTCGACCTAGGCAAAAACTATGGGAAGTCCCAATAAAATGGGAACAAAGTATAAATTTAAATGTTTACGCTTAGACACTTGACCTTTAGTGATTGAAATTGAATAAATCTCTCTTGATAATCATCATTTCTCTCTTGGTTAACATGGGCATCATGGTTGCGGTGAGTCCAGTTTATGGACAAACCGCTAAGCTTTACGTGGACCCTCCAAGCATCATAGACACAACCAAAACGGCTGGCACCGATTTCACTGTCAACATAAACTTCAAAGATATCATTGACTTCTATGGCTATAACATCATGCTGTTCTACAACACAACCCTTCTAAACGTGAACTCGGTCACTCTAGGCTCCTTATTCCCAACGAAGGTCTACGAGGAAATAAACGAAACCTTAGGCTACGTATGGTACAGTTACACCATGGAACACGGAGCAGAGTACGGAGTGGACGGAAGTGGAACAGTAATGACTATTGGCTTCACTGTCGAATCCATAGGTGATACCATTCTAGACTTGGACACATTGGAAATCTTCAACAATAGGATTGACGAGATCCCTCACAATGTATACGACGGCTACTTCAGCAATATTCTTCGACAAACAAAACTTTCTGTAGAACCCAAAAACACCATTGACCCAAGTCTAACCCAAGGCGAAAACTTCACGATAAACGTAAACATCCTCAACGCCACCGATCTTTTCGGCCTTGACTTCTTCCTAAATTACACCACAGCCGTCTTAAGCGCCACAAACATCACTCTAGGCTCCTCGCTTTCATCTGGCTCGGTGATCTTTCACGAGGAAATAAACGACACAGCAGGCTACGTATGGTATAATGTAACCATGCCGGTGAGGATGGACGGAAACGGAATATTGGCGAACATCACCTTCACTGTCGATTCCATAGGTGAAACCATTCTAGACCTGTGCGCTACTAAACTCGTTGACTCTGGAGGAAGACTAATTGTCCACGACACGGTGGACGGCTACTTCAGCAACAAACCCGTGACTCATGATATAGTCATCACCGACGTTAAAGCAACTGTAACCACCGTGGAAGTCGAGGATAGCACACCTATCCCGGTAACTAAACGTGTAAGCGAGGTATACGCCGGTGAGAAAGTAAACGTCACAGTATCCGTCCAAAACAATGGAACCATAAGTGAAAACTTCAACGTGACCGCTTACTACAATGTCACCCGCATCGGCATCCCCATGAACGTAACCCTCTCAGCCGGCTTCACAACATCACTTGTCTTCGAATGGAACACGGAGGGCATGGAAGTAGGCAACTACACAATATGGGCGGAAGCAAGCTCTGCACTCGGGGAAACCATTGAAGATCAGCTCAATAATAAGTTTACCATGAAAGGTGGGTTTAAAGTGCTCGCACGGCAATCATTACCCGTAGAACTTGTTGTCGCCGCCGTTGCCAGTGTCTCCATCATCGCGGTCACAGCTGTTTACTTAATAAAGTTCAGAAAACCAAAGCCCGTTGCGAAGGCACATTAAGCGAAAGCTAGGGGTAAATTGCTCTATAAGAATGCTGGTAGAAACTCTAAAATATTTATTTCTTGATTATATTCTTAATGAGGAGAGAGGGGAATCTTGAAGAAACCTTTCTTAATCTTGGTAATTTTGCTTCTGGTTAGCATCATCGGCATGGTTACTATTACTCAGAGTGGCGACAGCAGCACCAGAGTCTTCGTCAATCCTTCAAGCATCATCGACCCTACGCTGCAACCACAAACAGCGAGGACGGTTAGGCCTAACGCCGATGGAACCTTTAGAGACTGGACTGATAGCACCGTTGTGCTTAGGCCTAACAGCGAGGGAACATACAGTGACTGGACTGGAAGGACTCTTACACTTAATCCTAACAGCGAGGGAACCTACAGGCAATGGTCTGCTTGGACTCACCTCCAACCTAGGACAGACGTAGAGCAAAACTACACAGGTTGGGCTGGAGCTTCCGGTGATTGGGACGATTGGTCAGATCATGACGGGGACAGTAGCGTTGTTTCAGCATCTTCTGCATCTTATAATAGCGAGAATGAAACGTCAGCCTTAACGCGTCCACCGACTGAACGCAGAAGTCTCAACATACAGAAGGTGAGGGTCAACATTGTTGCAAGATACTATGTGACTACTGGGACTTCTGACGAACAGGTGCAGATGATGCTTTGTACTGTACTCAATGCAAACGTTTCTTCATTCACGGTAGCTTCGGGCTGGAATGGCTGGACGAGGACGGGAAGCGACCCATGGTTGAATAAGGAAGATTATCCTTCGAATTACATTTACAGCAGTGTCACTGGTGACAGAATAGGTAACTTCACGTTCTATGACATTCCCGCTGGGATAACGTGGAATCCGGAACCCGGCGGGGTGGCGGTGCGCCTCAAAGCTTGGCAGACCGGCGATGTCGGCGACGACGACAACCTGAAAATTCACCTGTTTGACGGAGCAGTCTGGAAAACGTTCACACCTCCGATTCCACTAAAGACTCCTGATCCATCTTACGCTGACTACAGTGATATTGATGTTTCCAGTCTTCTGAACACAAGAGACAAGATTAACAACGCTAAAATGGCAATCGAGAAGGTTACAGTTGGTACTCCTGATACTATCTACATCGACTATGCTTGCATACGTCTCACAGGGGTGACAACTCCCAGTAGTTATGGGGGCACAACTGGATTGACACCATCGTACAGGACTTACCACAGCGACTGGTCAACCAATCCCCTCACAGGCTCGGCTTGGACTTGGTCGGATATAGATGCTTTACAGGCTGGCGTGCGGGCAATACAAGCTGGCTCCACATGGTCAGGCGTTTTAAGGGTCACCCAGCTATACGTAGGCATCTTAACAGGCCAAGGACTTTACACGGATTGGGATGAATATCCAGACCCTACTGGCCCTAACGGGGGAGACGAGGACTTATTCAGTGCAACCGCTGACGCACTGCGTCAAAGTTCAGCATTACCAAATGTCACCACACCCCCATTCCCGACCATATCAAAAGTGAGGGTCACAGCTGTTGCAAGCAATCCAGATACACTGGATGTTCTTGGAAGGGAAGTGGTTACGGGTTGGGATGGCTGGACGAGGATACCAACTGGCCTAAGCGGCAGCCCATGGTTGGATGTGGCAGATTATAATGTGAATTACATCGCCACCAGCACTCAATATGCCAGAATAGGCAACTTCACTTTCCAAAATGTTCCCCAAGGGTCAACATGGGACACAGTGACATTGCGCCTCAGAGCTTGGAGGAGCAGTAGCGTTCCTACACTGACAGTTTACTTGTATAACGGAGAAAGCTGGCAAACGACCACGATTATTGATCTATCAACCATTAGTGGAAGCTACTATGATATTGGCGTTTCCGGTTTTCTGAACTCAGAAGCAAGGATTAACGCCACTAAAATGGCACTCGAGAAGGGTGGTTCTACGGGCACAGTTTATGTAGACTACGCTTGCCTATCTCTCGCAGACCGTGAGAAAATACAACTGATGGTTGCGGTTCCCCCGTTCGATTATAAAGCGAATGCTACTCAAACGGGGACATTGCCTTCGGCTTGGAGAGACTGGACGGAGGTGCCAAGCGGCACCAGTGGCACATGGTTGAATGCTCCAGATTATCCTTCGAATCACATTTACACCAGCGCTGCTGGTGAAGAAGGCCTCTTTCCTTTCGCCGACGTTCCCAGTGGGACAACATGGAGCACAGTGAAGTTGTACCTCAAAACTTGGCAGACGGGCGCAGATGGCTCCGATTCCATAAGCATTGATGTGACGTATGACGGACACTCAACTTGGAATACGTACGCGGTTACTCCAACCTTCACTGCTGCACCTGGAGACTACAAGTATGTTGACGTTTCCAGTTATCTGGACACAGAAACAAAGATTAACAACGCTCAAATTCTCCTCACGAAGGTTACAAGTGGTACTGCTGACACTATCGGCGTAGACCATGCTTACTTATATCTTTCAGGAGTGGCGTATTGTGGAGCCGTAACTGCACTTACAACCACCTATACAGAATACACGAGTGAGTGGTCAACCAGTCCTGCCACAGGCTTGGCTTGGACTTGGTCAGACATAAACAAGACTGAAGTAGGCGTGAGGTCGAAAGTGTCTGGCTTATGGACAGGTGAAATAAGGGTTACACAACTATACGTTAAAGTCATTGAGGCTGGAAGTTACACGCTCTGGGATGAACCGCTGCCAGACCATAACAGTGACGCTGACTACAATTCAGCAATCTCAGGCGGACTGAGTCGAAGTTCAGGATTAGAGAACCAACCCGCCGGCGCAACTTGGACCCCAGCAAGAGTGCAAGTCACAATCGTTGCGAAAACTGATATATCTACAGATGAGAAGGTTAAAATAATGCTGGTCGTTGGAGCAACTACGTATCTTGGGTCAGCTGAACCCCTGTCAACCTCCTACAAGACTTACACATATCTAAGTCCGGTGGCTTTGACTTGGTCAGATATAAATAGTATGGAGGCGGGCGTGCAATCAGTACAGACTGGCATTGTGTGGAAAGGCGAAATAAGGGTTACACAACTATACGTT